>Ga0272442_10000057_pt1 | contig 169692 bp, 115 predicted proteins | sample SSMForm2O_FD_200262 | JGI IMG/M metagenome (GOLD analysis project Ga0272442, IMG submission 200262) | Marine sediment archaeal communities from Little Sippewissett salt marsh, Falmouth, MA, United States - SSM-Form-2O | ecosystem: Environmental > Aquatic > Marine > Wetlands > Sediment ... | reverse complement strand
CCGATATCGCTACTTTTCTGCCATACGAAACCATCTGGGCGATAGCGCCGGGCCCGCTTCACCGCGTCTGGCGACGTCGAGCGGTCGAGGTCTGCCACCGCGAACTGCTACCGCGGAATCGTGGGTACCAGGCGCCTGGCACGCCGTGCGGGGGCGACGTGGAGTGGACGGTGCACCAGTTCGTCTTCAACCTCGGCCTGTTCTTCAACCTCTGAAACGGGGAGCAGCAGTGGCGGCCAAGCTCAAGCGGGTGTTCCTGATCGTGCTCGACTCGGCCGCCGCGCCCCAACCCGCGATCGTCGGGGGACGGTCCTGCTAAGTTGCGCTTTCGGGCCGGCCGGGATCTCGGCCGATGCTCGAACTCACAGGGATCTGTACCGGGCGCCTGGGCAGGGCTGATTGGGTGGCGGATTTTGGCGGATGCGGCCGCTCGCACGCCTCCACCCAGGTGGAGCCGAAGCGATGTGTGAATTAACTGGACCTTCCTCTCCGGATCGTCTATTCCAGATAAACAACATCAGGATTACCAGGGTTCTCGCAACTGTTCTGGCGATCTGCCGACTGGGGGCGCGAGCTGTGGCTGCTGACCAAGGTATTCACGATAGCTTCAATCGGTCATGCCGGGATTCGCGCAGGGGTGTGCTGGCCTCACATTCCTGGCAAGGCCACTCTGCACACGGATAGCGCGCGTTTACGCAGGAGGGGACTCATGAGATCGAGAGCCTTACTTGGTATCTTCTCGTCGTTGCTCTGGCTTGCGGCCTGCACCGGATCCTCGGACGACACGGTGTGCTTCCCGGGGGAGACCCGGGCCTGCCCCTGCGGCGGGGACCAACCCATGGGCGCGCAGGTCTGCGCGGACGACGGCGAGGGCTGGGGGACCTGTCAGTGCCTGGGAGACGCGGATACCGACGCGGACACGGACACCGACGCGGACACGGACACCGACGCGGACTCTGACACGGACGCGGACTCTGATACCGATACGGACACGGACACTGACGCTGACACCGATACGGACGCGGACACGGACGTGGACACCAGCACGTACCTCGACGTGGATCCCGACCCCAGCTGCACCGAGAATCCCGACTCCTGCGTGAGCAAGGGCTGCGGCCAGGTCTGCGCCAGGAACGCGGACTGCCCGACCGACTTCGCATGTCTGCTGTACCCGGGGATGCCCACCGGGTACTGCACCCAGGGCTGCGATCCGGCCACCACTGACTGCGGCTGTCACTGGCATTGCGCCCCGACCTTTGGCGAAGGCGACCTGCCGCAGTACGTGTGCCTGGTCGGCGGCGAGCCCTGCCTGCGTGACTCCGACTGCGGCAGCCCGGCGCACGTGACCTGTGGTTCGACGTTCGAGGACAGCAACGACAACGGCTATATCGACAGCGCCGGCTGTCGCTGCATGCAGATCCGGGACATCCCCAAGGAGCCCGTGTCCAACCCGATCTGCGGCACGACCGGCAATACCTGCGGCTGCGGCATCTGCCTGCCGCCGATGGCGCCGCCGCCGTACGATCCGGACGAGTTCGCCTGCCACAGCTTCTGCGAGTCCGCGGCCGACTGCGTGGGTGGCGTCAACTGCACGTCGATACCGATCGGGTACGGAATCGACCCCGATCTTCAAACCGTCGACCACTTCATCTGCTCGCTGCCCCCCTGCGGACGCGACGAGGACTGCGAGGGCGGCCAGGTCTGCGTCCTCTCGATGTGGGACAGCGGGCTGGAGTGCGGCCCGCAGGCCGGCATCGAGGGAGATACCCGCCGCTACTCGGGCGAGGCCTGCGACGGCACCAATCCCTGCTACAACGGGATGTGCCTGGGCATCGGCGGCGGCGACTCAACCTGCTACGAGATCTGCGATCCCCTGCTGGAGGCGGCCGATCCCACCTGCCCGGCCGGCCAGGTCTGCGAGGAGCTGACCCTGATGGTGTCGCAGGCAGAGGTCCTGCTGTACCTCTGCCAGGATCCGTCATGAGCGGCCGGGCCATGGCTCGCCTGGCCCTCGCCTCGTGCCTGCTGGCCGCGCTGGCACAGGCCTGCGAGGTGAGCGAGGAGCCGCTGGGTTGCGCGCCCGGCGGGCAGCAGGATTGCCTGTGCGCCGGGGCCGTGCCCGGAACCCAGACCTGCCAGGAGGACGGCCAGGGCTGGGGCCCGTGCGTGTGCAACAACGGCGACAGCGACGTGGACACCGACGCGGACAACGACTCGGACTCCGATACTGACTCGGACTCCGATGCGGATACGGACACGGACGCGGACACCGACACGGACACGACAACCTATCCCGAGCCGCCCCACGGCCTGTGCAGCGAGCACGGCTGGTGCTTCCAGAACCCGCTGCCCCATGCCAACGACTGGACCGCGCTGTGGGGCGCGGACCGGGAGCATCTCTGGGGCCTGGTACAGACCGTCCAGTACGGCCAGGGCCCGACCTGGATCCTGTTCTTCGACGGTACGGGCTGGGCCGTTCAGCACACCTCCGCGTCCAGGCTCAACGACCTGTGGGGCCTGGACGGCGAGCACGTGTGGGCCGTGGGAGATGGGGGCACCGTGCTGTTCTTCGACGGCACGAATTGGCAGGTGCAGCCGAGCAGCACGGACGCGGACCTGGCAGGCGCATGGGCCGCCGACGTCAACCATGCCTGGGCCGTGGGCGCTGCTGACCACTCGGCGGCGATCCTGTTCTGGGACGGCCTCGCCTGGAGCGTGCAGCACGAAGGCGGCATCAGCGAACCCACCGGGGTGTTCGGCCTGGGACCGGACACCGTCTTCGTCATCAGCGAGCGCAATCCACCCATGCAGATCCTGTACTTCGACGGCGACGAGTGGGCCACGCAGGAGCCCTGTCCTGGCTGCACCTGGGACTGCGGCATGTATGGCTGCCGAGGTGGTACGAGCCTCGGCGGCGTGGACGGCAGCCATGCCTGGCTCGCCGGCATCCAGATCGATAACCAGAACGGAGAGGCCTCTCCCTTCGTGCAGCGGTGGACCGGTGCTGCTTGGGGAAATCCGGTGCTGGTGGACGTGCTGCCAAAGTCCTTCTGGGGCGTGGACGAGCAGCACGTCTGGGCCGTGGGCACCACGCTGGAAGACGGAGCGGACCAGGACGACAACTCGCTGTTCTTTGACGGCGTGTCCTGGACGCCCGGCCGCATCGACACAACAGCCGGGCTGCTCGACGTGTGGGCCGCGGACGCCGAGTTCGTGCTGGCCGCTGGTGGGTGCGGCGAGCTGCAGCGCTGGGACGGCGAGGCGTGGACACGCCAGGGCGGCAGCGTGACCGAGATCCTGCAGATGACCGCGATCTGGGCCGTGAACCCGGCCGACGTGTGGGCCGTGGGCCACGACTACGAGAACGGCGTGGTCGTGCACCTCGACGGCGAGGCCTGGCGCGAGGTCCGCGTGTTCGAGGGCTTCCGGCCCGAGGGCGTGTGGGCCGCGGACGGCTCGCATGTGTGGGTCGTGGGCCGGGGCGAGCTCGGCGGCGAGATCTGGTTCTTCGACGGCATCGAGTGGACCGAGCAGCCCGTGGGCGGGGGCGGCATCCGGCCGCACGGCGTGTTCGGCCTGGATCCCGAGCACGTCTGGGCGTACGGCGAACGCGGTGCGGGTATTGGCGCCACTATCATGTTCTTCAACGGCGAGATCTGGCGCCTCCAGTACAACGGTTACGCGCTCGACGAGCTCTACGGCCTGTGGGCGGCAGACGCGGACCACGCCTGGGCCGTGGGCAGGGACGGCATGGGCGCGTACGAGGGCCAGTCTGTCGTGACCTGGGACGGCAGCGCCTGGACGCGGCTGGATCTGGGCGAGCCGATGCCGGCCTTCGGCGACGTGTGGGGCGTGGACAGAAACCACGTCTGGGCCGTGGGCAGCCGCGCGCTGTGGTTCTGGGACGGCGCGTCCTGGAAGGCGCAGTCCACGCCATCCGATCTGTCGCACGACGCCGCGATTTGGTCCGCGGATACCGAGCACGTCTGGCTCACGCCGGGCGACGGCGCCGGGCTGCAGCTCTTCGACGGCGAGCAGTGGGCGTTGCAGGACACCGGGTACAGTGGCGATATCCGCGGTCTCCACGGCACGGATGCGGGCCATGTGTGGGCCGTGGGCGAGGACGGCACGATCCTGTTCCGCGGCGAGTGAGGGAGGGAGCGATGAGAAGCGCTGTGTGGAGTGGTTCGACGGTTCTTGCGGCGGTCGCGATGCTGCTCTGCGGCTGCGAGGGCGGAGGCGACGAGCACCGCTGCACGCCGGGAGATACGCAGGCCTGCGTGTGCCCCGGCGGGCAGGAGGGCGCGCAGGTGTGCGAGCCCACGGGCGACCGCTGGGGGCCCTGCGACTGCGGCGGCGACTCGGACCTGGACCTGGACCTGGATACGGACAGCGACACGGATGCGGACAGCGACACGGATGCGGACACGGACAGCGACACGGACGCGGACACGGACAGCGACACGGACACGGACACCGGTCCGCTGTGCGAGGCCGGCGGCGTGTACGACGGCAGCTTCGAGATCCGCAGCGCCGATGACCTGGCGCGCGCCTCGGGCTGTGCCGAGATCACCGGCAACCTGGTGATCGTCAAGTCGGAGCTGACCGATCTGTCCGGCCTGGAGAGCCTCACGCATATCGGCGGGTCGCTGATGCTCGGAGGCAACTCGAACCTGACATCGCTTTCCGGCCTGGACAACCTCGCCTCGATCGGCGGCTCGCTCTCGATCTACAGCGCCACCCATGGCGGGAACGAAGCGCTGGCCAGCCTGGCCGCGCTGGGCAACCTGGATCAACTCGGTGGCTCGCTGACGATCCGCCAGACCGGCCTGACCGAACTCGCGGGGCTTCAGAAGCTGACCGCGATCGAAGGTGACGTGACGATCCGCTACAACTCCGGGCTGGCGAGCCTCTCCGGTCTACACAACATAGAGACGGTCGCGGGCTGGATGGCGATCCTCAACAACGACGCGCTGGAGCACCTGACCGGCCTGGAAAGCCTGGCCAGCATCGGTGTCCTGACCCTCGACGGCAACGACGCGCTGCAGGATTGCTCCGGCCTGGACAGCCTGAACACCATCGGCCCGTACCTGGAGATCACGGACAACGCAGCCTTGCAGGGCCTGACCGGCCTGGAAGGCCTGAACACCATCGGTGGTTACCTGGCGATCACGGACAACGCAGCCTTGCAGGGCCTGACCGGCCTGAAGGGCCTGACCTCGGTCGGCGGGTACCTGACCATCGCCCAGAACGCTTCGTTGACAGGGATCGCCGGACTCACACAGCTGTCTACGGTGGCGGAGAAGATCTCTATCGCCGATAATCCATCGCTCACGAGCATCACCGATCTCGACAGCCTGACCACGGCCGGGGACATGACCATTGACAGCAACGATGCGCTTGTCGACCTCAGCGGTCTCGGAACGCTGACCTCGGTCGAAAACCTGACCATCAGCAATAACGGCTCGCTTGTCGATCTCACCGGCCTGGGAGCGCTGGCCACGGCCGAGAGTCTAAACATCGCGTCCAACAGTTCCCTTGCCAGCCTGGACGGCCTGGAGAGCCTGACCACGATCCAGTGGCACCTGCATATCCATGACAACGGCGCGCTCACGAGCATCCGCAGCCTCGACAACCTAACCTGGCTCGACTACCTGATGATCACCAGCAACCCCTCGCTCTCCACCTGCGACGTCGAGATGCTGGTGGAGCGCCTTCGCGCTGCCGGTTGGGTTGGGGAGGCCCAGACCTTCGGCAACGACGATCAGGGAAGCTGCCACTGCGCGGAGCAGGTGCTGGAGGGCGACCTGGTGATCGGCAGTGCGGCCGAGCTGGAGAACCTGGCGGGGTACACCGAGATCACCGGCTCGCTGACCATCTCGGCCGGCGACCTGGTCGCCATTGACCTGCGCTCGTGCCTGACCTCGGTGGGCGGCGATCTGCGCATCGAGGGCAATGTGGCGCTCCAGAGCCTGTCTGGACTCAAGAGCGTGGCCTCGGTCGGCGGGAGCCTGATCATCGAGGGCAATCCGGCGCTGCTGGGCCTCGGCGGCCTGGAGAGGGTGGCATCCGTGGGCGGAGACCTGGTGATCCGCGACAACGACCTGCTGGCCGGGCTGTACGGCCTGCACGGTGTGACGTCGATCGGCGGCAGCCTGCGGCTGGAGGGCAACGCGGCCCTGCGCGACCTGCTGTTCCTGTTCGGCGTGACCTCGCTCGGCGGCGATCTGTGGATCGTCGACAACCCGGTGCTGGGCACCTGCGACGCCGAGGAGCTGCGGGATCGGCTGGCCGCAGCCGGCTGGACCGGTACCGCCACGATCGCGAACAACGACGACACTGCAACCTGCCCCTGCGCCGGAGGCGAGGCGTGGATCGGAGACTACCAGATCGCGAGCGCCGAAGACCTCGCCGCGCTGGCCGGGTACCGCGCGGTCACCGGCAGCCTGGTGATCGGCAATCCGATGTACCCCTGGACCGACCTGACCGACCTGACCGGGCTGGAGTGCCTGGGCTCGGTCAACGGCGAGCTCTTGATCTTTGGCAATCCGCTGCTCAAGAGCCTAGACGGCCTCGACCGGCTACAGCGAGCGGGCGGTGGAGTGCAGATCATCTACAATGAAAAACTCTCGAGCATCTCGGCAATGAGCCAGCTCACCGAGGTCGGCGTCAGCTCCGAGTCGATGGGCGGCTTCTTCCCTGTCGAGCCCGGAATCAGCATCTTGATCCAAGACAACTCGGCGCTCTCCAGCCTGGACGGCCTTCAGGGGCTGACCAGCGTGCCCGGCGATGTCAGCATCAAGACCACCGCCATCGCCGACCTGACCGGCCTCGACAACCTGACCTCGATCGGGGGGGCGCTGTATCTATTTGACAACAGCTCTCTGCTCGCCCTTGGCGGCCTGGGCCGGCTCACCCGGGTGGACGGATCGCTGCACCTGTCGGGCAACCAGGAGCTGCGCGACCTCGACGGTCTCGACGGGCTGACCGCGATCGGTGCGAGTCTCGAGATATCCTCGAACACGAAACTGGTGAGTCTGGCCGGCCTCAAGAGCCTGGTCCAGCTCGGCGGTAATTTCGAGATCGTGAGTAATCCGTCACTGCCCACCTGCGACGCCGAGCGGCTGCTGGAGCGGCTGCGGGCCGGAGGATACCAGGGCCAGGCTTCGATCCACGGCACCGATGACGATGGCCCCTGCACCTGTGAGGAGCTGGTCCTCGAAGGTGACGCCGTGGTGCAGGATCTCGACGACATCACGGCGCTGGACTCGTACACCCGGATCAGCGGTTCGCTCACCATCTCGGGCACCCAGCTCACCGAGATCAGCGGGCTGCGCTGCCTGCAAACGGTCGACAACGACCTGGAGATCGCTGGCAACGACTCGCTGACCCGCATCGGCGGGCTGAACAGCCTCGTCACGGTCGGCGGCGGCCTGACGCTCTCGGGCAACCCGCTGCTGGACGATCTGGCAGGCCTCGACGGCATCACCGCGGTCGGGGGCGAGCTGCGCATCGAGGACAGCGACTCGCTGTTCAGCCCGCTCGACCTGCGCAACCTGACCGAGGTGGGCGGTGCGCTGGCGATCGAGGGCAATGCAAAGATGCTGCACCTGGTCGGTCTGACGCAGCTCACCAGCCTGGGCGGCGATCTGAGCGTGCTCGACAACCCGACCCTGCCCACCTGCGAGGCCGAGTTCCTGCGGGACCGACTGGAGCTGCGTGGCTGGGCCGGCAGCGCGACGATCGCGGGCAACGACGACAGCGCCACCTGCGGCGCCTGCACCGGCGGCGTGCTGGTTGGCGATCAGATCATCCGCGAGCAGTCCGAGTTCGAGGCACTGGCCGGGTACCGGGTGATCCTCGGAAGCCTGAGCCTGCGCGAGGGTGGCGCCACGCAGCCGACCGATCTGTCGGCGCTGTCCTGCCTGGTCGAGGTCACGGGCGATCTCGCCATGCAAAACATCCCGATCACCGAGCTGTCCGGCCTCGGCGGCCTGGCGCGAATCGGCGGGGGGATCGACCTGGGAGACCTGTCGAAGCTGCAGGACCTGTCCGGCCTGGAGAGATTGCAGCTCGTGGGCGGCCAGTTCTCGGTCAGCTGGAACGCCGGTCTGAAGCGACTCACCGGCCTGGACAGCCTGCAGGAGGTGGGCCACCTGACGATCTACAACAACACCGGCCTGCAGGACCTGTCAGGCCTGGAGGGGCTCGTTACCGTGGACGGCAGCCTGGACATCAGCGACAACAACAGGCTGGCCAGCCTCGCCGGGCTGCAGGGCCTCACCCATGTCGGTGGAGACCGCATCGAGATCAGAGGGAACTCATCGCTGCCGACCTGCGAGGCCGAGATGCTGTGCGACCGGCTGGCCGCCGGGGGCTGGAGCGGGGACTGCAGGATCTTCGACAACCTCGACGGCGGCTTCTGCGACTGCCCGGAGCGGGTGCACCAGGGCGACCTCGTGATCGGCTCGGACCAGGATCTCGACGGACTCTCCGCGATCACCACGGTCGCGGGTGCGCTCTCAGTCGTCCAGTCCGACCTCGTCGAGATCCACGGGCTGCCCTGCCTGGACGAGGTGGCGGGCGACCTGGTGGTCAGCCAGAACGCGACACTCGAGAGCCTGGACGGTTTGGGCGGCCTGACCGTGCTCGGCGGCGACCTGACCGTGACCGACAACACCGTGCTGCCGACCTGCAGGGCCGAGGAGCTGCGCGACCGCCTCGCGGCCGGCGGCTGGACCGGCAGCGCCACGATCGCGGGCAACGACGATGCGGGCCAGTGCGGCGAGTGCTCGAAGGGGACCTACGAGGGCGACGTCGAGATATTCTACGTTGAGGCGCCCGACCGTATCGCCGAGCTGTCCGGGTACACCCGCATCGCGGGAAACCTGATCTTCGAGATACCGGACGTGACCGATTTTACCGGCCTGGAGTGCCTGCAGACCGTGGACGGAAACCTGAGCGTGACCGGCGGCGGCGGCCGCTCGATGCTGGTGAGCCTCGAGGGGCTGCAGAACCTCGCCGAGATCGGCGGGTACCTGGCGATCGCCTCGAACGCCTTCCTGACCAGCCTGGACGGCCTGCGCGGCCTGACCACGCTCGGCGGCGACATGACGGTGAGCGACAACCCGGTCCTGCCCACCTGCGAGGCCGAGCTGTTGCGCGACCGGCTGCAGGCCGGCAGCTGGCGCGGGCAGGCGACCATCCAGGGCAACGACGACAGCGGGACCTGCGAGTAGGAGGAGCGCATGAGCACGATACGCTTGCTGCTGGCATGCTGGCTCGCCGCGGCCGCGGCGCTTTACGGCTGCACCGTGCATGAGTTACCGCGCGAGACGAGTGACGGCGACTCGGACCTGGACGCGGATACCGACACGGACACGGACACGGATACTGACACGGACACCGACTCGGACCTGGACACGGACACCGACATTGATTCGGACACGGATACCGACACGGACACCGACTCGGACCTGGACACGGACACGGACACCGACTCGGACACGGACCTCGATACCGACGCGGACACCGACGCGGATACGGACGAAGACTGCCCGCTCAACTCGGGCTGGCCCTGCTCGTGCGATCAGCCGATCTGCAGCGACCGCACCGAGTGCGTATATTTCGGGAGACAGGGTGACGGCGGCAAGGGGATCTGCTCGCCGGTATGTGATGATACCCCGAACTGTCCTCCCACCGGCTTCCCGGCGCAGGCGGCGTGCGCAGGGACGACGCAAGGCCAGCGCTGCGTGCTGATCTGCAGTTCCAGATCACAGTGCCCGTCCGACCAGGGGTGCCACGATGCCGGTACTGCCCCGATCTGCTATCCGGGGGGCGACATCGACATCGACATCGACATCGATATCGATATCGATATCGATATCGATATTGATATTGATATCGATATTGATGTGGACACCGACGTCGACAGCGACAGCGACACCGATGGCGAGCCGGTATGCTGGGATCCCGCGGACGGCGGCAACGGTCACTGGTACTTGCACGTGCGTACCGGAAGCGTCACCTGGGAGACCGCTCGCCAGGCGGCCGAGGCCTCGGTGTGGCAGGGCGCCGCCGGACACCTCGCCACGGTCGCCGATGCGGCAGAGAGCCATTTCATCTTCTCCATTGGCGTGTATCGGGTCTGGCTGGGCGGGTACCAGGACTGGAACGATCCCGACTACTCCGAGCCCGGCGGAGGATGGAGGTGGGTCACCGGCGAGCCCTTTGAATACACCAACTGGGAGCAGGGCGAGCCGAACGAGGAAACCCCTGGCGAGGACTACCTGTGGCTGTTCGGGGGAGCAAAGTGGAAAGACGTTTCACTGGAGTACTACTTCAACCAGGGGTACTTGGTCGAGTGGGAAGCAGACGCGATGTGTCCCAACCACTGGACCGGCCCGGACTGCGACATCTGCCCGAATCACTGGGATCCGGACCAGGACTGCGCGTCTTGCCTCGAAGGCTGGACCGACGCGGACGGCGATCCGTGGAACGGCTGCGAGTGCCGCAACCAGAGCGCGTCGCCCTGGGGCGACGTGTGCTGCGAGAGCGACGCCGGACGGACCGAGTGCACGCGGGCCGACGGCCGCGGCGTCCCGTACCTGCTGCTCCCGGGCGGCAGCTTCTGGATGGGCTGCCGCGACGACCTCAACGACCCACAGACCTGCCACGTCAGTGGCCGCAGCCTGCCGCAGCACGAGGTGACGCTGGCGGCCTTCGGCATCTCCAGGCACGAGGTGACGCGGGCGCGGTACAGGCGCTTCGTGGATGTGACCGGCCACCGGGAGCCGAGCTGCGATCCGCACTGGAACCAGCCCGGCGCAGCCGACCGCCCGGTGAGCTGCGTGTCCTGGGACGACGCCCGGGCGTACGCGGCGTGGGTAGGAGGCCGGCTGCCCGGCGAGGCCGAGTGGGAGTACGCGGCGCGCGGTCCGATGGCCGACGCCGACGAGTACGCGGCCTTCCCCTGGGGCGGCAACACCATCGACTGCACGCTGGCCAACCACATCGGCTGCGCGGGCGAGGCCGAGCCCGTGGGCAGCCGCGCCTCGGGCGCCTCGCCCTTCGGGCTGCTCGACATGGCCGGCAACGTGTGGGAGTGGGTCGAGGACGACTGGCACGCGAGCTACGACGACCCGGCCCGGCCCGACGACGGCTCGGCGTGGACTGACGAGCCGCGGGCGGACAAGCGGGTGTTCCGCGGCGGCAGCTTCGCCGACGCGCCGGACGGCTGCCGCGCGGCCTTCCGCTTCGGCTTCGACGCGGGCCATCGCGAGGAGGCGATCGGGTTCCGCGTGGCGTTCCCCGGGCCGTAATGACACGGGCCCGGCGGCGGGCCGAGCCGGCCAGATTTGCCTATCTAGCCTGAATCCGTGTAAAAAAGACCCGATCGGCTTCCACACGGAGGCGGCATGGCGATCTTCGAGGTGCTGCAGGCCAAACGCGACGGCCGTCCGCTCGACGGCAAGCAGATCCGCTGGGTGCTGGAGCAGTACACGGCCGGCGCGATCCCGGACTACCAGATGTCGGCGCTGCTGATGGCGATCTTCATCAACGGCCTGGACTCCCACGAGCTCGCGATCTGGACCGAGGGCATGCTGCACTCGGGCGAGGTGATGGACTTCGGCGACATCCCCGGGGTCAAGGTGGACAAGCACTCCACCGGCGGGGTGGGCGACAAGATCAGCATCTGCCTCGCCCCGCTGGTCGGCGCCTGCGGCGTGCGTATCCCGATGGTGTCGGGCCGCGGGCTGGGCCACACCGGCGGAACCCTGGACAAGCTGGAGAGCATCCCGGGCTTTTGCGTGGACGTGACCGACGAGCGTTTCCGCGAGCTGGTGGCCGACGTGGGCGTGGCCCTGATCGGCCAGACCCGCGAGATCGCGCCGGCGGACCGCAAGCTGTACGCGCTGCGCGACGTGACCGCCACCGTGGCCAGCGTGCCGCTGATCGCCTCGTCGATCATGAGCAAGAAGCTGGCCGAGGGCATCGACGGGCTGGTGCTCGACGTCAAGGTCGGGTCCGGCGCCTTCATGAAGACCGAGGCCGACGCGCGCGTGCTGGCCGAGACCCTGGTCGGCATCGGCACGCGCATGGGCAAGCGGGTCACGGCCCTGATGACCAGCATGCAGCAGCCGATCGGCGGGGCCGTGGGCAACGCGATCGAGGTCGAGGAGGCGATCGCCGTGCTGCGCGGCGAGGGGCCCGAGGACACGACCGAGCTGACCCTGGCTCTGGGCGCGGAGATGCTGGTACTGGCCGGAATCGCCGAGAGCGATGCGCCGGCGCGCGAGCGGCTGCAACAGGCGATCGCGGACGGCTCCGGCCTGGACAAGCTGAAGCAGATCGTTCAGGCCCAGGGCGGCGACCCGGCCGCGATTGACGATCCGGGCCGGCTGCCCCGGGCGCCGCACCGCACCGAGTTCACCTCCCGGTTCGAGGGCGTCCTCGCGGCCATCGACGCCGAGGACATCGGGCGGGCCGCGCTGGCCCTGGGCGCCGGCCGGCGGACCAAGGAGGACGCGATCGATCCGGGCGTGGGTTTGAGAGTCAAGAAGCGCATCGGCGACACGGTGGAGCAGGGCGAGCCGCTGGTGGAGATCCTGTACTCGCGCGAGGACACGCTCGGCGAGTGCCGCCAGAAGCTGGCCGAGGCCTTCGTCATCGGCGGTGTGGAGGTGGCGCCGCCGAGGCTGCTGATCGGCCGTACCCGGGGCGGGGAGGGCGGATGACGCCGCTGTTCAGGATTCCGCGCTGGCGCTGGCTGGCCGCGCTGGCCCTGCTGTGGCCGCTGATCTTGGTGATGGGCGCGATCAACCAGGCCGGGGCCGAGGACAAGGAGCGCCCGGGTCCGCCCGAGCCCGAGCGGGTGCGCCTGGAGCTGGAGGCGCAGAAGCCGGACAAGCCGGCGCGGCGCGAGGCCAAGGTGCCCGAGGTGCTTCCGGCGGACGTCATGCCCGACGAGTCGCCCCCGTCGCCCGAGTCCGGTTCCCCCGCTCCCCCCGGGAGAGGGGGACAGGGGGAGAGGTCCGCGGTCGGGGGTGAGGTCGCCCACACCGGGCCGACTCCAACCACCACGACCGAGCTGTGCGCCGCCCTGGCCGCCGGCCTGATCGGCGTGGACCGCCCGTCGATGGAGCGGCTTTGGTCGCTGCACGGCGCAGTCCCGCCCACCGACCGCGAGGCCGCGATCCACGGCGCGCTGACCCTGGGCAAGAAGCTCTACGACGAGAAGTACGCGTACGACGCCGGCGCCGCGGGCGCCTGCATGGCCGCGCCCTTCGAGCGCGACCGCTTCGGCTGGATCGCGCGACAGAACCAGCTCACCCTCGGCTCGGCCGAGGGCCCACCGCTGGCGATCCGCCTCGACATCGTGCGCGAGGCCGGCGGGCTGCGCATCTCCGGCGAGCTGCGGCCACAGGATGCGGGCGCGGCCGGGCGCCGCTTCAGGGACGTGCAGATCAGCTACGGCGACCGCGCCCTGTCCCTGCTCGGCATCCCCTTCCTGCTCGGCGTGGCCTGGCTGCTCTCGACGAACCGGCGCAAGGTCAACTGGCGCACCGTGGCCTGGGGCGTGGGCCTGCAGATCCTGCTCGGCCTGATCGTGCTCTCGCCCGGCGTGGCCGAGTTCTTCTTCGACAGCATCGACTCCGGGGTGAAGAAGCTGCTGAGCTTCAGCGAGGCCGGCGCCGACTTCGTGTTCCAGGGTACGGCCCCGCACCTGATCTTCAACTGGGATCCAGGCAGCAACAGCCTGCTCGCCGGCGAGGGCTTCGTGGGCCGCATCTCATCGGCGACCAAGACCTTCACCTTCTGGATCCTGCCCACGATCGTGTTCTTCTCCTCGCTGATGACGATCCTGTACCACCTCGGCGTGATGCAGTGGGTCGTCCGCGGATTCGCCTGGGCCATGCGCAAGACGATGAAGACCTCGGGCAGCGAGACGCTCTCGGCCGCGGCCAACATCTTCGTCGGCCAGACCGAGGCGCCGCTGGTGGTCAAGCCCTTCGTGGCCGGCATGACCAGCAGCGAGCTGCACGCGATCATGGTCGGCGGCTTCGCCACCGTGGCCGGTGGGGTGATGGCGGCGTACGTGGGATTCTTGAAGGACATCCCCGGCATCGCCGGACACCTGGTCACGGCGAGCATCATGAGCGCGCCGGCCGCGCTGGCCGTGGCCAAGATCCTCTACCCCGAGACCGAGCAGAGCCAGACCGCGGGCGGCGCCGACATCGCCGTGGAGAAGCTCGACCGCAACGTGATCGAGGCCGCGGCGCGCGGCGCCAGCGAGGGCATGACCCTGCTGCTCAACGTGGTGGCGATGCTGATCGCCTTCGTCGGGCTGATGGCGATGTTCAACGCGATCCTCGGCGCCTGCGGCACCAGCCTCGAGGTGCTGCTGGGCTACGCCTTCTCGCCCTTCGCCTTCATGATGGGCGTGCCCTGGGAGGAGGCGACCTCGGTGGGGCAGCTGCTCGGCGAGAAGATCGTGCTCACCGAGTTCATCGCGTACATCGATCTCGGTCGGATGATCGCCGAGGGCAACGTGCTCTCCGAGCGCTCGGCCGTGATCGCCAGCTACGCGTTGTGCGGGTTCTCCAACTTCGCCTCGATCGGAATCCAGCTCGGCGGCATCGGCGGCATCGCGCCGAGCCGGCGCGGCGATCTGGCCCGCGTCTGCCTGCGGGCGATGTTCGGTGGATTCCTGGCGGCCAACATGACCGGCACCATCGCTGGCGTGCTGATCTAGGAGGGTAGCAACGTGCAACCGGATTCGAAGCAGGTGCAGCGGGCGGCCGAGGCGGTCCGTTCTCGCTGCGGCGAGCTGAAGCCGACCATCGGCGCGGTGCTCGGCTCGGGGCTGGGCCAGTACGCCGACGGGCTGGCCGATGCGGTGCGCATCCCGTACGGCGAGATTCCCCACTTCCCGATCTCCTCGGTGCCGGGCCACGCCGGACGGCTGGTGGTCGGCAGGCAGGGCCAGGCCACGGTCGCGGTGATGCAGGGTCGCGTGCATTTCTACGAGGGCTACGAGATCGAGCGCGTGGTGTTCCCGATGCGGGTGCTCGCGGCCCTGGGGATCAAGGCCGCGCTGGTGACCAACGCCGCGGGCGGCGTGAACGCGCAGTTCCAGCCCGGCGACCTGATGCTAATCGTCGATCACATCAACCTCTCGGGCCAGAACCCGCTGATCGGCGAGAACGACGAAGCGGTGGGGCCGCGCTTCCCGGACATGACCACGGCGTACGATCGGGAGCTGGGCAAGCTGGCCTCACACGTGGCCGCCGAGACCGGAGTGCCGCTGCGCCAGGGAGTGTACACCTGGCTCACCGGGCCGACGTACGAGACGCCGGCCGAGGTGGGGATGATCGGCAACCTCGGCGGCGACGCCACCGGGATGTCCACCGTGCCCGAGGTGATCGTGGCGCGGCACGCCGGTGTGCGGGTGGTGGGCATCTCCTGCATCACCAACCGCGCCGCCGGGATGTCGGGTGCGCCGCTGACTCACGACGAGGTGAAGGACGTGGCCAGCAAGGTGGAGACGCAGTTCGTCACCATCGTCAGCAGGTTGCTGGAACGTATGGCGGAGGTGGTGTGATGGGACGCGTGACGCACGAACGGCTCGTGGAGCTGGCCCTGAGTGCGCGCCTGAAGGCGTACGCACCGTACTCGAAGTACAAGGTCGGCGCCGCGTTGCTGACCGAGGACGGCCGGGTCTACACCGGCTGCAACGTGGAGAACTCGAGCTACGGGATAACGATCTGCGCCGAGCGCACGGCCGTGGCCAACGCGGTCGGCGACGGGCATCGCCGGTTCAAGGCCGTGGCCGTGGTCACGGCCTCGTCGCCGCCCGGACCGCCGTGCGGGATCTGCCGGCAGACGCTGGCCGAGTTCACGCCGGAGATGACCGTGATCCTGGCCAATACGCGGGGCGAGGTGCGCAAGACCAAGCTGTCGAAGCTGTACCCGGATCACTTCAGCGCCGAGTTTCTCGAGTCGGCGAAAAGGAAGAAGCGCAAGTGAGAGACCTGGTCATTCGCGGCGGCACGCTCGTCACGATGGATCCGCGGCGCCGGGTGCTGCGCGGCGACCTGCTCGTGCGCGGCGGCAAGATCGCGCGCATCGGCAAGGTGCCCGGGCCCGACCGCGGGCGCAGGGTGATCGACGCCACCGACAAGGCGGTCCTGCCCGGCTTCGTGCAGACCCACGTGCATCTGTGCCAGGCCCTGCTCCGCGGTACGGCAGACGACCTGCCCCTGCTCGAGTGGCTGAAGAAGCGCATCTGGCCCGGCGAGGCCGCGCACGACGAGAAGAGCCTGGCCGCCTCGGCGCGGCTCGGCCTGTGCGAGCTGCTCCGTTCGGGCACCACCACGATCCAGGACATGGGCACGGTCCATCACCAGGACGTGATCTTCGAGGCCCTGCGCGACTCGGGCATCCGCGCTCATGCGGGCAAGGCGATGATGGACGCGGGCAGCGGCGTGCCGCCCCGGCTCAAGGAGCGCACCCGCGACTCGCTGCGGGAGTCCGAGGCGCTCTGCAGCCGCTGGCACGGCGCCGAGAAGGGTCGCCTGCGCTACGCCTTTGCCCCGCGCTTCGTGCTCTCCTGCAGCTACCGCCTGCTGGCCGAGGTCGGGCCACTGGCCCGGGAGCGCGGCGCACGGATCCACACCCACAGCTCCGAGCAGAAGCCGGAGCTGCGCGTGGTGCGACGTCGCTTCGGCCGGGACAACGTGGAGGCGCTCGCCGAGTTCGGGCTGGTCGGCGAGGACGTGGGCTTGGCGCATTGCGTTCACGTGAGCCGGCGCGAGATCCGACTGCTCGCCGAGACCGGCACCCGCGTGCTGCACTGCCCTTCGGCCAACCTCAAGCTCGGCAGCGGAGTGGCTCCGGTGCCCGAGATGCTCGCCGCGGGCGTTCCGGTCTCGCTCGGTGCCGACGGCTCGCCGTGCAACAACAACCTCGACGCCTTCGTGGAGATGCGCCACGCCGCGCTGGTCCAGAAGCCGCGGCTCGGCCCGCAGGCCTTGCCCGCGGCCGAGGTGCTGGCCCTGGCCACGATCGAGGGCGCACGGGCCCTGGGCCGCGAGCACGAGATCGGCTCGCTCGAGCGCGGCAAGGCCGCGGACCTGCTGGTCCTCGACCTGCAGCGCGCGCACAACCTCGGCGGCGAGCCGTACGGCGCGATCGTGTACAGCAGCGGGCGCGACGACGTGGTCCACGTGCTGGTCGATGGAAGGCCGCTGCTGTTTGACCGGCGGCTGACGTCTCTCGACGAGGCCCTGGCTGTTAGTGAGGCCCGCTCGCAGCGAAGACGGCTGCTGCGCCGGATGTAGGGGAGGAGCGCAGATGGCGGAGCATGTCGTGGTGCTGGTGACCGTGGAGAAGCAGGAGGACGGCGAGCGCATCGCCGAGAACCTGGTGGCCGAGAAGCTGGCCGCCTGCGTCAACATCGTGCCCGGGCTGACCTCTGTTTATTCCTGGCAAGGCGCTGTTGAAAAAGCAAAAGAACTGTTACTGGTAATGAAGACGCGGGCCTCGCTCTTCGGGCGGCTGCGCGCCAGGGTGGTCGAACTGCACCCGTACGACGTGCCCGAGGTGCTCGCCCTGCAGGTCGAGGCGGGCCACGCCCCGTACCTCGCCTGGATCGACGAGAGTACCGCATCTTGACATTCCGGGTTGTTCGGTACTAGATACAGAACAATTCCGGGGAGGCATCGATGACAGAGCACAGGCCGGACCTTCTCGCATCGATCCGCGAGATGATCAACTCCCGCCTGGACGACCTCGAGGCGCGGGCCGCGGAGGCGATGGCTGCCGCGGCGAGCCGGATCAACGAGGAGGTGGCCCGACTGCGCGAGCGCGTCGAGGAGCTCGAGCGCCTGGCCGAACAGCGGCAGCGAGCCCTGGAGCAGGTCACCGGCCGGGGCCGCGGTCGCCCCTCGGGCGAGGGCGACGGCCGTCGCAGCCGCGAGAAGGTCACCTGCTCGGTCGAGGGTTGCGACAAGGCGGCCGTGGCTCGAGGGCTGTGCAAGAACCACTACGCGCAGCAGCGTTACCGTGAGAAGCGAGAAGCCGCTGGATTCGTTGTGCGGCCGCGCAAGTCGCCGGTGCGGAGCACCGTGGTGACTTCCGTGGTGGCTCCGACGGACGGAGGCGACGATGCGGATGCGGAGGGATCCGGAGGCGAGGACTAGGCTAGAGCCTATGCCTGCTCGTCGGCCTTCTTCCTCGGCGGATTCAACCTATTGACCAGCAGCTTGCCCGACTTGGGAAGCGAGTGGATCTCCTCCCAGCCGCGGAGATCCTCGATCACCGACTGCAGGTCCCAGCGGCCGAAGGTCACGCCGCGCAGGATCTCGGTGGCCGCGATCACCGGACGCGCGGTGTACGAGCGCAGCTCGAGGGTTGCATCACCGACCCGCAGCCGGTGGCCGAGACGCCGCGGATCGCCCTGACCGGCCTCCACGGTCTCCCGCTCGCGTCTCAGGAAATCGAGGAGCGCGCTGATGTCCCGGCGCGGCAGTTCCGAGATCAGGTCGAGGAACACCTCGTCCGAAGCGGAGAGACGCGTTCGGCCCTCTCGCTCGCGCGCGAGCGCGGTGAGCTTGCGGCGCGTCCCGCGCGCCAGCAGGCAGGCCGGACGCAGCGAGCCGGCCCAGAACGGGCGCAGGGTCAGGCTCGAGAGCAGCCGGGGCCCGAGCGGACCGAAGACTGCGGGGAAGGGCGCGTCGGGCGGCCGGGCCGGCACGCTGGCCAGGCTCTGACGCAGCGGAGCGCGCTGGGTGGTCAGGGCCGGCGCCAGCACGCGGTTGCGCCAGCCCGGCAGGCGTTTCACCTTGCCGTCGAGGTGGAAGCTGCGGATGCCGAGCTTGCGCGTCCCCCGCTCGATCATCGGGCAGTCGAAGGGATCGACGCCGAAGAGCTGTGCGGCCACCGCATCCACGGTCAGCGGGTCGGTACCGGCGATGAGCGTGGCCAGCACGCGCGAGATCGGACAGCTGACCTCGCCGCCGGTGCCGTCGGAGCCGGTGGTGGCCTCGAGCATGGCCAGGTGCACCGGCACCATCTGCGCGGAGCGGATCGCCGAGCGGCGGGCCGCCTTGGGCAGCGCCGGGTTCTTGCGGTAGTCGACCAGGCCGTGCAGGGTCAGCGCCAGCCGATCGGCGCCGTGCACCCGCGGCGAGGTGACCAGCACGCGCAGGTCCGCCTCGGTCCAGGTCTTGCGGCCCGCATCGCTGCCCAGGTCGATCACCGGAACCTCGCGCTCTGCGCCGTTGCAGAGCACGCGAGCCGGCGGCGGCGCTGCCGGGTCGAGCCGGGCCACGGGCGTGAGGCCGGGATCGACGTAGCCCAGGTGAGCCAGGATGCGGGCGGGCTCGGTCTCGGTGAGCCCGAAGCGGTGAAAGCCGCCGTCCGAGCCCAGCAGCACGCGACCGATCCCGGCCTCGAACAGGGCCGAGGCCAGCGCCAGCACGAGCGTCGGGTCCGGGTACAGCCCGTCGGCATCGAGGCGCAGCGTGGGCCCGATGTCGACCCGGATGATCGCGAGGCAGTCCTCGGGGAAGCGCCCCGAGCGGTCCGCGGCCTCGGTCACCAGCTGCGCGGGTCGCAGCACCTGGAGGATCTCCTCGAGCAGCTCCAGCTTGTCCATGCTGGTGGAATGGCGCACGGCCACCATCGGAGCGATCTCGGTCGGCTCCTCGCGGACCACTGTCGCGCCCTCGAGCAGCTCCTGCACCAGTCCCGGCCGTCCGTCGAGGTAGTTGATCAGTTCGCGGCATCCTGCCGGGTACGATCTCGGCACGCCGGTCGATTGTTTCGAGATGCGCACAACCTCGGGCACGCCGAGGCGGCAATCCAGCGCCTCGGGCAGGATCCCCTTGGGCTCGAGCTCCCGGCCCGAGGTGAAGCGGACCTCCTCGCGGACCAGCCGGGATGCCAGGGCCAGGCTCTCGAGGTCCGGCTCCACGGGCAGGGCCCCGCGGGCCGAGATCTGGTTCGTCTGCAGACCGGCGGCGATGCGCAGGATCATATCGCGGTGCCCGGTGCCGTCCAGCGGCAGCTTGCCGCGGCGCGCCTCGAGGCGCTCGACCAGGCGCCAGGCCAGGTACAGTATCGGCTTCTGTAGCTTGGCCGCCAATTTCACCCTCTCGGCTGTCAACCAGCCTCTTACCACGGGTGGCGAGGTTGGGGCAATTCGTGTAGGCTCTTTCACACGGAGCAGGAGGATGCTCACCGGCATCGAGCAGGAATCGATCACGCTGTACGACGCCTCGGGTGAGCGCGTGGACCACACGTACAGCACGCTCCGCCTCGAGATGGGCCAGGGTCGCTGGATCAGCCTCGCCGAGGCCCTGGCCGAGGAGGCGGATCGGGTGGCCGCGATGCACCGTCACGCCGAGCGGATCTGTTCCCGCATCGAGGCCCTCTCGCGGTACCACGAGCGGATCGAACGAGACCGGGCGCGCTTCCTTGCCCAGCGCCTCCAGCGCGCGGAGGGATTCTCCAGCGCGATGAGTCCCGAGGCACGGGTCAAGCTGCTCAACTCGTACTACACCCTCGATCGCGGTCACGAACGCGTGCTGGAGGAGCTGGTCACCCACCTGTTGGCCGGCTCGGACGGTGATTACACCGCGCACATGATCTCGCTGTTCCAGTACGCGATCGACCTGGTCTGCCGTCTGACGCGCGGCGACACGAGGAAGACCGGCCGGCCCGCCGCCTTCCACCCGCTCGAGGCCGCCCGCGGCGCGGCCAAGAACGGGCAGCACCCGGTGACGATTCTCGCTACGCTGCTGCACGACGTGGTCGAGGACAGGGTCGCCGGCTGGCTGCACGAGCGGGTGCTGGCCGACCTCACTGCCCGTGGCGAGACGCGCGACCCCGGACCCGAGGACCGGGCGCGCACCGTGCGCGAGCGGATCGACGAGTACAACGATGTGGCCGCGGGCACCTTTTACGGCATCGGGCTGTTCCTCGCCTCGCACGTGCTGCATTTCCCGCGGCCCGATACCTACTACCAGGTGCTGCACTCGACGATGGAGGCGCTGGCCAACCTGTCGCGCACGCCGGACACCACGTACTACAGCTACCTCAAGCAGCTGCTTTATCCGAAGTACGGATCGCCGGACGCGATCCGGCGCTCGAGCCTGGTCTCGGTGCTGCGGGAGAGCCATCCTGATCCCGAGCCCCTGCTAGACCATTACCTCGAGCAGGTGGACGGCTTCTACCAGACCGGCGTCGGCGAGTTCTACAGCCAGGAGGAGCTGAAGCGGAACGCCTTCCGCGAGATTCTCTCCAAGATCCTCGACCGGTTGAACAACACGCGGGACATGGAGCGGGCCGACGGCTTCTCGGTGGCCAGCAGGCTGTACGGCGCCGGTTTCAAGAACCTGTACTTCGCCCAGGCGATCGAGGGCAAGCTCTCACGGCCGGGCCTGCCCTTTGTCGAGCGGCGGCTGATCGAGGCCAAGTTCCTCAACAAGCCCAAGATCGCGGCGCTGTACCAGGTGCTCGTCGACACCGACTTGATCGAGGGCGAGTGGCTGGGGCGCGAGACCGTGGCCGGACTGCGGCAGGAGATCGAGAAGTACAAGGCCACCGGAGGCTTCACCCGGCTCACTACGGCCAAGGGAGCCTTCGACGGTCTGGTGGCGCTGTTCAACAACATCACGCTGGGCCACAAGGACATGCTGGCCATGCTGGAGCAGGACCGCGGCCTGCAGGCCGAGTGCCTGATCGCCTTCAAGGCCGTGCTGGAATGGATGATCGCCATGCCCGCGCTGCTGCGGCGGGAGGTCCAGGAGCAGGGGCTGGAGAATCCGCGCGACTCGCGCTTTGCGCGCTACCGCATTCGTGGCCTGGGCCCGCAGCTCGAGGAGCGGGGTCGGGGGCCCAAGGGCCTGGCCGCGGAGGATGTGCAGATCAAGACCTTCAAGCGCCGGGTGATCGACTGATGTCGTGTCCCGTGCTGATCCACGGCCGCACCTGCTTGCTGGATAGCCAATGACCACCCTGGGTCATGGCCTGACCGGGATCGCGCTCGGCGTGCTGGCCGCGCCCCGGTCCTGGACGCGCGCCAGGCAGGGCTGGCTGCTGTTCCTGTTCGTGGGTCTGTCCGTGGTGCCGGACTGGCCGCTGCCGGGCTGGGGCCATTTCAGCTACCGTGTCAGCCACAGCCTGCTCGTCAATCTGCTCCTGATCGGGCTGGCGGCAGCGGCGTACGCGCGGTCCCGGCGCGCGCGGCGCCTGCTCGGCGGCTGGCCGGTGTTCGTATTCGGCGCCCTGGCCTGGCTGTCGCACTTCGTGCTGGATGCGATGTACAGCCACGGCAAGGGCGTGGCCGTGCTCTGGCCCCTGTCCGACGCGAGGCTGAACCTGGGCCTGCCCTGGTTTCGCACGCTACCGTCGGGCTGGTGGAACGATCCGGGGACGCTGGCGAGCATCCTCGCCGTGGAGGCGGCCTGCTACGGGGGCGTGCTGGTGCTGTGCGTGGTGCTGCGCTGGCTGTGGGAGCGGCGAAGGGCGAGTGCCCGAGACGCTACTTCTCGGGCTTGGCCTTTTCCTCGGGCTTGAGCTCGGTATCGGCCTTTTCGTCGGCCTCGGCCGCGATGACCATGAAGTAGTACTCGGGGATCTTCTCACCGCGCGCCTTGCGCGCCTCGGCCCAGCTCCGGCGCCGCTCGGTGGCCAGGCGCGAGAGTCGTGCGCTGGCCCAGATGTTCTCGCCCTTCTTGCGCGCCTCGCGCTCGACCTGGAGGTAATCCTCCTCCTTGTCGAAGCCGAACTCGGAGTAGGTCAGCACGAAGCCCTTCGCGATCAGCTGCTTGTTGATGTCGGTGATGCCCGCCATCACAGTGGCCAGATAGCGTCCGCGGTCGTCCTTGATCTTCTTGTCCAGGACGACCTGGACCGGCTTGCCCAGGAGCTCCTTCTCGAGATGCGCCACGACGTTCTTGTGCACCTCGGTCATCTCCTTGTCGGTGATCTTCTTGTGGAAGCTGTCGATGCCCAGCATCCGCACGGTGGCCTGCTTGCCGTCCTTCTCCACCAGTAGCGCGTCGCCCTTGATCACCTTCTTCACGGTGACCATGTCGCCGCCCTTGAGCTCGGCGGCGGGCGCTGCCGGCGGCTCGGCCAGCCCGGGCTTCTTGGCCGCGTCGGGTGCCTTGTCCGCCGCGGCCGTCGGCTCGGCGGCCGGGGCCTCGGCCGGCTCCTCGGGGCAGCCGGACACGCTCAGGATCAGGGCGAGGATCGCGATGCTTCCGATGACATGCTTCATGGCACGGACTCCCTCTGGCTCGGAAAGGTTCCTACCTCTATACCCCAAAGCCGGCCGCGCGCCAAGGGGTGTGAGCTTTGGCCCTGCAGCCTCACTCGGGCCGCGCCTTCTCGGCCGTGCCCCAGCCCTGCCGGCGCACCACCTCGCGCCACGACGCCAGGGGGTGGGAGCGCTCCCACAGCGTGGCGTCGACACGGCACAGCGGCGAGTTCTTGCACACGGTGGTGGCATAGCTCGGCGTGTGGTACGTGAAGCCGACCGCGGTGCCCGGCTCGGCCGTGAAGATCATCCGTGCCCTGCGCCGGGCGGATCTGGCCTCGAAGGTCCAGCGGCCGGGCGGCTCACCCTCGGCCCGTCCCGTGCCCCGTGGATCCCACAGCACCCATTGCCGGCCCGCCATCCGCGGATAGCACATCACCGGGCAGACCCTGCCGCGGGCAAACGAGGGCTTGAGCACGAAGAGCGTGGCCCCGGGCTCGTCCGGGAACTCGCAGGCATAGCCCCAGGACCAGGACGTGGTCTGGCTACGGCCCCAGTGATGGGCCTGGTGGCCCCACAGCCCGTCGAGGTCGATGCGCTCGCCATCCACCACGACCCGGCCCGAGAACCGGGCGCCCAGGTACGGGAACAGCACGCCCACGTGTGGTTTGATCAGGCGGGCCAGCGTCGGGGGCACCCCGGCATAATCGTTGAGCTCGCCGTCCCAGGTCAGATCCCACTCGATGCTGCGTCCGTCCTGCTCCAGGGCGCCGAAGGCCGTGCGGTCGCCGATCGCTGCGTGGCCCACGGTCAGGCCCAGTCCATCCGGGCCGGGTCTGATCGCGCCGCCGGGCGTGCTGCGCTTCAGCGCCAGGTTGCGCTCGGGCCGCTGGCGGTCGCAGAAGGCGGCCCACAGGCAGGGGCCCGATGCCGCATGTCGCTCCAGGGGATTGAGCAGGGTGTAGCGGAACCAGAAACCCAGGCCCCGGCCCGGGTCGTTGCAGATCAGGTAGTACGCCTCGTAGAAATGGCCGGCACCGCCGGCGTACGCCATGCGGTTTGGGTGGGTCAAGGTGCTAGCCCAGCTCGGCCCGCTTCAGCTTCTTGAACCTGGCCTTGGTCCGCGCCATCAGGCCCTTGGGGCAGTCCGGGATCAGCTCCAGCGGATCGTCCTCGTCCAGCTCGATCAGGGGGAAACCGGGAAACTCCTCGCGGATCATGTTCCGCAGGTCCAGGCCCAGCATCGCCATCTGGGCGAAGTAGTACGGCAGGTTGTCGTTGATCACCTTGCGCACCCGCTTGCGCTCGTCCGCGTCGTCGAGCAGGCGCTCGACCTTGCGCTCGACCACGCGGGCCAGGTCCGGCGTACGGAAGTCCACGTAGTACTCGCGCTCGAGGTCGCACTCGCCCATCACGCCCTTGATCCGCTCGTCGCGCGACACGCCGACGAAGGGGACCTTGCCCGGCATGGAGAGCACCATCGCGTGGTAGCGCGTGGTCATCAGCAGATGCAGCTCGCGGAGGAAGGCCGCCATCTGGTCGCCGACCCAGTCGTGGCAGGAGACCAGCAGCGCCGGGTTCTTCATCCTGCCGATCACCTCCTGGCAGGCGTCGTGGTCCAGCGCCTCCATCGCCACCAGCACGGGCTGGGCGCCCTTCTCCTCGGCCAGCCAGTCCATGATCTCGACCGCGTCGTCCACGAAGGCAGCGAACCGGCGCTCGTCTTCCTCGTCGTAGTCGTAGAAGTAGACCAGCTTGTACTGGTTCTTGGTGTCGCCGGTGGCCAGGCTGCGCGCGAACCTGGCGAGGTCCGGCACCACGGGCCACCAGAAGTAGTTCTGGAAGGCAAAGGCGCAGAGCGGCTTCTTGCCGTCCCAGCCCATCTCCTTGAGCTTGCTCCTGGCCCAGGCGCTGCTCTGGCAGGGCATGGTCCAGGCCGTGTCCACCCGCACCGAGTGGGCTTGCAGCCCGATGCGCTCCAGCACGTCGGCCGAGGGCTGGCTGCGGGTGATGATGCGGGTCATGTCGCGCGAGAGGTGCCAGGAGAGGAAGTTGTTCAGCCGGTTCATCTCCCCGGCCTCCACGGAGTAGGAGAAGCTGGCCTTGCCCAGCCGATCGGCCAGCCCCACGCCGTACAGGAAGTAGAGCAGCAGCGCGGTGGCGAAGTTCTCCTTCCAGCACGAGCCCTCGGGCAGCACGATCACGTGGTTCTTGAGCACGTGCTTGAACACGTCGAGGAAGAACACCGAGTTCATGTGGTGGAACTTGGCTTTGTATCCCTTGAAGTACTCCTCAGTCTCGGCCACGTCCAGGGTGAGCATGTTGATCTCGATGTTGTCCTCGCCGAAGAGCTGGTTGAGCTGGCGGATGCACTCGCCCACCCGCGATTCGGCGCCGGTGTTGCGCGCGCCCGAGTACGCCAGCAGCAGGATCTTGAGCGGCTTGCCCGGCTGCCACTTGTCGTCGAGCGACAGGCCGAGCCGATCCAGCAGCGGCACGGTACGCCCGAACAGGCCGACCAGGCCGACCGAGATCGCCGAGTACACGACGTCGAAGGGGTTGATATTCGAGAATCCGCCGGGCAGGGTCCGGAACTTGTCCACGAGTTCGATCATGGCACCACCTCCAGGGACGAACCGGTGGTATCTTTAACGCAGTGCGTTGTCAAGGGGACGGACTAAACTTAACAACTTTCTTGGCAATGAAATACGGGGTTCACGCAGCGAGAAAGTTGTTAAGTTTAGTCCGTCCCCTTGACAAGCACCTGCTCGAGCCACTCCGCGATCTTGTGCCACAGCGGCCGCGAGCGCGGGTCGGTCACCAGGTCCATGTGGCCCGGCGCGAAGTCCACGATCTCGCCGTTGCCCACGACCCAGCTCTCCACCCGAGCCTGTGCCAGCTCGGCCAGGAACCGGCGCGCGCTCTCGGGCCGGCAGAACAGCCGGTCCTTGCTGGCGGTCACGCCGAGCACGGGCACGGAGATCCGCCTCATGCCGCCGAGATAGTCGTGGCCCTCGCAGCTGCGCCAGCCACGGCGGGCAAAGCCGGCGAACTGGAGCACGTACTCCCGGGCCTCGTCCTCGTTGCCGACCTTGAGCGCGCGCGCCGGGAAGTAGCCGCGCATGCGGGTCAAGCCGGCGAACACCAGCAGGTAGATGCGCTTGATCAGCCACCAGCCCAGGCTGGGCTCCCAGCGGCGCAGCCACACGTTGCCCGCCAGATCGACGAAGGCCTGCACCGGGAGGTCCGGGAACTGGCCCAGGGCCGCGATCCCGCAGTGCGCGACCAAGGAGTGGCCCACGATGCCCAGCGGGAGATCCGGATGCTGCTCGTGCACCCAGCGCGTCATGTCCGGGATGTCGCGGAGCACGAAGTCGTCGTACGACCACTTCCCGCCCTGGTGCGCCCGCGGGCCGCTGTCGCCGTGGCCGCGCAGGTCCACGCTGTACACGATGAAGCCGTGGCCGGCGAGCAGCGAGGCCAGGCCCTGGCCCTTGGGGCGGTCCATGGTGCGGCGGTTGACCATCATTGCGTGGCCGAGCCACAGCACGCCGATCGGATCGCGGCCGTCAGGAGGATCCAGGCGATCCGCCTTGAGCGTCCAGCCGTCGCTGGTCTCGATCTCGATCATCGGCCTTCCTGCGCGCCGTCAGAGCCGGCACGACGCTAGCGCAGGACCTGGCCTCACGCAAGCGGCCAGTGTGCGCTGCGATCAGAAGCGCAGCTGCAGAGTCAGTCCCCTGGGCTGCCCGCGGTGTTGCAGGATCCTGATGCCGGTGAGGGCCGCGCCGGTTCCGTTGCGCGCTGATTCGCGCTCGCGCTCGATCAGGTCCTCCAGCTTCGACGATGCGCGGGAGTTTGCGATCGCCATGATCCCACCGGAGAACAGCGTGCCGGCGCCGATCATCGCCCACAGCACTTGCGCCACGACCCAGACTTCGATCGGTAGCAGCCCGTCGTCGACCAGAACCGGTCCCGAGTCGTCATCGGGATCGTCGTACTTGGAGGGACCGAGGAAGTAGTAGTTGATCAGGCTCATCCCGACCGCGGCCGTGGTGCAGAGCACCATGATCTCGAGTCCCACCTGCCAGGCCCATCTGGACCTGCGGTACTCGAACTCCGCGAAGCTCACTCCATTCTTGCGGGCTGTAGAGTCGAGGTAGACCGCATAGTCGGCCTCGCGCGAGCCGCCGAGCACGAGCTCGACCTGGCTGAGATCGTATGGCCTGGGCGGCTCGGACCTGGAAGGCTCGGCAGGGGTCGGGATCGGTTCCGTGGTGTCCCTGGGACCGGCTCCAGGCAGGGCTGCTCCCTCGGCGCAGCGTGCCTCGGGATCAGGATCCGCGGACTGCAGGGCCAGGATCTCGATCCCACTGATCAGATGGAGGCGGATGTGGCGCTTGACGCCGTCCGCATCACAGAGTTCGACCGCCTTGTCGTCACTCCCGAGCAAGGCCCCGCGCAAGCTGAAGCCCATCCGGTTGGTCACCGTGATCCAGGCGCCCGGAGCAAGGCCGCGCAGGATCTCGGCCGGATCGGAGGTGGGCTCGTCTGCGTATCCTGCGCACGGGAGAAGCAGCGAGAGGGCAAGCACTGCAGCGAGCCTGGGGTGCGACAGGTGCATGCGTGCTCCGCTTCGAGACTCTGTGCAGCGATCGTGTCAGAGTATAGCCTCGCCGATCAAGTGACGCGAAGCGAATCGAACCGCTGCTGCCCGGATTGACGCGTTGCGCTGGCTGGGCTATATCAGCGCTCGCCTGGAGCAGGGAGAGCACTACCAATGTCGGATAACTTCCGTACCTATTTCGTGGTCAATCCCAACTCGGCCAACGGCTCCACGGCTCGCGACTGGCCTGGCATCCAGCGGCAGCTCGAGGCCGCGCTCGGCGAGTTCGGCTGGGGCATGACCGAGTCGATGGGCGACGCCACGCGCCTGGCGCGCGAGGCGCTGGAGCAGGGGTACGAGCAGATCGTGTCCGTGGGCGGCGACGGCACCAACAACGAGGTGGTCAACGGTTTCTTCCGCGAGGACGGCGCGCCGGTCCGCGATGACGCGGTGTTCTCTTTCATCACCCGCGGCACGGGCGGCGACTTCCGCCGCATCTTCGGCTTCGACCGCCAGGTCGAGACCTTCGTCGCCAACCTCAAGGGCCGCGACGCGAGCCCCTGCGACGTGGGCAAGCTGACCTTCGTCGATCACGACGATCGCGAGGCGGTGCGTTACTTCATCAACATCACCTCCTTCGGCATCGGCGGCCTGGTCGACGAGAAGGTCAACCAGAGCACCAAGGCCTTTGGCGGCAAGGCCTCGTTCATGATCGGCACGCTCAAGGCGCTGATGCAGTATCAGAACCAGACCGTGCGCTTCACCGTTGACGACGGCGAGCAGCGCACCGAGACGATCAACACCATCGCTGTGGCCAACGGCCAGTTCTTCGGCGGCGGGATGTGGGTCGCGCCCGAGGCGCGCATCGACGACGGGCTGTTCGACATCGTGATCATGGGCGACCTGACAAAGTGGGAGGTGATCCGCAACTCGGGCAGCATCTACAAGGGCGAGCACTTCAGCCGCGACAAGATCTCGCACCTGCAGGGCAGGATCGTCCGCGCCGAGAGCGACGAGCGCGTGCTGCTCGACGTGGACGGCGAGCAGCCCGGCCGCCTGCCCGCCACGCTGGAGTGCCTGCCGGGCGCGATCCGCGTCAAGGGCCGGCAGGTCTGAGGCGTCACGTGCAATGACCCGTACCGGCGACGAGGCATCATGATCGGTATCCAGCTGCGATCCGGACGAAGATGGATGGTGGCGCTGGTGGCAGCCGCGGAACTGGCCTGCGGCGCCCGCGCTCCAGCGCCCGCGCCCGCGCCCGAACCCGCAACCGCAACGGCAGCCGCGACCGCGCCTGCGCCCGCCACTGCTTCCAATCCCCTTCCCGATCCCACGCCGCCGGCGCCCCCGCTGCTCGGCACCTGCCCACCGGCCAAACCCGGCGAGGCGCCGCTCACCGTGGCCGAGGCTGACCAGCGCCCCTTTGGCGAGCCGCTGCGCATGCTGGCCTACCTGGTGATGCACGTGCAGCCGTGCCCGCCGTGTCCGCCCAACGCCCAGTGCGAGGCCTGCATTCCGCAGTACGATCTGGTCTCGGATGTGCCGCCCGGTGAGAACGGGCCGGGGGGGTCGGCCTGGATCGCGCCCGCCTGGTTCGCCGGGGAGCCCAACAGCGACCGTCTGGCCTCGATCGAAAAGGGCCAGCTGGTGATGCTCTGCGGCGTCTGGGAGCGGGTCAACGATGCCGGCGCGCACAAGGTGTTCCGGGTGCAGGGCCTGCAGCTGCAGCCCCCAACGAGGTGCCCCGACGAGGTGCCATCCGAATAGCCCCGGTAGGGCAAGGTGAGAAGATGCAGAGGGACTACTCGGCTGGCACCTGGTGGGCGGCGTTGGCCCTGCTCCTGTGCTGGATCGCCTCCCAGCTCGCCTGCCACGATCCCGCGGATGGTGGTTCCGCGCCCTGTGAAGAGCACGGCTCGCGCTGCCGGGCGGGACGCATCGTGCAGGAGTGCGTGGATGGCGCCTGGCTCGATGTCGAGGACTGCGCCCTCCGCGGGATGGGCTGCGAGGTCCTGGGAGGCCACGCGCAGTGCTCGAGCGATGCGGACGCGGATGCGGACGGGGACGCGGACGCGGGCACCGAGCTCGAGGCGGCCATCACCTTCTCCGTCAGGGTCGAGCCGAACCCGAACAGCGTGCTGAGCGCCATCGTCGAGGCCCAGACCAGTCACGACTGCCGATGCCACGTGGAGTTCGGGCCCGACACCGGCTATGGCAGCAGCACCGGCTCATCACCACGCGGACGCTCGCACCGGATCGTCGTGGTCAACATGCGACAGCAGACCGAGTACCACCTGCGTGCGGTCGCGCGGTGTGACACCGGTGACACCCTGTTCGATGAGGATCGGATCTTCATCACCGATTCCCTGCCTCTCGGCGCCCCGGTGCTGGAGGTCGTGGTCCGCCAGCCGGAGCTGATGCAGCCCGGCGTGACGGTCTTCGGCAAGACCAGGGGCCAGAAGGGTACTGCCAACCTCTTTCCCTATTTCATCGGCCTCGATGCCCAGGGGGAGATCGTCTGGTACTACCACGATCCAGCGCCGCCCTACACGACCGTGATGAGCTACATCAGCATGCTCGAGGACGGCAACCTGCTGCTGCCCGGTCCGACTGGCCTGCGGGTCGTCACCATCGGTGGGGAGACGGTGCGGGATATCAGCTGGAGCGACGTGAGCGACAGGTTCCTGCATCACGACGCCATCGGCTTGCCCGGCGGTGCGATTCTCGCGCTGGGCTCCGAGGTCCGGACGCTCGATCTCCCCTGGCTGGCGGAACCCGCCCAGGTGGTCGGCGACGTGCTGCTCGAGATCGACGAGGACGATCAGGTCGTCTGGCAATGGTCGGCCTTCGATCACCTGGATCCCACCCGGATCCCGCTCGAGGACTCGCGGCAGCCGGACGAGGACGGGGAGATCGACTGGACCCACGGCAACGCGCTGGTCTATCTCGAGGCGGACGACAGCATCCTGCTCTCGATGTGCACCCAGAACTGGATCGTGAAGATCGATCGTGCGACCTCGGAGGTGGTCTGGCGGCTCGGAGCCGAGGGAGACTTCAGCCTGCTCGATCCCGATCCCGCCAGCGACCGCATCTGGTTCAGCACCCAGCACGCGCCCGAGATGCACGCGGACGGCCGGCTGGTGCTGCTGGACAACGGCACCGACCGGGGAGAAGGAAACCCGGCCTTCTCGCGGGCCGTGGTGTTCCGTCTCGACGAGGTGCTGATGCAGGCCGACATCACCTGGTCTCACCGGACCGACTTCCTCGTACCGGGCCTGGGCGACGCCGATCTGCTGGACAACGGCAACGTCCTGATCAACGCGGGGAACCGTGCCGACGATCAGCAGCCGGTGCACGTGGTCGAGGTGACCGGAGCGGTCCCGGCCGAGGAGGTGTGGAAGCTGGAGGTCGAGCCGGGCTACCTGGTGTACCGTGCGCAGCGATGGACGTCGTTCTGGCCGGAGTCCCGGTGATCCCGGCCATGGCACCTGGCTTCTAGTACCTAGGGTTGTCAGCGAGGCATCTCGGTGGTAGTGCAGGGGTGAAATCGGAAGGGAGGGAGAGAATGGGATTCCGGAAATGGAGCTTGGCTCTGGCCTTTGCCATCGCGACCGCGCACGGAGCCGCCGGCTGCGTGCTCACCAGCACTCACGAGAAGGTGCTCGCCGATCTGTCGCAGACCAGAAACGACCTGAAGCAGACCCTGGATGCGTTGGAGCAACGTACGCAGGAGCGCGACGCGCTGTCTGGTGAGAAGGCGACGCTGGAGTCGTCGCTCGCCAATTCGCAGCGCATGCAGCGCGACCTCGAGTCCCAGCTGACAAAGGTCAGCGCGGACCTGCGGCAGCTCTTCGCCGAGAAGGGCGAGGTGGAGGACGAGAAGGCGCGGCTGGCCAGCCGCATCAAGGAACTCGGGCGCCTGAGCGAGGCGCTCGAGAGGCGCGCCGCCGACTACCGCAAGCTGCTCGAGAAGCTGGGCAAGATGATGGACGCCGGCACGCTGTCCGTACGGATCCGCAACGGGATGATGGTGGTCCAGATGTCCTCGGACATCGTCTTTCCGCCCGGCGGCATCCGGATCAAGCGCCCCGCCCGCGAGGCGCTCGAGGAGCTGGCCCTCACGCTGGCCAGCTTCGAGGGGCGCCGGTTCCAGGTCGTCGGCCACTGCGACAACCAGCCGATTCGCACCAAGCGCTTCCCCTCCAACTGGGAGCTGTCGACCCAGCGCTCGGTGGAGGTGGTGAAGCTGCTGGTCGATGCCGGCGTCGAGCCGACGGCGATCGGCGCGGCCGGCGCCGCCGAGTTCGATCCCGTGGCCGACAATGCGTTCGAGGAGGGGAGGGCGTCCAACCGGCGCGTGGAGATCGTGTTCGTGCCCAAGATCGACGAGATGCCCGGCTTCAAGGAGGTCCTCGAGCAGAAGACCCAGCCGGCGCCCGCGGCGGCGCCCGAGGCGGCGCCCGAGGAGTAGAGCCGCTCTGGCGAATCGGCGCCGACGAGCCTACCTGGGCACCAACCGCTCCTCGCACCAGCCGCCGTCCTTGCCCCAGTCACCCACCTGCGGGTAGGTGATGAACATCGGCGTCTTCACCCGGAATCCGGAGTCGTGGAAGCGCAGCCCCGGCGCCTCGCGCAGGTCGATCGTGGCGCGGATGCCGATCGTGGGCACGAAGGGGTGCGAGGGGAAGCGGTGCGGCTGGCCCGGGCGGAAGCGGCCCTTGCACACCACCTCGACCACCGTGCCCGGGGCCGGGGGTTCGGGCAGGGTCAGCCGGACCGTGCTCTCGGGCTCGAGCCGGTACGGCAGCTCCTCACCGCCGATGCTGGCCGAGACGAATCCGTCGCCGCGGGGAATGCCGAGCGTGTGGCCCTGCTCGTTCCAGCGCTCCACGCCGTCGCCCCAGAGCACGATCGTGCTCTCCTTGCGATACCAGTAGTTGTCGCGCATGCGGTAGCGATCGAACTGGATCGTGGCGTTGCGCGTCAGCACGTCCTGCCAGATGATCAGGTCGAGGTACAGCGGCAGGTAGAGCATGTTGCCGAGCAGGATCAGCCCGGCGACCAGATAGAACACCCGCGGACTGCGCGGCCGCGCCGGCGCCTCGAAGGCACGCCGCTCGCGCGAGCGGCCGATCAGCGCCAGGCACAGCCCCAGCCCGGCGGCCGCAGCGAGCAGCTGCCACCAGGGCAAGGCCTGGATGCTCCACTGCGTGCTGCCCAGCACGCCGGCGCAGAGATTGCTGACGAAGTGCATCAGCATCGCGGGCACGAGCGAGCCGCTGCGCAGCAGCACCGTGCCAGCGACCAGGCCGAGGAACAGGGCGGCCGGGATGCGCACCGGATCCTGGTGGTACACCCCGAACAGGAAAGCCGTGAGCACCATCGCCGGGATCGGGCGGTACCGCCCGCGCAGGCCCGTGAAGATGAAGCCGCGGAACAGCACCTCCTCGCACGGCGGGAAGATCGCCATCGCCGCGATCAGCGCGGGGGCGGTCGGCCGCAGTGCGGCCAGCGTGCGGCTGTCCGCGCCGGCGAGGTCGGTCAGCCAGTGTGTGCCCTGGATCGCGAGCACCCAGGCGCAGCCGGCCGCGATCAGGGCCAGCAGCACGTCGGCCGCTGCGGGCCGCCGCCAGGAAAAGGTCTCGCGCAGGTCGAAGCCCTTGAGCCGCGCCACGAGCAGCGGCGGGGCCAGGATCAGGGCCAGCTCGGTGAAGATCAGGCCAGCGGTGACGTCGATCGCCTGCGACAGCGAGCCGAACACGAGCACCAGCGCGGTGGAGATGAAGAACATGCCGATGGCCCAGCCGAAACCGGGCAGGCGGGGGTCGGCGCTCGCGGGCGCCGTGGGGCTCGTCGGCTCGCTGCTCATCTGTCGCCCGCGACGATATCAGAAAAAGGACCGGGACTCACCAACGATTGTGGAAATATCTCGGTGTCCGTGTCAGCGGTCAGCTTCGACTTGACAATCTCGCTGCCGAGATACCTAAGTGCAGTCAGTCCCAACAGCGCTGGAGGAAGCAATGCGACGCCTGCTTGCCATGCTCGTACTGCTGGCCGTGGGTTGTTTGACGTGTTTCTCGGGTTGCGAGTGCGGGAGTGGAGGTCGAGGCGGCGGGCCTGCCGACGCCGACGGGGAAGAGGGTGACGCCGACGCCGACGGGGAAGGTGGGGAGAACCCGCCGTACTGGCCGGCCTCGAGCCAGCTGGAGGTCAGCGATGTGGGACCGACCAGTCTGACCTTGCACTGGCCGCCGGCCGCGGACGACGTCGAGGTGGTCGGGTATCGTATCTTCCGCAACGGAAACGTGTACGCCGCAATGCCGGGGACAGCCCGGCGCCTGCGAATCAACGGTCTGACCTTTGGCGGCGAGTACAACCTGGAGCTGCAGGCGACGGACGGGGACGGCAACCGCTCGGTGGAGCGGCTTTCGACCACCGGCTTCACCACGTCCGAACTGCCGGCAGATCCGTCCGCGGTGGCGCCGGGGCTCGACGCCGCGAAGATCGTCGATCTGGCCGCGGCCACGGCCTTTCTGTATTCCGGAGACGATCCGATCCAGAAGGGCGTGGAACCGGGCACGATCAACGCGAAGCGGATTACCGTGCACCGGGGCAGGATCGCGGATCGGGCCGGCCAGCCCCTCTCCGGCGTGGAGGTGACCTTCCCCCACCATTCCGAATACGGCACCACCGTGACTCGAAGCGACGGCCTGTTCGACATGGCGGCCAATGGAGGCGGACCGCTCACCCTGCGCTACTGGAAGCAGGGCTACCTGCCGGTCCACCGCCAGATCCCGGCGCCCTGGCAGGATTTCCAGTGGCTGCCCGAGGTCGTGCTGACCCCCGCCGACAGCCGGGTGACAGTGGTGGAATTCGGCGGGCCGGCCCAGGTGGCGCAGAGCAGCGAGGTCTCCGACGACGACGGCGAGCGGCGCTCCACGCTGCTGTTCGCCGAGGGCACGCGGGCCGAGCTGGTGCTGCCCGACGGCACGATCGAGGCCGTGTCCTCGCTGAGCATTCGGTCCACCGAGTTCACGGTCGGGGCCGCCGGCCCCCGGGCCATGCCGGCTCTGATGCCGGAGCGCATCGGGTACACCCTGTGCGTGGATCTGAACGCCGACGAGGCCGTGGAACGCAACGCCAGCAGCATCCGCTTCGATCCCCCGGTGACGTACTACGCGGACAACTTCCTCCAGTTCCCGGTGGGCACCCGGGTGCCGGTCGGGTACTACGACGAGAAGCGGAGCACCTGGATCCCCGAGAAGGACGCTCGCGTGATCCAGGTCCTCGGCGCCACGGGAGGCCTGGCCGATCTCGACCTGGACGGCGACGGGGCGGCCGACGCCGCCGCAGCCCTCGCGGCCCTGGGGATCACCGACGCCGAGCGCGAGCAGGCGGCCGGGCTGTTCGAGCCGGGCCAGAGCCTGTGGCGGCTGGCGCTCTCGCATTTCAGCTCGGTGGACGTCAATCCCAGCTACAGGCCCGACGGCGAGCCCAGTGCCGAGAACAGGGCGAAGCTCAGGAAAAAGCGGAGGAGGCAAAAGCAGGACAAGCCCAATGACCCGCCGAACCCGCTGGTGGAGTTCGAGAACCAGCTCCTGGGCGAGGGGCTCGGTGTCACGGGCACGCCCTTCACCTTGAACTACCGGAGCGACCGGGTCGAAGGCGCCCTGTTCGACCGCAAGCTGGAGATTCCATTGACCGACGCCGAGCTGGACCCGGGCCTCAAGCGGGTCGAGCTGGAGCTGATGATCGCGGGACAGCGCGTCACCCACACCGTGGAGCCGCCCGTGGCCGACGACTCCTACACCTTCGAGTGGAACGGGCTGGACGCGTACGGTCGTCAGATCAACGGCTCGAGGCCGATCACCCTCAGGCTCGGCTATGCCTTCGACGCGATCTACGTCGAGCCCGGCGACAGCGATTCCGAGGCGAACTGGGGCCAGTTCAGCGACATGGCGATCGAGGTCGACGCCGCCAGGGAGCAGTTCGTGATCTGGGCCCAGGCTACCACGAGGCTCAACCGCATCGACGCGCGGGGCCAGGGTCTGGGCGCCTGGTCCCTCGACGTGCACCACTTCTACGATCCCTCGGACAGGGTGCTCTACCTGGGAAACGGCTGGCGCCGCAGCTCGAGCAGCCTGCCGGGCATCATCGACACGGTGGCCGGCGGTGGAGAGCAGGCCGCCCCGGACTTCGAGGGCCCGGCCCTCGAGGCCGAGCTGTACAACGCGGAGAGCGTGGCGATCGCCCCGGACGGCAGCGTGTACATCGCCGAGGCCGGCAACTACCTCGTCAGGCGCGTGGCGCCGGACGGGACCATCAGCACCGTGGCCGGTAACGGAACGCCCGACTGGGCCGGAGACGGCAGCCCGGCGAGACAGACGGGGCTGGAGCCGGTAGACCTTGCCTGCGGGCCGGACGGCCGCCTGTACATCGCGGATGAGCACAACGCACGGATCCTGCGGATGACCGCGGACCAGACCCTGGTCACGGTGGCTGGCCGCGGCACCCAGGGCTTCTCGGGAGACCGGGGCCCGGCCATCGAGGCGGAGCTTTCCACACCGGTCGGCGTTGCGCTGGGCCTGGACGGGACCGTGTACATCGCGGACCGGCACAACAACGACGTGCGGCGCGTCGGTCCCGACGGAATCATCTCGACCCTGGCCGGGTACGCGGGTGAGGACGTCGCCCTCGAGGACAGCGACGGCATCCTGGCCAGCAAGGCGTCGCTCACCTGGCCGCTCGATGTGGCCGTGGGTCCGGACGGCAGCATCTACGTGGTCGAGGGTTCGGACGAACACCAGGTCCGGCGGATCGGGCCGGATGGAATCATCCGCACGCTGGCCGGAACCGGAGAGCCGGGGTACAGCGGAGATGGCGGAGCGGCCGAGCTCGCGCTCCTCGATATGCCCAGCGGCGTGGCCGTTGCGCCCTCCGGAGTCGTGTACATCTCGTCCTTCAAGAACAACGTGGTGCGCCAGGTAGCCCAGGACGGCACCATCTCCACCGTGGTGGGCGGCGGCAATCCGCCCGATGGCCTGGGAGACGGTGCCCCGGCCCGGGCCGGGGGCCTGTGGCGGCCCGAAGACGTCGCACTGGCGCCCGATGGAACCCTAATCGTCGCTGACTGGGGATCCGGCCGGGTGCGGAAGGTGTTCCCGCCCCTGCGCGGGTTCACGGCCGGCGATCTTCTCATTCCCTCCGAGGACGGATCCGAGATCTACGTGTTCAGCGACAGCGGGCAGCACCGGCGCACCATCGACGCCCTCGACGGTTCGGAGATCTACAGCTTCGGGTACGAGGATGACCGGCTGACGCGGATCGAGGACGCCTCCGGCAACATCACCATCATCGAGCGGGACGTTGACGGCCTACCTACCGCGATCCGGGCTCCCAACGGGCAGCGCACGCTGCTGGCCCTGGACGATCAGGACTACCTGGCTGGCGTGACCAACCCGGCCGGGGAGACCGTGGCCTTCGAGTACTCGAGCCTCGGGCTGCTGACCGCCCGGATCGACCCGGCCGGAGGCCGCTGGGAATACCGGTACGATGATCGCGGCTTCCTCGAGCGGGTCGACGATCCGGCCGGCGGCTTCATGACCCTTGAAGCGACCGGTCCGCTGGACGACTTCCAGGTGGTGCACACCACGGCGCTCGGCGCCCGGACCTCGTATGGAATCCAGAGCCTGGCATCCGGCGAGGAGCTGTGGACCGTGGTGGGAGACACGGGCGCGCAGGAGCAGCGGCGTGTCGAGCCTGACGGCAGGGAGCAGATCACGGAAGCGCATGGCACGCACACCGTGCGCGTCACCGGAGCGGATCCGCGCCTGGGCGTGTTCTCTCCGCTGATCGAGTCGCAGCAGATCACCACCCCGGAGGGGATCGAGGGCCGCATGCAGGGCGAGCGCACGGTCGAGCTCTCCGATCCGCAGGACGTGTTCAGCGTGCAGACCCTGACGGAGAGCATCACCTTCAACGGCAACACCCTGTCCAAGACCTTTGACGCGGCCGCCCGCCAGGTCACCTGGAGCTTTCCCGAGCACCAGGAGATCACGGTCACCTACAACGACCAGGGTCTGCCAGCCGTGCTCCTGCCGGATCCCTCGGTGGAGCCGATCGTCATCACCCGGGGCAGCACCGGGCGGATGGAGCAGATCACCTGGGACCACCTGTCCTGGACCGTGGCGCACGACGAGCTGGATCGCGAGGCGGGCATCGTTGACGCGGCCGGCCGGCAGACGCTGATCGGGTACGACGATGCGAATCGGATCACTGCGGTCACCTTGCCCAGCGGCCGGTCTGTCGGCTTTGGCTACGATGAGAACGGAAACCGTTCCTCGATGGTCATGCCCAGCGGCGCGCAGTACCTGTTCGGCCACACACCGATCGGTCTCGAGGCCAGCTCGAGCACCCCGGACGGAGACGAGTACAGCTGGACCTGGGATCTGAACCGGAGGCCAACCGGTCTGCGGCTGCCCGGAGGACGGCAGATCACGGCCAGCTACGACGGGGCGGATCGAATCCTGCAGCTGAGCTACCCGGAAGCCACCTGCCAGTCGGCCTACGATGATCCGACCGACCGGCCGTCTTCGATAACCTGGATCCCTGCAGGCGCCGGGGAGGCCCAGACCCTGACCTACTCGTACGACGGATTCCTGATAACCGAGCAGAGCTGGTCCGGCGCGGCCAGCGCCACCTGCACGTACCGTTACGACGAGAGCTTCCAGATCGTCGGTCTGACCTTCGACGGGCAGGCCGAGACCGTGATGACCCGGGACAAAGAGGGCCATCTCACCCAGCAGGGCGCATTCGGCCTGGAACGGCACGGGCCCTGGGGCAGGGAGAGCCGGATCTGGGACGATCTCCTGGACCTGGAGTACGAGTACGACGGTCTCGGTCGGCTGTCGGGCCGCAGCTATATGGTGAACGAGGTGGAGGTGTACAGCACGGAGCTGACGTACGACCTGTCCAGCAAGATCGAGACCAGCACGGTGCTCGTGGATGGCGTCGAGACGATCTGGACCTATGCGTACGACGAGGACGGCCGGCTCGAGGAGGTACGGCGCGACGACGTGGTCGTGGAAAGCTATGTCTACGACCAGAACGGCAACCGTGCCCAGCGCACGGTGGGAGCCAACCCGGCGGAGTCCCTGACCTGCGACGCCAGCGACCGGCTGACCGATCGGGGCGGCCTCCCGTACCAGATCGACCAGGACGGCTTCCTGCACCTGCGGGGCGGAGACAGCTTCGAGTACAGCAGCATGGGCGAGCTGCTGAGCGCCGGGCTCTCGGGCGGCCAGAGCATCAGCTATGCGTACGACGGCCTGGGCAGGCTGGTAGCTCGCACCGGCGATGGCGGAACCCATGAGTTCTTCTATACCGACCTCGAACGTGATTTCTTGCTGACCGCCTCGCGGGATCCGGCCGGAGTGCTCTCGCGATACTTCTACGACGACAGCGACCACCTGTTCGCCTTCGAGCGGCTGGGTGCTGTGTACTATGTCGCCTGCGATCCGGTGGGCACCCCCCGGGTGGTGGTTGACGCGGCCGGCGCGATCGTCAAGCGCATCGAGCGCGACAGCTTCGGGGAGCTGCTCTCCGAAGACAACCCGGCTCTGGAGCTGCTGGTGGGCTTTGCCGGCGGCCTCGTCGATCCCGACACCGGTCTGGTCCGCTTCGGCCTCAGGGATTACGAGCCCGCCTCGGGCCGCTGGACCGCTCATGACCCGCTGTTCTTCGAGGGCAGCCCGCTCAACCTTTATGCGTATGTACGCAACGATCCGGTCAACGCCCGCGATCCGGACGGGCAGTCCGAGTTCGGCAGGAAATTTGCGATAAAGAGGTGGAAGAACCGCCCCAGGCATCTGAATCGCTCCCTGAAGGAGTACGACAAGCTGAACAGGGAAGCCGGGAAGACCGGCGAGAAGGTGAAGGAGTACATCAACCCGGTCCGGCGGGCGTGGGAAGAGGGCGCCGGCGGTCTGGCGGGAAAAGGCGGTTGAAGTTCATTCTTCGTGGAAACGATCGAGAGCTAGAAGTAGAACTTGAACTCACCGAAGTAGATGTTGGGATAGGTCCCGAACTCGCTGTGCAGCTTGGCGAATGGGATGTCCACGCAGTCGCCGAAGACGTCCAGCTTGAACAGGTGGGCGCGCGGCCGCGGGCCGAAGGCCAGCATCGCCCCGGCCACGAACTCGGCCTCGTCGGCGATTGAGTAGACGATAGTCGGTGAGAGCATGCTGGACATGTCCGAGGCGCTGAAGATGAAGGCCAGGCTGCCCCGCACCAGCGGGTGCAGCTCGTAGCTGACGGTGGCGCCTAGCAGGTGCTCGCTCAAGCTCTGGGTCTCGCCGAGCCCCAGGCGCAGCAGCCCGGCGTCGAGGTCGTCGCCGCCGCTGCCGTTGTAGAAGTACTCCAGCTGCAGGTCGAGCGAGCTCTCGAAGCTGCGGCCGATGCCCACCACCACCTTGGCGTGGTCGCGCACCAGATCGACCTCGCGGAACATCGTCACCTCGCGTGGGTCGAAGATGCGCGCGGTGTTGTCCTTGTCGTCGTCGTCGGCGAAGAAGTACGCCACCTCGCCGCGCAGGCCCAGGGTGAACAGCTCGCCGCTGAAGCCGAAGCCGAGATGGTAGCCGCCGTACACCTTGCCGCCCTGCAGCGAGAAGTCCCACTCCCACAGGTTGGTGGCGGCCCGCAGCATCAGGGCCGAGCCGTACCAGGGGTCGTCCTGGATCTGCTGGATGAACAGATCCGTCGAGACGCTCTCGAAATCCTCTGGCCTCGGCATGATGCAGCCGGTGTCCGGGTTGCGCGGCCAGTCCGGGGTGTACGGTACCGCCCAGTTGCCGATCTCCGACAGCTTGTAGCCGATCCGCCGCCCGGCCGCGGCCACCAGCGTGATGCTGGTGTAGTCGCCGATCGCGATGTCGACCTTGAGCGCATCCACGCCCGGCTTGTAGTCGCGGTCGAAGGACTGCGGATCGAAGGGCAGGAACACGTCCAGCGGATTCCAGAAGTAGGTCTTGGAAAAGTTGATCGCCTGGCGACCGGCGGTGATATCGACGTACGGCAGGGCGAGCTTCATGTTCAACCGATCGAAGCCGAGGCTGGCCGTGTAGTCCCCCGCGTCGGCCCAGTCCCAGGCGAAGTCGAGCGCGCGGTAGCGCATCGCACCTCGTCCGCCCACCGCGCCCAGCGCCGAGAAAGCGCTCGTGGTGAAGTTGAAGCCCTGAACCACGTGGGCCTCGTACGAGTAGAAGCTCCACAGCTCGCCGGTGAAGGTCAGCCGCAGCAGGGTCTGCGACAGCCCGTCCGCCGAGTTGTCCTCGCCGAAGAGCAGCGGGAAGTCGTAGTTCTGCATTCCTGCGCCGATGCTGCGCAGGCTGCCGCCGATGTCGAGGGCATAGCTCTCGCCCTCGGGCGACCAGATCGCCGCCGCGGGCGATGGCAGGGCGAGCAGCCCCAGGCAGAGCAGCGCCGCGGCTATCGGTCTGGGTCGCCTCAAGCGGCCTCCGTCTCCTCGCCGTCCGCGATCAATCCGTCCCGGAGCACGATCCGGCGCTTGGCCCGCGCCATCACCGCGGGATCGTGCGTGGAGAAGAGGAAGGTCGCGCCCTTCTCCTCGTTGAGCCGGGCCATCAGATCGAGTAGCGCGGCCGCGGTCCTGGAGTCAACATTGGCCGTGGGCTCGTCGGCCAGCACCAGCTTGGGCTCCGAGGCGATGGCCCGGGCAATGGCCACCCGCTGCTGCTGCCCGCCGGAGAGCTCGCGCGGGTAGCGGTGCTCCATGCCCTGCAGCCCGACGGTCTGCAGCAGGCCCATCACCCGCTCCCGCCGCTCGCTCGCCGGGCGGCCCTGGAGCATCATCACGTACTCGGCGTTCTCGTATGCGGTGAGCACCGGCACCAGGTTGTAGGCCTGGAACACGAAGCCGATCTTGTTCAGCCGCAGCTTGCTCAATCCCGAGCGCGACAGGCTGCCGGTGTCGGCGCCGTCCACGACCACCGTGCCCGCGGTCGGCCGGTCGAGCCCGCCGATCAGGTTGAGCATGGTGCTCTTGCCCGAGCCGGACGGACCGGCCACCACGGCGAAGTCGCCGGCCTCGATCGTAAGATCCACGCCGCGCAGCGCGTGGACCACCACGTCGCCCTGGCCGTAGTCCTTGGTCACGCCTTGCAGCTTGATGATCTCGCTCATCTCGTCACCTCGTCAGTGCGTGCGCAGCACGTCTGCGATCTCGACCCGGCTCGACTTGAACGCCGGGTAGAGTCCGATGATCATCGTTCCCAGGAACACCGCGATCCCGAGCCAGGTCATCAGCCCCACGGTGAGGTCGGCGCGGACCAGCGGGTCGATGGTGAAGCCAGCCACGCTGGCGCCGTCCTTGAAGAGTTCGCTCATGTCGAGGCCGTTGACCTCGAGGTGGTGCGCCAGCCCGCCGCCGACGGCCAGTCCCGCCACGCAGCCGAACAGCCCGAGGAAGGCCGACTCGACCAGGATCTGCAGGCGCAGCAGCAGCGGTGAGGTGCCGATCGCCAGCAGGGTGGCGAACTCGCGCTTGCGCTCGAGCACGCTCATCAGGATCGTGTTGAGGATGGTAAAGCCGATCAGGAACATGATGATGCCCTGGAACACGTAGTTCGAGCCGCCGTCGACCGCGATGTACGACGCCAGATCGGGCAGTACCTCCTGCCAGGGCAGCACGGCGACCGGCTTGCCCTGCAGCGCCGCCACCAGCTCCTGCTGAACGCGCTGCTGGTCGTCGGGGTTTTCGAGGATCAGGCCCACGCGGGTCGCCTGATCCGTCTCCAGGTGGAAGATACGTCGCCCAACGCCGAGCGGCACCTGGATCATGAAGCTGTCGACCTCGTCCATGCCGGTCTCGAATACGCCGGTCACGCGCAGCAGCTCGTTGACCAGCTCGCCGTGGACGTCGTTGGTGGTGACCACCAGCTTCTTGCCCGGCTCGAGCTTGAGTCGCTCGGCCAGGCTCTTGCCCAGCACCACGCCGCGCCTGTCGTCGGCGGCAATGTAGCGACCGTCCACGATCTTGTGCGCCAGCACCGAGGTCGCCTGCTCGGCCTCGGGGTCGACCGCGGTCAGCCCCACACCGGCCGAGCCCGAGCCGGTGGAGACCACGGCCTGACCGAGGATCAGCGGCTTGACGCGTTCCACGCCGCGGATCTTCGCTGCGGCATCGCGTACCGCCGCCACCGAGTAGGTGAAGCGGTCGATCGCCGGCGCATCGCGGTACTCGGGGTGCTCCACCGCGACGTGGCCGGCCTCCATGCGCACGGCCTGGTTGATCAACTTCTTGTACATGCCGTCGGCGAGCGCAATAAAGAACAGCGCGCAGGTCATGCCCAGCGCGATCGAGCAGATGGTGATCAGCGTGCGCCGCCGGTTGCGCCAGAGGCTACGCCAGGACAGCTTGACGAGCATCCACATCGCCGCCTCCCTTCACACGTGCGACAGCGCCTTGACCGGGTCGAGGCGCGCCGCCTTGACCGCCGGCCACAGCGCGGCGAGCAGGGAGATGATCCACATCATCACGATCGGGATCCAGATCGTCTCGGGCGAGAGCGTGGCCCGCCACAGCGGGCTCATCGCCACGCCCATCGTGCTGAATCCATCGGCGGAGAAGACCGTGAGGTCGATCGGGAAGTGCTCGAAGTACCAGCCGAAGAAGACGCCCACCGCGCCGCCGACCAGCGTGCTTGCCAGCGCCAGCACCAGCGCCTCAGCCGTGACCTCGCGCAGCACGCGCCACGGAGAGGCGCCGATCGCCTTGAGCAGCCCGAACTCGCGGATCCGCTCGTACGTGGCCATCAGCATCGTGTTCATCACGCCCAGCCCGGCGGCGAGGAAGAACACCAGCCCGAAGAGGAACAGCACGCCGTTCATCGAGTTGAGCATGTCGTTGAGCGGGGGCAGCAGCTGGCGCCAGGTCTCGACCGCGCTGTCGCCGGCCGCCGTCTTCACGGCGGCGGCGACCTGGTCCTCGGTCAGCCGTCCCCGGGAGTTGAGCGCGATCTCGTGGACCAAGCCCTTTGTGGCAAACAGCTCCTCGAAGTCCTTGCTGTCGATCAGCGCCAGGGTCCGGTCCGTCGTCTCACCCACGCTCTTGAGCACACCGGCCACGTAGAACAGCTCGTTGCCCAGCGAGCCGTCCGCCGCCTGGACCACCACCACCAGCTCATCGCCGATCTTGGTCTCGAGCGTCCTGGCCAGCTTGCGCCCGACCACCACCTTGCGGTCGGGCAGGTCGGGGAGGTAGCTGCCGTCGAGTATGTACTGGTACAGGTCGCTGATGTTCTTCTCGGCGGTCGGCGAGACCCCGCAGAACTGCACGCCCGCCGACTTGGTGCCGTGCGAGAGCAGGCCGAAGCCGTAGCTCCGCGTCGCCGCGGAGATGCCCATCTCCTGGGCGGCAGCGAGGATCTTCTCGGGATTTTTCACGGTGTCGTAGATCGACCGCTCGCTGCGGTACTTCGGGTGGTGCACCTGGACCTGGCCCAGCGAGAGGTCGGTCACGTTGTGGATCAGGTCGTCGACGATGCCGATCATCAGCGCGAAGCTGACGATCAGGATCGCAGTGTTGAGCGACACCGCGGCGAAGGTGATCGCGGTGCGCCGTCCGTTGCGCCACAGGTTGCGCCAGGCGATGCGTATCGTGCTCACGGCCGCACCTCGTCACTTCTGCAGGTTGCGCAGCGAGAACATGCTGTCCTTCAGCTTCACGTCGAACTCGATCTCGTGAACCACGAACTCGGTGAACTCATTGGGCTTGTCCTGCGGCACCATCTTCGTCCGGGCCGGCAGCTTGCGCCCGCCAAGCGCCTTGACGTCCTCGAAGGTCATCGTGCGGGCCAGCTCCAGGTCCTCGTCGTAGTACAGGATCTTCAGCGGCATCAGGTCGGCGTCGCGGATCGTCACCACCACCTTGCCCCACACCACCGCGGCGTTCTCCTTCGGCATCAGCGTCAGCTCGACGATCTTCGCGCCGTCGCGCTCGCCGCGGAAGCTCGTCGCGAAGGTGTAGTCGTCCGCCATGCGGCTCTCCCTGACCAGGTCGTCGTTGGTGAAGTGGCTGCCCATCCAGGCGCCGCCCATCATCGAGGAGGGCACCTTGATCACCCGCTTGACCTTGGGCAGGTAGTTCCAGATGTTGTCGCCGGCCTTGAGCGTGGCCGTGCCCTTCTCCTTGCGCGGCGCGAGGATGCGCATCAGCGACTGCTCCTTGCCCTTGGTCCATTGCTCGATGGTCATCTCGCGGGTGTAGTGCTCGGTGACGACCTTCATCGACATCTTGCCGTGGCTGGAGTCGCCGCGCCATAGATCGTCGACCTTGTCGAGCAGCTCCCGGGCCGACGGGTCGTCGGCCGGACCGGCCGCGGCGGCCGCGGCGAGGAGCAGGCTGGCGAGCAGGCTGATGGTCTTCATTCGATCACCTCCGGTGATTTCGAGTCGGGCTCGAGCATCTTGCGGTAGATCCCGATCAGCTTGCTCATCAGCCGGTCGAGCCCCTCGGTTCCCAGCTCCTCGAAGTGCAGCGAGAACCAGGCGTCGCCGGACTGGTTGAGCCCCTCGAGCAGCGCTATCAGCAGGTCGGTGGGCAGGTCGGTGCGCACCGCGCCGACGTCCTGCCCGAGCTTGACGAATCGGACGTTCCAGTCCTGGTGCAGCTTGTGGTGCCAGGCCTCGAGCTCCTCGCCGAGCTCGCCGCGGGAAATGCCCTCGGCCAAGCTGCGCATCAGGCCGAGCAGGGTCGGGTTGCGCATGGTGAAGCTCAAGGTGTGGGTCAGCAGGCGCTCCATCTCGACCCAGAAGGCCTCGGCCGTGACGACCTGCGGCAGGTCGCCGATCAGCTCGACCACCTGCTGCATCGTGCGGACCATCACCGTGGTGTACAGATCCTGCTTGTCGTCGAAGTAGTAGTACATCGCGCCCTTGGACAGACCGGCCCGCTCGATGATCTGGTTCATCGAGGCCCCGGAGTACCCGTGCTCGGCGAACTCCTGGGCCGCGGACTGCAGGATCTCCTGCCGGCGCTCCTCGGGTAGCTTGTCAAACCTCGGTCGCGGCATCCTGCTCTCCAGACCTCCTGGTCAGACCATCCGGTCCAACCTCATGGTCTGAAGAATACGCTCGCCTTGCACCATGTCAAGCCCTTTTTTTGTGTCGCCTGGCTTTGACTTCAGAATTGCTCAAGTTTTTTTGCTCAATCTGCTCGGAGAACCCGGCCGGGATCCGGGGACGGAGGTGCGTTTTGTTGCCGTATCTGCAGACCGGTGATACCTTCGGCGGCATCATCGAGGAGGTGCGATTGCGTCCGGCATCCGGCGTCTCGATCCTTCTCCTAGCCGTTTTTTCGATCTGGCTTCCGTCCTCCGTTGCCATGGCGGAGGACGGGAGCCACCCCATCTCGCTACGCGAGGTGCTGGCGCTCGCCGTCGAGCAGAATCCGGACATCCGCGCGGCAGGCATCGACGTGGAGCAGGCCGGCCAGGCGATCCGCATCGCGGATGGGACCTTTGATACGTACCTCACCTCGCGGCTGCAGTACGACCGGGCAACCCGCCGCGATTTCGTGTCCCAGGGCATGCTGTCCCTGTTCGAGTTCTTCGATCCATCCGCGTCCGAAGGGGGACAGAACGAGGTCTTCGCCCAGCAGGGTGTCAACCTGAGGATCGCGGCGAGCAAGCTCTTCTCCACCGGCACTCGAGCCACCCTGTCCCTGTTGCACGGCTGGGACGAGTACGAGACCACCATCGTGCGGTCCGAGGAGATCGCGCCGGGCTCCTTCGACTACGATCTGCGCCGGGGCTTTCGGTCCAGCTGGACCACGGACCTCAGGCTGACCCTGACCCAGTCGTTGCTGAGCGGCTTTGGCTTCGATGCCAACCTCGCCAGCGTGCGCGCGGCCGAGGTGTATCGCGACGAGACCAAGATCCTCGAGGAGAACCAGGTGAGCAGGGTGCTGGCCCGGGTGGCCCGGGCGTACTGGGACCTGTTCCTGGCCAAGCGCGAGCTGGAGATCCGCCGCAGCAGCCTGCAGCTGGCCAAGGAGCAGGACCGGGTCTCGCGGCTCAACGTCGGGGCCGGCCGCCTGCCCGAGCTGGCGATCTTCCAGACCGCGAACGCGGTGGCGGCGCGCGAGGAGGCGGTTGTCCTCGCAGAGGCCGGCAAGGCCGATGCGGTCGCGCGCCTGACCGTGCTTCTCGACCTGCCTCCCAGCGAGCCGCTGGTCCCGACCGACGTGCCGACGCCGGACTTCGCTGTCGCGGATCCGGCCCGCGCCACGGAGCAGGCGCTCAAGCGCAATGCACAGCTCCTGGCCTCGCGGAAGGATCTGACGCGCCGCGAGCAGCTGCTGGTGGCTGCCCGTGACCGCACATTGCCCGAGCTCGATGTGTTCGGCTCGCTGGGCAGCACCGCCTATGCCACCCTCGGCGACAGCGATGATCCCGATGCGGAGAACTACGGGAACTCCTGGAGCGAGCTGTTCGACGAAGACGGTCTGAACTACTCGATCGGGCTGGTGTTCACCTACCCGCTGGGCAACGAGGCGGCCGAGGGCGACCTGGAGCGCCGGCTGCTCGACCGCAAGAAGGCCCGGCTGCGGGTGAAGCAGCTCGAGGACAGCCTCGTGTCCCAGGTGGAGGCGGCGGCGCGTTACGTCGACACGAATCGCAAGCGGATCGAGGTGACGCGGGAGGCGCTGAAGTATGCCGAGAAGCGCCTGACCGCTGAGCAGGCCCTGTTCGATACCGGTCGTGCGACCACACGTGACATCCTCGAGGCCCAGGACGTGCTGGAGCGCGCGCGCCAGTCCGAGGCGAGGGCCAAGGTCGACCTTGTGAAGTCGCGTATAACGTTGCAGGATCTGACCGGCGGGTTGCTCGGGGAGCTGGGGGTGAGGGTGCGGTGAGGAATACTTCGCCCACGCTGCGTTGCTCCCTCCTCGCCCTCGCGGCCGCCGTCCTTTTGCCGGCAGGCGCTGCAGCCTCCGGTCTCGAGACCCTGTACAGCTCCAGTGTCCGCAAGGCGACCGACGGTTCCCCGCTGCTGACCGTGGGCCTGATGGAGGGCCGCTCCTCGGTCGAGATCTCAGGCATCTCGGCCTTCCGCGCCGAGAGCCTGGTGGGCAACGGCGTGAATCTGCCCGCCGGGACTTCTGTCACCCTGGTGCCGGTCGGCGCGCGGCCGGCGCGGGTGCGGACCTGGGTCGAGGTGGCCTCGGCCTCGCCCGAGCAGAAGCAGTACGTGAAGAAGACCCTGGCCGCCTGGCGGGCCAAGGGCTTCGAGCCACGAGCCTACCTGCGCGGCGGATGGATCGACCTGGGCCAGAACCGCATCGACACGCGCGGCTTCGCCCTGGTGCTCGAGGGCTTTGAGCGGCGCGGGGACGCGCAGCGGGCCGCGGCCAGGCTGTACCGCGAGCATGGCGTGCGGGCGACCTTTCACGAGGAGCTGCTCGAGCTGCCCGGCGGACGCGTGCGAGCCCGGGACGCGGCGGGCAAGACCTTGCTCGAGGCCGACGGCGCGGTGCGGCTGATCCCCCGCGGCAACGCCCCGCTGCGCGTCAAGGGCGTGGAGTACGGCAAGGGCTACGCCTGGCATGGCTTCGAGGACCGCGAGTTCCGCGGCACCCTGGCGGTCGCCCTCGGCGCCGACGGCAAGCTGGCCGTGGTCAACGAGGTCTCCACCGAGCAATGGCTGGAGGGCACCGTGCCCTCCGAGATCTTCTCCACCGCGCCCGCCGCCGCGCTACGGGCCCAGGCCTGCGCCGCTCGCTCTGAGGCCTTGGCCAAGCTGGCCACCCGTCATCTGGCCTCGCCCTTCGTGATGTGCGCCTCCCAGCACTGCCAGGTCTATGGCGGGGTGACCAAGGCCAAGAAGACGACCAGCCAGGCCGTGGCCGACACCCGCGGGCAGGTGCTGATGGGGGAGGGCGATCGCCTCGTCGACGCGGTGTACTGCGCGGTCGCGGGCGGCTTCACCGAGAACAACGACGCGGCCTGGGCCGTGGCCTCGAACAAGCACCTGCGGGGCCGGCCCGACGGCCCGGTCGAAGAGCCGGCCTGGGAGCCGTACCGCGCGGGACTGACCGACGCCAACCTGCGAGGCTTCCTCGGGCACCCGCCACCGAACTGGGAGGAGCGTTCGAGCTTCCTCAAGCGCAAGACCTTCCGCTGGCAGAAACGGCTCACCACCGAGGAGGTGGATCGCCTCGTCGCGGCCAGGCACGAAGGGGTGGGTGCGGTGCAGGAGATCGCGGTGCTCGAGCGCGGCATCTCGGGTCGGGCCACGTTGCTGAAGATCCGTGGAGACCGCCGTACCGTAGTGATCCAGCGGGAGCTGCCGATCCGTCGGCTGTTCGGCAACCTGCGCTCGGCGCAGTTCGTGCTCGACACCGAGGCCGGGCCCAACGGCCGGCCCGCGGCCTGGATCTTCACCGGCGGCGGCTGGGGCCATGGAGTGGGCATGAGCCAGATCGGGGCCATCGGACGCGCCGAGGGCGGGCAGGGCTACCGCACGATCCTGGAGCACTACTACCGCGGTGCGCGGGTCACCACCCTGTACTGATCATGCCGCAGCCCAGCCGCATCCCCCGCCTGGCCGTGTTCCTGTTCTATGCGGGCATGGCCCTGGTCGCCCTGGGCTGGGGCTGGCTGCGCGGGGAGCCCGGAGTGCTGTTCGTCGGCGAGGCGCGGATCGTGGCCCGCTGGCTGCCCGAGGCCCCGTGGCGGCCCTGGGTCGAGGGCATCCTGCTCGGCACCCTGGTGGCGACCGCGGCGGCCCTGGTCAGCCGGCTGATGCACGCGTACTTCCGCTGGGCGCGGGTGCTGGCGCGCGAGCTGGCGATCCGGCTCGGCCCGCTGACCCTGCTCGACGTGGCGTACCTGGCGCTGCTGTCGGGTGTCGCCGAGGAGATGCTGTTCCGCGGCGCGCTGCAGCCGCAGGTCGGCTACGTGCTGGCGAGTCTGGTCTTCGGTTTCGTGCATCTGTTGCCGGACCGAAGGTTCCTGCCCTGGACCGCCTCGGCCCTGCTGATGGGCTTCGTACTCGGCGGCCTGCTCGAGCTGACCGGTAACATCATCGCACCGATCACGGCGCACATGCTTGTAAATTTCTTAAATCTGTTGCAGATCCGCCGTGTCGGTCCGCTGTTCGGTGTGACGCCTGAGGGGGCCGAGGACGAGGAGGGAACGGAATGAAGCAGGAGACGATGCGCTGGCTCATCGGAGCGCTCGTGACGGTACTCGGCGTCGGGTTCGTGTCGGGATGCGGTGATTCGAGCAGCAGCGGGGACGGCGACACGGACGCGGACACCGACACCGACACCGACACCGACACCGACACCGACTCCGACACCGACACTGATGCGGACACGGACGCCGACACGGACACCGACACGGACACCGACGCGGACACGGACACGGATAGCGACACGGACAGTGACACGGACACTGGCTGCACCCTGGGCGACCGGCGCTGCAACGGCGCCTGGATCGAGATCTGCGCGGGCACGGAGTGGATGCCCGAGGTGGACTGCAGCGACTTTGGCGGCACCTGCGTGCTGGACAACGGCCAGGTGACCTGCACCAGCGGTGACACGGACACGGACACGGATACCGACACCGACACGGACACCGACGCGGACACGGACACCGACGCGGACACCGACGCGGACACGGACGCCGACGCGGACACGGACACGGACACGGACACCGACGTCGACACGGACACGGACACCGACGCGGACACGGACACGGACACCGACGTCGACACGGACACGGACACCGATACCGATCCCTGCCCGATCGTGATCACCCACACCCCGGTTCTCGACGCCGAGCTCGGTGCAGGTGACGTCACGATCACGGCGACCACCGATGTGACCGCGGGCGTGGGTGCGATGCTGCACTACCGGCCGGCCGTGTTCGGCGCCGCGTACACCTCGGTGGCGATGACCCTCGGCGCCGAGGGCTTCGCGGCCGTGATCCCGGATGCCGACTTCACCTTCGCGGGCATGGAGTACTACATCCAGGCCACGGACGGCTCCTGCACCGCCTCCGATCCCGCGGGCGCGCCGGCCCAGGCGACCCACTGGTTCAAGGTCTGGGGCACCCTGCGGATGACCTCCAGCGAGGACGTGTTCGACTACCAGCCCGCGGTGCACGGCCATCGCGTGGTCTTCGCCAAGGAGGAGCTCTCCGGAAACGGTGACAACGTGTATCTCTACGATCTCGATCGTTTCGTCGAATCTCCGATCACCGCGCTGGGCAAGCCCCAGGGCGGGGCCGTGGTGTGGGGCGACAACATCGTGTGGAACGACTATCGCGAGGTAACGCCGGTGGATCCCAACGTGGACATCTACCTGCACAACCTGGCCGGACCGTCGGAGCATGCCGTGGTCACCGATCCCAAGGGCCAGTACGGCGTGACCCTCGAGGGCCGCATCATCGCCTGGCGCGACGATCGCAACATGGGCGCCGGGATGAACGGCGACATCTACCTGTACGACATGGGCCCGGACGCCCTGTTCGGCACGGCCGACGACGTGGGCGAGATCCAGCTCACCAGCGATCCGTCGGACCAGACCGCGCCCGACGTGTACGTGGACGCGGATGGACGGGCGCGCATCGTGTGGTACGACATGCGCGATGACGCCGACGGCATCTGCGATGCGAGCTGTGACGAGAACGTGTACCTCTACGACTTCGGACCGGACCTGACCTTTGGCACGGCCGACGATATTGGCCCGTCGCAGATCACCTCGGACCCCGACGAGCAGAAGTCGCCAGCGATCTCGGGGCAGTGGATCGTGTGGCTCGACGCCCGGAACCGCGGCTGGCTCAACCCCGAGATCTACTACCTCGACCTCGGCGCGGACGAGACCTTCGGTACCGCGGACGACGGGACCGAGCAGAAGCTCGACGTGCCCAACGACGATCCCGACGGCCTCGACATGCACGGCAGCCGGCTGGTGTTCTATGGCTACCGCAACTCGAACTGGGACATCTGGCTCTATGATTTCAGCGACGGCTCCGAGATCGCGATCGAGGTCAACGACAAGGCCCAGCTCTATCCGCGGATCCACGGCGATGTGATCGTGTGGCAGGACAAGCGGCACAACATTCCGGACGCCACGCCAGACGAGATGTTCGATGATATCTACGTGAGAGTGCTACCCTAGCGGCGCACCTCGAACAGCCGCGCGGCCCGCCGGCGGCCGGCCTCGGTCTTGAGCACTCCGGTGTCGAGCCGTCCGGCCGGCGCCTCCGTCGGATCGGTCTTGCCCGGCTCGCGCAGAGCGGCCAGGTGATCGGCGTCCCAGAGGATGCGGAACTCGGGACTGTCCAGGCCGCCGCTGTGGTGCCGGCCGATCAGCTCGCACACGCTGTCCACGCTGTCCCGGTCCAGGTCCAGCTCCTCGAGGATGCGCCGGGCGATCGGCGGTCCCTCGAGCTCCTGGTACGGCCCGGCGGACGAGCCGTGCTTGCGCTCGGCCTCCAGGATGCCGATGTCGTGCAGCAGGGCCGCGGCGAGCACGACCCGCCGGTCGGCCGGCTCGTCGCACAGCAAGGCCTGGGCCTCCTCGAGCACGGTCAGCGCATGGTCGATGCGTTTCTGGTCATCGCCGAACTCCTGCCGCATCGCCTCGACGATCCGGTCGAGCAGGGAGGTCTCGGCAGAATCGCCCGCGCCCTCGAGTGCGGCCTTGGGATCGTAGCCCAGGCACTCCTTGGCGTGCTCGCACCACAGGGCGCAGCCGAGGCTGATCTTGGGATTGCGTACGAGGGTCCCGCAGGACCGGCAGCGCCGACTCACGTCGTCCTTGAAGAACTCGACCGGCTTGCCGCAGCCGCCGCATTCGACATCGAAGATGTCGTCCGGTGACCAGTAGCGCGTATCCTGACCCGGACAGAGCGTGGACATTGCCTCCTCCTAGCCGGCCGCGGCCGCGGCCGGCGCCTGGCCCTCGAGGATCCCGCCGCGCACGCCGATCACGACCTGCCTGAGCGGAAGATCCTTGCCGCTGGCGGCCAGCGCCTCCTGGGCCATGTGCCAGTACCCGCCGCAGCAGGGAACCTCCATCCGCACCACGGTCAGGCTGTTGATGTTGGCCTCGCGCAGGATGTCGGTCAGCCGCTGCAGGCCATCCTCGTGGTCGTCGAACTTGGGGCAGCCGATCACCACCGCGTTGCCCGGCAGCACGTCGCGGTGCAGGTCGGGATGGGCAAAGGGCACGCAGTCGGCGGTGAGCAGCAGGTCCGCGCCGTCGAGGAAGGGCGCGCGGGGCGGGACCAGCTTGAGCTTGACCGGCCAGTGTCCCAGCGCCGACGCCGCGGGATCGCCCCTGGGGCCGGCCAGCGCAGCGGGGCGTCCCTGACCCAGATCGAGCATCTGCGAGCCCGGGCAGCCTCCGCCCGGGGCGTGAGCGTGGGCCAGCGGCCGGGGCTTGCGAGCCGCAGGCGCCTGCTCCTTCAGATGCTCCTCCACTGCGGCCTCGTCGAACTCGGCAGCCTCGCGTTCCTCGATGCTGATCGCGCCCTGCGGGCACTCGCCGAGGCAGGCGCCGAGCCCGTCACAGAACTTGTCGTCGAGCAGCCTGGCCTTGCCGTCGATGATCTGGATCGCGCCCTCGGCGCAGGACGGCACGCACTGGCCGCAGCCGTCGCAGAGCTGCTCGTCGATGCGGACGATCTTCCTGGCTCCCATCTCGTGCTACCTCCGTGGCTCTCCACCCCAGTGGCCGAGCAGTGCAATGCGAATGCCAGGGCGCTGCGTTTGGACCATCGCATGATTGTCCAGATTTATCAAATGGTTGCACAGTGGGCCGGAGCTGGGCAGTTGCCGCTGTCCTGAAATGCAATTCGGGACAAGCCACAGCGGTTTTTTTTGAAAATGGCAATAAAATCAGAGGCAGAATTGTATCTAAAATGATTTCGGGACACAATCTGATCCGAAACAGTTCCGGATCAGGGGCTGACGATCGAGGGCACGCCGTCGGGATCCGTGATCAGGGTCTGCACGAAGCCGGTGTACTGCGTCACCGCGTCTGCGAGCATAGAATATCTGGACAGAGCCAAAGCCTGTCGCGCAAAGGGGGTTGCAGTTGAGGGATTGCTCTGTGGGCATTTCTGCTCCTACCGCTCCCCTCTCCACTTGGCCGTGAACTGGTTCCGCTTGGTCGGGGTTCCGCTCCGATCTCGCTCGGTGACGATCTCACCGCTCCAGCGCCCTGTGCCAAAGCGTTCTGCCGGCGGCTCGGGCGGTCCGAGATAGTCGGCCTCGTTGTCGTGGTCCTGGTCCTCGATCCGCGCGTACCCCGAGTACGTCATTTCGTCGAGGCCGGTGGTCAGGCCGTCGAGGTAACCGCGGAGCGCGCCAGCCGCGGCCTGCAGGCCGGTGTCGCATGGGTTCTCCACGGTCGAGGCGCAGGAGAAGCCCAGGTCCTGGCACAGATCGTCGGCCCAATCGCCGATCTCCCCGCAGTCGATCAGCATCGCGAACAGGTCCTCGAAGCTGTTCACGCCGGACAGGGCATCGAGGATGATCTCCTCGAGCACGTAGCGGATCAGCGCACCCCAGTTGAAGGTCACGGCGTGCTCGCGCAGCAGCAGCATGTCGAGCGCCGGCTGGTCGTGCTGCTCGACGCAGCCCTCGAACTGCCTGGCAAGGGCTCGTGCACCCGCTTCCTCGAGGTCGAACTCCACCTCGGCGCAGTCGCAGCGGGGGTAGTCCGGATTGCTCGGCGCGCAGTTCATCGGATCGCCGCAGGCCAAGCGGAACCAGACCGTGATTCCGTGCCAGTCGTCCTTGCCGCGGATCAGCGCCGCGGACTCGCCCACCTGGCAGATCGGCGGCGTGGCCGGCGGGTTGTGCTGTGCCAGGGTCATCGTCGAGTTGATCTGCAGCTCGTCGAAGGCGTCGATGGCGTCGTTGGCGCCCTCGACGATCATGATGATCTTCTCCGGGATCAGGCCGCGGATCCAGTCCGCGATCAGGTCGCCCAGGATGGGGATGTTGTCGCGCAGGAAGTCGAGATTGATGTAGCTCTCGAGCTGTTCGACGACGCCGAAGATACTCTGAAGCTCTGCTCGCAGATCTTTGTCGAGCAAGGCGCCCGGATTCCACAAGCTGCTCACAGACCATTTGCCAGAGGTGTCGATCTTGTAGCTAGACATCTCGGTGCACACGCCATTGCGGCAGACGTAGTCGTCGCCGTAATCAGGGTGATCCCAGCAGTCCTGGTTGGTTTGGCACTCGGCACCGAGATCGCTGCACTCGCCGTTGTCGCAGTACTCGCCGTCCTCGCAGTCGCTGTCGAATACGCAGCAGTCAGAAGTGGCGGGATCGCAGTCGGCCACGCACTGGCCGCTCTCGCAGGTCTCGCCGAATGCGCAATCCAGGTCGTCCGTGCAGTCGATGGCGCGATCCTTGCACTTGCCATTCTCGCAATACTGACCCGCCGGGCAGTCCTGATCGAAGCGGCAGGTCGCGGTCTGGCCCTCCTCGATGGCGGTGATCGAGAACAGCTTGTCCTCCGCACCCGTGGAGGAGACGACCACGTTGAAGCTGTTCTCCACGCTCCCCGCACCGAGCACCACGTCGATGCGTCCGAGGCCGTTAGTCTGGTCGCTGGCCTGGTCGCCCCCGTCGAGGGTGGCGCCGCCCAGGTTGTCAAAGGGCTGCTGGAAGGTCATAGTCATGCTCTCGCCAGCGAGCGGCAGCTTGGTGTCGCCGTCGACCAGCTTGGCGGTCAGCCTCTGGCTCATGCCCACCGGTAGCGTGAGCTGTGATCCGGTGGCGAGCACGATCTGCTTGGCCACCTGCTCGACGCTGACCGTCAGCGAGGCCGAGTGCGCGGCCTCGGGGTGGCTCGCGCGAACCTGGAAGGCGGTCGTCTGGGTCGCCGCGGTGAGCTCGATCTCGGCCACTCCCGTGCTGTTGGTAGTGGCGCTCGAGGGCGTGATGTACGCGTCGAGCATGCTGCCGAGCAGCTCGAAGGTGATGTCCTCTTCGGAGATAGGGCCGGTGGAAGGATTGACCAGCGCGACCTTGAGCTTCTCCTTGGCCGCGGGTCGCAGCGCGGGCTGGGAGTCCCCGAGCCAGGCGAGGAAAAGGACGTCCGCATCCGTGTCCGTGTCGGTGTCCGTGTCAGTATCAGCATCGCCCACTGGCTGGCAGCAGTCAGTGATACAGTCGGTTCCGGGCGGGCAGTCGGCACTGGAGCTGCAGGGCTTGTTCACGCAGATCCATTCCTCGCAGACCTCCCAGGCGTTGCCGCAGTGCCCATCTGTCTTGCACTGCACGTCCTCGCATTCGCCCGTCTCGGTGAAGCAGCGTTGCATCGTGCCGCAGTCGGTGTCGCTGCGGCACTCCAGCCCGTGGCTCTCGGGATCACTGCAGGTCAGGAGGTCAAGTGAGACTGCCAGGAGAAAGGCAAAGATGGGGATTCCGTGTCTTGCGATTGACATCCCTTTTTACCTCACTTCGATTTTCACGCTGTCCGGATCGCTGTCGATATGAGCGTCGTTGGCCACCAGTTCGAATTCCAGGGTCTGGGCCGTGGATGGCGCTGTGAATGTCGCCGTGGGATCGGTCTCGTCGGACAGGATCACGTCATCACCCGTGGTCTGGGTCCATTGGTAGGTCAGCGGGTCTTCATCGTCGTCGGTTCCCGAGCCGGCCATGGTCACAACGCTGCCCGGATTGACCGATTGGTCCGGGCCGGCGTCTGCCACGGGCGGAACGTTTCGAGTTGAATCGCGAACATCGACCTCGAGCCTATCCGGTGCGCTGGTCAGCGAACCGTCGCTGACCTCGAGCTGGAACACGAGCAGGCCCTGCGCAGCTGGCGTGGTTAATGTTGTCGAGGCCGCCTTGGGATCTGCCAGCACCATCTCGTTGCCGGCGACCTGGGTCCACTGGTAGGTCAGCGTATCGCCCTCCGGATCCCAGCCCGCGCCGGAGAGGATCACCGAGCTGTTGACCTCGGCCACCTGATCCTCGCCCGCGTCGGCGATCGGCGTATTGTTCAACACCGTCTCGCTGACCACGATTCGCACCTGGTCCGGGTCGCTGCCGCACGATCCGTCGCTGACGACCAGCTCGAACAGCAGGTTCTGCGCGGTATCCGGCGCGGTGAAGCTGGCCGCCGGATCGGTGGCGTCGGACAGGGTCACCGAGTCGCCGTCCACCTGGATCCAGTGGTAAGTTAGAACGTTGCCGTCCGCGTCGGTGCCTGAACCGGCCAGAGTCACCGGGCTGCTCGCCTCGACCTCCTGGTCGGGTCCGGCATTGGCCACGGGCGTGGCGTTGAACGGATCGAGCACGCGCACCTGCACCGCGTCCGGATCCGAATCTTCCTTGCCGTCGCTGACCTCGAGCGAGAATACCAGCACGCCTGCCGCTTCGGGCGCGGTGAAACTCGGCTCGGTCGCGGCCGCGTCGGAGAGCGCCACGTTCGTGCCCCCGGTCTGGGTCCAGGTATAGGTCAGCGTGTCGCCGTCCGCGTCGGTGCCGGTGCCGTGCAAAGTGACGCTCTCGCCGGTGTACACCTCCTGATTCAGGCCTGCGTCGGCCTCGGGCCGGATGTTGGTGTTGACACTCACGGTCACCAGGTCCGGATCGCTGTCCTGTTTGCCATCGTTCACGGTGAGCTGGAAGGTCAGGGTCTGGGACGTGTCGGGCGCGGTGAAGCTCGGCGTGGCGCTGGTCGCGTCGTCGATGATCACGATCGCGCCGCCGGTGTCAATCTGCGCCCACGAGTAGGTCAGCGCGTCACTGTCCGCGTCCGAGGAACCGCTGCCGTCCAGTTCCACCAGATCTCCCGAAAGCATCTCCTGATCCTCGCCGGCATCGGCCACGGGCGGCGTGTTGACGAACACGGCGACAGCGTCCGGCTGGCTGTTGTCCTCGCCGTCATAGACCACCAACTGGAAGGTCAAGGTCTGCGCCGCGTTCGGAGCGGTGAAAGACGTGAATGCGGAGGTCGGATCAGCCAATTCTACTGCATCCCCCGCGGTCTGGCTCCAGGAATAGGTCAAGGCGTCGCCATCCTCGTCAGCGCCAGAGCCGGACAGCGTGGCCTGACCGCCGGGCCTCGCGAGCACGTTGTCGCCGGCGTTGGCCACTGGCGGTTTATTCATCAGGTCATCTTCTGGGATGCAGGTTCCGGTCTCCAGCACGCAGACCTGATCCTGTCCGCAGTCCGCATCACTGGTGCACTCCAGCCCATGGCTCTCGGGGTCGCTGCATCCCTCGGAGATAAGTAGAGCACCCGGAAGTGAAAGCAGGATGGTTGCGAACAGTCTTTTCACGACATCCCCTCGCTGCGACGGCGCTATCGACATGAGTCGTCATCAGGGGCGCATTTGAGCGAGCCTTGCTCACAGTAAGTATGTCCGGCCGCGCAGTGGTCGGGCAGACCGGTGTCGCACTCGATGCCGTTGTCCGAGCCGTTGTTGTCGACCAAGCCGTCGCAATCGTTGTCCACACTGTCACACAGGTCGTCGGTGGGTGTGACCTCGCCATAGCAGACGGTGCTCCAGGACCCGTCTTCGCACTGCTGTTCGCCCTTTTGGCATACACCGCGGCAGCCCAGTGGCGGGCAACTGTCGGGCGGGCCAGTGTAGCAAATCGGCGGGGTGTCCGGGCCATCGCAGGGACAAGCCTCGTTGAGCAATCCGTTGCAGTTGTTGTCCACCGCATCGTCGCAGCTCTCGGTCTGGCCAGGGTTGATACTGTGATTACTGTCGTCGCAGTCGAGCGGCGAGCAACCTTCGCCTACGGCATAACCATCATTGTCGTTGTCCTCGCAAGTGGGCCCAAACCGGGCGATCGTGATCGGCTGCTCCTTGATCTTGCCGCTTTCGAGCTTGACGGTGATCACCATGCGCTCGCCGTCCCCGACCGACTTACCCATGTTGGTGCCCACGCGATTGTCCGGGTTGGCTGTGCAGGTTAGTAGCTCCGCGTCAGAGAGTGGATGACTACGGGTCGGGCCAGCGCCTACTTTGCAGAGGTATGCGTCCATGGCGAAAAAGACCTCTATGCCGGTCGAGCCACCTCCGAGCACGAGACCCTGAAGCGGGAAGATGACCCGATTGTCTCGGTCTGGATCGCGGTAGTCGGCTAGATCGTCGGATAGCAGATCGTAAGGTTTCTCGAACGTGCGGAACAATTCAGATGTAACGATCAGCTGCAATGCATCGAAGTCCTTGGGCGCCTCGATAGCATCGGTGTATACGGTAAGAAGGACTCCGGTGTCACCGCAGTCGATGCCGGTACCGCGGATCTGGAGACAGATCGCCCCAAGGGCATAGGGATACCTGTCGTAACACGTACCTGTCTCCACTCTGCATTTCTGTCCGGCGCCGCAATCCGCATCCGTCTCGCATTCTAGGCCGTGGCTCTCGGGATCGCTGCAAGCTGAGACAGCGAGAGCCGCGAGGACCGCCCGTGCAATCGTGATCCGCACGATTCCACCCCCTCTTGCTAGAACGAAGCCCCCATCGAAAGAATGCCCCCGCCTCGCATCGGCGTGAGGTAGGCAGAGGGTTTGCTCCCATCATCATCGCCGTCTCGGACGACGAAAAGAACGACTGTCACGATCGCAGAGACTCCGGCCAGGCTGAACATGACGTACCCTGCGGTCGATTTCTGCTCATGTGAGTCTTTCAGGTCGTTCCAGGCTGGTGAGCCTTTGAACTCGTTGTCCATCGCAGACTGATCATTGGCTGCGAGACCGAGACACAGACCGCCGGCCGCTGCAGAGGTGATTCCAAGAACGAGCGTGGTCCACGGCGCCCAGCTCGGGAAGCCTGATCCTCCACCTACATTACCGGAGGAAATCCCTGAATCGAATCTGGCCGTGAAGCTGACCCTCTTCGAGCGGCGAAGAACCACGATTTCGGTTCGTACTCCGAACTTGCTTTCCACCCGGACGACGTACTCACCCGGGTCATGGTGGCTGGAATGGGGCGTGGTACCGACCTCCTGGCCGTTGATCCAAACGTTCGCATCGACGGCATTGCCCGTCTTGTCCCTGGCTGTGACCACGAGTTCACCGCCAGATCCCGGTACAGCGGACGCTGTCTCTCGCACCAACTCTCTATGGATTCTTCTGTGCTGGCCCGAGGCTATCTCGAGGACCTCCTCGTGATCCCGGTGGCCCGGGTACTTCAGCACAAGCTCGTACCTTCCGGATTGTGGGAAATCCAACTCCAGGCTCGGCGAAGTCGTGCCCACCTCCTCGCCACCGATTATCACGCCGGCGCCCTTCGGCTTGGTCGTGATCGTGACCGAGGCGTGGCCGGAACCGAGCCTGATACTCAGACGCTCGGTGGCGCCGTCTCTGATTCTGACCTTTCTGTGCTGCTCCCCGTGCTGTGCCTTGACAACCCTGACGTCATATTTGCGGGAAGGGAGGTTCGTGAGAGTACACGGCGTCTTACACCGCATTGTTCCGTCGAGAAAGACATCAGCGTTTCTTACACCGCCACTGTCGATCTCGAGCGATCCAAAAGCAGGTTTGAGGCTGATGTTGATCCTTGTTCCAACGTGTGGCTTGACGGCGTGAGCCTCCTCGTACTCGCGGTACTGGTCCTTGGTCAGACGAATTCTATAGGTCCGGGCATCGATCTTTGCCGCGAAGTACGGAGTGGTTCCGGCCTCTCTGCCATCGATGAATACAATCGCTCCGCGAGGGTGGCTGTTGATCTCCAGCGGCCCGAAGTTAGGTTTCATTGTTGCCCTGACTCTCTCAACACCGTCCTTTCGGACCACAACGGATTTCTTCCAGTCCGCGAACAAGGGCTTGCGCAAGACCAGGGCATATTCTCCAGAGGGAATGTCCCTGAGGGTCGCCGGTGCTCTCTCCGGACGTCTCACGCCATCCAGTAGAATCTCCGCTCCGGCAGCACCCTTGGGTTTAACGGAGACGTCCAGGAATCCGGTGCCGCCCGTGCGTGCAGCCGCGTCTGGCTGCGTGGACGAATCGGCAAGGCCTAGGACATCGCGGACGATCCCCGACAGGGCCCAGTCGAGCTCGCTGTGTTCTCCCTTGATTCTGCGGTTGATCCTCTTGATCACGCGGGCCTTGGACTGATCGATCATCTTGATGATGAGGGTGAAGCCTAGCTCATCCCTAGCGATGTACCCGGCGAGCACGTACCGGGCTCCGATCGCGCCCGCGATCTGGGCCATGCAGGATGTGTCGCAATCCCCGGATAGCTCCTCCTTGAGCTTCTCCATGCCCAGCATGGTCTCGAGATCGGAGCGCCCAATGGAGCGGTACTTGCCGGTGGCATCGACCGCTGCCAGGATCTGCTCCATGAGCAGTTCGACCTGCTGGTCGTCGATTCCCATGGACTTAAAATCGAAGACAGCGATGCGAGGTAGATCGGCTGCGGGAATCGCGCTGGCTTGCAGAGCAGTGCAAACAAAGACGATTCTTCCGAAAAGCCTGAGCATCCCTGTCTCCCCACCTGATTATGGGAAAGAGTATCCGAGATTTGGGAATGGCGCAACGGTTCAATCCGCGCAGCTTGGCGCGAACGACGAGTGATCAGGCGCTATGGCGCCACGATCGAGGGCACGCCGTCCGGATCCGTGATCAGGGTCTGCACGAAGCCGGTGTACTGCGTCACCGCGTCCGGGTTGTCGAACATCACGAAGTGACCGTCGTACGTCCCGTCCGACTCGTACTGCACCACCACCGCGGTGACCGGCGGCGGGCCGTACAGGTACGTGCCCCGGTGCGGCAGCGCGCCGATGTCGTCCATTCCACCGATCGCATGACCCGCGATCGATTTCTGCTTCAGGCCCAGCGCCTTGGCCAGCGCGTACTGGCTCGTCTCCGGCGTGAAGGTGTCACCGATTCCGTAGCTCATGAAGACGTGGCGCCGCGGATGGCCGTCGAAACGGCTGTGAAGCACGTATTTTGCGTAGGTTACCGGATCCACGGAATCCATCGACGCCTGCACCAGCCCGAGCATCGGATTCGTCCACTCGAAGCTCGGGTCGAGCAGCATCGCCTTGGCGAGCGCTGCGATGTCGAACGGGTTCTTCTTCTCCAGCAGCGTGGCGATCAGATGGCCGCCCGCGCCGGAGTAGAGCACGGCCCGCACCCCGGTCTCGTACGCGGTGAAGATCAGCGGTCCCTGGGTCCCCTGGGAGTGTCCGAAGAAGTAGATCTCGTCCAGATCGAGGGCCACGGGTTCGCCCGTTATCGTCTGGAAGTCCTCGATCAGCCGCATCAGCTGGAAGTGATCGGCCGCGGACTGCAGGTTGTTGTCACGAGCCGCGCGTGGGTTGAGGAAGTTGTAGAACAGCCGGCCGGGTGAGTTGACCTGCAGGTCGGACTCGGGCTGGGCGAGCCCACGCCGGTCGCCGTGCATCACCTGCTCGAGGCCGATCACCACCGCGCCCACGCCGGTCAGCTGCTGGGCCACGCCGTTGACGATCATCGAGCGCTCGTCGCCGTTGGTGCCGTGGGCGTAGATCACCACCGGGTAGCCGTCGGCCGGAGCGCCCACCTCGGGGAAGGCCAGCGCGAACTCGACCGCCTCGTTCTCGACGAATACCGGCAGTTCGTTGCCGTCGTACAGGATCGAGCCGCCGTCCGTCGGCGCCTTGAACGGTCGCGTTCCCTGCTGGTAGAAGGGCACGCTGATCTTGCCCGTGTACAGATCGAAGCCCGGAGGGCTCGGATCCAGAACGAGCTCGGTGACCACGGGTGCGGCCGAGGCGCGGACCGCCTCGCGGATCTTGGCTATCCGCCGGGTCGGATCTCCGGTGGTGAACACCGCGGCCGCGGCGATCGTTGCCGGGTCGATGCTCTGATCGGCGAGATAGGCTCTCAGCGGAGCATAGGCATTCCAGGCGGCGGCGAGGTCCGGTTCGGCAGGCGCGGTGCCCCCGAGCATTGCCGTGAAGTCGGCGTCCTGGGCTGTCGGCACGCCCTCGTCATCGGTGACGTCGGTGGTGATCACGGCGGCGTAGGTCGTCGAGGGCAGCAGCGGACGTCCGGGAGCCGGGAAGAGGGCGAGCCAGTTGCCGCAGATGAATCCTCCCGCTCGCGGGTGGCCGCGGTACCCGATGTAGGGTCGATGGTTGTACCGGTCCGACGTGGGCGAGATGTTGACCACGTACATGTTCACCATGTTTTCCATCGAGCCGCCGTCGGGCCAGCGGTTGAAGCGGAAGAAGATCGGCGACAGGGTGCCGAAACCGTCGAGATCCTCCTCGATGATGGCGAAGTACTCGTCCAGCGGATTGCCCATCGCCGGGATCAGCACGCCGGGATTGGTGTGTCCGGTCAGGTCGATCTGCCCGCTCGCGCGCCGGATGTCGTTGGGGAAGGGCAGGCGGTAGAACTCTCCCGAATCGCCGCCCACCTCGAAGTAGATCTTGAGCGGCTCCTCGGGCGGGTCCGGCGCGGTGCAGGTCGCGCCCTCCCAGTACGGCGGCTCGAAGCCCTGGCAGGTCCCGTCGAGGCAGGCAAGGTACAGCCGGCACTCCGAGTCGTCGGTGCAGGCCTCACCCGAGGGGGTGGTGCCGGGCTCGCCCGGCTCGGCGCACTCTGCCGCGCCGGTGCAGACCAGGCCGTACTCGCAGTCCCAGCGCGCCACGCAGGGATCGCCGTTCCCGGCTGTTCCGGGCCGGCCGTCGTACTGACACGTGCCGTCGATGCCGGAGCAGGAAAGACCGAGTCTGCAGCGCTCGGCGCCGGTGCAGTCCTCGCCGGGGCCGAGGGTTCCGCCGGTGTCGGTGTCGGTGTCGGTGTCGGTGTCGCTGTCCGCGTCGGCGTCGGCGTCGGCATCGGCGTCGGCGTCGGCGTCGGCGTCGGTGTCGGCGTCGGCGTCGGCATCGGCGTCCGCGGCGTCCGCGTCCGCGTCCGCGTCGATGTCGCCATCGGCGATGTCGTGGATGGGCGGAGGCAGGGCGTGCTCGCAGGCGGCAACCAGCAGCCCCAGGGCAAGGATGTACGGAAGCAGTCCCGGCCGATCACACATCGCCTTCCCTCCCGACCGCCGGTCCGGCGTGACCGGCCTCTCTAACATAGCGGTAAAGTGTCGAGCGGCCAACCCCGAGCAGGCGGGCGGCCTCGGCCTTGTTGCCGCGCGCCCGCTCCAGGGCCTGGCGCACCTGGCCCGGCGTGAGCTTGCGCTTGCGTCCGGCTCGCTTGCGGCCCGGTTCCCGCCCGGCCTCGGCGATGCTCGGCGGCAGATGCTCGGACCGGATCACACCCCCCGGCGTCTTGACCAGCGCGTAGCGCAAGCTGTTCTCGAGCTCGCGGACGTTGCCGGGCCAGGAGTGGTCGAGCAGCCTGCGAGCCGCGTTCTCGGACAGGGCCGGCGGAGTCCTGCATCCAGACTCCTCGGCGAGACGTTCGAGGAGATGATCGGCGAGCAGGAACACATCGGTACCCCGGCTGCGGAGCGGCGGGAGCTCGATCGGCACCACGCAGAGCCTGAAGAACAGGTCCTCACGGAACCGGCCCTTGCGGACCCGCCGGCGCAGGTCCTGGTTGGTGGCGCTGATCACTCGTACATCCGCCGTGAGCGGCGACTCGCCGCCGACGCGCTCGAAGCGCCTGTCCTGGAGCACACGGAGCAGCTTCACCTGCATCACCGGGGTCAGCTCGGCAACCTCGTCGAGGAACAGGGTGCCCCCATCGGCCCTCTCGAAGCGCCCCCGCTTGTCCCGCACCGCGCCGGTGAAGGCGCCCTTCACGTGTCCGAACAGCTCGCTCTCGAGCAAGCCCTCGGGCAGGGCGCCGCAGTTCACCGCCACGAAGGGCCCGGCGCCGCGCTCGCTCTCGCTGTGGATGGCCCCGGCGACGAGCTCCTTGCCCGTGCCGCTCTCGCCCTGGATCAGCACCGGCACGTCGGTCGGCGCGGCCTGGCGGATCAGCTCGTACACCGCCTGCATCCGGTGGTGCTGCCCCACGATCCCCTGGAAGCTGTTCTCGCGCTGGAGCCTGCGCCGCAGCTCTGTCAGCTCGGTCAGGTCACGCGCCGCGGCCACGGCTCCGGTCACCTCGCCCGAGCTGTCTCTCATCGGTACCAGGGTGATCTCGACCCGGTGCGCCTCGCCTGCGGTGTCGGTGATCACGAGCGGGAAGGTCATCAGCTCGAACTCGGGAATGCACTGATCGCAGAAGGCACAGCGGCTGCCGCAGAAGCCGCCGGCGAGGATCTCGTGGCAATCCTTGCCCAGCACGTCGTCACGCATCAGCCCGGTCAACCGCTCGGCGGCGCGGTTGAAGAAGGTGATCCTGCGCTCCGCGTCGTGCGCGATGATCGTATCGGCCATGCTGTCGAGCACGGCCTCGAGATTCCGGTAGCCGGACAGCAGTTCGGCCAGGTTCATCCCGGTTGTCTCCCGTCGATCGTCCTGCGGACAGTCTAGTCCCCTTGGGGCTTGGGTCAAGTTCCAGTCTGTGATAGGGTCCGCCCGGCTGGAGGGGTGATCATGGGACAGGTCAAGGGATCGACGATTCTCGCCCGGCTCGCCTTCTTCGACGAGCGTGGTGGTCGTGAGGCCGAGGAGCGGGTCGTGGCGAGGCTCTCGCCGGAATTCCAGGAGGAGATCCAGCAGGGCGTGCTGGCCAGCCGGTGGTACCCGATCGACATGTTCATCGAGCTGAACCGGGCGATGGACCAGGAGTTCGGCACCGGCGATCTGAGCTTCATCCGCGAGCTCGGCCGGCTGGTGGCCAAGGCCGTGCTGAGCGGAGTGTACAAGGCCTTTGCCAAGCCCGGTGATCCCCGCTTCCTCTTCGAGCGCGCCGCCGCGATCTGGGATCAGTTCTACGATTCGGGGAAGCTGACCATCGCCGACGAGGGCGACAACGCGATCCGTGCCTTCCTCGAGGACTTCGCCAAGCCGGCGCGCGAGCACTGCCTGGCCGTGACCGGGTGGATCGAGGGCAATCTCGAGTTCGCCGGCGCCAAGGAGATCGAGATCGAGGAGCTTCGCTGTCGCGCCAGGGGCGACGACGTCTGCGAGTTCTACGCCAGCTGGAAGTAGCGCGGTTTCACGGCCGGCGCTGCGCCAGGAACACCGTGTGCACCGGCCCTTTTCCGTATCCCTGAGCGGATGCCTTCTGCGAGCGAGCCTTGAAGCCCGCTCGTCTGAGCCGTGCCAGGAAGGCGTTGTCCGGGCTGGCCGACCAGACCGCGAGCACGCCGCTCCGGCAGAGCGCGGCGCGGATCGACAGCAGGCCCTCGGCCTCGTACAGTCGCGCATTCTCGGCGATGGTCAGGGCGAAGGGTCCATTGTCCACATCGAGGATGATCGCGTGATAGTCCTCGTCGGCCCGCTCGATCAGGCGGGCCACGTCCTGCTCGGCGACTGTGACGCGCCCGTCATCCAGCGGTCGGCCGGCCAGCGGCGCCAGCGGTCCCCGGTTCCACTCCACCACTGCGGGCAGCACCTCGGCCACGGTAATCCGCGCCCCGGCCGGAAAGGCGTCGAGCGCCGCCCGCAGCGTGTAGCCCATGCCGAGGCCGCCGATCAGCACGCAGGGCGCCCGGGTGCCGCCCAGCACATCATTCGTCATCCGTGCCAGCGACTCCTCGGAGCCGTGGGCCCGGCTGGTCATCAGCTCCAGGCCGTCGATCCGGATCTGGAACACGCCATCGCGGTGGTACAGCACCAGATCCCGGCCGTCGGGGAACCGATGTCTGCCGAGGGTCTCCAGGGGTAGCATGCGCAGAGCATATCATCGCACCACTCCCGGATCGAGGGTCGGTGGCAACTACTCCCGGAGGGGGCCAGGAATGTGCTTGCCATGCCGGTCCGCGGGCGCTAGACTGCCATGACGCGCTGGGTCGAAAACATGGGTAAGCACCCGCGCTCGGTCGCTGTGGAGCCAGAGGAGTCTTCGGGTTGAGAGCGCTCGCGCGGTTTCCCGTCCAACATCCATGGGTTGTCCTGGGCCTCACCTTGGCCCTCACCGCCGGGCTGGGCCTTGGGCTGGTCCGCACTGAAATCGTAAACGATATCAAGCAATTTCTTCCGGAGAAGCACGCCGAACGGATATATTACGACCAGGTCGAGGAGCTGTTCGGCAACACCGACGTGATCCTGATCGGCCTGGAAGCGGATGATATCTTTGCCCGTCCGGTGCTCGAGCAGATCGTGCGCATCACCAAGACGCTCGAGGCCAATCCCCACATCGAGGAGGTCACCAGCCTGGCCAACGTGGACAACATCGTGGGCAAGGCTGGCACGCTCGAGGTGGCCAAGCTGCTGTCGGACTACAAGGTGCCGGAGTCTCCGGATGAGCTGGCCGAGCTGAAGCGGGCCGCGATGTCCTGGGAGGTGTACGTCGGCGCGCTGGTCTCCCGGAGCGGCAAGCAAGCCTGCGTCGTGGCCCGGGGGAAGGAGGAGAGCCACTACGCCGAGGTGTACGACGACGTGCTCGCGGTGGTGGAGCGGGAGCGCGAGCGGGGACCGGCCGAGCTCTACCTCTCGGGTGTTGAGCCGATCTTCGCCCTGACCGACATGTGGGTGCTGTCCGACGTTGAGGCGCTGATCCCGCTGGTGTTCGTGGTCGTGCTGCTCTGCCTCGCCATGAGCTTCCGCAACATTCGCGGCGTGGTCCTGCCCACGCTGACGGTGGGGCTGTCCACGCTGTGGACCGTGGGCCTGATGGGCTGGCTCGGCGTGCCGCTGTCGATCACCACCTCGGTGATGCCGGTCCTGCTGATCGGTGTGGGCAGCGCGTACGGGATCCACGTGGTCAACGCCTTCCTCGAGGGCGTGACCGAGGGCAAGAGCCGTCGCGAGCTGGCCGGGGATGCGGTGCTGCGGGTCGGTCCGGCCGTGGCCATGGCCGGCCTGACCACGGTGGCCGGATTCGGCAGCCTGGCCACCAACGAGCTCAAGCCGATACGCGAGTTCGGCATCTTCACCGCAGTGGGTGTGGGCTTCGCGCTGTTCGTCTCGCTGACCTTCCTGCCCGCGGCGCTCACGCTGTGGCGCAAGCCAAAGGCGCGTGAGGAGCATCGCGGCGACGCGAGCGGGTGGGAGACCCGCCTGCTCGGCGCGCTCGGGCGGGGCGTTCATCGCCGCCGCCTGCTGGTCTTCGTGGGTGCGACGATCTTCGTGATCCTCGCCGTGGTCGGCTCCCTCGGCATTCGCGTCGACAGCAACATGATCGAGTACTTCCCCGAGGACAGCGAGATCCGCAGGGCCGACGACTGGATCAACCGCTCGCTCGGCGGTACCACGGTGATGAACGTGGTGTTCGAGAGCGAGGAGATGGACCGGATGAAGAACCCCAAGGTCCTCCAGCTGATGGTCGATCTGCAGGACTGGTTGAAGAAGAACGAGCAAGAGGGGGTGGGCCACACGATGTCGATCGCCGACTACGTGCGGCGGATGTACATGGCGCTCGACGACGGCAACCCGGAGAGCTATCGCATCCCGGATAGCCGCGAGGCCGTGGCCCAGCTCTATCTACTGCTACAGGGCGACACGAGCTTCGACGAGGTGGTGACCGACGAGCAGGACAGGGCGCGGGTCACGGTGCAGCTGCGCACTGGCAGCTCGATCTTCATCGAGGGCCTGATCGAGCGCGTACAGGCGTTTCTCGCCGAGCGGATCAAGACCGCGGGCATCGAGGGTGTGCGGGCGCACGTGAGCGGCACGGCCGTGCTGGTGGTGGTGGCGAACACGGTGATCCTCGAGGGACAGCTATGGAGCCTGCTGACGTCGATCATCGCGATCTTTTTCATCACCACTCTGATCTTCCGCTCGCTGGCCGGCGGGTTGTACTCGGTGCTACCGCTGGTGCTGACGTTGACCGCGCAGTACGCGATGATGGGATTCCTAGGCGTGGCGCTGAACGTGGGCACCGTGATGTGCGCCAGCGTCGCCGTTGGAATCGGCGTCGATTACGCGATCCATCAGATCCACCGCTACCGGCGTGAACTGCATCTCGCGCCGGACGGCAACCGTGAGGAAGTGGCCATGCGCACGGCTCGCACTGCGGGTCGCGCGATCGTGTACAACGGCGTGGCCGTGACATTCGGCTTCCTGGTGCTGCTGTTCTCGAATTTCCTCACCATGCGAGATTTCGGCTGGCTGGTCGCGCTGACCATGGTCGTCTCGGGCGTGGCCGCGATGACCTTGCTCCCGGCGTTGTTCGGGGCCTTCCGCAGCAAGTTCCTCGAGCGCGGCTGATCCGCACGGGCTATTGGCCGGGCTTGCTGTCGAGATACGCCTCGAGCGCCTCCTCCCAGGTCGGCATTTGCCTTCCGGTCAGCGCCTCGTACCTCGCGGTATCCAGAACCGAGTGCGGCGGCCTCGGTGCGGGCCGGCCAAAGGAGGCTGCCGTGGTCGGCCGCACCTCGGTCCGGGGGTGCGCGCGAGCCACGATGGCCCTGGCAAACTCGAACCAGGAGCAGGCGCCGCGATTGGCGACGTTGACGATCCGGCCGGCCACCTGCCCGCGAGGAAGCTCGATCAATCTCCGCACACCCTGCGCGAGGTGGACCGTGTACGTCGGGCTCGAAACTTGGTCCTGCACCACGTCGAGCTCTCCGGTCTGCTCGGCCCGGGCGAGGATCGCCTCGACGAAGTTCTTGCCGTGGACGCCGAACAGAGACTGGGTACGCACGATCAACCAATCCCCGCCGGCGGCGATCACCTGCTCCTCGCCAGCCAGCTTGGAGGCGCCGTACGCCGAGATGGCATGGGTAGCGTCGTCCTCCGTGTACGGTTGGTCCTTCAAGCCGTCGAACACGTAGTCCGTGCTGATCTGCACGAACAGGGCGCCGGCGTCCCGCGCCGCCTCTGCCGCAAGGCCCGCACCCTTTGCATTGAGCGCGTACGCCTGATCCCGGTTCGACTCGGCACCGTCCACGTCGGTGTACGCGGCGCAGTTGATCACCACATCGGCTGCAAGGGGCTGCAGTGCGGCCGCCAGGGCGCCTGCGGCGAGGATGTCGCACTCGGGCAGATCCAGGCCCAGGGTCTCGTGCGACGGCTCCAGTTCGGCCATCAGATCGGTACCGAGCATCCCTCGCGCGCCGAGGACCGCCACTTTCATCACGACTCTCCGCTTGCTGGGGTCTGGCTACAGCCCCCGGCCCACGAGCACCACCGGGATGGTCCGGGCGATCAGCTTGAGGTCGAGCCAGAAGCTCCAGTTGTCGATGTAGTCCAGATCCATCCGGATCCACTCGTGGAAGGCGATTCGGTTGCGCTCCGGCGAGATCTGCCAGGTGCAGGTGATCCCGGGACGAACCGAGAGCCTCCGCATCTGCCACCGCTCGTATTCCGCCACCTCATCGGGAAGTGGCGGGCGCGGTCCGACGACGCTCATCTCGCCCTTGAACACGTTGATGAACTGTGGCAGCTCGTCCAGGCACAGGCGCCGCATCAGGCGGCCGACGCTCGTTACTCGCGGGTCCGGCGAGCACTTGAACACCGGCCCGTCGGCCTCGTTGAGATGGGCCAGGTCGGCCTGCTGCTCCTCTGCGCCGTCGAGCATCGAACGGAACTTGTGCATCTTGAACTGCCGGCCGTTGAGGCCGACCCGGACCTGCGAGAAGAGTATCGGACCTCGGCTGGTGAGCTTGATCAGCACGGACAGCAGCAGCATCAGCGGCGAGACCAAAGCCAGCACGGCGAAGGAGATCGTGATATCGAAGACTCGCTTGACGCCGAGTTCGACCAGATTGGTCGGCGTGGCATCGAGTGTCAGCAGGGGCAATCCGTCCCAGTCCTCGAAGGCGACCTTGGCAACGCGACGTGGGAAGGCGTTGAAGAAGATGCGCGTGGGCACGCCGTGCTCCTCGCAGACCTCGGAGCAGCGCTCCAGCTCCCGGAGCTGGGCTCGGTCCGCGGCGAGGATCGCCTCGTCCACGACATGCGCCTCGAGCGCGGCGGCCAGATCGGCGACCGAGCCCATGTAGGGCAGCTTGCGCAGCGGCCGGACCCTGCTCGGATCGTTCGGCTTGACCGAGAGATATCCGATGATCTCGAGACCCCACTCGGGGTGCGCCTCGATGCGTCGCGCCATCTGGATCGCATGCGGTCCGGCGCCGACGAGCAGGGCGTGGCGGCGCTTGCCGTTCTGCAGGGCGTGGAAGCGCACGAGGTGGAAGGCGCCGTGAGAGGCGCAGACCAGCAGGAAGCTGGTCGCGGCAAAGGCGCCGAGCCACAGCCGGCTGACCCAGTGCAGGTGCAGGCCGAAGATGGCGGTATTGGTCAGGGCGTACATCACCACCGTGGTGGAGAGGATCTTGAAGAACACCTGCGTGCCCGGGCGCGCGCCCACGTGAGGAAAGCGGTACAGGCCGAACAGATGGGCCGAGATCAGCCAGCAGGGCAGCACGATGATCAGCAGGTACGCGTAGTCGACGAGTGGGAACAGCGGCAGCAGTTCCACGCCGTCGGTGAAGGTCTGGCGGATGAACCAGGCGATGAACAGCGCGACAGCCACGGCGATCAGATCGGCCGAGCCGAGCAGAACCGCGGTTGCTCTTCGTCGCTCTTGAATCACCCTGCAATACCTCGCACTTGAGCCAAATCCTAGCTTAACGCGGCATGTTATTTCCGCGGATCACCGCTGGCAAGCATTTTTTGCCGTTTTCTGTCGCCCAGGTGCTCCATCACCGCCTTGGACGCTGCGGAAAAGCGGCCTATTCTCATGCTGGTTGATCTGTGCTGGTTTACGCCAAGCCAGGCCTGGGCTATGCTGCCGGTCCGGGGACGGAGGTCGGACATGCCGATCTACGAGTTCTACTGTCCGGATTGTCACCGGATCTTCAACTTCTTCTCCCGCCGGGTGGACACCACCACGCAGCCCTCCTGCCCGCGCTGCGGCCGCAAGCGCCTGGACCGCCAGGTCTCGATCTTCAGCATCTCCAGGGGCCGCGAGCAGGGCGGCGAGGGCGATCTGCCCGACATCGACGAGTCCGCGATGGAGCGGGTGATGGCCGAGCTGGCTCGCGACGCGGACAAGCTCGACGAGAACGACCCGCGCCAGATGGCCGGCCTGATGCGCAAGATGTACGACGCCACGGGCCTGCCGCTGGGGCCGGGCATGCAGGAGGCCATCTCGCGCATGGAGGCGGGCGAGGATCCGGACGCGATCGAGAAGGAGATGGGCGATCTGCTGGAGGGGGAGGGTGAGCTGCTCGGCGGCGAGGGTGTGGGCGGCGGGCTCAAAGGCCTGCGGCGCGCGCTGCCGCCCAAGGTGGATGACGAGCTGTACGATCTCTGATCCGGATTGATTCCGGCGGTACGGCCAGGTCAGCGCCGCCGTCGAGCCAGGGCCAGCAAGGCGAGCCAGGCCAGGTCTCCGGCGCTTGCCGAGCGGGCTGCGCCGCAGCCGCAGCCCTCCTCGGATTCCGAGGGGGCCTGGCAGATCCCGCTCACGCAGACCTGGTCATCCGGGCAATCGCCGTCGTCCTGGCAATCCCTGGGATCGGTGTCCGAGTCGGTATCCGCGTCGGTGTCGGCGTCGGAGTCCGAGTCGCTATCGGAGTCCGAGTCTGCATCGGAGTCCGAGTCCACGTCGGAGTCCGAGTCCACGTCGGAGTCCGAGTCAGCATCGGAGTCCGAGTCGCTATCGGAGTCCGAGTCAGCATCGGAGTCCGAGTCAGCATCGGAGTCCGAGTCGCTGTCTGTGTCCGAGTCGCTGTCGGCATCCGTATCCGTGTCCGTGTCCGTGTCGGCATCGGCCTCGCCCACCGTGATATCGAGCAGCGGGGTTAGGTCGCCGAACCAGATCAGCTCGTCCTTGATCATCTGCCACTGGAAGCTGTACGTGCCCGCGGCCGCAGGCGCGGTCAGGGTCTGGACAAAGGTGTATTCCTGGTTCGGCACGACCTCGATGTCGAAGTCGATCTTGATCCGGTGCGTGCCCCAGGTCTCGTTGTCGGTGGGTGCCTGGGAGCCCAGCTTGTACAGCGTCATGCGGGTCCAGGTCGAGGTCCCCGTGTTCTTCATCGTGATGTTGACGTCGAAGTCCTGGCCCGGAGTCAGGGACAGCGGCACGTTTTGGGAAACGTACTCGGCGTCGTGCCGCTCGTTGGGGTCGACGTCGGCGCAGGTGATGGGCGTGTACGACACGTTGCGGAAGATCGCCTGGCTGGCCACGGACCAGGTCGAGCCGATGAGGAAGGCCATGCTGGTCGCGCCGTCCTTCTCGGGCGTGTACGGGCAGGGCCTGTTCTTGAACTCGGACATCAGCACGTCCGGACCGTCCGGCAGCTCGCGACGCCACCACTCGACCCATTCATCCTCCCAGAACACGGACATCCGGTACCAGACGTCACCATCCCACACGAAGGGGTCGGGGCTCCTGATCACTCCTGCCGAGCACCAGACCTTCATCTTCGACTTGTCGATCTGTGGCGGGTCGTCGAGCTGGGGGCCGAAGCGCCGGCCAGACGCGGCCCAGGCGCTCGTCTTCAGCTGGTCCACGCTGTCACCGTTCTCGTTGGCAGCGAACCACCACAGCATGCACTCGCCGCAGGGCTGATCCGGGCCGAGCCCGGTGACCTCGAACTCGAAGCGGCCCTCGTTGCCGATGCGCTGGCCGGTCCAGAGGATGTAGTCGTTGTTGTTGATCGCCTTCCAGCCCTGGTCGGTCCACACGCCGTCGTTCTGGAGGCCGTCGGTCTCGCGCCCCTGGAGATCGTCGGAGAAGCCGACGCAGTCCTGGGCCTGCGCGGGCAGGGTGCAGCAGACAATCGCGGCGGCGAGCAGGAGCTGGAGCGTCCGATTTGCTGGAGCCATGCGTCCTCCTGTTTCGTGCGGGACGGATACTAGCGCGTCCCGGGCGGCAGCGACAAGCCGGCTCGCAATGCATCGGTCTGCATCGGTCTGGACCGCTGGCCGCGCCTCGGGTACAGTGAGTCGGGCATCCCGGATGAAGGAGCGGAGCATGAGCAAGGCGGCGCTGCTGTTCGGTCTGGTTCTGGTCCTCGGCTCGTCGTTCTGGCTCGGCTGCAGCGAGTCGGGCGGCGGTGATTCCGACGTGGACACGGACACGGACACTGATTCGGACTCGGACTCCGATACGGACACGGACTCCGATAGCGACACGGACTCCGATAGCGACACGGACTCCGATAGCGACTCGGACTCCGATAGTGACACGGACTCCGATAGCGACACGGACTCCGACACGGACTCGGACTCCGATACTGACACGGACTCCGACACCGACACGGACTCCGATACTGACACGGACTCCGATACCGACGCCGACGAAGTCACGCCGGAGCCGGAGGCGGAGGCCGATGCCGATGCCGACGCGGAGCAGGAGCTGCAACCCCCTGGTATGCGCATCGCCACGTACGGCGGCGCGGGCCGCGACTACGTCAAGACCAGCCTGCTGCTAGCCGACAACGGCCTGCTGCTCGTGGGGCACACCTCCTCGTTCGGCGTTGCCGAGTACGACATGTGGGCGCTCGAGCTCGATGCCGCGGGAAGCATCGTCTGGGAGAAGACGTACGGCGGCGCAGAGAACGACTACGCGTACGTGGCGGCTCAGACTCCGGACGGCGGGTACATCATCGGCGGCCAGACCTACAGCTTCGGCCAGGGTGACCGCGACGCCTGGCTGCTCGAGCTGGACGGCAGCGGCAATGTGCAGTGGCAGCGTGCGTACGGCGGCAGCGACACCGACGAGGTGGCCGAGATCGTACCGCTGGCGGGCGGCGGGTACCTCGTGGCCGGCTCCACGAACTCGGTGCTGGGCCGCGACGACAAGTCCGGCGACGGCGACGTGTGGATCTGGCAGCTCGACGGGGCTGGGCAGGTGCAGTGGGAGCGGACGTACGGCGACGCCTGCGAGCAGTACGGGTATGCGCTGCTCCCGAACGACGGCGGCGGGTACGACGTGGTGGGCATCACCAACGGCGTGACCGAGGACTCGTCCGGGTTCTGCGACAGCTACTGGGACGACTACGAGACCTGGGTGTTCCACATCGACGAGAACGGCGACACCGCGCTCAACATCGACGACGAGATGGTGAACGATCATGCGTACCGCGCAGCCAACGGCGTGTACCCGGTGTCGGTCTCCCGGACCGGTACCGGCGGGCTGTTCATGGCCGGGTACGTCTCGCACGGCGGCGTGGACGATTTCGACTACTATGCCAACACCCTGGCGTTCGAGCTCTCCGCGGCGCGCGACGTGGTCTGGACTCGCAGCATCGGCGAGGACAAGAGCTGGAGCGAGCTGCGTCACGGTATGCCAACCGGCGTCGGATTCATGGTCGTGGGTTACGTCACCTCCGCAGGCGCGGGCGGCGACGATTTATTCGCGCTCGGCTTCGCGAACGACGGCACGCTGTCGATGCAGCGGACCTTTGGCGGCGCTCGCGATGACATGGGCTCCGGCGTGTGGCCGCTGGCCGACGGGGACGTGGTCGTTGTCGGGTACAGCTCGTCTTTCGGCACCAGCGCCGTTGACGGACGGCCGAGCGCGTGGGCGGTGCACACGGACGGCAGCGGTGCCACCTGCGATGCCGAGATCGGCGTGTCTTCCACGGTGCCCGAGCGCCAGCTCTCGCTCACCGTGCACAACACCGAGAAGCACGAGGTGCTGGTGCCCCAGGCCACGGTGACCGACACCGCGGCCACGGTCGCGGACAGCCAGGCCGTGGTGGAGGTGCAGTGCTCGGATTGATCCGGTGGCCTAGGGCAGCACCACGGTCAGCTCGTACGTGTTGATCGCATCGCGGAAGCCGTACACGCGGACGTAGTAGTCGGCTTCCTCGGTGACCTCGGTCTGCACGATCTCGAAATCGTCCATGCCGGTCGAGCTGTCCACGCGCTCGCCCGCGGCGTCGAGCAGCTCCAGCTCCAGGTCGCCGTCGGCCGCGGTGAAGGCGATGCTGGCCTGCAGCGTGCCGGCCGTGGCGTGGACCTCGAAGAAGTCCTCGTCGCCGTTGCAGAGGATCAGCCCGCTCTGGGTGCCGGCCTCGGTCGGCGTGGCCGTCTCCAGGCTGTCGTTGTCCTCCAGCGCGTCGTCCTGACACGGCGGATCGCCCACCACGTCCTCGATGATGCTGCAGAAGTCTGTCCAGCGATGCTCGGCCTGAACGTCGCTGGCCGTGTCGCGCTGCGAGCAGGGCTCGTCCTCGGACCAGGCGACCCACTCCTCGCCGCGGCCGAGGCTGTCGGCGTGATCGGCGAAGACGCCGTACCCGTCATCGTTCATGAACACGCGCGGAGCGGTACAGGCCTCGCCCCAGGCCAGGTTCTGCTGTGCGTGGTCCATCACGATCTCGTACATCGCGGCCGTGGTGCTGTTCCAGCAGCAGGTCTTGGACTCGGGGTAGATCAGCTCGGCGAACACGTAGTCCTCGAACTTGCGGTACAGCCTGTCCACCTCCAGCGTGCTCATGCGGAACTCCTCGTCCAGCAGCTCGTACAGCGCGTCGAAGGTCTCCTCGCGCGCGATGCGCGCCGAGCAGCTCGCCGGGTGCTCGCGCAGGTGCGCGCGCTTGCTCTCGATGATCTCGAGCAGGGCGTCGCGCATCGCGCCCGGATCCGGCTCCTCGAGCAGCTCGCCGAACTCCCCGGTGCGCGCCGCGATGGCCTCGTAGTCGGTGCTGGAGACCCAGTGGTCGAAGTCCTCGGGCATGATCGTGTTGGTGTAGAAGCTCTCCGAGGCGCGGGCCACGCGCCAGCGCTTGAGGCCGCCGCCGAGCTTGGCGTACTCGTCGCCGCTGTAGTTGGTGCCCGGTCCGCCGCAGGCGTTCATCGTGAAGTAGCGCTTGGACGCCACCGCGTCCTCCCACCGGGGCTGGCGCCGCGGCATCGAGCCCGAGGCCAGCTCGGCCACCAGCTTGCCCTCGATCAGGCCCGGCTCCACGCTCTTGACCACCAGCGTGTGGCCGATGCCGCGGCGCTGCCAGCGCTCGAGCATCACGTCGCCCGGGCGCAGGGCTTCCGGAGCGAGGTTGAAGGTGTTGCCGCTGTCGGCCAGATGGATCGAGCCGAAGTTGGAGAGGAACAGGATCAGGAAGTGGCCCACCCGCTTGTTGAGAAACATCTCATCGAAGTACGTGCCCGCCCGCGCGTCCTCACCGATGAAGGGCTGGAAGTCGTCGTTGCTGCCGTACAGCTTCTTGCCGCGCAGCTTCTCGTCGCGCGGCCAGGTGTCCGCGGTGTACTCGCCACCCGAGTAGTCGCGATACCACCTGCGGAACAGGTTGGAGCTCTTGTACCGGCCGCTCGCGGTGCGCCAGCCGAAGTGGCCGAAGAACACCCGCGTGCCGTCGCTGTCCACCGCCTCCATGAAGTAGGGCAGGTGGTGCCACGAGGCAAAGGCGGCCCGCAGGAAGTACGCCAGCTCGGCGCATTCGAGCACGGGCGCGGGCAGGGTCTTACCCTGGGGATTGGTGATCTGGAAGGTCTTGTACCCGCCGTCGTGGCGGTCGATGCGTGTCATGCTCGCGATCCACAGCGCGTACTTCTCGTTCCAGTCCAGACCGCTGTCCTCGGGCCAGGCCAGGCCGGCCTGCCGCGCCTCGGCGGTGTCGGTGTCGGCCCAGTCGTTGCGCACCTCCCACACCACGGTGTCGCTGTCGTCGGCCGAGACCGGGACCGCTGCGCGGCCCGGGCCGTCGGCCTTGTCCAGATCGTTGGCCAGGTCGAACTCGCCGTAGAACTCCTGCTCGGTCGGCTCCTCCTCGACGCTGCAGCCGGTGGCGAGGAGCAGGGCCAGGCAGCAGGCCGGAAGACGGTCTTTAATCTCGGACATCCGCGCACCTCTCTCCATTGAAGCGCAGGTCACTAGCATAGCTGGCAGTGCCCGGCAAGCCCAGCTGAGCTGCAGCTGCGTGAAAACGCGTGCAACCTCTGTCGGGTCTGGACTAACATCGGGGTGCGGTCATGGGAGGGAGAGAGACATGGAGCGCATACGATGTCAGCGGCCTGCTGCGGTTTTGCTGGCCGCGCTGCTGGTGCTGGGCGGCGCGGGCTGCGGCGGAGGAAGCACTGCGTCCGGGGACGCTGACACCGACTCGGACTCGGATACTGACGCGGACTCCGACACCGACTCGGACTCGGATACTGACACGGACTCGGATACGGACATGGACTCCGACACGGACTTAGACACCGATGCCGACACGGACGTGGACAGCGACTCGGACTCTGACACGGACTCGGATGCCGACACGGACGTGGATAGCGACTCGGACTCTGACACGGACACGGACTCTGACACGGACACGGACTCGGATGCCGACACGGACGTGGACAGCGACTCGGACTCCGACGCGGACACCGATTCCGATACCGATACGGACACTGTCGAGCCGCCGCGGTACCAGCCCTTCTGCGCGCGCGCCGGCACGCAGACGATCAACCCGCGCTACGGGTTCACCACGGACGACCGGCTGCTCGAGACCACGAAGCGCATCGAGGCCGCCGGCTTCGACAGCATCAAGATCCAGGCCGACCTGCCGCAGGCGCGGACCGGGTACTGCATCGATCCGGGCGATCCCGCGTACTCCTCGCCGGCCGACCTGCTCGCGCGAGAGCCTTCGTTTGGCCGGGCGCTCGGCTCGAAGAGCATCAGCACGTACCAGATCTGGATCAACGCCGGCATCAACTGGGGTGACGGCGTGACCCAGGCCGAGGCCGACACCGAGTACACGCGGATGCACGACGCGGCCTGCCATCTGCTGACCGAGTACGCGGGCACGCGCAAGACCTTCCTGCTCGGGCACTGGGAGGGCGACTGGCTGCTCAAGGGCCAGGCCGGCCCCAGCTGCACCGCCCCGCCCGAGCCCTCGGAGACCCGGATCCAGGGGATGATCGACTGGCTCAACGCCCGGGGCGACGCCGTGGCCGACGCGCGCGACGACTGCGGCCGGCCCGGCGTGAGCGTGCTCTCGTACGCCGAGGTCAACTGCGTACCCGCAGCGATCCAGGGCCTGCCCCGGCTGACCAACCGCGTGCTGCCCCATATCCGCGTCGACGCGGTGTCGTACTCGGCGTACGACGTACAAGGGGGCAACAACCTGACCCAGATGAAGCAGAACGTGACCGACGCGCTGGACTTCATCCATGCAAACGCCGTGGGTCCGGCCAAGGACTACGTCTTCATCGGCGAGTACGGGTACCCGTACAACGAGCCGGCGTACGACGATCCGCCGCGCGAGGAGCGCGTGGCCGCGATGATCGAGGCGGCCGCGGGCTGGGGCGCCGCACACGTGCTGTGGTGGCAGCTGCACGACAACGAGTGCGAGTGCGGGGGAGGGGACTGCACCTGCGGCGAGACGCCCGACTCCTGCCGCGGCTTCTGGCTGTTCGATCTGGGCGGCCAGCCCGTGCCGGTGTACGCGATGCACCGCCAGTACAACGCCCGCGCGCATCTCTTCAAAAACCTGTACCGGGTGTTCCTAGGCCGCAATCCGGACGACGGAGCGGTGAGCGCCTTCAGCCGGAGCTTCCGCAGCTTCGATCCCAGCGCGCAGCTCGACGCGCTCCTGCGCAGCGGTGAATACGCCAATCGCGTACCGGACGCCGAATACGTGGAGCTGCTGTTCACGAGCCTGGTGCTGCGCAGGCCAACCGCCGGCGAGATCGGCACCTGGAGCTCGGCCGACCGCGTGGAAGCGCTGAACCAGCTCATCAACGGCGCCGATGCACGCGGCGCGGTCTCCGACGACGCCTTTGTCACTCATCTGTACGAGGGCATGCTCGGGCGCGGTGCCGGCGCCGGGGAGCGCGCCAGCGTGCTGGCGCGGCTGCAGGGCGACACGCGCTCCAATGTGTGGCGCGAGTTCCTGCGCTCCGAGGAGTTCCGGATGCGCGAGCTGGCGCTGCGCGGTCGCGACCGGCACGGTGACGAGGTGATCCGGCGCAAGTTCTGGTTCGATTTCTAGGGTCGCCGTTGAACCCCGGCTTGATTCCGGTGTGCTGCTCTGCTACACGAGCAGTCGGAGGATCGAGATGACGCGGGTGCTCGTGACCGGAGGAGCCGGGTTCCTCGGCTCGCATCTCTGCGACGCGCTGCTGCAGCGCGGCGACGAGGTGATCTGCCTCGACAACCTCTTCTCCGGCTCCCGCGCCAATGTGGCGCAGAATCTGAACAATCCGCGCTTCGAGCTGATCCGCCACGACATCATCGAGCCGATCCTGCTCGAGGTCGATCGGATCTACCATCTGGCGTGCCCGGCCTCGCCGATCCACTACCAGGTCAACCCGGTCAAGACGACCAAGACCAACGTGATGGGAACGCTGAACATGCTGGGCCTGGCGAAGCGGGTGAAGGCGCGGCTGCTGCTGGCCTCCACCTCCGAGGTGTACGGCGATCCCGAGGTGCATCCCCAGCCCGAGGATTACTGGGGACGGGTGAATCCCATCGGGCCGCGCTCCTGCTACGACGAGGGCAAGCGCGTGGCCGAGACGCTCTGCTTCGACTATCGCCGGCAGAACGGCGTGGACGCGCGCATCGTCCGTATCTTCAACACCTATGGTCCGCGCATGGCCTTCAGCGACGGCCGGGTGGTCAGCAACTTCTGCGTGGCCGCGCTCGCCGGCGAGTCGCTCGGGGTGTACGGCGACGGCCGCCAGACGCGCTCGTTCTGCTTCGTCAGCGATCTGATCCGCGGCCTGATGGCGGCGATGGACCTTTCCGAGACCGAGGGTGCGGAGGGACCGATCAACCTCGGCAACCCCGAGGAGCGCACCGTGCTCGAGCTGGCCGAGAAAATCGTCGCCCTGTGCAAGTCGGGCTCGACGATCGAGCACCGCGATCTGCCGGCCGACGATCCTATCCGGCGCCGGCCCGTGATCGACCGCGCCCGCCAGCTCCTCGGCTGGGAGCCGCGCGTCGGGCTGGGCGAGGGATTGGCAGTGACGATCGAGGACTTCCGGACCCGGCTCGCCTCCGCGGGTCGGCTGACGTGAGCGCAGTTTCTTCCACGGCGCCGCTGGTGTCGGTGATCGTTCCATCGTACAACGACGGCAACCTGCTGCCGCGCTCGCTGCGTCGTCTCGCCGCGGTGACCGATCTGGACCGGGAGGTCATCGTCGTGGACGACGGCTCGACCGACGGCACCGACGGGCTCCAGATTCGGCTGCTCGAGGAGGGCCTCGCCGACCGCTGGTTCGTGCACCCGGTTAACCGCGGCAAGGGTTCGGCGATCCATTCGGCGCTGGCCGAGGCGCGGGGCGAGATCGTCGCGATCCACGACGCCGACCTGGAGTACGACCCGGGCCTTCTGCCGAAGCTGGTGGCGCCGATCCTGGCTGAACGCGCCGATGCCGTGTTCGGCTCGCGCCTGCTCGGCGCGCTGGAGCAGGGCTCGCTGCCGCTGCCGGGCAACGTGGTCGAGCTGGTGTGGGGTCTAGGCTCCGAGGTGGTCAACGCGGCCGTATGCCTGGCGGCCCGGCGCCTGCTCACCGACGTTGAGACCTGCCAGAAGGTCGTGCGTACCGACCTGCTGCGCTCGCTGAACCTGTCGGAGGAGCGCTTCGGCTTCGAGCCGGAGGTGGTGATCAAGCTCGCCCGGAGCGGCGCACGCATGCTCGAGCTGCCGATTACCTACGAGCCCCGGACGTGGGCCGAGGGCAAGAAGATCACCATCCGTGACGGCTTCGAGGCCCTGGGCTGCGCGCTCCGGTACGGCGTGCTCCGGGACTAGCAGATGGAAATCCTCGGCACCGGCGAGACAGATCTGGCCCGCGCCGCAGACCTGCTCCGTCAGGGCAAGCTGGTGGTCTTCCCCACGGAGACGCTGTACGGCCTGGCTGCGCGGGTCGCCGAGGAAGACGCGGTCGATCGGGTCGCCGAGATCAAGGGCCGGCTGTCCGGCTCGCCGCTGCCGGTCCTCTTGGGCAGCCAGCGCGTTGCCGAGCGCTTCGCCCGGTTCGATTCCGCGGCGCTGCGGCTGGCCGATGCCTTCTGGCCCGGCCCGCTGACGCTGGTGCTGCCGGCTCGCATCGGTCTTCCCGCGCCGCTGCTGGGCCAGGAGCGGACCGTGGGGCTGCGCATCTCGTCGCATCCGGTGGCCGCGGCTCTCGCCGAGTGGTGCGAGGCGATCACGGCCACCAGCGCCAATCGCAGCGGCGGCCGGCCGCCCGGTGAGCCGGCCGACGTGAGCGAACGTATCCGCGACGAGGCCGCGGCGCTGATCGATGCCGGGCCGCTGCCGGGCCGGGTGCCCTCGACCGTGGTCCGCCTTGCCGCGGGTCGCGCCGAGATCCTGCGGCGAGGCGTGATCCCGGGCTCGGAGATCCGCGCCGTGGCCGGAGGGCGATGATGGCCGACTCCAGCATGCTCGGACAGCTGACCTGCGACGGGGCCCTGGACGGCCGCGTGGTGTTGTGGCAGAGCCGCGACGGGTACCGCTTCTCGGTCGACGCCGTGCTGCTGGGCCACTTCTGCCGTCCCGCTCGCGGCGGCCGGACCGTGGATCTCGGCGCGGGCTGCGGCGTGGTCGGCCTGACCCTGCTGGCCCGTGGAGCGGCCCACAGCGTGGTGGCGGTCGAGCTCCAGAAGAGCCTGGCCTGGCTGGCCGGCCGGAACGCGGCGCACAACCGCAAGCTGGGCTCGCTGTGCGTGATCCGCGCCGACCTGCGGGAGGGCGGCGCGGCGCTGGCCGCGGGCCAGTTCGATCTGGCCGTGGCCAACCCGCCCTTCTTCGTGCCCGGCATGGGTCTGCGCAGCCCGAACCAGGAGCGTGCCCTGGCCCGGGACGAGAGCACGCTGCCGCTGGACGAGCTGCTGCGCACGGCCCGGCGGCTGCTGCGGACCACCGGACGCCTCGGCGTGATCTATCCCGCTCCGCGGCTGTCCGACCTGATGATTGCGGCACGCCAGCACGACCTCGAGCCCAAGCGCCTGCGCCTGGTGCACCCGTGGCTCGAGGAGCCGGCGCGGCTGTGCCTGCTCGAGGTCGTGGCCGGGGCCCAGCCCGGCGGGCTGGAGCTGGAGCCGCCGCTGGTGCTGTTCGACGATACCGGCCAGTACTCCGAGGAGGCCGATCGCATTCTGCGGGGGCGGGATCTGCCGCCGCGTGAGACCTGATGGGTCCGGGTGACGACCTGCGACTGCGGGGATTCGGCCTGGCCGCGGCCGCGGTCGCGATCGCCTGCCTGGCCGCGGTCGCGGCGCCCTTCGTCGCGGTGCACCTGCTCTCGGACGGCCAGCTGGTCCGCACCATCGAGGAGGGCGGCGTCACCGGCGTTGCGGTGCTCTGCCTGCTGCAGCTGCTGGTCGGGATCCTGCTCGGGATCATGCACCTGCGCCGGCCGCTGCCGCTGGTGTTCCACACGATCGTGCCGGCGCTGACCGCGCTGGTCGGGCTGTGGGCCGCGCGCGGCAACACGTACGACGGCTTCCAGGCGCTGGCCCACGCGGCGCCCGGAGACAAGCTCCGGACCTGGGCGAGGATGCTGGCGATCGATGACTTCCCCGAGCAGTTCGCGATGCTCGCGGTCGGTTCGATCGGCGTGTACCTGGCCGTGGTCGGCGCGATGACCCTGCTCGTGCGGCGCGGCCAGGGCGAAGCGCGTTCGGGATTTCGCGCGGTCCAGCTGATCGGCGCCGCTGTGCTGGCACTCGCGGTCGCGGGCCTGCTCTCCGCGACCGCCGGGATCGCGGATCTGCACACCCCGGCGCTGTACTACTGGCTGATCGGCGTGCTCGTGCTCTCGGCCGGCCTGCTGCTCCTCGGAGGCTGGTTCGTGCAGGGTCCGCTGCGCGGCGCGGATACCGATCTCGCGGGCGTGGCGCTCTCCGCCTTCCTGCTCTGCGGGCTGGGCGCGATGCTCGCGCTGGCCTGCCACGGTTCGGGCTTCGGCGGATTCTACGGCGACACGCTCTACCGCTGCACGGCCGAGCTGTCGAGGCAGCACGCCACGGATCTGTTCGGCTGCATCGACCGCGCCCTCGAGCTGCAGCGGATGGCCTCGATAGTCCTTCTCGCACCGCTGCTGCTGCTCGCCGCCACGCTGCACTTCGCCTTCATCAATCCGTCGGCGCCCGGCGCGCTGCGACGGAGGCTGATGGGCGTGCTGCTCGTCGTGCCGGTGCTGCTGGTGGTGCTGATCGCCGGCCATGTGTTTCACGGCGCGCGCGACGATGCGAGCAAGCTGACGGACACGCTGTTCCACGGCAAGGCGCAGAAGCTGCCGCCCGGGATCGAGCTGCCCGAGAGCGGGTACGCGTACCTCGACCCCTGGAACGCCGAGGATCGCGCGGTGCTGGGCCGGGTGGGCCGGCGCACGCTGCTGCTCGGCGAGGAGCCAAGGGACGTCGAGGACCTGGAGAGCTTCAAGTATCTCAAGCAGCGGCTGGAGCAGCGGCCCAGGCCCAGTGCGTCGTACAGCTTCCAGGGTCCGTACCTCGCCGCTCACCGGTCGGCGCCGATCGAGCCGGTGCTCGAGGTGGCCGCACTGGTGGAGCTGCTCGGCCGTTGCGAGCTGCACCTGCTCGTGGAGGGCGGCCTGCTCGGTGAGCGCTTCACCCTCGAACCGGCCGGCGAGCGGTACCTGGCCGGCCTCGACCAGCTCCCGCGGTACCTGCCGCTGGGCCTCGCTCGCGACTTCGATCTCTGCGGCGGGACCGCGCCGCCCGCGTCGGAGCGCGTGGCGATCCGCATCGAGGAGAGCACGATCCAGGTGGACGTCGGCGGCCAGCCGCAGCTGGTCGTGGAGCGCGCCGGCGGCGCAGCTCCGGCCATGCTCGCGGCCAAGCTCCCGGAGCTGGCCGGTGTGCTCGCCGGCGCGCGCGACGTGTTCATCCAGCCCGTGGGCCCGATGAGCCTCGAGGAGCTGGTGGATCTGCTCAACGCGCTGCAGGCCACGGGCCTGGTCCGCGGCGCCAGGCCGGTCGCCGAGGAGGCCCGGCAGGAAGGCGGCCGGCTCGCCGAGCGCGTGGCCGTGCTCTCGCTGCCGCGTGGTTTCCGTGTGAAGAGGTGGGACACGCTGGCCCGCAAGGTCGGCATCGAGGTGGGCAAGTCCAAGGTCAGCCGCAGGGGCCGCAAGCGGGGTCGGCGCAGGGCGCCGGTTGCGCGTGAGGCGCGCATCACCGCCGGCACCGGGACCCTATCGGGCGGGGGCGGCGTCGGGCGCGGCCAGGCCGCGATCGACCGGGTGATCAACCTCGCGGGTCGCAGGATCCAGAAATGCTACAACCGGCTGCTCGAGGAACGCCCCGGAGCGGGCGGCAAGATCGGCGTGCGCTTCACCATCGACCCGGACGGCTCGGTCTCGGCGTGCGAGCTGACGCAGAACACGGTCAACGACCCGGGCCTGGGCCGCTGCGCTGTCGAGGCCGTGCGCAAGCTGAAGTTCTCCAGGGCCGACAAGACGAGCCAGGTCTCGCACACCTTCCAGTTCAAGGATCTGACGCGGCGCTAGTCGCTGCCCCAGGTCTTGTCGAGGAAGCCGGCCCGCCCTGATCCCGAGCGGTAGCGATAGTAGCGGGCCGGATCCTTCCTGTAGTAATCCTGGTGGTAGCCTTCGGCCGGGTACAGGGCCCGGGCCGGCAGGATCGGCACCGCGATCGACTGCTCGAACCGGCCCGAGCTCTGGAGGCGCTTCTTCGACTCCTCGGCCAGGCGCCGCTGCTCCTCGTCGAGGTAGTAGATCCCGGGTTGGTACTGCGAGCCGCGATCCGCGAACTGACCGCTGCCGTCCGTGGGATCGATGCTGCGCCAGAAGATGTCGAGCAACTGCTCGTAGGTCGTCCGGCGTGGGTCGTAGCGCACGCGGACCGCTTCCACATGGCGGGTGCCGCCTGCGCTGACCTGCTCGTACGTCGCGGTCTCGGCCTTGCCGCCGGTGTACCCGACAACGGTCTCGACCACTCCCTCGAGTTCGTCGAAGGGCGGCTCCATGCACCAGAAGCAGCCGCCAGCAAAGATCGCGGTCTGCAGTGTCGCTTCCTTGGTTCGCGTGGTCTCCATCGGCACCCCATCTCCCTTGTGGGCCTCGTCGGCGCAGGCCGCGAAGAGCAGTGCTATCGACGCTGCCGCCAGTGCTCGCGCTCGCCTCGGTGCCTTCATCGCCACGCTCCTCGGCCTCGGCCCGGCAGAGCTGTCCTGTTCTCAAGGTAATCACTGCCGGCCAGGAGGGAACCGGCCATATTTTGACCATGGTCATTGACCATGGTCAAAATAATTGCTAGCCTGGGCCTGTCGGAGGTCGAGCAATGGAGGACGAGAGCATCGCGGTTTCCAAGTTCAAGGCCACCTGCCTGGCGCTGCTCAAGCGCGTCAAGCAGACGGGGCGGCCGCTCCTGGTCACACGCAATGGCGAGCCTCTCGCCCGTGTCGTGCCGCCACCCGAGCCCGTGCGATCCAGGTCCTGGCTCGGGCGCTTCCGTGACAGCGGGGAGATCCGCGGTGACGTGAAGGCGCCGGCCGCCGATCCTGACGACTGGTCCGCGCTGTGAACCTGCTGCTGGACACGCCTATCCTGCTGTGGAGCCTGCTCGAGCCCGAGCGGCTGAGCCGCGATGTGGCCGCAGCACTCGAGGACGAGAGCAGCACGCTGTGGCTCTCGCCGATCACCACCTGGGAGGTGTTGATCCTGGCAGAGCGCGGCCGACTCGAACTGCACCGGGAGCCGGCCGCGTGGCTGCGGCAGGTGCTGGGAGAGATCCCGTTCAAGGAGGCTGCGTTGAATCACGAGGTCGTGATCCGCAGCCGCGGGGTGGACCTGTCGCACCAGGATCCAGCGGATCGGTTCCTGGTGGCCACGGCGCGGGTCTATGATCTGACCCTGGTAACGGCGGACAGGCACCTGCTCGGCCTGAAGGACCTGAAGCTGCTGCCGAACCGCTGATCCCCTAGCTGATCACCTTCTTGCGCGCAGCCTGCTGGATCGGCGTGCGCACGTTGCCGCTCTTGGCCAGCGCGCGCACATCGCTCAGCGGCAGCTTGGACAGCAGCCCGACCGCCTCGCGCACCGGCATCTTGGGGTTGCGCACCAGGTTGCGGCACACGGTCACCGAGCGGCTCCACTCGCGGTTCTTGGCGATCTCGCGCAGCACGTCGGGGTTGACCGTGGGCATCTTGGCGATCTGCTCGATCTCGTCGAGGGTGATCGCCGGGTTGCGCAGCACGAAGGGGTGGATCGTCTTGTTGCGGTCGCGGATCAGCAGCAGGCGAGCGTCGCGCTTGCCGTGCAGCGCCTCGCGCCGCTTCTCGTTCACGCTCATGCCCTCGAGCTTCTTGCGCAGGCCGGCCATGTCGACCACGCGGCGCGGCCTGTCCGCGTCGGGCTCGGGCTCGGCTTCGGGCGCGGGCGTGCTGCCGGCGCTGCCCTCGTCCTCCGCGGCGACCAGCGGATCGTCGGCCGCCGGGGTCTCGCCGGCCGGCACCGGGTTCTCGAAGCACTTGAGCCTGAGATCCTCGATCGTCGGGGCCGCCGCGTCGTCGAACTGCACGGCCAGGCCCTGGCCCGGAATGTCCTGGACCACCTGGCCGGCCAGCACGAACTCGATCTCGTCCGGCGTGCACAGCCGCACCTCGGCTACGGCGTACAGCGAGAACTGCTCGTCGGTGCGCACGAGCAGGCCGTTGTGCTCGATTTGCTGCTGGCAGTCGCGGTGCAGCGCGGCCCAGGTCTGGTAGCGGACGTGGAAGACGTGCGGGTTCATGGGTGTCATCAGCGCTTGCGGGCTGTCTGGGCCTCCTCGATGCTGTGGAACCGAACAACGCCGCGCCGGAAGGAGCGAGCCGGAGCGAGTCGTGAAGCCCTGCGCCATAGACGGTCGATGCGCGCGAGCAGTTCCCTGTCGCTACCCACGGGATGGCGCCAGAGAGCGCGTCGCATCTCGTCCAGCGAGCGGTACTTCTCCACCGGCATCAGTCCCTCCCCTCTGTGGGAGACCACTCACTCATCGTCTTGCTCGCTGTCCAGGTCGAATCGCTCCCTGAGGGCTTCCGCGTCCATCCGGTCGATGGGACGGAGCGTGTCCTTCTTGAGTCGGTACAGGCTGCCCGGGCTGGCGAGCTGCACGCGCGTTCCCTCGATGTCGCGCTCCTCGATCTCCAGATCCTCGTACGTGGCGGCCTCGCCGAGGCGGGTGAGGATGTCCAGGAACAGGTCGTTCCCCGGAGGATAGTAGCGAACGGCCGGATATTCGCCGAGCAGGTCTTCGGCGGTGATCTGCTCGATGTCTGGGTCATCGTACACGGCATGGAGCGCCTGCTTGAGCCGGGCCACGTTCTTCTCGGTGGCCTTGATGAGGATGTCCATGTCCTCTGTTGCCCGGATGATGCCGTGCAGGTTCAGGGCTGCTGCGCCGATCAGAGCATACTCGAGGCCTTCTTGCTCGAAGGCGCGGAGCAGTCGAAACAGGCTGTCCGTGTCCATCCAGCTCCCGTTGGCGGCGTGCGCTCTCGGTAACCATCGCCGCCAAGCTCGTCACTTGCTACGGAGGGTAGCATGCTCGCAGACAGTCCTCAACTTGTGCGGATTACTTCAGCGCCTCGGTCTTGCCGAAGTCGCGGTCGAGGCGGAACAGGGCGAACACCTCGGGCTCGGTCACGGTCTGGCCGTCCTTGATCATGCCCACGATGTCCTGGGCCAGGCCCGGACCCAGCATGAAGCCCTGGCCGCACATGCCCACGGCGTAGTGGTAGCCCGCCGGATCCTCGCACGAGCCCACGATCGGAGAGCCGTCCGGCGTCTGCGGGTACAGCCCGCGCCACACCCGCCGCACGCGGACCGTGGACAGCCGGGGCAGCAGATCGCACATCTTCTGGCTCACCAGCGGCAGGAAGCTCGAGGTGGAATCGCGGCTCGTGCCCGGGATGATCGGCTCGGGCGTCAAGCAGAACTCGATGCGGTTCTCCGAGTTCTGGAAGAAGTAGCAGTTCTTCGCTCCCGGCGTGGGGCGGATGTCGACCACCAGCGGGTCGAAGAAGCGCTCCACCGGCTCGGTGATCCCGGCCTCGTGGCTGTCCGGGTACACCGGCAGATCCAGCCCGACCCAGGCGCCCATGTCGCGGGCCGCGGCGCCGGAGGCGTTGAGCACGTGGGCGCAGGGATAGGTCGCCCTGTCCGTGGTCACGCCCGTGACCTGGCCGCCGCTCAGCTCCACGCCGGTCACGGTCTCCCGGAAGCGGAACTCCGCGCCCGCGGCCGCGGCCGCGCGGTGGAACGCCGCGATCGAGCGCAGCGGCGAGACATTGATGTCCTCGGGCGAGTACGTGCCGCCGCGCAGGTCGCGCTGGCGGATGCCGGGCACGATCTCGCTCACCCGCTCGGGCGGGATCCAGTCGATGTTGAGCCCGTGCGGCTTCTGCACCTCGAGCAGGCCCTTGAGCAGGGTCTCGTCGCCCTCGCGGTACACCGGGAACAGGTACCCGCCCTGGCGGTACCCCAGGTCGTCGCCCTCCTGCGCCTCCCAGTCGCGGAAGATCTCGATCGAGCGCAGGCAGATGCGGATCTTGGCCGGGTCCGAGTGGGTCGCGCGCACGCCGCCGATGGCGCGCTTGTTGTCGCCCTGGCCGACCGAAGCGCGGCGATCGAGCACCAGGGTCTTCATTCCGGCGCGTGCCGCGAACAGGGCGGTGGGCACGCCCACCGAGCCGGCGCCGATGATGACCAGGTCGTATGCCGGGGAGGCGCTCATGGCTTGGCACCTCCCTTCTTGGCCGGTTCCACTCCACCGAACAGGCCGAAGGGCACCTCCGCGGTCAGCGGCCGCTCGGTGAAGTAGGTCACCTCCTCGTCCGGCACACCCTCGCGCCGGAAGATCGAGCGGATCAGCGGACCGCAGGTCTTGCCGCCGCAGGCGCCGAGCCCGGCCCCGAGCATGGCCTTGAGCTGGTTCATGTCGCGCACGCCGCCCCGGATCGCCTCGCGGATCTGGCCCAGGGTGACGCGCTCGCAGCGGCAGACCACGATCTCGTCGTCGTTCTCGGGCGGCAGCACCACGGTCTCGAGCGGCTCGCAGACCGAGGGATCCTGGATCCGGATCCCGGCCACCTTCGTGGCCAGGCCGTCATCGACCTCGATCGTGACGAGCAGGGTGTGCTCGTCGGAGCGCTGCGCTCCGCTGCCCCGCGCCCCGACCAGGCTCTCGCAGAACACGCCGCAGCCGAGGCAGCGCTCGGCCTCCAGGACGGCCGCGTCCTCGGACAGCGTGGCCACCACCTCGTCGAAGTTGCCCGCGCGCTGCTCCGGGGGCAGGGCGCGGATCCTGACCCGCGGATCCTGCTTCACGCCGGGCTCCATCGGCGTGACCAGGTGCAGGTCGTGCTCGCGGTTCTCGCGCAGGTCGATGCCCTGCAGGAAGCGGTCGATCGACTCGGCCGCGCGCTTGCCCGCCCCAAAGGCCTCGACGACCGTTGCCGGGCCGGTGGCCGCGTCGCCGCCGGCGAACACGCCGGTGAGGTCGGTCTGCTGTGTCAGCGGATCGACCTCGACCGTCTCCCAGCGCTTAGCCACCGTGACCTCCTCGCCGATCTCGCCGAGATCGGTGCGCTGGCCCACGGCCGGCAGCACCAGATCGGCCTGCATCGTGAACTCGGAGTTCTCCACCGGCATCGGCCGCCGGCGGCCGGTGCGATCCGCCTCGCCCAGCTCCATGCGCTGGCACACCAGGCGCGCGACCTTGCCCTCCGCGCCCTCGAGGCGCAGCGGGCCGGCGAGGAACTCGAAGCGCACGCCCTCGGCCTCGGCCTCCTCGACCTCCCAGTCGTGGGCCGGCATCTGCTCGCGGCTGCGGCGGTACACGATCGTGACCTCGGCGCCGAGCCGCCGGGCCGCCCGCGCCGCGTCGATCGCCGAGTTGCCCCCGCCGATCACCAGCACGGTTCCAGACTGCGGTTCGGTCCGGCCCGCGTTGACCTCGCGCAGGAAGTCCAGCGCGCTCCGCACGCCCTGCAGGTCCTCGCCCTCGATGGCCAGCGGTGTCGCGCGCGGCGCGCCGATGGCCACGTACACCGCCGAGTACCCGTCCCGCAGCAGACCGGTCACGCCCTCGACCTCGTGTCCGGTGACGATCTCCACGCCGAGGCGCCGCAGCACCTCGAGCTCCCGGTCGAGCACCTCGTCGGGCAGGCGGTACGCCGGGATGCCGTGGCGCAGCATGCCGCCGGCCTTCTCGGAAGACTCGAACACGGTCACGCCGTACCCGCGTCGCAGGATCTCGTTGGCGCAGGCCAGGCCCGAGGGCCCGGCGCCGACCACGGCCACGCGCTCCTCGTGCACGATCGGCAGCGGATCCACGGTCTCGATATGCTCCAGCGCCCAGTCGCCCACGAAGCGCTTGAGCGCCAGGATCGACACCGGCTCGTCGATGATCCGGCCGCGCTCGCACTCGGCCTCGCAGGGCTGGTAGCACACCCGGCCGCACACGCTGACCAGCGGCAGGTCGCTGCGCAGCAGGGCCGCGGCATCGGCGAAGCGGCGCTTGCGGATCAGCTCGATGTAACCCTGGACGTGCACGCCGGCCGGGCAGGCGAGCGAGCAGGGCGCGCGGCCGAGCCTGTCGATGAGCTTGACCACCCGGGCCTCGCAGAGCGGCTCGCCCGCGGCGTCCACTGCGGGCACGCTGTCGCCCACGCCGAACTCGGGCAGGAACTCGAAGGGCAGGGTGACCAGGGCCTTGCCGTCGGGCGCGCCCTTGCGATCGACCAGGGTGATCGCCAGCCCGGGACAGGCGGCCACGCACTTGCCGCAGGCGCGGCAAAGAGAGCCCTCGAACTCGGCCCGCGAGAGGATGCTTCCGCCCTCGGGCATGCGGATCAGGTCGTGCGGGCAGACCTCCATGCAGGGATTGCAGGGAATGGTCTCGCGGCAGCGCAGCAGCGGGAACACCTCGGCCTCGGCCGGCGCTTCCACGGGCAGGTCTTCCCGCCCGGGCTTGGACTTGAGCACGCGGGTCATCTCGCGCCACTGCTCCGGCACCTCCACGTCGCTGCCGTGAGCCCTGGCGATCTCCCGGCCGGCAACCCGGCCGCTGAACATCGCGGCCGAGGCCTCGGCGATCTCCTCGGCGTCGCCGGCCACGTACGCGTCGAAGCCGAACCTCTGCGCCGCCAGGTACAGCTCGTTGACCTGCTCCAGGCCGACCGCGATCAGCAGCGTGTCGCAGGGATAGGTGCGGTGCGTGCCCGGCTTGACCTTCCACTGCGCGTCCACCTCGGCCACGGTCACCGACTCCACCGCGTCCTTGCCGTTGGCCGAGACCACGGTGGTCGAGGTGTAGATCGGCACGCCGAGGCGGCGGATCTTGTCCGCGTGGACCCAGTACCCGCCCACCTCGGGCAGGCCCTCGATCAGGCCCACCACCGCGATGCCGGCCTGCAGCGCGTGGTACGCCGCGATCAGGCCCACGTTGCCGCCGCCCACGATGAACAGCTTCTCGGACGGTGCGATCAGGTCGCGGTTGAGGATCGTCTGGAAGGCGCCCGCGCCGTACACGCCGGGCAGCTCGCAGCCCGGGAACACCAGCGCCTTCTCCCGCGCGCCGGTGGCCACCAGCAGGTGCTTCGGCGCCACCAGCGAGTAGCGCTCGCCCCGCTCCACGATGCCCATCTTGCTGTCGCTGTACACGCCGACCGCCATCGTGGACAGCTTGAGCTCGAGGTTGCGATACCTGCCGGCCTCGGCGGCCAGGAGCTCCGCGATGTCGATGCCGCGCGTGCCGGCGTAGCACTGGTTCACCGAGCCGAAGAAGGTGTGGGTCTGCAGCACCAGCTTGCCGCCGGGCCGGTCCTTGTCGTCGACCACCAACACGTCGAGCCCGGCCGCGGCCGCCTCGATCGCGGCGCCCAGGCCCGAGGGGCCGGCGCCGATCACCAGTAGGTCGCAGCTCTGCTCCTCGATCTCCGAGAGCTCGATCGCCTCGCGGTCCAGCTCGGGCACGGCCGGCAGGTTGACCAGCTGGTTGACGCGCATACCCTCGCGCACCGGCTCCATGCAGGCCTTGACCGGCCGCCCGTCCGCGATCACCATGCACTGCGAGCACTGGCCGTTGGCGCAGAAGATGCCCTGCGGCGTGCCGTCCCCGGGGTGGACGCCGAAGATCTTGATTCCGTGCGCGAACAGCGCGCTGGACAGCGCCTCGCCGCGCCGGGCGGTGAGCTGCCGGCCCTCGAACTCGAAGCTCACGGTGTCGTCGGATGGGATCGGGAGAACGGGGTGCTTGGATACTCGGGCCACGGTGGTCGCCTCCGCTGGTGGGTGCGCCTTGCGGGTGGGGATAATAGCGGGGAGGGGAGCAGGGTTCAAGGGTTGTAGGTGTCGTTGTGATAGCCCAGCGATTGCGTCCGGGCGCGGTGCGCGGGGATGGGCCCTGGTAGTCACGGCGTTGATCCTGGTGAGGATCGGGCGGGGGTCGAGGCCGCGATGACCGCGGGCAGGGGGACGTGATAGTACCGGTCATCGCGTTGGTCATTTTCAGCGCGATGTACACGCTGGCGGGACTGTAGCGATGCCCGGCTTCCTCGCGTGCAAGAAAGCCTGGGCCCGAGGCTCTGTACCGAGAGAAAGCCCCGGTCGAGCAGCTCGCGCCTCATGCACGAGAATTCCTCCGAGGGCGGCCCAAGGGTGAGTTCAAGTGGCCGTGGTACGCTGCCCTGGTACTTCACTTCTTCCGCAGGGGCTTTGATGCGGAAGCAGAGGCGCGTCGGCTCGATAGGCGCGAGTCGGCCGAGGTCAAGTGGGCCGAGTCGATTGTGAAGGCTGCTGAGCGAGCCCAGAAGAAGCGGAAGCGGCGGCGGATATGAAGACCGTCCGCACCGGCTACGATCACCTCATACGGACTCTCGGCCACCGACTCGGCATCGCGCATTGCGTGTGCTATACTTCGCCCATGTCAAGGCGAGCACCACTGGAGACGAGAAATCCGTTGCTCGGCGAGCTTCTGCGCGCGGGCAAGGCCCGGCTGCGCGAGCACTACGGCAGCCGGCTGCGGGGTGTGATCCTGCACGGCTCCGAGGCCCGTGGCGAGGCAGAGGAAGACAGCGACGTGGACTTGCTGGTGCTACTCGAAGGACCGGTCGAGCTCGGCCGCGAGCTCGAGGCGATTATCGGTATCCTGTATCCGCTCCAGCTCGAAATGGAGTTCTTCCGTCCGCTGGAGATCATCCCGACCGATGTGGAGGAGTACGAGGCGCAGGGGTACGCGCTGTACCGCCATGCCCGGGAGGAGGGGATCCCGCTGTGAAGGTGACCGAGGAGGTGCTGGCTGCCTGGGGCCGGGCGAGGCGGTCGTTGAAGAGTGCCGAGCTCCTGACCTCCTCAGATCCGGACTCGGCGAGCTCTCGCGCCTACTACGCAGCCTTTCACGCCGTGACCGCCCTGTTCCTGTTGGAGGGCAAGAGCTTCAGGAAGCACAGCGGCGTGGAAGTGGCCGTGCACCGGGATCTGGTGAAGGCAGGACGCTGGGATACATCCCTCGGATCCGACTACACCGCGCTCATCGGCTCGCGAGCTGTCGGCGACTACGGCGGTGCCACGAGGGTGAAGGAGGCCGAGGCGCTCGATGCGGTGAAGCGGTCGGCCCGGATCTTGGGGGCGGTGCGCACCCTGCATCCGGATGCGTTTGACTGGCCCGAGTCCGGGAGCTGATTCTGGCGGGCGAGTCCCTCGGGGACTGGCCTCGCGGGCAGACAGCGACGTGGATACGGATTCGGACGCGGATACGGATACCTGACTCGCCCCTGCTCTTCGAGTGCCTCGAGCGAGACCGCTGCGGCAACGGCTATGACTACGGCGACGGCAGCGGCGACGGCAACGGCTACGGCGACGGCGACTTCATCGGCGACGTGAGTGCTTGCCCTGGGATACTCGTTCGGCCTATATCCTCTCCCATGGACTACGCCGCCGACCTGACCGCAGTCCGCGAGGCTGCCCGGCGCATCGAGCCCCACATCCACCGCACCCCGACGATGACCTGCTCCGCGCTCGACGAGCTGGCCGGACGCCGGCTGTTCTTCAAGTGCGAGAACCTGCAGCGCGTGGGCGCGTTCAAGATGCGCGGTGCGACCAACGCGGTGTTCAAGCTGGCCGACGATGCGGCGGCCCGTGGCGTGGTCACTCACAGCAGCGGCAACTTCGCCCAGGCCCTGGCCCTGGCCGCCCGGGTGCGCGGGATCGCGGCGCATATCGTGATGCCCCGGACCGCGCCGGCCGTGAAGCGGCGGGCCGTGGAAGGGTACGGCGCCCGGATCATCCCCTGCGAGCCCACGCTCGAGGCGCGGGAGACCACGGCCGCCGCGGTGCTGGAGGAGACCGGCGGCACCCTGCTGCATCCGTACGACCACCCGGACGTGATCGCGGGGCAGGGCACGATCGCGCTGGAGCTGCTCGAGCAGGCCGACGGCCTCGATGCGATCGTGGCCCCGGTTGGCGGCGGGGGCATGATCTCGGGGATCGCCGTCGCGGCGCACGGCCTGCAGCCGGGGATCCGCGTCTTGGCCGGCGAGCCCCTGGGCGCGGACGACGCGGCCCGCTCCAAGGCCGCGGGCGAGCTGGTCCCGCAGACCGGGCCGGACACGATCGCCGACGGCCTGCTCACCTCGCTCGGCGAGCTGACCTGGCCCGTGGTCCGCGACCTGGTGGAGCGGGTGGTCACGGTGTCCGAGGACGAGATCGTGTCTGCGATGCGGCTGGTGCTCGAGCGGATGAAGCTGGTGATCGAGCCCAGTGCAGCGGTCGGCCTGGCCGCGGTGCTGTCCGACGAGTTCCGCGCGCTCGACAGGCTCGGCCGCGTGGGCGTGGTCCTCTCCGGCGGCAACGTGGATCTGGATTGCCTGCCCTGGCTGAAAACCTGAAAGGTTTTCGTGCGCTGCCGACAAGCGGGCTTTACACTTAGGGGTGGTTCCGGACGCGGGTCATGAATTATTATACAATGATTACGAAGTGTTGGTGGAGTTCTGGGCTGTAGGGATAGCCTGGAACGCGGCTTGCTTCGACCAGTACCCGGAATAATGTGACCAGCCCTTTCAAAGGAGGGTGGCGATGAGATGGCAGGTCTTCCTGGGTCTGGTGCTGACCTTGTTCCTGGTGCAGGGTCTTGGCTGCGGCCAGGGCGAGGGCGTCAACGGTGACGCGGACACGGATGCCGACACCGACACCGACACCGACGCGGACACCGACGTTGACACCGACGCTGACACCGATGCTGACACCGACGCCGACACGGACGTGGACACGGACGTGGACACGGACGTGGACACCGACGTTGACTCGGACGTGGACAGCGACATCGACACTGACGTTGATACTGATGCTGACACTGACACCGACGCTGACACCGACGCTGACACCGACACCGACGCTGACACCGACGCTGACACCGACACCGACACGGACACCGGCTGCGAGTGTCTGATCAACGATCCGGATGCGTGCGGCCCGGATGAGTGGTGCAAGCCCGATATGATGGGCGGCGGCCTGTGCGGCACGTGTCAGGAGATCGGCGCCTGCGACGTGGCCACCGATTGCTGGGGCCAGCCGATCGACGTTCCGGACTGCGAGGGCTTCTGGACCTGCCCGGCCGGTGAGTGCATCTGGGAGTGCGCGCAGTACTGCGGCGACGGCCAGAGCTGCAATCCCAACGAGACCTGCCGCCAGGTGTTCTTCGTGGACTGCAACATGACCCAGAGCATGGGCGTGTGCCTGCGCCTCGGCGAGCCGACCTGCGGCGTGGTCGAGGACTGTGCTGCCCGTTTCGGCATGCCCAACATGCTCGGCGAGTACGCCTGCGACAACGGCGACTGCATCTACCAGTGCCTGCAGCACTGCGGCCCGTGGCCGGGCGGCCAGTGCACGGGCGGCAAGGAGTGCAACATGCCCGAGTACAACGGCGACTGCCAGCCCGACGGCGGCGCCGGCATCTGCCTGCCGCCGGGCGAGCCGATCTGCGAGGAGCCCCTGGACTGCGAGCGATACTTCTACCATCCGCCGGACGACGGGCACTGGGACTGCATCGAGGGCGACTGCCTGTACGAGTGCGGCGAGTGCCAGGACGTGCTGTGCGACCTGTGGTGTCCGTACGGCTTTGCCAAGGACGACCGCGGCTGCGAGATCTGCGAGTGCGCGCTGCCGCCCTTCTGCTACGACGCGAACGGCCAGCAGATCCCGGGCTGCGGCACGGAGTGCGGCGGCGACTGGTGGCCGCCGCCCGGCGATCCGGGCGATCCGGGCGATCCGCCGTTTTTTGCCTGCGAGGAGGGCTTCGTGTGCCAGGAGCCGATCTACTGGCCGGGAATGGGCATCTGCGTGCCCTACGGCACGGGCGTGTGCTACGACGGCTTCGACTGCAACACGCTGGAGTCACCGCTGGACTGCGAAGGGCGCTGGCTCTGCGAGGACTACGTCTGCCGCTTCGTGTGCGGCGAGCCCTGTCCGGATCTGAATTGCCCCGAGCCGTGCCCCTTTGGTAACGAGATCGGCCTGGACGGCTGCCCGACCTGCGAGTGCCTCTGGCCCGACTTCTGCCGCGACATGCAGGGTAACGTGATCAAGGGCTGCGGCATGGAGTGCGGCGGCATGCTGGGTCAGGGCTGCGAGGACCAGCGGCTGGCGTGCGCTGCGCCGCCCTGGCCCGAGGCGATGGGGATCTGCCTGGCACGCCGCGCCCTGCGCTGCGACCCGCGGATGAGCTCGGCCTGCCAGCAGCTGCCGGGCGTGCCCGAGTGCGGCGGAGAGCAGTGGACCTACTGGCACTGCGAGCCGGACGCCAGCGGCGGGGGCACCTGTCGCGTGGACTGCTTCGACTAGCGCGACTACTCGGCCTTCTTCAGCCGGCTCTTCCAGCGCAGGCTCCAGGGCTCGAGCTCGGCGGCCTTGGTCCAGGCCGCCTTGGCCGCGTCCTTGTTACCTCGCGCCAGCTCGACCCTGGCCAGCACGTCGAGGTGGCCGGTTCGCTCGGGTTCGGCCGCGACCGCCTCGGTGGCCAGCCTGCCGGCTTCGTCCAGGTTGTCTTCGAGGATCCGGTACGCTTCGGCCAGGCGAGCCATGCGCCACCCGGTGCGCTCGCTCTCGTAGAGCAGGTACTCCTTCATGTCCGCGATGACGGGCCGAACGATCGGCTCGGCGTCGGCCTTGCGACCCGAGCGCACGAGGGATTCGCCGTATCCCAGCCGGATCCCGTCCGGATCCGCCTTCTCCTTCAAGCGCTCCTCGAAGAACTTGACCGCCGCATCCCATTCGCCTTGCTCGCGCTTGATCCGTCCCAGCTCGGCCTTGGCCGCGGCTCGATCGTCGTCGGAGTTCGCGAGCTCGTGAGCCTTGGCGGCCCAGGTGCTCGCGTCGTCCAGCCGGAAGGCCTCGAACAGGATCTGGGCGCGGGCTAGCGCCATCTCGTTTGCAAAGCGGTCGGGCTGGAACGCCTCGATGCGGTCGGCGAGCGCCAGCGCCTTGTCGAACTCTCCGGCCATGATGTAGATGTCGATGGCGGTTCCGAGCATCTCGGGGTGATCCGGGTTGGCCTCGGACACGGTCTTGGCCCAGTGGATTATCTTTTCGCGATCGCCCTCGATCCGCGCGATCTGGGCCAGCCCGCGGTACAACCCGACCTTGCCGGGGTAGCGCTTCAGCTTGTACTCCATCGCGTCGCCGAGCTTGCGCAGCTTGCCCACCTTGCGCAGCTGGCTGATGACCCAGTACGTCTGGTGGTGGTTGTACGAGAGCCAGAAGTCCCACTGGTCCAGCGCCGCCTGCAGCTGATCGTTCTTGACGTACTGCAGGGCCATCAGATCGCGGCAGCCTCCATGCTCACCGCGTAGCTCCACGGCCTCGCGGCAGCGCTTGATCGCCTTCTCGCCCTCGCTGGCCTCGAAATGCAGCCGCGCCAGCAGGCTCAGAGCACGCTCCTTGCGCGAAACCGGCACGTCGAGGCGATCCTTGTCGTCGATGAACTCGTGGGTGATCGTCTCGCCCTTCTTGGCGCGCTCCTCCTCGTCTTCCAGCGCCTTCTCGATCTTGTCGGCCTGGGCGATGAGCTGCTCGGCGGCCTCGCGTGCCTTGTCTCGCTCCCCGCGCCAGAAGCGCCGGAGGGCCAGGTCGGTGAGCGCGGCCGGACGGTTCGGATCCACGCTGGCGGCCTTCTCGTACACGGACAGGGCCTCGTCCAGCTGCTCGTCGTCGTACAGCGCGTCGCCCAGCTTCTCCCAGTACTCGCCGTTGTTTGGCGCCAGCTCCACGGCCTTGCGCAGGTACTCGATGGCTCGGCCGAGGTTGTCCTTCTCCGACTGCGCGACGCCGGCCATGAAGTGCAGGGCCGCATCATCCGGGTGCTTGTCCAGCGCCTCCTTGACGTTCTTCCAGAACCGATCGAGGCGAGACCGCGTCTTCACCCGTTCGCCGGTCTGCGGCCGCTTGTAGAACTCGAGCCTGTCGGCCGGCAGGTCGACCAGGATCACGTAATCGGGCCAGATATCGGAGCCCACGACGCCGCCGCCCCAGAAGGTCTCGTTGAACCGCAGCTCGACGAACACGTCGCGGGCCTTGAGCTGGCCGAGGAACTCGAACTCCTTGGCATGGAACAGCTCGCCGGTCTCGCGGATGTACCAGCCGGGCCGGGTCAATCCGGAGAAGTACATCGGGCCGAACTCGGCCGGCTTGCCCTCGTACTCGAACTTCTGCTTCACCAGTGCGATGCCGCTGTGGCCGAGGCCGAAGCGCGCCCACAATCCCTCGCCGAGGTCGTCGCCGGGATCGTAGCCGAGGTCTTCCAGGTCGATCATGTGCCCGTAGCGCTCGGGGATCGAGCAGACCTGGGCGGGCTCACCGGGCGGCAGGCCGAGCGGCTCGCCGCTGGAGAGATGCAGCAGCTCCTGCTCGCGGTCGTAGGTCAGCTTGAAGTAGCGCAGCACGTCGTTGCCGAGCAGCCCCGAGGTCATCGGCGGGTTGTAGTACGGGCTGAAACGATCGCGCTGCACGCGCACGGTGAAGTCCTTCAGCACCAGGTCGCCCAGCTTGAGCGTGGGCAGGGTGACCAGGAACACCCGGTCGTCCTCGCCGAGATAATCGAGCGTGTCCGTGCTGACTCGGATCTTCAGGCCCAGTCGCCGGGCCAGGCTGAGCGAGATCGTGGTCCGCTTGCGCCAGGTGGCCACGCCGAACAGCTCGCGCGTCGGCAGCCCCGCGATCTCGACCTCGACGTAGAAGTCCTCGCGGTCGCTGTTTTGCCGGTAGAGCGGCAGCGTGGTCGACTGTGCGCCCTGCGGGTCGGGCGTCCAGTGCTTGGGTGCGGTGACGCCGGCGCAGCCGGCGAGCAGGAATAGCGCGGCCGAGAGCAGCAGGATGCGTCGAAGCATGGTCTTCCTCCCCAGAAACGGATCGCCGTGGATCTCCTAGTGGACGAGGTGCTAGCACGGAGTCGCGCCGAGTGCAAACGGCAGGGGCCTAGTACGAGCTGAACAGCTCGCCCCACGGAGTCTTGCGGAAGCGCTCGACGCGGGCGGAGCCGACCGCGTTGTACCAGTACACGTCGTGGTACAGCCGCGAGGCCACATACGACCACGGCACCAACGAGGTGCGCAGCAGTATCTGCTCCAGCGGCTTGAGCGGCCCCCAGTAGATCGCCTTCTGCCCGCGCGAGGCAAAGGTATCGGCCGCGTCCTGGAAGCTCCAGCGCTCCTCGGCCGCGTCGGTGTCGCCCACGATCTCGATCCCGGCCGGGTCGGCGCAGCCCAGGCCCTTCTCGTGCGCCAGCGCGAGGAACTTGAGCGATAGCGGATCGAAGCCCATCATCGTCGCGGCCACGGCGTCGATCGCCACCTGATCGGCGGCCGCGAGGATCACGTTCTTCTCCTTCCACTCCAGGCATCGCGGGCCGGGCCCGTCGCCGGCGATGGCGCCGTCCATCACGGCGAAGATGCCCGTGTGGATCTCCTTCTGGATCGTCAGCAGATCGACCAGCGTCTCGTGGATCACCGAGTGCGTCCAGTGCCGGTTCTCGTTGAGCAGCCCGCCGAAGGCGTTCTTCATCGCTCCGGTCATCGTGGTGAAGACGTGGGTCTTCATCGTGGGCAGCTGCACGATCGACGAGCCCACGAGCCGCCGCGGGATGAGGATCCCGTCCGGATAGACCGAGGGCAGCGCCAGCATCTCGCCCTCGGGCTGGTAGCGGAACCACTCCTCGCCAGGCTCGTACAGGTGCACGTTGGCCACGCCGTGCCTGTCCAGCACCGGCTTGTGCTTGTTGGCCACCTCGCCCTCGTGGGCGTCGACCACCACCGTGCGGTTGTGCGCGCCGACCATTCTGTCCTTGTCGAAGCCGAGCTTCGAGAGACCCTGGATCACGCCGTCGAGCTGCCACGGCGCCGTGGAGCAGGCCGGGAAGAACTTCTGCCACGAGATGTTGATCTTGAGCAGCAGCGGATCGGTCTTGGGCAGCACCCGATCGATGCGGGCCAGCTCGAGCAGGCGGCCGTAGTCGTCGACCACCGTTTCGGGAGAGGTTCGTAGGATAGCGACCCTGGGCTTCTTCGTCTTCGCCATGGTTCAGTCCTTGATCACATAGACCAGCAAGATCACGGTAGCGCCGTAGAGCAGCACGTTGAGCAGCAGCGGCAGATCCGTCAGCAGTGTGCGGTCGGGCTCGCCGCCGCCTTCGTGGCGGTGCACGAGGTAGAGATAGCGGAACAGACCGTAGAGCACGAAGGGTACGGTGTAGACCAGCTCGTACCCGCCGAACTTGGCCACGGTCACCGGATCGAGGGTGTACAGCGCGTACGCCACCACCGTGGCCGGCGCGACAACGCCGATCATCTGATCGAGCAGCCTGATCGAGTACTGCGTCAGGCTGCCGCGGTGCTCCTCGGCCAGATCGCCGAGGAGCAGCAGCTCGTGCCGGCGCTTGGCCAGCGAGAGGAACAGCGCGATCAGCACGGTACATACCAGCAGCCACGACGACGCCGGCACCCCGACCGCGAAGGCGCCGCCGAGCACGCGGGCGACGAATCCGGCCGATACGGTGAACACGTCGAGGATCACCACGCGCTTGAGGCCCACCGAGTACGCCAGCTGCAACGCGAGATAGACCAGGGCCGCGTAGAGGAAGGGCGGGCCGAGCCACACCGCGAGCGCCACGCCGCCGCCCAGCACCAGCAGCCCGCCGGCCGCGGCCGCGCCCAGCGACAGGTCTCCCGCAGCGATCGGGCGCTGGCGCTTGATCGGGTGCAGCCGGTCACGCTCGCGGTCGAGGATGTCGTTGAGCAGGTACGTCGCTGCCGAGAGCAGGCAGAACGCGCCAAAGGCCAGCAGCGCGAGGTTGAGCGAGGTCCGCTCGGTCAGGCGCTGGGCAAAGATCAGCGGCGCGAACACGAAGAGGTTCTTCAGCCACTGCAGCGGCCGCATCGAGGCGGCCAGCATCAGGAATGGTCGCAGGGCCGGCGGGCCCAGCGGCCGTGGCGGCGCCGTGGTCCTGCGGGTGCCGCCCGAAGGCGGGGGCGGGGCCGGACCGCTCACGGCGTCTCCTCGAGCTCGCTGGAGAGCGGGCCGATCTTGACGACCAGCTCGGAAACGCGGGCGCCGGGGACGGCCGCCTGCAGTCGTTCGAGGATGTCCTGCTTGATGTACTGGAATTCGCTGAGCCAGGCGTTGCTCGTCACGTACACGATCAGCCGTCCGGCGTTGACCGCGGCCGGCTCGCTACGTCCGGCCAGCACCTCGCCCGCGATCTCGGGCCAGATGCGGCGAATCTCGAGCACGGCCGCGGCCGCGCGGAGCAGGGGCTGGCCCTGGGCCTGACCCAGCAGCTCGCCGATCGGGGTCGGCGTGCCGCTGCGGCGTGCGCCTGATCGGGGGTCGTCGTTCACGAGGTGATGGTACGGGTGGGTTGACGGGGGTGTCAAGTTTGCTGCTCGTCGCCGTCGCCGGCGACGGATCTTGCGCAACACCAGCGGCCGCCGTAGACTCCGCTTCGGAGGCATCCTTGAAGCTCGAGCTCAAGAATCTGCTCGGACGCAGGATCGCGCCGCTGCTGATCGTGGCCGGCGCGGTCGGGCTGGTGCTGATCCAGACCGGGAACAGCAGGGCGGTCGACCTGATCTGCAACCTGTCGGGACTGGAGCGACCGCCCGAGCGGCTGCTGGTGCTGGCGCTGCGCAACGGCCAACCGCTGCGGCGGATCGAGATCGACCTGACCGCTGACGGCGTGGTCAATGCCGACGGGCGCGCGACCGTGAGCTTCGAGCTGACCGAGGGGCCGGTGCAGCTCACCCTGCGGACCGAGAACAGCGGAGAGGCTCCGGAGACACGGGCGGTGGGATTGCTCGAGATCGGTGGGGGACGTAACGTGGTGATGGCCGACCTGCGCCGGGGCAAGATGAACCTGGTGCTGGCACCGGAGTGAGAGATGGCTAGCAGACGGGGCGTCGGACGGGCAGCGCTGGCGGTGGTCGTACTCGCGGGCATCGGGCTGGTGCTGTGGCTGGTCTGGTCCAAAGACCAGGGTCCGCGGCCGGTCGGACCGCCGGCCGGCCAGGAGCATATCCGCCTCGGGATGAGCCTGGACGAGCTGAAATCCGCGGTCCCCGGGCTGGTCCAGCCCAAGGCGGGATTCAATCTGTTCGAGGTGCGGCCCAGCAAGCCGGATCCGTACAACATGATCACCTTCCTGCTCGCCGGCGGGCGGTTGATCCGGGCGCTGTTCTTCGTCGATCCAGAGAAGTCGTCGGTGGCCTTCTTCGAGAAGGAGGTGCAGAGCCTGCAGCAGCGCATCGGGCGTTCCCCCGATCACCGCGAGGATCCGGGCAAGAACCCGCAGCGGACGTGGTGCGACAAGCTGCACTGCGTGAGCGTTCGCCTGCTGCACGTGCCGGTTCCCGGCATGCGGCGCGACCAGGTATTCGTGGTCTACGAGACCGAGGGGGCGCACCGCAAGGGTACGGGCAATGTGAAGGTCTTCGATATGACGGGTAAGCTGCCGGCGCCGCCGCCGCGGTGAGACCTACTTCGCGTTCGACGACCAGTCGAAGTCCAGATACTCGATCTTGTAGTTCCCCTCGAGCATCTTCCTGTACTTCTTCGGCGCGTATTTCTTGAGGAAGCTCTTGAACGATCCGTACTTCCGCGCGAAGTCTTCCTCGTAGTGCTTGAACAGGATCGACAGCTTCACCACCTTGCGCTTGGGGTCGAACTTGTTCTTGCTCCCATCGGCGAGAAAGGCCTTGCTCTCGTCCTGCAGCAGCTTGGCCAGGTTGGCGTCGTTGAAGGCCACGCTCTGCAGCTTGGGCCCGCTGGTTGTCGCGTTGGCGATCATCAGCAGCGTGCGGGGCTCCTTCTTGATATAGCGGTCCCGACGCAACACGCCGTCGCGGATGTCCTTCAGCGAGACCTCGACGCGCTCGATCTTGCAGCGCAGTTCGGTCTCGAAGCCCTTCACCGACTGGATGCTGCCGGGATAGCCACTGTCGATCATCAGCTTGACGGCGCAGGCGTTGAAGGCGTTGATCCAGAAGGCGATCTGGTCCTTCTTGTCCCAGTAGCGATTCGGATCGGCATGCCCCAGGTTGTGCATGTACTTCTCGAAGTCGCTGTCGGCGGCGATGCCGCGGTAGTCGACCTTGCCGTTCTTCACGTGGCGTTTGAGCACGTTGTCCCAGTGCTGATGGCTGAACAGGGTGGGCTCCCACTCGTCTCCTTCATCCTCGCCCTCCTGCGCCAGGACAGCCGGGCCGGTCACGAGCAAGACACCTCCGAGCAGCAACGCCAGCACGAGCCGCCGGGTTTCCTGGGATCGCTTCATCATCCTCTCCCTCCCGTCACCGCAACCTCGGATGGTCCCGGAGCTCGGCCGGAACCGGACTTCACGACACTGCTATGACGACGCGGTGGTGAAGTTTATGCTCTGGATCTTGATCAGCTTGTTCCCGGCCAGATCGGTGATATCGGTCGATAGCTCCACCGTCACCTCGGTCGCGGCCGGCCAGCCGCCCTCGGGCTGGAAGCTGAGCCGGGCCGGCTCCTCGCCAACCGGGGGTTGGTACTCCAGGACGCCGTGAATCTCTCCGCCGTTGGCCTGGACCGCGCGGGTGCCCACGGTCCCCGGGTCGAGCGCCTCGCTGAAGATGATCTCCAGGGCGCGCGTCAGCCCGACGTCGGTGCTCCCGTCCGCCGGGACCACGTCGGTCACCTCGGGCGGGGTCACGTCGTCGGAGATGGTGTACGAGAAGGTATAGTCCTTGAACTCGAGCTCGCCGCCCGCGACCTCGACCGCCAGCCGGTTGCCCTCGGTGTCCTTGATCGCCTCGCTCACCACCACGTCGACGGTGTCTCCCGGGTTGAATGCCGGATCCGGCGGGTGGAGCACGACCTGCCAGTGGTCGATGTCGTAGGTCACCAGGCCCGGGGCCGTGTTGCCGAGCTGGAAGTTCTCGGCCACGGCCGTGCTCCGGGCCAGGGCCTCGTCGAACTGGATGATCACCGGGCTCATCACCGGCACGCCGGTCTCGCCGTCGGCCGGCGCGGTCCACAGCACGCGCGGGCCGATGCGATCCTTCCAGTTGTCGTCGTCGCAGGCGGCGAAGAGCGTCGCCAGCGATAGCAGCAGGGCGGCCGGCAGGCCGGTGTTGCGCATGGGCAACCTCCGTGATCGACAGGGAAAACTATCCGGGGCGGGGCGGGGTGTCAAGTCGGGGAAGGGCTTTTCCTGGGCCGGAGCTCGGGATCGAGCTGGTCCCACGGGAGCTCGGGGCTATCCTCGTACCAGCCGGGATCGAGGGACGTCGGGTCGACCAGGTCCTCGAGGCGCTGTCTGCAGTGCGAGCCGGCTGGTAGCATTTGCTGCACCAGCCAAGCCTCGGTCTTCACGGCCTCTTCCCGTGGTTGCAGCCGCGCCACCACCACCAGGAACTCGCAGGCCAGCTGCGGCATCCCCTGCTCGAGGCTCGACTGCGCCGCGGCCAGCGCCGTGTCGCCGAGCTGTGATGAGATCACGCTCGCGATGTTGGTGCGCACGGGGCGGATGTGCTCCAGCGCGTCACCGAGGTGTTTCACGGCACATTCGTAGTCGCAGCTCTCCAGGCAGGCTTCGGCCCGATCCAGGCTCCCGCGCATGGATCGCACCCTCCGGGCCAGGTGGTTGGCCTGGTTGCGGATGTCGGGCGCATAGTGTTCTCCTGCGGCGACCCGCCAGAACGACAGCTCGGCTTGCTCGTATCTTTCTGCCTCGAGCAGATCCAGGCCGGGCTGCATCTCGGACGCCCAGAGCTCGTCCTCGGGCAGCGGCGCGGGCTCGCCTGGCCGATCCGAGTACTGGCTGAGGTAGCCTTCGTAGTGCAGCCTCTTGGCCTGCGCTGCGAGCTTGCGCAGGCCCTTGCGGGCCGGGCCGTAATCGGGCTTGTTCAGCAGCGCCTTCTTGAAAGAGGCGTACGCCTCGGCGTACCTGGATTTCTTCATCGAGTTGTTGCCGTGCAGCACGTAGGTCGGCGCCAGGCGCCTCTGCATGATCTCGGCGAGCAGCGAGCTGTCGGGATTGATGCTCTGGCCGAGCTTGAGGGCTCTCTCGAACTCGCGGATCGCAGGCCCGAACTGCCGGCGCTTGAGCGCTGTCGTGCCGGCGTTCCAGGCGGTCGCAAAGGTCGTGATCTTCCTGGCGAGTGTGGAGGCCTCCCGGCGGCGCCTCGGATCCTCCGTATTCTCGGCGAGCTCGTCGAGTGCCGAGATGGCCTGGTAGAACCGCTTCTGGTCGAACAGCTCGAGCGCCTCGGCCAGTGGCGTCTCGTCGCCGCGGACCTGGCTGGTGAGTAGCAGCGCCGCGACGGCGAGCGCGTTGCCAACGATCGTGCGGCGTCGGATCACCACGACCCCCGGGGACATCGAAGGCCCTCATTATAGCGGATCAGAACCGCAGCGTCAGCGCGAGCCCCCCCGGCGCGGGGCTGATTCGCCATTCCAGCGTCGTTCCAGCGTCGTCCGGCTTCGCGACGAGCCCGAAGCGCTGCTCGTACGTCTCCAGGTCGTCCAGCCCCTCCCAGGGCTGGGTCCAGATCAGCGCCTCGGCGCCGACGATGCCGAGTGCGGTGGAGATCAGGCCGGTCTGCAGGTCGTCCCAGGCCAGCCACACGACCAGGCCGTGGGCCAGGTTGACCAGCACCCCGGCCACGTGCCGGTACCACAGAAAGCGGGTGTCGGTCTGCTCGGCGTTGCGGCGGAGGATGGCCTCGGCCTGCTCGAGTCTGGCCCGCCGCTGCTCGGGCGTGTCCGCTGGCAGGGCGGCAAGCTCGTCGGCGCCGTGGCGGGAGAAGGGATCATCCATCAGCATGATATCCAGCACGCCGGCGGACGACTTGATGATGTTGGCCACGGCATCGGCCCGCGTGCTGTCGTCGATGTCGATGTCGCGCTGGCTGACCACGACGACGTTGTACGCGATGAAGCCGCCGAGCAGGGCCAGCCAGCCATGATAATACCACTCGCCGTGCCAGCGCGAGTCCTCGAGGCGCTCGATGATGAGGTCGGTGCGCTCGATGACCTGGGCGTCGGTGAGGGGAGGTGTGCCGGCGGGTGCAGCTGGTTCCGACGCCGAGGCCCCTGTCGCCATCAGAGCCGCGAGACAGACCACTGCGTACCGTACCACGTTCCCCCTCTCCCTGCGGGAGAGGGGGACAGGGGGAGAGGTCTGCTCAGCCAGAGTGGATCCCGATCGCGTTCACGTGCACGTGCACGTGGCGCCTGCAGCGCTACTTCAAGGTGTAGCGTTGCTGTTCGCAGATATGAGCCGCGATCTTGTCCTTGGCGGCGGCAGCGTCGAAGGGATAGAACCAGTCGAGCTTGTCCAGCGCCGCCTTGAAGCCGGTCCACTTGTCGGCGTCGCCGCCCGACATGTCCGAGAGCAGCTTGGTCGCGATGCCGGTCAGCTTGGTCGCGGAGTCGTGGACGAAAGTCTGCGTCATCAGCAGGGGCAGCCAGGCCTTTTCCTCGCCATCGGCGGCGATGATCTTGTTGGTGCGCAGGATCGCGCTGTCCATCGCGTACAGCTCGGCCATCATGTCCGCGATCGGCTCGAGCACGTACTCGCCGGGACCGAACATGGTCTTCTTGTTCAGCAGCACCGGGGCCTTCTCCATCAGCGCGGTCTGCACGGCGAAGAGGATGGTCTTGCGGCACAGGTCGGCCGCCTTGCTCTCGCGGGCCAGCGGGCCGTCGTACTCGGCGGTCGCGACCTCGCCCTTGACCTCCTCCATCACCGCCATCGCGGCGTCGGAGAAGGCCAGCTTGCCGGTCATGTTGCGCTTGATCAACTCGCCCGGGAGCAGGATGCGGTTGATCTCGTTGGTGCCCTCGAAGATGCGGTTGATGCGGCAGTCGCGGTACGCGCGGCAGGGCTCGTACTCCTCGATGAAGCCGTACCCGCCGAGGATCTGCACGCACTCGTCGGCGGCGTAGGCCAGAGACTCGGAGCACCAGAACTTGAGGATCGAGTTCTCGATCGAGTACTCGGAGAGCGTCTTGCTCGACTGCTTGGCGAAGTCCTCGGCCGAGTGGTCGAGCGTCTCCAGCGCGTCGTCGACCACGCCGGCCAGGCGATAGCTCATCGACTCGGCGGCGTAGGTCTCGCAGGCGATGTTGGCGAACTTCTTGCGGATCATGCCGAAGCTGCTGATCGACGCGCCGAACTGGCTGCGATCGTTGGCGTACTCGGTGGTGAACCGCAGCAGCTGCTTGCTGCCGCCGACCGAGGCCACGCCGAGCTTGAAGCGTCCGATGTCGAGGATGCCCAGCGCGCTCTTGTGGCCCTTGCCGATCTCGTCGAGCACGTTCTCCACCGGGACCTTGACGTCCTCGAGGATCAGCGTGCAGGTCGAGGACCCGCGGATGCCCATCTTGTCCTCCTCCACTCCGATGGACACGCCGGGGTACTGCTTCTCCACGATGAAGGCGGTGAACTTCTCGCCGTCGACCTTGGCGTACACGATGAAGATGTCGGCAAAACCGGCGTTGGTGATGAACTGCTTCTCGCCGTTGAGGACAAAGTGCTTGCCGTCCTCGGTGAGCACGGCCTTGGTCTTGGCCGAGAGCGCGTCGCTGCCGTACCCGGTCTCGGTGAGCGCGTACGCACCGAGCAGCTCGCCGCTGGCCAGGCCGGGCAGGTACTGCTGCTTCTGCTCGTGGTTGCCGAAGAACACGATCGGCAAAGTGCCGATGCCGTTATGCGCCAGCACCGAGGTGGCGAAGCTGGCGTGGCGGGCCAGGTTCTCGGTCACCACCAGGGTGTCGACCATGCCCTTGCCCAGGCCGCCGTACTCCTCGGGGATCTCCACCATCAGGAAACCGGCCTCGCCGGCCTTGTGCATCAGGTCGATGTTGGTCGGGATCTTCTTGTCCACCTTGTCCCTGCCGGCGACATGGATTCCGTACTTCTCCTTCAGCTCGTCGGTGACCTCGATCAGCTGGTGGCCCTCGAGCTCCTCGTCGCGGGGCATCACTTCTTTTTCCATGAAGTCGGCCGCGGACTGGGCGAACATCTTGGTCTCGTCCGAGAACTCCTCGGGTGTGAAGATCTCCTGCTGGCAGGCGCTTTCGACCAGCCAGGACACGCCCCCGGGGATTTCCTTGTCACTCATCCTGCTCCTCCTTTTTCGCCCATAACATTCCAGGATAAAATGGCATTTACCTGTTTCGGGCAAGTAGGGACTCTTGGCGCACTGCGTCGAACATCGGGCGCACGCTAGCACAGCAGGCCGGGAAAGCCAAGCCAAAAATGCCGCACTGCGGCGAAGCCCCGTGATCCGGTGAAACGTCGCGTTGATGGCCCGCCGTGACCGGGATCACGGCGCGGACCTCTGCAGATCGGGAAGACTCCGCAGGTTCGCGCGTCACCGGCAGGAATGCGAGTCAGGCGCGCGGGAGGACCGGAATGCGCAACGCTGCACGCCTCTGCTCCCTGCTTCCCTTTGCCGTCGGTCTCCTGGGCGCCCTGCCGGTCGCGGCCGTGCCCGCGCCCCCGGGCGTGCGGCTGCTGCGGCAGCCGGACGGTACCGTGTTCCAGGCGCGCATGCAAGGCGACGAGCGCAGCATGCGCGTCGAGACCCCGTCCGGGTACACTCTGGTCGCAGACCCGCGGACCCGGGAGTGGCGCTACGCCGGGCTCGACCCTGACGGCCGGCTCGAGCCCACCCCGCTGGTCGCGGGCGTGGACGATCCGTCCTGGCTGGGATGGCCGACTCACCTCGCGCCCGTGTCTCCAGGCAGCGCGATGCCCCGCCTTCCGCCCCGGCCCTTTCCGCCCAACCCGCCGGAGCACCCGAGCGGGGACTGGAACGTGCTGGTGCTGCTGATCCGCTATCCCGAGCAGAGCACCTCGTACACGCCGGGTGATTTCGAGACCTTGCTGTTCACGGGCACGCACACCATGCGGGACCACTATGCCGAGACCTCGGCCAACCTGGCCGTGCCGATGAACACGGTCGGCACACTGCACGGTTGGTACACGGCCCAGCACAGCCGGGCGGACTACGCGTACAACTCGTACAACCACGGGACGTACGGCCCGCAGGCGCTGGTGGAGGAGGCGCTGGACGCGGCCGAGGCGGGCGGCGTGGACTTCTCGGTCTTCGACAACAGCGGCGACGGCGTGGTGGACGGGCTGATCGTGGTCCACTCGGGGTACGGATTCGAGACCTCGGGCGACACCGACGACATCCACTCGCACATGGGCTGGTGCGACCGCACCTACGACGGCGTCTCGCTGCCGATCTATGCGATGGGGCCGGAGAAGGCGTACGACCAGGGCGGCGGCACGCACCAGGCCACGATCGGTGTGTTCACCCACGAGTTCGGACATCAGCTCGGGCTGCCCGACCTGTACGATTACGATGGAAGCTCGATGGGCATCGGTGACTTCTGCCTGATGGCCTCGGGCGCCTGGGGCTCGCAGTGGGGTCGCCTGGGCGACAGCCCGCCGCATTTCTGCGCCTGGTCCAAGGAGCAGCTTGGCTTTGTCACGCCGTACGCGCTCACCCCCGGGGGCAAGACGATCGCGCAGGCCGCGAGCGCCTCGGCCACGCATCCGGTGGCGTACCGCGCGAACCGCAACATGTCTTCCCAGGAGTACTTTCTCATCGAGAACCGGCAGCAGGTCGGCTTCGACGGCTCGCTGCCGGGCAGCGGGCTGGTGATCTACCACGTGGACATGTCCGTCGGTTCCTGGGGTGATATGTACTTCGGGGCCAATGACGACGAGACCCACAAGCTGGTCGACGTGGAGGAGGCCAGCGGGACGCAGCATCTGGACAACGCCGGGTATGCCAACCTCGGCGATGCGGCTGACTTCTACCGCGCCGGTAACGCCACCTTGTTCGACGGCGGCAGCGTGCCGAACTCGGACCGGAACAGCGGCGCCACGACCCAGATCACCATCTCCGAGGTTAGCGCCTCGGGCGCGACGATGAGCTTCAACTATCTCGACGACACCAGCGGGCCCGTGGCCGAGGCGGGCGGGCCGTACCAGGTCGACGAAGGCGGCTCGGTGCAGCTCGACGGCACCGCGTCGCTCAACGCCGACAGCTACGCCTGGGATCTGGACAACAACGGCACGTACGAGACCGTGGGCGCCCAGCCCAGCTTCGACGCGAGCGACATCGACGGCCCTGTGGTCCGCACCGTGGGCCTGCGGATCACCGACGGCGGCGACAGCGACACCGACACGGCCGAGGTGCAGATCGCCAACGTGGCGCCGTCGATCGACGAGCTGACGATCTCCTCCCCCCGTGTTGAGGGCACGCCGATCACCTTCGACATCGCGGCCGTCGATCCGTACGCGAGCGAGGTGCTGACCTATGAGTTCGACCTCGACAACGACGGCAGCTACGAGGTCAGCGGCGCCAGCCCGTCCGCCGATCGCAGCTTCGACGACAACGACTCGTACATCGTGCGGGTGCGCGTGCTCGACGACGACGGCGGCGAGGACTCGACCAGCCGAAGCCTGGCCGTGGGCAATCTGCCGCCCACCGACTTCGATATCACCGACGACGGGCCGGTGCCGGTGGGCCTGCCGGTCACGATCACGGTGAGCAACGTGCAGGATCCGGGCGCCGCGGACAGCTTCAGCTATCGTTTCGACTGCGAGGGCGACGGCGACTACGAGATCGGACCGCAGGCCGAAGCCTCGGCGCAGTGCACGTACGCCATCGAAGGGCTCAAGGCGATGCGGGTGCGGGTCACGGATGACGATGGCGGGTACAAGACCAGGGTTCACGGGGTGCAGGTGCTCGGAGGAGGGGACACGGACGTGGACGCGGATACGGATACTGACACGGACACGGACTCCGATGCTGACACGGACTCGGACAGCGACACGGACACCGATGCTGACACGGACTCGGACAGCGACACGGACACCGATGCTGACACGGACTCGGACAGCGACACGGACACCGACAGCGACACGGACACCGACAGCGACACGGACACCGACAGCGACACGGACACTGATGCTGACACGGACTCGGACAGCGACACGGACACTGACACCGAACCCTTGCCGCAGGTGGCGATCAACGAGCTGCTGTACGACGAGGTCGGCGGCGACGAAAACACCTTCACCGAGCTCAAGGGCGCGCCCGGCACCCTGCTCGACGGGCTGGAGCTGGTCGGCGTGAACGGCCGGGACGGCCAGGAGTACCAGCCGATCTCGCTCGGCGGGGAGGCGATCGGCTCGGATGGTTACTATGTCGTGGGCCAGAGCGCGGACGTCGTTGACGTGGACCTGATCCACGGCAACGTCAACTGGCAGAACGCGCCCGACAGCGTGGTGCTCCGCAGGATCTCGGACGGTGCAGTGGTCGACGGCGTCGGGTACGGCGACTTCAGCGAAGCCTTCCTTGCCGGAGAGGGCAGCGCAGCCGCGGACGCGCCAGCAGGCACGGGGCTGGCGCGGTGCCCGGACGGGCTGGACAGCGACGACAACTCCGCGGACTTCGTGGTGGTCGCGGTGCTGACGCCGGGTGAGGCAAACGCCTGCGGCGACGCGGACACGGACGCTGACAGCGACACGGACGCTGACAGCGACACGGACGCTGACAGCGACACGGACGTAGACAGCGACACGGACATGGATGCTGACACGGACGCTGACAGCGACACGGACGCTGACAGCGACACGGATGCTGACAGCGACATGGATGCTGACAGCGACACGGACGCTGACAGCGACACGGACGCTGACAGCGATACGGACGCTGACAGCGACACGGACGCTGACAGCGACACGGACGTTGACAGCGACACGGACACGGACGCTGACACGGACACGGACGCTGACAGCGACACGGACGCTGACAGCGACACGGACGTAGACAGCGACACGGACGTAGACAGCGACACGGACACGGATACCGACGCGGACACGGATGTTGACACGGACGTGGATACTGATACTGACATGGATATGGACACCGACCTCGATATTGACGCGGATACCGACGTGGACACCGACGTGGACTCGGACAGCGACACCGATCCTGACAACCGCGCGCCCGGCACGTCACCGGACCTGCTCGCGCCCGAGCACGGCGCCACGATCCGCATCCTGCAACCGCGCCTCGAGCTCGAGAACGTGACCGATCCGGACGGCGACGACGTGGTCTATCAGTTCGAGGTGTACGCCGGCAGCGGCGGCGGGCCCCCGGTGGCCTCCTCCGACAACGTGCCCGAGGGCCGGGCCGGTCACACGATCTGGGAGTGCGACACCGAGCTTCAATCCGGCAACAGCTATGGCTGGCGCGCCCGTGCCGTTGACGAGCACGGCGCGGCCGGACCGTGGTCCGACCGCTCCGGCTTCAGCATCGGCTCCTCGAGATCGGGGGACAGCGGTGGCTGCAGCGCGACCCCGGGCTCGGTCGGCCCGGCGCTGCTGGCCCTGCTGCTCGGCGTGGCGCTGGCGGCCCGCCGAAGAGACCGCCGATGATCCTGCTTCGTCAGCGCCGCGAGACAGCCCGCTTCCACAACCCGCTGCTCGGCGGCGAGCTCGACGAGCAGGAGCTCGAGATCCGCACCGATCCGCTCACCGGATGCCAGGCGGTGTTCAACCCGGGGCTCGAGGGCAAGGTGGGCATCCTCTTCCCGGACACCGATCCGCAGTACCTCCGCGAGCGGGTCGAGGCCACCGAGGCCTCGTGCTTCCTCTGCCAGGGGCGCTGGCAGCAGACCACGCCGACCTATCCCGTGGAGCTGCTCCCCGAGGGTCGGCTGGTGCGCGGCGAGGCCGTGCTGTTTCCGAACCTGTTTCCGCTGTCCGCCCTGCACGCGGTGGTGATGGTCGGCGAGCGGCACTGGCGCTCGCTCGACGACTTTCCGGCGCCGCTGCTCGAGGACGCCCTCGGCGTGTCGCTGGATTTCCTGCGCCGGCTGCACGAGGTCGAGCCCGACCAGGCGTACTGCACGATCAACGCCAACTACCTGTTCCCGGCCGGGGCCAGCGTGGTGCATCCCCATCTGCAGATCCTCGGCTCGACCGAGCCGGGAACACACCACCGGCTGCTGCTCGATCGCTGCCTGGCGTGGCTGGATGAGCGCGGCTCGACCTTCTGGGCCGATCTGATCGACACCGAGCGGGCCGGAGCGCGCTGGATCGGCGAACACGGCTCGGGGGCCTGGCTCGCGGCCTTCGCGCCGCTGGGGCCGCACGAGGTCCAGGCGGTGTGGCCGGAGAGCCGCAACCTGCTCGACTGGGACGAGTCCGATGTCCGCGGCCTGGCGGAAGGTCTGTCCGCGGTGCTGGCCGCGTACCACGACATCGGCCTGTCGACCTTCAACTTCTCGCTGTACAGCGGGCCGCTCGGCGGCGAGGCGCCGGGCTTCCGCTGCCTGCTGCGAGTGGTCAACCGCCAGAACGTCCACGAGCATCACCGGACCGACGACTACTACTTCCAGAAGCTGCTGCAGAACGAGATCGTGCTGCGCCAGCCCGAGCAGCTGGCAGCCCTGGTGCGCGAGCGGTTCCCGGGCGTTTCAGGGGAGGGGGGCTCATGAGCGGATCGCGGCACGCGATCGAGATCAAGCTCCGGTTCTGGATCGAGCACCGCGGCGAGGCCCTGCTCGGCAGCGGCCGCGGCACCCTGCTCGAGGCCGTGGCCGAGACCGGCTCGATCTCGGCGGCGGCCCGGGAGCTGGGCCTGAGCTATGCCACGGCCTGGCATCGCATCGACTCGATGAATCGCGCCGCTGGCCGGCCGCTGGTGTCTCGCCGGACCGGCGGCCGCGGCGGAGGCGGCACCCTGCTCACGCCGATGGGCGAGGCCGCGCTCGAGGCCTTCCGGCTGATGAAGCGTCGGGTCGAGGAGTTCCGCGAGCGGACGGCCCAGGAGATCGAGCAGGTGCTGGGGCGCAGGCGGTAGGGCAGCTCGGTTAGGGAATACTCGCGGCAGGACCCTCGACATAGTCGGTGCAGGCGTCGCCCGTGAGGCCGAGCTCGTCGCACAGGTGCTGCTTGCAGGCCGCGTTGTCGAGGTCCATGATCGTGCAGTAGAACATGTTGGCCAGCACGGCGTGACCGTTCGGCGTGGGGTGCAGGCAGGTAAAATCGAACCACCGCTCGCTGCCTTCCACGTAGCACTGGGTCTCTTCAGACTTGTCGCTCTTGAATCCGTGCCCGCAGAAGTTCTCCAGCATGAAGACCTGGTCCAGGCCATAGTCCACGGTGATGCGCATCTGGGCTTCGCCCATCTTGAGCACCGGACCTCGACCCTCGGGCCAGAACTGCGGCAACCCCATCGTCATTGAGGCCAGGCAGGACCACAGGTCGCCGGAGCCGTCGGTGAACTCGTAGATGTTGCCGGCCACCACGTACGAGCCGTTGGGGAAGTGCTGGGGGTCCTTGATGTACGCCATGGCATCCTCGAAGTCCTGGATTGCCAGGTCCACCTTGGCGTCGATCTCCTCCTCGGTCGCGCCCTCATTGAAGCTTGAGGCCCAGTTGGAGATGTCGTTGCTGCCTACGGTGATGATGAACAGGGTCTTCTTCGGCTCGGGATCGTCCGTGCACTCGAGGATCTGCTGGTTCGACGGCTTGAGCAGGTCGTCGGTGCGCGCGCCCCAGGCGGCGCAGTTCTTGACCTCGACGTCCCAGCCCGCGTCGTCCTCGAGCATCCTCACCAGGCGATTGCGGTAGTACTGGCTGTACGGCGTGGGAGGCGTGCCCTCGGTGACCGAGTCGCCGAGGAACACGATCTTCTCCACGCCGTTGATGTCCTGGTGATCGGTGCCCCGGCAGTGCGGGCCGATGACCGGGTTGAACTGGTCGTAGTCCGGACCGGGTAGCTCGGGATCCTCCTTGTGGGCCCAGCAAGCAGCCGCGGTGAGCGCTCCGGTGTCCGTGTCCGTGTCCGTGTCGGTATCGGCGTCCGTGTCCGCGTCGGTATCGGTGTCGGTATCCGCGTCCGTGTCCGCATCGGTATCGGTATCGGTGTCGGTATCGGCGTCGGTGTCAGCGTCGGCGTCGGTGTCGGCGTCAGTGTCGGCGTCCGTGTCCGCGTCGGTGTCGGTGTCGGTATCCGCGTCCGTGTCCGCATCGGTATCGGCGTCGGTATCAGTATCCGTGTCCGCATCGGTATCGGCGTCGGTATCAGTATCCGTGTCCGCGTCGGTATCGGCGTCGGTATCGGTGTCGGTATCGGCGTCGGTATCGGCGTCGGTATCGGCGTCGGTATCGGCGTCGGTATCGGTGTCGGTATCCGCGTCCGTGTCCGCATCGGTATCGGCGTCGGTATCCGCGTCCGTGTCCGCATCTCCGCCCTCTTGGGTCTCGCCGCATGCGAAGAGCTGCAAGCAAAACACGAGGCCGATCAGCAGGCCGAGCCAGCCACGCTTCCCCTGTTCCAGGCTGTTCATGCTGCCCTCCGGTTAGGTGAACACGATGCTACCAGAGCCTTGCAAGAAGGTCAATACACCTCCTGATTACGAGATGTTAAGGGTCTGTATCTGGATGAACAAACGTTCGCTGTTTCAGCAAACAGTTTGAGATTTCAGCGGGCTTGGCCTGCTACTCGATGCTGTTCAGCGCATCGACCACCGCGAGCACATCACCGATCTCGTAGAAGTCCACGCTGATCAAACTGGGGATCTGGCCGCTCTCCCGGCGGCACTGCTCGGCGCGCTCGATAAAGAAGGGATTGTGGTTCACCTCCTCGGCCAGCGAGGGCAGGGCGTACGGTCGAGTGAGGAAGTGATTGAGGATGAACAGCGGATTGTCCGGTGAGTCGCCGCGAAGCTTGTCACAGCTGAAGTCCTCCTTGACCCGGTTGGACCAGTCCGTATCCCAGGCGTGCTGCCACACGTCGAGGTACCACGATGGTCCGTCCGTCCCGGGCTCGTCGGTGAGCACGACCAGGCGCCGGCCGCCCTCGATCATCTCGCCCAGGGTGGGCCAGGAGCCGTCGCCCGGCGGTGTGTACGCCAGCTCGATCAACCCGCTCTCCGCGAATGCCGCCTCGGTCTGCGCGGCCGTGATGTACGCCTCGAAGATGATCGTGATCACCTCGCGCGGATGGTCCTCGAGGAAGGCACGGATCTCGGCGAGACCGTCGGAGAGACGCTGCTGGCCCAGGTCGCAGGCCGAGTGACAGAGATAGGCCTCGTCCTGGTGCCAGTGGGTATCCAGCATCAGCCCGCGGATCCCGTCCTCGAGCTGGCGCGGCACGGCAAAGGTCTGGTTGGGTCCGATCCAGCCGCTCTCCGCGCTCGACATCGCGTTGTGCGTGGTGGCGTACGCCACGTCGGCGTAGCTCCGGTCGCAGAGCAGGTCCGAGCCGTTGCAGGCCGTGGCCGGCAACTCGGGCTCGAGCTCGACCTCGGCGTCCGGCTCGGTCCCGGCGTCCGCGTCGGCCTCGGGCTCTGCCCTGCCGCTGTTGCCGGCACAGGCGGCGAGCAGTGTGCCGAGCAGGATCGTGGCAATGCGGTGCGTCTTCATCACGACGATTCTGCATCACCCGCGCCCCCGGCGCAACGGTTGCCCCGCCTCGCCCGGGGTGCTATGTACGGGCCCTCTTGGAAACTCGAGAGCGGGAGGACGGTCATGGGACTGAATCGTGAGCTGCTCGGCAAGGAGTACGCGGGGCCGGACTGGGAGGTCACGGCAGAGAGCACCAGGGCCTACGCCAGGGCGTACGGCGATGACAATCCGAGCTTTCTCGGCGACGGCGAGATCGTGGCGCCGCCGATGTACGGTGTGGTGTACCAGCTGCCCGCGCTGATGGCGCCGCTGTTCGACCCGGATCTCGAGGTCAACATGGGCAAGCTGGTCCACGGCGAGGAGCGGATGCGCTATCTCGTGCCGGTCAAGCCCGGTGACACGATCAGCTCCAAGGCCACGGTGGCCACGATCGAGGAGAAATCGAGCGGAGAGGTGCTGGACATCGCGCTCGAGTCGGTCAACCAGGACGGCGTCAAGGTCTGCGAGTCAAAGGCGGTGATGTTCATCCGCGGCAAGAAGAAGCCCGCCTCTGCCGATGGCTCCGGCGCGGCGAGGCCGGCGCCGGAAGAGCCGCCGCCGCGCGAGGTGCTGCACTCCCGCACGCTGCCCACCACCAAGGAGATGCCGCAGCACTACGCCGAGGCCAGCGGCGACCGCAACCCGATCCACCTCGACGAGAGCTTCGCCAAGAGCATGGGCCTGCCGGGCTGCATCGTGCACGGCCTGTGCACGATGGCGATCTCGCAGAAGGTGCTGATCGACGAGCTGTGCGGCGGCGATCCGCTACGGCTCAAGAGCTACGGCGTGCGCTTCTCGGGCATGGTGCTCCCGGGCGACGAGCTGACCACCGAGATCTACAAGCTCGAGGAGACCGGCGAGCTGCTCAAGGTCGGCGTCGAGGTCAAGACCCAGAAGGGCGACGCCGTGATCACGATGGCCGAGGCGGAGATCGCGAAGTAGACCTCTCCCCCTGTCCCCCTCTCCCGGAGGGAGAGGGGGAACCTGGCACGTTGCCCAGCGGTTGATTCGTGACACTGAAGGTTGCAGGGCCTCGTCGCCTGCTTGCGGCGTCACAGTCACCGCCTGCGTCCGGAACCTGCAGAGACGTCCGAGCCGGGTCCCCCCTCTCCCTTCGGGAGAGGGGGACAGGGGGAGAGGTCACTCCGCCAGCACCCGCACGCCCCGCGCCGGAACGGTCACCACCACGCAGCCCTCGCCCGCGCCCGGCGTGCAGCCGGCTCCCGTGACCGCGACCTCGGTGCCGTCCAGCAGATCCCGGAGGGTGGTCGGAGGCGCGAAGCCCACGCGCATCGTGGAGCCGCCGGCCTCGGTGCGGCTGGCCGAGTCCGAGCCCAGGTTCATCACCACCAGCACGTTGCCGCTCGGGTGTGTCCTCTCGAAGGCGAGGATCCCGTGGTCGTCGCCGCCGCTGCCCGCGGTGCTCCAGCGCACGCGCAGGCCGCCGCGCCGCAGCGCCGCGTGCTGTTTTCGTAGTTCAACCAGCCGCTGGATGTACGCGAAGGTGGGGTTGCCCGTGTCCCAGGGCGCCCACACCGCGTCGTCGGCGCCGTCGCCGTCCGCGTCGTAGGTCTTCTGCGCCCACTGCCAGCGCTCGTCCTTCCACACCGGCTTGCGATAGTACGCCGGATCCCACATCGTCTCGCGGTTGGCCGGGTCGTTGCCGCCGGAGAACTCCTGCTCCACGCCGTAGTACAGGCAGGGGATGCCGTCGATCGTCATCAGGTAGCTCAACCCCTGGTGCAGCACCTCGCGCTTGCGGGTCTCGCTCCACTCCTCGGGCATGAAGTAGAGGAAACGGCCCACGTCGTGGTTGCTGGCGAAGCCGACCACCAGCTGTCGCGAGTCGAGCAGGGCGCCGTCCTCGGCGGTTGGCCCGTCGGTCTTGCCGTTGCCGTCGTACAGCGGCGTGGTGAAGTCCAGGCCCTCAGCGCAGGGATCGTTGCTGCAGCCGTGGCGCCGGCAGTGCAGCCGTTCGATCTCGCAGGTGCGGCTGCCGTCGCCGAGGAAGGCGCCGCGGTACAGCGTGTAGTACTGGGAGAAGTAGAACACCGAGTCCACGCCCCGGCCCTCGGTGTAGTACCCGAGCAGGTTGTCGTCGCCGTCGAAGGCCTCGCCGAACATGAGGAAGTTGCGCTTGCCGCCCTTCCTGGCAAAGCGCCGCATCCGCGGGCAGAAGTCCTCCCAGAAGCCCTGCTCCACGTGCTTCAGCGTGTCGATGCGGAAGCCGTCGAAGTCGCCGACCTCGATCCAGCGCGCGTACACCCGCGCCAGCTCGTCGCGCACGTCCTGCCGTGTGGTGGCGAGGTCCTTCAGTCCGCCCGGGAAGTCGCCGAGCACCTCCTGCTCGCGCCGGCAGCTGTCGGTCCAGGGGCAGCCCCAGGGCTCGCAGCCGCAGGCCTCGGGGTGGGTCCACACGGTCACCCGGCCCTTGCGGTTGTACGCATAGTCGCGGCTGAACAGCTCGGGCACAGGTGGGATGCGGTTGATCGCCGGGTTGTACACGAACACGGCCGGCGCCTCGCCCGAGGGCCCCAGCGAGGTCCAGGCCTGGATCCCGTCGCTGCTGTAGTCCGGATCCCACTCGGTGACGCGGGTCAGCTCCGAGGACGGCTCCTCCTGGCCGATAGGGATGATCTCGCCGCCCTGGCCCATGAAGAACTCGTCGGGCTGGCCGTTCTTGTTGATGTCGTAGAAGAAGGCCTGGCCCACGTGGTTGGTGACGATGTCGAGGATGATCTTGAAGCCGCGGGCGTGCGCCTCGTCGGTCAGCTCGCGCAGGGCGGCGAGGTCGCCGAAGTGCGGGTTCGTCCGGGTGAAGTCCTGGGCCCAGTACCCGTGGTAGCTGGAGAAGCCGGCGTCGGACTCCACGTTCTTCACCACCGGCGAGATCCACAGCGCGGTCACGCCGAGTGCCTGCAGGTAGTCGAGGCGGTCGATGATGCCGCGCCAGTCGCCGCCGTGGTACGCGGAGGGATCCGAGAGGTTGGTGTTGTAGTCGTTGCTGGCGTCGCCGTTGGAGAAGCGGTCGACCATGATCTGGTAGATCACCTCGTCGCGCCAGTCGCTCACGTTGTCGGTGAGGCCCGCGCCCGCCGGATCGGGGGGGAAGACGCAGGCCGCGGTTATGACGGCAAGCAGAGCGCCGGCAAGGGTGCGTGGGGTGTTACTCATCTTGGCCTCCTGGGCCGCGTGGACCTCTCCCTCTGTCTCCCTCTCCCGGAGGGAGAGGGAGGACCTGGCTGGGGTGTTACTCATCTTGGCCTCCTGGGCCGCGTGGACCTCTCCCTCTGTCTCCCTCTCCCGGAGGGAGAGGGAGGACCTGGCTCGCGGCGTCGTGGTGACGCCGGAGCTCGGCGGTGGAGAGAATGCTGGAAAGGGTGGCTGCGATGTCTTGGATGACATCGTTGTTGGTGAATCGGATCACCCTGAGGTCGAGCCCTTTCAGGATCTGGTCTCGTTCCGTGTCATATTCGCTCTGCTCCTCGTGGACGTCGCCGTCCACCTCCACGACGAGGCCGATCTCGTCGCAGTAGAAGTCCACGATGAATCCGGCGATGAGCTGCTGGCGGCGGAAGTACAGCCCGCCGAGCTGTCGCTTGCGGAGTCGTTGCCAGAGCAGCTTCTCGGAATGGGTCATCTGCCTGCGCAACTCCCGCGCGCGCTCGACCTTCACGCCGCTCACCCGCTGACCCTTGACCAGCCCCGACTTCAAGCCCCTGCCTCCCCCCGCGCACGGGAAAACCACCCACGCCCGTACCCGGTCCTCCCTCTCCCTCCGGGAGAGGGAGACAGAGGGAGAGGTCTGCACGGCCCCAGCGCCTTCATCCTGCTCCCACCTCAGTACCGCGAGCTGTGGAACCACCACTCGACGCTCAGGCCGAGGAAGTGGCGCAGCTGGCGGTCGCGCAGGGGATCCTCGGGCGCGTAGGTCAGCAGCGCCGCGTCGTTGAGCCAGGTCATGGCATAGATCAGCCGCAGCTGCGGCCGGGCATAGCTGCCCTTGCCCAGCGAGAGCGACGGCATCAATCCGAACTCGAAGGCCAGCGGCGTCTCCTGCTCGCCCGACTCGGGCGAGAGCCCGTTGGGCCGCAGGTACTGCAGGTTGACCTCGGCGATCAGATGGAAGTGCTCGGTGACGAACCACGCCGGACGGAAGGCCAGGGCCAGCTCCCAGGCGTCGTCGCGGTCGTACACGTTGGGATCGGCATCCACGAAGTACCGGCCGTACACGCCGAGCAGCAGGCCGGCCACGCCACCGGGCTCGTAGTTGGCCGACAGGCCGAGCATCAGCTCTCGCGCGCCCTCGGCCTTCTTCTCGCGGTCGAGCCCGAAGGGGATGCCCAGCTCGTCGTACGCGGCCAGGCCCGAGGCGAAGCGTACGAACAGGTTGGCGTAGCTGCTGTCCGCGAAGCCGTACGTGCCGAGCTCCAGCCCGCCGAGCCAGCCCACGTCGGCCGGCAGCTTCTCGTCGTCGCGGTCCGCGGTGCGGTACGTGCCGGCGGCCAGGGTGTGGCTCTCGCCGTACAGCGCGCCCTTGAGCTTCCACTCGCCGGAAAGGTTGAAGTGGTGCTCGGCGCGCAGCGAGACCACGGTGCGCTGGCGATCCATGAACAGCACCTCGCGGGTCCCGAGCACCTCGCCGGGCACCACGATCGTCTGCGTCTGGAAGCGGTCCTCGAGCCGGTTCATGCCCAGGTGCAGCCGCAGATCGGTGTGCCCGAAGCAATAGCCCACGCCGCCGCCCACGGTGTTCTGCTCGTCGAGCGGCCAGAAGTCGAGCAGGTAGACATCATCGCCGCGGTACATCCGCGAGCCGGCCCACACCGAGAGCCCCTCGACGAACACGTCCTGCACCTCGAGGTACAGGTTGCGGATTGCGATGTCGGCCTCGAAGTCGCCGGTGAAGTGGAACAGCTTCTCGCCCAGCGCCAGGGTGACCTGGGTCTGGAACTTGGTGCCAGTTTTCTGGACCTCGTGGCGGTACGACAGATCAATCTCGGCGTACGGCCCCTCGAGCAGCCGCGGCGGATGCGCCACCAGCCGCACCTGCCGTCCGGTCCCGCCCTCCAGATCCGAGCCCGCGCTGACCCGGCCGTAGCTGCCGAACTGGAAGTTCTCGAGAATATCGACAACACTCAGCCCGCCATCATCCGTCTCCGTCGCCCGCCTACGCTCGTCGCTTCGGCGTGGCAAGCCATCGCCCGTAGCCGCAGCCGCTGCTCCACTCCCGCCCCCTTCGTCCCCCTCCCCACGGATCACCCGTCCCGCAGGCTCCTCGGAGGCTTCGTCCTCGGCCTCTGCCTCTGCCTTCGGCTCCGGCGTGACTTCGCCGGCCTCGCGGGCCTCGGCCGGGGGCTGCTCCTCGTCTGCCGCGGGTTCCTCCTCTGCGGCGGGCTGCTCTTCACCCTGGGCATGCACCGCAGGCGCAGCGAGCAGCAGCATGACCGTTGCGAGCCACGGCAGTGCTTCGCTTCCTCTGCGAGATTCCACGTCACCTCCCGCGTCTGGCTGCGGGAGTCTAGCATGATCTTTGATATTGTTAAGGAAATTCGACAATTATTTCCCCGGGCCCGTGGATCTGCTGTCAATCACGGCGGTTTTTTTAGGGAAAGAAATTCAGGCCGTGTCTCGCAGAGGGTACGAGGTGAGCCAGGATTGACCGCAGAATCCCAGCCACCCTTGCGCGCCTTGCGCTTGTGAGGCACCTCGACACTCAACTGCTTTGCAGGGGAAACAATGCCGCCCGCGACACGGTGCGTGTGGCCGAGGTTGTGAGGATGCGATCTGGACTGCTGAATTCATACCAGCTATCCTAAGTTTCGATTGGCCTGCGTGATGATGTGGAATACGCGCGGAGGGGCGAGCGCAATGAATGACCGGCTGCGGATCATCGTGGTGGCCTTGCTGCTCCCGGCCGCGTCCTGCACGCCCGAGCACGAGTGGAGCAACCCGTTCGACCCCGAGGCTGCGTCGCTGGACTTCGACGGCGACGGTGTGCCGAATGGGGAGGACGCGGCTCCCAGAGATCGGACCTGCGGACGCACGGCTGCGGACGTGAACAACTGCGGTGAGTGCGGCAAGGTCTGCTTCGCTGAACACGCGACCGCGTCGTGCACCGGCGGCCAGTGCCAGTACACGTGCGATTCTGGCTGGTCTGACGTGAACGGAGATCTTGGCAGCAATCCGAGCGACGGCTGCGAGTGCGAGACGGAGGACCCGCAGACGGACGTGAACAACTGCGGTGAGTGCGGCAACGTCTGTGGTGTTGACCACAAGGGCGACACCTGCGAGGGTGGCTCTTGCGGCTGCGAGCCGGGCTGGTCTGATCCGGACGGCGATCCTGCGAACGGCTGCGAGTGCCTGAACCAGAGCGAGGGCTCGGGCGGCGAAGTTTGCTGCGAGGCTGCGAACGGCGACATATGCTGTGAAAACGCGAAGGGGTACCAGGAGTGCGAGCCTTCCGGCGGCCGGGGCGGCCCGTACGTGCTGGTTCCGGCCGGCACCTTCTGGATGGGCTGCCGGGAGGACCTCAATGATTCCTGGAACTGCGGGTCCGACGAGACGCCGCAGCACGAGGTGCGTCTGTCGTCGTACGGCATCGACGTGCACGAGGTCACGCAGGCCGAGTACAAGGCTTTCGTGGACGACACCGGCCACCGGACGCCGAGCTGCGACTGGGAACCCGTATCGACGTCCGACCACCCGGTGGTGTGCGTCGACTGGAACGATCTTCGCGCATACTGCCAGTGGGCCGGCGGCGACCTGCCCACCGAGGCGCAGTGGGAGTACGCGGCGCGCGGGCCGATGCTCGACGCGGACGATTACTCGGCCTTCCCCTGGGGCACGAACGAGATAGATTGCGACCACGCGGTCATCTACGAGGACGGCAATGGCTGCGGCACGGGCGGCGCCTGGCCCTTTTGCAGCAAGACGGCTGGAAACAGCCCCTTCGGGCAATGTGACATGGCGGGCAACGTGTGGGAGTGGTGCCTGGACTGGTACGGCAGCGGTTACTACGCATCGTCGCCGCTGGAGGACCCTGACGGCCCTGCGAGCGGGTCGTCTCGCGTGTTGCGCGGCGGGTCCTGGGACGGCCGCACCCAGGACGCGCGCGCGGCGGGTCGCAGCAGCTACGACCCCACGTACCGCCGCGACCGCAACGGTGGGCGGTGCGCGCGGCCAGGACAGCTCTAGACCTTGATTCTTGGAGGCCGGCGCCGGGCGCCGGCCGGGTGCGAATCTTGCTCTTTGGCATGGGTCAACCGGCGGAGCGCGCAGCGCCCCGGGTCGTCTCGCGTGTTGCGCGGCGGGTCCTGGAACAACAACACCCAGAACGCGCGCGCGGCGAATCGCAACAACAACGACCCCACGAACCGCAACGACAACAACGGTGGGCGGTGCGCGCGGCCAAGACAGCGGAGAGTACCCGGCATGAGATGCCGGTTCGCCGGAATCCTGGTCTCCACGGACGCCGGGAGCGGGCAAGAGCTGTCCAGCCGGTTGTCCCGGCTCCGGTAAGCTCCGGCAGAGGATCTTTCCAGGGCCGAAAAGGAGGCGCCTCCCGGGGCTGGTAGGCCCGCCGAAGGTCCCGGGAGGCGCCGATCTTCCACTCCAGGCACCGGCCGGCTGGCCCGGCCGCGGCGGGGCGGGCGAAGGGCCAGGATGCGCGGTGGGAGCAGCGGCGGGATCGATGCGATGAGCGGTCAGGCGATGAGCGAGGACCTCCTCCCCGTGGTGCAGAAGGCGTACGATCTGAACCTCTGGCTCCTGCCCCAGATCGAGCGCTTCAACCGCGGCTACCGCTTCACCGTGGGCGACCGGCTGCAGGCCGCGAGCCTGGACCTCTGCCTGGCCCTGATCGAGGCGGGCCACGCGCGACAGCGGGGCCGCGCCCTGCACCGGGCGAGCCGGTTGCTGGACCAGCTGCGGGTGCTGTTCCGGCTCTCGCGAGACCTGAAGCTGATCTCGAGCCGCAAGCACGAGCACGTGTCGGGCCGCACGGCCGAGATCGGGCGGATGCTCGGCGGCTGGATCAGGGCGTCATGAGGCGCGCCGGCGGGCTGTTCGAGCCGATCTGCTCCTGGGACAACCTCCTGCTCGCGGCGCGGCGCGCCCGGGCCGGCAAGCGGTACCGGCCCGACGTGCTGGCCTTCGAGTTCCGGCAGGAGGAGGAGCTGCTCGCGCTGCGCGAGGAGCTGCGCTCCGGCGCGTACAGGCCCCGGCCTCCACGCCACTTCAAGATCCGCGAGCCCAAGCAGCGCTGGATCACGGCCGCCGCGTACCGCGACCGGGTGGTGCACCACGCGGTGTGCAACCTGGTGGAGCCCGTGCTCGAACGCGGCTTCGTCCACGACTGCTGGGCCAACCGCCGCGGCAAGGGTAGCCACCGGGCCGTGCTGCGGCTGCAGGCCTTCTGCCGCCGTTTTCCGCTGGCCGTCAAGCTCGACCTGGTGAAGTACTTCGCCAGCATCGACCACGACCTGCTGCTCGCGCGCCTGGCCCGGCGCTTCAAGGAGCCGCGCCTGCTGGCGCTGCTGTCCCTGATCGTCCGCTCGGGCTGCAACCCCGAGGCCGTGGCCTGGCACGGCCCGGGCGATGACCTGCTGTCTCCGCTGGGACGCCGCACCGGCCTGCCGATCGGCAACCTCACTTCCCAGCTCCTCTCCAACGAGTTCCTCTGCGCCTTCGACCACTGGGTCGTCGAGCGGCTGCGGCCCGGCGCGTACCTGCGCTTCGTGGACGACATGGTGGTGCTCGGCGCGGACGGCGGCAGGCTGCGGGAAGAGGTGGCCGCGATGCGCGAGCGGCTTTGCGCGCTGCGCCTGCGGCTGCACGAGGAGCGGCTGCACCTGCGCCGGGTCGAGGCCGGGATCCCCTTCCTCGGCTACGTGGTGCGTCCGCGGCGGCTGCGCGTGCGAGGCCAGACCGTGCGGCGCTACCGCCGCCGGGTCGGGCGCCTGGCCCGCGCGGTCCGGTCCGGGCGCGTCGCCCCCGCCGCCGTCCGCCAGAGCCTGGCCGCGTGGCGCGGCCACGTGATCCTGGCCGATCCCTCGGGCGGGCTGTGGCTGCGCACGCGACAAGGGCTCTCGGAGCGAGAAGCATGTTGACTGGCGGCCCGATATTGCGGAGGATCTGCCGCAAGGCCAGGGAGGGTGGAATGAGACGAGCATGAAAATACCGGCGCCGATTTGATCGGTGTCAAGAAAAGCAACATGCGATGTGCGCTGTGCGCTGGACTCGTCCTCCTCGCCGCCTCCGATATCGTGCGCGAGGCGCTGCGCCGGGAGTTCTCTGTGATTCGGAGTAGAGTTCGCGAGCGAGTCGGGATCCGGTCGACGAGGTGCCCATGCGCGACATTGGAGCGCGTGCTGCCAGGGAGCGCGTGCTGCCAGGACTTTCGTGCCCGGACATCGCACCTCGACGCGCCGGACCCGGCGAGCGGAGCTACTCCGAATTGCAGGTAGTTCTGGCGTTGCTTGACGATCACCACCAGACGGAGTACCTTGGATTCACGTACACGACGGGTGTTTGAGAGAGTAGCAGGCCACGATGCCGACGGTTCTCAGAACTGGCCCATACCGGATCTTCTTCTACGCCAGTGACCGCGAAGAACCGCGGCACGTGCATGTCGAACGGGACGACAACATCGCCAAGCTGTGGCTCGAACCGGTGAGGATTCAATATAGTGGGGGATTCCGCGCACAGGAGATCAATCGCATGATAGAGCTTGTTCAGGAGCACCGGAAGCTCCTGGTGGAGGCCTGGGATGAGTACTTCGGCAGTTGAGATCAGAATTCCCGACGCCGAGGACGTGCAGACAACAGGCATCACGCTGAGCGTGGACCTGAGCGATGGGCGCAGCATAACCGTACCCCTCGCCTGGTTTCCGCGACTCGTGCATGCGACTCCCGAAGAGCGAGCCAACTGGCGACTGATCGGCAGCGGGCACGGCATCCACTGGGAGGACCTTGACGAGGACATCAGCGTTGAAGGGCTGCTGGCGGGTCGTCCGTCCGGCGAAAGCCAAACGTCTTTTGCCAGGTGGCTGGAGGGTCGCAGTGCCGAGTAATCGCGTCCGTTAAGCAGCCACGCGGGTGAATCCTGTTGACGCGGACGGCATCGCTGCACCACGACCTCCCATACCTGCCGCTCGCCATCCCGGAGGTCGCCATGCGGCATCGTGTCTGTCTGGTCGCTTTATCCCTGCTCGCGCCGTTCGCCCACACGGCTACCGCGGCCTCACCCCCCGCACCCAAGGTCGCGGTCTTCGACTTCAAGACCATGGGCGCCTCCGAGGGAGAGCTCTCCCTGTTCATGGAGCAGGTCCTCAACGAGGTCGACGCCACCGGCAAGTTCAAGTCGATCGGCAAGTCCGACCTCGAGACCATGCTCGGCATGGAGAAGCTCAAGGAGGATCTGGGCGCCGATTGCGATGCCTCCTGCATGGTCCACATCGCCGGGTCCATCGGCGCCAAGTACGTGCTGGCCGGAAACCTGATCAAGAGCAGCGAGGGGTACGCGGTGCTGGTCAAGCTGATCGACCAGAGCCAGGCCGAGGTGGTGCGGCGGGTGGACCGGGAGGTCCAGGGCGGTTTCCCGGTCCTGCGGCGCGCGGTCTCCGGGATCGTGCGCGAGGTGCTGGGCCTGGCCGTGGCGATCAAGGGCGCCAAGGGCGAGCTGGCGCTCAAGATCACCCCGGACAGCGCCTCCTACTCGATCGACGGCGGCCGCTTCTCGGGCAAGCTCGCGCCCGGCGTGCTCAACGTGATCCCGCTGCCCGCGGGCGCGCACAAGGTGACGCTCGCGGCCAAGGGATACGAGGACCTGACCGAGGACGTGCTGGTCGACGCGGACCGCGTGGCCACGCTCGAGCGCGCCCTGCTGCGGCCGACCCGCAAGAAGGCCGCGGGCCAGGGCAGCGGGTACATCGACATCGTGACCCGGCCGTCCGAGACCGAGGGCGCGGACATCTACCTCGACGGGCAGCTCCGGCCGGAGAAGGCGCCGGCCACGCTCAAGGGCGTGCCCGCAGGCGACCACGTGCTGTCCCTGCGCAAACCGCTGTACCGCGAGTGGCGCCAGCGCGTCGCCGTGCGCAAGGGGCAGTTCAAGAAGATCGAGGCCCGGCTGTCCCCGAACTTCGGCCCGCTGAAGATCTCGTCCCAGCCCCCGGGCGCGGACGTGTACATCGACGGCGTCAAGGTCGGCGTCACGCCGTACTCGGAGACGCGGCGCGAGTCCAAGGCATACAAGCTGAAGCTGACCCGGAGCCTGTACCACGACCTCGAGGAGACGGCCTTCGTGGAGGCGGTGCAGGGGCTGCAGAAGCAGTTCTCCCTCGAGCCGGCCTTTGGTACGCTGATAATCAACACCGGCGACACCGGCGAGATCGACGGCGCGGACGTGCTGCTCGACGGCCAGCCGCGCTGCAAGACGCCCTGCACGCTCTCGGAGCTGCCCTCGCGACGCTACTACGTCAAGGTCACCAAGGAGCTGTACGCCCCGTGGGAGAAGCAGATCGATATCCGCGACGGCCAGGTTGCCAGCCCCCGGGTGACCCTCGATGCGCGCTTCGGCACGCTGCAGGTGACCTCCGTGCCGGACGGGGCCACGCTGCTGCTGGACGGCAAGCCGCTCGGCCAAACCCCCTTCGAGCGCAAGCTGTCCACCGGCAGGTACAGCCTCGAGGTCAACGCGGGAGAGAGGTACCGCCCGCACGGCGAGACCTTCGTGCTGGGCAAGGGCGACAGCAAGGCGGTCAAGGCCGAGCTGGTGCCGCGGCTGGGCAACGTGATGGTCAGCGCCAACGTCCGGGGAGCCAGCATCGTGATCGACGGCGAGGACCGCGGGGAGACGCCCAGGCTGATCGAGGGCCTGTTCGTCGGCGAGTACGAGGTGAAGCTCTCGGCCGACAAGCATCTCGATGCCGTGGGCAAGGTGACGGTCAAGGAGGGTGAGGTGGTCGAGCTCGAGCTGAGCTTGACCAGGCTGCTGGCCAAGGAGATCGCGGCCCAGGAGATCGCCAAGTGGAAGCAGGAGCGCTCGCCATACCAGGTGGCGGGCTGGATCCTGACGATCGCCGCGGTCGGCTTCGGTGCCGGCGCCGGAGCTCTGGGCTACCTCGGCGGAGAGGACGCGGACGAGTCCGACCAGTATCACAAGCAGTACCTGCTGGCGGACAGCCAGACCGAGGCTGTCCGTCTTCACGGCAAGACCCAGGAACTGGAGGACTCCGCGGGCCTGAAGTCTCACCTGGCGTGGGGGTTTGCCGCGGGCGCGGTCGCCGCCCTGGCCGGCGGCATAGTCTCCTTTTTGCTCTCGCCCGACAGGCCTGTGCTGCACGTCGAGGGCGAGGTTTCGGTCGCGCCGGCTCTTCTTCCCGATGGGGCGGGGATCGAGGGAGGTTTGAGCTGGTGAGCCTCGGTCTCTGTTCTTGAAAAACAATATTGACACTAACGATTTTCAAGGATAAAATGCTGCCATGGTCAGCAGAGACGCGTACATCCAGCAGATCGTCAAGGGCCTGGAGCTGAATCCGGTGGTGGCCCTGCTCGGACCCCGCCAGAGCGGCAAGACCACCTTGGCCCGGATGGTCGCCGAGGGGCGCGACTGCGAGTTCTTCGACCTCGAGGACGCGGCCGACCGTCAGCGGCTGACCGCGCCCAGTCTGGCCCTGGCCAACCGGCAGGGGATCGTGGTCATCGACGAGATCCAGCGGATGCCCGAGCTGTTCGAGGTTCTGCGGGTGCTGGTGGACCGGCCCGGCACCGAGGCGCGGTTCCTCGTGCTGGGCAGCGCCTCCCCCAGGCTGGTCAAGGGTGCCTCCGAGTCCCTCGCCGGCAGGATCGGCTTCGTCGATCTGCCCGGATTCGACCTCGCGGAGATCGGCCACGAGCGCTTCGTGGACCTCTGGCAGCGCGGTCGGTTGCCACGGTCCTTCCTGGCTCCGGACGACGCGGTCTCCTTCCAGTGGCGCAGCGACTTCATCCGCACCTTCCTCGAGCGGGACATCCCGCAACTGGGCATCACCGTGCCGGCCGAGACCCTGCGCCGTTTCTGGACCATGGTCGCGCACTACCACGGCCAGGTCTTCAATGCCGCCGAGTTCGCCCGCTCCCTGGGCAGCGCCGAGGCCACGGCACGGCGTTACCTCGACCTGCTCTCCGGTGCATACGTGATCCGGCAGGTACAGCCGTGGCACGCCAACATCAGCAAGCGTCAGGTCAAGTCGCCCAAGGTGTACCTGCGTGACAGCGGCTTGCTCCATGCGCTGCTCTCGGTGGAGAGCATGGACCAGCTCACGGCCCATCCCAAGGTCGGCGCCTCGTGGGAGGGCTTCGTGATCGAGGAGATCGCGGCGGCCGCGCGGAGCCGCGACCTGTACTTCTGGGCCACGCACGCCGGTGCCGAGCTCGATCTGCTGCTGTTCCGCAGCGGGAAGCGGATCGGCGTCGAGGCCAAGCTCACGGATGCGCCGCGGACTAGTAAGTCGATGCGCATCGCCCTGCGAGACCTCGATCTGGATCACCTGTACATCGTGTACCCCGGAGACAAGACGTTTGCCCTCGACGTGCAGATCACGGCGGTGGCCATGACCGAGCTGCGCGAGACGCTGGAGAACCCCGCCCCAGGTTGACTGCTAGCCGTCCTCGTCCTTCTCCTCGACAGCCTCGCCCTCGGCGGGCTCCACCCGCGGCATCTCCTGCGTCGGATGCCCGGCGCCGGCCGGGCGTCCCGGCAGCCACCCGCGGTCGAGCAGGTCCACGAACACCGGCACCAGCTCGTTGTCGAGCTGGCTCCCGCCGGCGTCGATCAGCCGCCTGCGCGCCTCCTCGTCGTCGAGGAACTTGCGATACGGCCGGTTGGAGGTCATCGCGTCGAAGGTGTCGGCCACGGCCAGGATCCGCGCGCCCAGCGGGATCTCTTCTCCGGCCAGCCCGTCGGGATAGCCCCGGCCGTCGATCCGTTCGTGGTGATGCCGCACGAGCTGGTGGATCCGCGACAGCGAATCCTGGTGCGCCAGCATCCGCGAGCCGATCCGCGGGTGCATCTTGATGTGCTCGAACTCCTCGTCGTCCAGCTTGCCGGGCTTGTGCAGCACCTCCTCGCGGATGCCGATCTTGCCGATGTCGTGCAGCGGCCCGGCGGCCTGGATGTCGTCCATCAGCTCTGCATCTATGCCGATCTGCTGGGCCAGGCGCAGCGCGTACACCGTGACCCGCTCGCTGTGGCCCTGGGTGTACGGGTCCTTGGCCTCCAGCGCCGCGGCCAGCGCGGCGACCGAGGAGATGTACCCGCGCTGCCGCCGCCGGGAGCGCAGGCGCAGCGCCCGCTCGACCGCCATCTGCAGCTCGTTGAAGTCCACGGGCTTCTGGATGTAGTCGGCGGCGCCCGACCGCATCGCCTGGACCGCGTCGGACACCTCGTCCACGGCGCTGACGATCAGCACCGCTGTCTCCGGCTCGATCGCCAGCAGCTTCTCCAGGGCCCTGTGTCCGCCCATGCCGGGCATGCGCAGGTCGAGCAGCACCGCGTCGAAGGGCCGGGCCAGGGAGACCTTGATCGCCTCCTCCCCGTCCGCCGCCTTGGTCACGCGGTACCCCGCCTGACCCAGGTGCCGTGCGATGACGTTGCGCACGCCCTCGTCGTCGTCCACCACCAGCACAGTCGCGGCCTTGCTCGACATGCCCGCTCCCGTCTCGAACCCCACATCCAGCTTCGCGAGTTGAAACAACTTCATTCTAGCATCTCGCAGCGCGAGCGACTAGGGTGAGTTGAACTGGCGAGCCAGCGCCGATCAGACCGAGGAGGAGCCACCGATGTTCTTCGAGGATCGGGACTTCCACCGCATCCAGCGCCTGCCGGCGTACGTGTTCAAGGAGGTCGACGAGCTGAAGATGGCGGCCCGCCGGGCGGGAGAGGACATCGTCGATCTCGGCATGGGAAACCCGGATCAGCCCACGCCGCAGCACATCGTGGACAAGCTGGTCGAGGCCGCGCAGAAGGGCAGGAATCACCGCTACAGCGTGTCGCGCGGCATCCCCCGCCTGCGGGAGCGCATGGCCGACTGGTACCAGCGCCGCTACGACGTCGACGTCGATCCCGAGACCGAGATCTGCGCCACGATGGGCGCCAAGGAAGGCCTGGCCCACCTGGTCGAGGCCGTGCTCGCGCCCGGCGACGTGGTCTTCGTTCCCAACCCGACGTACCCGATCCACAGCTTCTCGGTGATCCTCGCCGACGGCAACCTGCGCACGATCGAGATCGGCCAGGGCGGCTCCGAGTTCGTCGACCGCCTGCAGACCGCGATCCGCACCGAGTGGCCGCGGCCGCGGATGCTGATCCTCAACTTCCCGCAGAACCCCACGACCCACGTCGTGGATCTCGCCTTCTTCGAGCAGATCGTCGAGTTCTGCCGCGAGCACCGGGTGATGCTGATCCACGACCTGGCGTACGCCGACATCGTGTTCGACGGGTACGAGGCGCCCAGCCTGCTCCAGGTCCCGGGCGCCAAGGAGATCGGCGTCGAGTTCGTCAGCCTCTCCAAGAGCTACAACATGGCCGGGTGGCGCGTCGGTTTCTGCGTGGGCAACCCCACGATGGTCAACGCGCTGGTGCGGATCAAGTCGTACCTCGACTACGGCATGTTCCAGCCGATCCAGATCGCAGCGATCATCGCGCTGGAGAGCCCCGACGAGGTGGCGCAGCAGATCGCCGCGGTGTATCAGAACCGCCGCGACCGGCTGTGCGACGGGCTGAACCGCCTCGGCTGGCCGGTGGAAAAGCCCAGGGCCACGATGTTCGTCTGGGCTCGTATCCCCGAGCCCTGGCGCGGCCTCGGCAGTGTCGAGTTCTCCAAGCGCGTGCTGCAGCAGGCCAGGGTCGCGGTCAGCCCGGGCATGGGCTTTGGCCAGTTCGGCGACGAGCACGTGCGCTTCGCGCTCGTGGAGAACGAGCACCGCATCGGTCAGGCGCTGGGCGGTATCCGCGAGATGTTCCGCGACCAGGTATGAGCGCTCAGTCAGCGGTCAGCAGGCACAGATCGACCCAGCCGTCATCGGTCTCCTGTCCCGAGTCACCCACGATGCGATGTCCGCCTTCGCATCCGAAGCCCAGGTGCCAGCCGCCGGCCTTGAGCCAGCCGCCGCAGTGAGGGCCGGCCGGGCCGCAGGTGTTGATCCCGAGCTCCACCTTGGCCTCGGTCCCCTGCTTCACGCAGAGATTGAGCCAGCCTGACTTGAGCGTCCCGCCTCCTGCGCCGACGGCGTGCTTCGTCCCGCCGCAGTCGGCCGTGCCCACGTGCCAGCGGCCGCGCGGGTCCATGCCGGCCGGGCAGCCCGGGTTCGAGATTCCGCAGTCGTCAGCGCCGATCTGCGCGGTGACGCGCCCATCGAGCGAGCACAGCAGCACCCAGCCCGCGTCGAGGCGGTTGTCCTTCAGGTTGTCCACGGCCTCGTCGGCGCCGTCCTCCTGGCCCGGCTCCGTGGTCCAGTACCCCCGCGGCTCGTAATCCGGATCGCCGCAGTTGCGGGACGTGGGCTCGGCCTGGGACAGGCGCAGTAAGGCTATCGGCTTGCACAGCCCCGAGATGGCTCCGCAGCCATGGCCCCATGCGCAGCCGCCGAACTCGCAGCATGGCTCTCCGGCCTCGCCGCATTCGAGGCAGTATCCGGATGCGCACACCTCACCGTCCGGACAGGCGTCGCAGGTTCCGCCGCAGCCGTCTGGACGACCGTCGCAGCGTGCGTCGCATTGCCGGGCGCAGCACGCCGCCTCGTGGCAGACCTCATCGACGCCGCAGCAGGCTGCGCCGCACTCCACGTTGTCGCATTCGCAGTGGCCGTCGAGGCAGCTCGCGTGATCCCCGCAGTCGCCGCAGAACAGCTCGTGTCCGCATCCGTCGGGCGCGTCGCCGCAGTCGAGCCCCAGCCCGCCGCAGCTGTTCGGCGTGCAGCACGGACCGTCGGACGCCTCGCAGATCTGTCCCATCTCGCAGCACTGGCCCTGGCACTGGGCGAAGTGGCACAGACAGCGCCCGTCGTCGGTGCAGAATCGATCCTCGGGGCACTCGCCGCAATCGAGCGGCTCGCCGCAGGCGTCGGTGTGCTCGCCGCAGGCCAGGCCCTGCTCGGCGCAGGTCCGGGGCTCGCAGGCGTCGGCGTCAGCGTTTTCCGCATTGGCCTCGGAGCCTTTCCCTTCGGCTTCCGGCGCTTGCTCCGGCGTGAGCTCGTCGGCGTCGACGTCGGCATCCGCGTCCGCGCCCCTCGGCAGTAGAACCAGGCGCAGGAGAATGATCTCGCCCGGCTCGAAGGCGGCGAGCTCCCGGGCCCGCGCCACGGTCTCGCCGAAGCGCACGGCCGAGGCTCCGATCAGCACCTCGGTCCGATACTCGTCCCCGGGCAGGATCAGCCCGGTGAGGGGCAGGGGATGCTGCTCCAGGTCGAGCCGCCTGGTGGTCTGGCCCGAGGGTTCGATCGGCTCGAAGGTGGCCGGGTCGAGCATCTCGATCCACAGGGTGTGCAGCTCGCCCTGCACCGCCACGCCGCGCTCTACCGTGTAGAAGACGGCCGTCAGGCCAGCCGGCTCCGATGCGCAGCCGGCGCCGAGGCAGAACATGGCGGCGACGAGAAGCAGGGTACGGTGCACCGGACTGATCCCCCCGATCGATTTACCCAGAGTCTATGGTAACGCGCGGCAGGGGGTCAATCCGCGCCCAGGATGCAGAGGTGGGCCCAGCCGGCGTCCGTGGTCTGCCCGCTGTAGCCGTTGATCGTGGGGTGGCCGTCGCAGCCCGAGCCCACATGCCAGGCGGCAGCGTCGAGGTGGCCCCCGCAGCCCGGGCCGTCCTCGCCGCACCAGGTCGCGCCGATCTCGAGCTTGGCCTGCAGGGAGCTATCCACGCAGAGATCGAGCCAACCCGCCTGGAGCTGGCGGCCGCCGGCGTCGACCGCATTGAGCTTGCCCGGATCGCAATCGGTGAAGGTGAAGCCGACGTGCCAGTTCCCGGCCAGATCGTACCCGGCCGGGCAGCTCCAGTTTCCCGCCGCGCAGTCGTCCCAGCTGGCCACGGCGCGGATCCGCCCGCCGAGCGAGCAGAGCATGACCCAGCCGGCGTCGATCGAGATACCGCTGATCCCGTCGAGGCCCTCGACCTGGTCGTCGATCTGGCCGGGCTGGGTGGTCCACTGCCCGGTCTTCTCGTACCCGGGCACGCCGCAGCCGTTTCCGCCAGGGTCGATGCCGAACAGCTTGACGAAGGCCATCAGCTTGCACCGCGAGCTGCCCGGCTCGCAGATGTATCCGGCCTCGCTGCACACGTCCCCCTCGCAGCAGAGCTCGCCGTCCCCGCCGCAGGTGACGCAGATATTCCCCCCGCCGCAGACGAATCCGTCGTCGCACTCGTTGCCCCGGCAGCAGGGCTGCTGGTCCTGGCCGCATGGCACGCATTCGCCGCTCTGGCATGCATAGCCGTCCGGGCAGGTCTCGCAGTTGCCGCCGCAGCCGTCCGGCTCGCCGTTGCATCTGCCCGTGCAGCTCGGCTCGCAGCAGGCGCCGAGCCAGCAGACCTCGGTCTCGCCGCAGCACTCGCCGTTGCACGACTCGTACTCGCATACACAGTCACCGGCCTGGCAGCGTTCGTTGTCATCGCAGTCGCCGCAGCTCAGCGTGCCTCCACAGCCGTCGCCCACCTCGCCGCACTCGCGCCCCGCTCCGCCGCATCTGCTCCGTGTGCAGCATGCGCCGCCGGCGTCGCAGACCTGCTCCGGGCCGCAGCACTCGCCCGCGCACTCTTCGTACACGCAGACGCAGTGGGCGAGGTTGCAGCGAGCGTGGTCGCCGCAGGGGCCGCAGTCGATGCTCCCGCCGCAGCCGTCGCCCTGGATTCCGCACTCGTACCCCTGGCTCTCGCAGGTCTTGGCCTGGCAGCCGATGCAGGTGCCGACCGCGCAGCCCCAGGGACAGGTGATGTCGATGAATCCGTACCCGCAGGTTCCGTCCGTGCAGCTGCCCTGGGGGGCGTGCTGCCGCAGCAGGCCGTTGTTCACGCAGTAGTCGTCCGGCGGGTTGGTGCAGAATCCGCAGCTTCCACCGCAGCCGTCGTCCCCGCATTCGCTGTTGCCGCAGTCCGGGGTGCAGTTGACGCACGCGCCGTTGACGCAGCCGTACGTGCAGCTCTGCGCCGGCCCCCACTCGTAGCAGGGATCGCCGTCGTACTCGCCGCAGCGCTTGTACGTGATTCCGGTCTCGCACACGCTCTGCCCCCCGGACGGGCACTCGTTAGCGCAGCACTCTCCCGAGTAGCAGACCTCGCCGGACGGGCAGTCGGTCGGCTCGCCGTCCTCGGGCGTGCCCGGATCGCAGTCGTCGTCCGTGCCGTTACAGCGCTCCTCGGGCCTGGCCGGGCATAGGCCGCAGTTGGTGTATGTCTGGCAAGTCGCGTAGTCGATGCAGGTGGTCTGCAGGCAGTCTTCCGTCTCCGGTTGGTCCGTGGTCTCCTGCTCATCGAGGTCTTCCCTCTCGGGCCTGACCTCATCGGCCTCGGCGTCCTCGCTCGCCGCGTCGGAGCCTTCGCCCTCGCGGTCTCCGGCCTCGGCATCCGCGTCCGCGTCGTTGCCGATCGGCTCGAGCACGAGGCGGATCTCCACGATCCGATCCGCGATGAAATCGGCCGGTTCGAGCGCCCGCGCCACGTTCTCGTCGTCGATCTGGCCCAGGGCCTCGATCAGGAAGCCCGGGAGGTGCCGGGTGCCCGGCAGGATCAGGCCGCTCACCGGAAAATCGTCCTGGCCCAGCGGGATGCGCTGCGAGGTCTGCGCCTCGGGCTCGATCGGCAGCCTCGTGTCGCTGTGCAGCAGACGGATCCGCAGGGCGTCCATCACGGGCGGGGCCGCACCGCGCTCCACGAGGTACAGGATCGCTGTATCTCCGCGACCGACATCACCAGAGCAGCCGGCGACGAGGAGGCCGCCGACGAGCAAGCTGGCGATCACGGACAGGACGCGACCCATCTAGAACGACCTCCGATGCCGTGTCGCCCAGTGTAGGTCAAGGTCGGGGAGGGGTCAACGCGGGTGAAGGACTGCCGGCTTCCTATCCGGCCGCGATCTGTTAGGATGCGCAATAACGAAACTCGAGGTGAGCGGATGAAGGTGATCCACCACGAAGCCGCTGAGCGCTACGAGCCGGAACCGGACTGGCGGCGCGCCAGCCTCTGCGACGAGCCCAGCATCTCGATCGAGCACTTCGTCAAGCCGCCGAGGCACGCCTCGCCGATGCACGAGCACCCGCAGGAACAGGTCACGCTGATCCTCGAGGGCCGGATGAAGGTCATCTCCGAGGACGGCGGCGAGGCGGTGCTCGACGTCGGCGACACCGCGTACTTCGCGGGCAACGAGCGGCACCAGATCATCAACGCGCTCGATGTACCTTCGGTCGGTGTCGATATCTTCTGCCCGCGCCGGTCGTTCGACTTCTGGCTCGAGCGCAAGCGGGAGCCATGACCGCGGCACTGGCCATCGTCGGCGGGGCGCTCGCGCTGCTCGTGGCGATCCTGGCGGTCAACACCGCCCGCTTCCGGTCGCGGCAGGTCCGGGTGCCGAGCGTCGAGGGCATCGCGGTCGACGCCGAGCGCTGCGCGCGAAACCTGGCGCGCGCTCTCACCTTTGCCACGGTGTCGCACGAGCGGGCAGAGGGCTTCGATCACGCGGTCTTCGGTGCTTTCCACTCCTTTCTCGGGGAGACGTACCCCCGCGTCCACGAGGCGCTGCAGCGCGAGGTGGTGGAAGGCTCGAGCCTGCTCTACACCTGGCCGGGCTCGGAGCCCTCGCTCGCGCCGCTGGTGCTGATGGCGCACATCGACGTGGTGCCCGCAGGAGAGGCCAACGGGGACGACTGGACCCACCCGCCCTTTGCCGGTGAGATCGCGGACGGCTTCGTCTGGGGCCGCGGCGCGCTGGACGACAAGGCCAGCCTCGTCGGGATCCTCGAGGCGGTGGAGGCGCTGCTTGGCGAGGGCCTCGCCCCGCGCCGCACGGTGTACCTGGCCTTCGGTCACGACGAGGAGCTCGGCGGCTGGCAGGGGGCTGCGGCCGTCGCGACGCGGCTCGAGGAGCTGGGCGTTCGGGCCGCAATGGTGCTCGACGAGTCCGGAGTGCTGGCCCAGGGGATCGTCCCGCAGATCGACAGGCCGGTGGCGCTGATCGGCATCGCCGAGAAGGGCTTCGTCAGCCTGCAGCTCGAGGTCGAGCAGGAAGGCGGACATTCGTCCATGCCGCCGGTGAGTACCGCGATCGGGATCCTCGCCGCCGCGCTCGCGCGGCTGGAGCGGAAGCCATTCCCGGCGCGGATGACCGACATCGCCAGGCTCCAGTTCGACTTCCTCGGGCCCGAGATGCCGCTGTTCAGGCGCCTGATCCTGGCCAACCGCTGGCTCCTCGCGCCATTGGTCCGGAGCAAGATGGAGCAGAAGCCGACGACCGCGGCAGCCCTGCGCACGACCATGGCCAGCACGCTGATCTCGGGGGGTGAGAAGGAGAACGTGCTCCCGCAGCGGGCCTGCGCCACGATCAACCTGCGCCTGCTGCCCGGCGACACCGAGGAGACGATCCTGGCCCACGTGCGGCGCGCCGTGGACGATCCCCGCGTGTCCCTGCGCCGCGGCGGGATCAGGCCGCGCTTTGCCTCGTCCGTGGCCGACGTGGAGTCCGAGGGCTTCACGACCCTGACCCGCACCATCCGCGAGCTGTTCCCCGAGGCACTGGTGGCGCCGTACCTCGTGCTCGGCGCCACCGATGCCTGGCACTACGGCCGCATCAGCGACTGCGTGCTGCGCTTCCTGCCGCTGCGGCTGACCGAGGAGGATCTCAAGCGGATCCACGGCACTGACGAGCGAATCGCCGTGGACAACTTGACCGAGGTGGTGCGGTTCTATGCGCAGCTGATAAAGGGGTCAGGCCTTGACACTTGACACTTAGGCCGCCCACGTAATTACAGGTAGTTATCTAGCCTAAGTGTCAAGTGTCAAGGCCTGACCCCTGGGTCTGGGCTACCTCGAACCGGGTTCCGCCGCACCCTCTGCGGCCGGGGAGCCGCGATGCAGCACCGGCTGGATCTCGCCCCGATTGCGGTGCCCGTTCTTGCGGTGCGGCAGCATGGTGCGGATCGCCATCGCCGCGTACACGGCGCGGGCCAGGAACAGCACCGCGATTGCCAGAGCCAGGCCCAAGGTCAGGGACAGGGCCAGTCCGGCCGGGCCGGCGACCCAGCTGCTGTGTCCGTAACATGGCATGACCACGAGGAAATGCAGCGTTAGCGTGCAGAGCATCAACGCCGAGGTTATCACGATCGTGGCCAGCTGAAGGCGGCCCATGGCTCCGCCGTGGCGGCACAGGCAGAAGTACCGGTACCTGAAGAAGGCGTCCTGGTCGTATCGCCGCCTCCGGCGGTGAGCCGGCGGATCGTACGAGATGTCCAGTCTGCGTGCTTCCATGGTCCGACCTCCTGACAGGGGCTGATTGCAACCCCCGTGCCGAGTCGGATCGATGCGAATCGGGGTGGGATCGTAGCGAGGCTAGTCCGGCACGCACTCCATGTCCTCGACGTGGTACCCCTCGGCGCAGCGGTCGCAGAGCTCGCCGGCGTACCCGGTGTAGCACTCGCACTCGAAGCTCTCGCCGCGCTCGCGGCAGGTGCCGTACACGCAGGGTGCGTCCAGACAGGGCGAGTCCTTGACGCACTCCAGGCCCACCGGCTTGTACCCTCTGGCGCAGCTGTCGCAGAAGATCCCGGCGTACCCCTCGTCGCAGAGGCAGGTGTCGGATCCGCTCGGCCCGCCATCGATGCAGGTGCCGTACACGCAGGGGCTGTCGTCGCAGTCGATCGTAGGGTCCGGGCAGCTCTCGCCGTACCCGTACGTGCAGTTGCCGTTGGTCTTGCCGCCCGGATCCCAGTAGTCGGGCGGGTACGGATCCTCGCGCTCGGTGTCGGAGTCGGGGACTCCGCTGCCATTCGAGGTGTGCAGGTCGCCGCAGCCTGCGGCGAGCAGCAGGGCGATCGGGCCGGCGATTGATGTCCAGCGCGCCATGGTCACCTCGAATTCAAACACGTCGGGTCGGAGAGGATCAAGGCCGACCCGCGCGGAGGCACGGTGACGGTGATCGCGCCTGTCCCGGTTGCGACCTCGGCGCCGAGCCGATCGTCGAAGTTTGCGTCCGCGGATACGTTCCAGCGCGCGGGCAGCTCCAGCGCCACTTCTCGCTCGATCGTGGCCCGGTTGAGCACCGCGATCGCCGGGTAACCGTCGCCGGAATCGCGGCCATAGGCGTACAGGTTGTCGTGCACCAGCAGGGTCTGCCGCTCACCGCGGCGCAGCGCCGCCGAGCAGGCGCGGGCCTGGCCCAGCAACTGCACGTGCTCGAGCACCTTGCGCTCGCGCTCGCCCACATCGTTGCCGAAGCGCATGTTGCGCCGGTTGTCCGGGTCAGTGGCGCCGGGCATGCCGATCTCGTCGCCGTAGTAGATCACGGGTGCGCCGGGCTGGCTGAGCAGGAAGGTGAAGGCCATCTTCAGCAGGTCGTACGGCCGGTCCGTGTCCGGCTCTGCGGGTGGGTTGTCGTGCGGCTGGTACAGCGGGTCGTCGTTCACGTCGGAGATGAAGCGCGACACATCGTGGTTGCCGAGGATCAGGCCCATCACCGCGCCCGAGCCGGCCCAGGCCGCCTCGCTCTCGCGCACCTCGGCGTCGAGCTCGGTCATCGGTGCGCGGCCGGCCAGGGCGTCGCGCAGCAGCCACATCACCGGGAAGTCGAACTGGCCGGACAGGCCCTGCGGCCCGAGATGGTAGCGGATGATCGGCTGCCCGCCGCGGTCGGTGTACGTCTCGCCGAGCAGGTACACCTGGGTGCCGCCGGCCTCCAGTGTGCGCTGCACGCGGTCGCGCAGGTGGCGTGTGGCCAGCCGGGGCATCATCGGGATCGCGTCGAGGCGCAGGCCGTCGAGGTCGAAGTGCTCGAGCCACCACGCCGCGTCGTCTACCATCTGATCCACCACGCGCCAGTTCTGCCACCGCAGGTCGGCGAGGAAGGGGTCGAACCAGCAGGTCTCGATGTGAGTGGCCCAGGGGCAGGAGAAGCCGCAGATGCAGTCGCCCTGCGGGTGGTTGAACCAGTCCGGGCCCTCGTGCTCCCGCCAGTACGGGTGCTCGACGTGCACGTGGTTGAGCACGGTGTCGAGGATCACGCGGATCCCGCGGCGATGTGCGGTCGAGATCAGGCGGTGCAGCTCGTCCTCGCCGCCGAAGCGCGAATCCACGGCGCGAGGAGCCGTGGGCCAGTACCCGTGATACGCCTCGGCCTCGTGTCCGTCGCGGCCGAGGAAGGCGCCCGTGGGATTCTGATACACCGGCGAGAGCCACAGCGCATTGGCGCCGAGCGCCTCGAAATACCCGTTTTCGATCGCCGCGGCTACGCCGTCGAGGTCGCCGCCGTGGAAGAAGCTGATATCCGCCTGATCGTCCAGCGCGCCACTGCCGCGGCGGAAGCGATCGACCATCACCTGGTAGATCACGGCGTCGCGCCAGTCGAATGGCGCGTCCTCGACCCACAGCGGCAGGGACACGGTCTCGGCCGCGACACCGCGGCTGTCCGTGGCCTGGATCGTCACGCGATGCTTGCCGGCGGCCAGACTGCTGCCGCGCACCGTGATGTCGCCGGGCGGCGTGATTGCGACGTCGAGCGCGGTGCCGTCGGCGCGCGTGGCAGTTACAGTCGACACCGGCGCCGCTGATACTGCGCGCACGAAGCGCAGGTCGATCGCCACCGTGCCGTTCGCAGCCGCCTCGGCGCGCACCACCTCCAGCTCGGGCGCCTCGCAGTCGGGCACGCGCACCGCCGAGTTCTCCCGGCCGTCGGCGTCGAACAGGGTCAGCGGATTGTACGGATCGAGGAAGGTCTCGCCGTCGACGTGCACGCGGTACTGCTGGGTGCCGGGGAAGGCCTCGATGCGCGCCCAGTAGCGTCCGTCGCCGTCGCCGTCGGTCATCGGGGTGGCGGTCTCATCCCAGGAGTTGAAGTCGCCGACCACGGCGATGCGATCCGGCGGCGCTTCGGTGTCGAAGAACACCAGGAAGCTGCCGTCGCGGAGGTACTCGGGGGGGAGGGGAGTGGAGTCGGAGTCGGAGGAAGAGGAGCAGGCGAACTGGAAGAGGAGGCAGAGCAGCGCCGCGGCGAGCCTGGGACTGAAGTCCCAGGCTGACTTCTTGGGCCCCTGGCGGGGCTGAGTTACCAACTTGACCCGATTGGGCGACTCAGTGGCGAAGCCACCCAAGATGTCAGCCTGGGAATTCATTCCCAGGCGACGTACTCCAGGCAATGCCACTACGGCTCCCAGCTTCCGCAGAAGGGCGCGGCCGCATCCGGATTCTCGCGCTCGAGGATGCCGAGGATGTACCCCCCGGCGCCGAAGCCGACCATCGGCACCTCGCCCTCGTAGTCGCTGCTGTCCGGGTGGTGTAGCTCTGCGATCATCCCGTGATTGAACAGCGCCTGGGCCGTGATCCAGTCCAGCAGGTCGTCGGCGGTACTTTCGCGATTGGCGCGGCGGTTGGCGATCGAGGCGCGAAGATCCACGAAGACCCACTCCTGCCGGTCGTACCAGTCGATGTCCGGCGCGTCGCGCCGCGAGAAGCCGCGCCCGCTGGCCACGCGCAGGCTGGCCTCCAGCGCGTCGAGGGTGGCCGTGCCCACCGAGCCGGTGGGCTGGAACAACAACCAGTCGAAGGCCTCGACCGTGGCCATGTCGTGGTACCCGGAGCCGGCCTGCAAATGCTCGTACGAGCTGGCCAGCACGTCCGAGCCGTCGAGACACCCCGCCGCCAGGGCGTCGCGGATCGACTGCCCGGCGCCGTGCCACGTCGCGGCCAACGCATCCTCGCCACGCGCCTCGGCCAGCGCCGCAGCCTCGCACAGGCCGCGCGCCGCGGCCAGCGAGGTGTAGCTGAAGCGCTTCTGGTTGTCGTTCCAGTGCACCTCCCAGATCGAGGAGTCGGCCGCGATCAGCCCGGTCTCGCCGTCGACCAGGTTGACCAGCGCGCCCGCGATCTCGTCGCGGACCACTGCCCAGTGCTCGTCGAGCAGCGTGGTGTCGCCGGAAGCGCGTACGTATTCGCCCAGCGCCCAGAGGAACAAACCGAAGCCGTCGAACTCGATGTTGTAGCCGTCCGAGTTCAGATCGCTCTCCTCCTTGCCGCGGCCGAAGTAGCGCGTGATCGTCACCTGGTACGGCGTGCCCACGTACGGCTCCTCGTAGTATCCGGAGTCGGCGAGCAGCACGAACTCCAGCCCGGCGCGGGCCTCGGCGTGGTGCCCGGTGCGGGCCAGCGCCACCAGCGCGTACGCCATGTCGCGCATCCAGCAGATGTTCCAGTTGCCCGGCGGCAGCGAGGCCAGGATCTGGCCCGCGGAGAGGTCGCTCGGCTCCCACACCTGGCCCTGGCGCAGGATCGCCTCGGACTGGCGCCACACCAGGATCTCGGCCGGTGAGAGGCCGACCGGCGGAGCGCTGCGCCAGGTTTGCCACTCGGCGAGCACGTCCGCGAGCAGCGACTCGACGTCGGCGCCGTACGCTCCGTACGCCGCGTTCACGTCCGCGATCAGCGCAGCCTGCTCCGTGCCGTTGCGCTCGAAGGCGCTGACCACGCCGATCCAGCCCTGCTCACCCGGAGCCAGGGTGAAGTCGTTCTGGAAGCCCGCGGCCTGGTCGTCGGCCGTGGCGCAGTTCGCCACGTCGGGCAGGTCGTTGCCCTGGGACAGCACCTGCCATGGGTTGTCGGCGTGGCCGCCCGGGCCGCAGCTGTAGTGGTCGAAGCTCAGCGGCCGGTAGAACATCACCCCGCCGTAGCTCGACTCGAGGTACCCGCCGGACTGGAGCACGATCTGCTCGTCCTTGGCGTCGGGATTGATCGGATCCGCGTCGGTGGTACCGAGGTGGTAGTTGTGCAGCGAGTACAGCGAGACCGAGGTCGAGGCCGCGCCCTCGTTGGTCGCCGTGCCCAGCAGGACCAGGGCCGGGCGGGCTAGCTCCCAGGGCGCGTACAGGTACGTGTCGATGCGGATCTCGTCAACCCGGTGGACCAGGTGGATCACGTTGGTCTGCTCGAGGTACTCCTCGCGCACGGTCGGGAGCTCGTTGAGCCACACGTTGGAGGTGGTGGTGCGCACGCCGAGGTACGTGTCGTAGAGCATGTCGCGGGTGCCGACATCCTCGTCCCAGTTCTTGTAACCGTGCTCGAGCAGGGTGTCGGCCTTGCGGGTGGCGATATCGTAGCCCACGGCGCCGTGGCCGTTGAGCGAGACCAGGGTGCCGAAGCTGGCGTGCGCCGCGGTGCACAGGGCCGCGCCCGCGTCGCAGTCGGGCAGGCAGGCCTCGTTTTCGAGATGGAAGCCGGTGGTGCACTGGTCGCAGTCCGGCGGGTTGTCCCAGCCCCAGGGGCAGGCGTCCACGTCGGTGTCCGAGTCCGAGTCGGTGTCCGAGTCCGTGTCGGTGTCGGTGTCCGAGTCGGTGTCGGTGTCCGAGTCGGTGTCGGTGTCCGAGTCGGTGTCGGTGTCCGAGTCGGTGTCGGTGTCCGAGTCGGTGTCGGTGTCCGAGTCGCTGTCGGAGTCCGAGTCGCTGTCGGTGTCCGAGTCGCTGTCGGAGTCCGAGTCGCTGTCGGTGTCCGAGTCGGTGTCAATGTCCGAGTCGCTGTCGGAGTCCGAGTCGCTGTCGGTGTCCGAGTCGCTGTCGGTGTCCGTGTCGGTATCCGAGTCCGAGTCGGTGTCGGTGTCGGTGTCCGTGTCCGCGTCCGTGTCAGCGTCGCCGCTGTCCGGCACGCAGGTCAGCCCGTCCGGCACGTACCCCTCCGCGCACCCGTCGCAGAGCGCGCCGGCGTACCCGTCATCACAGTCGCAGACCTCGTTGCCGTGCTCGTCCACGCGGCACTTGCCGTGGATGCACGGATCGCTGTCACAGGGGTGGTCTGGCACGCACTCTCCTTCGTCGAGATGGTACCCGTCAGCGCAGGCGTCGCAGGCCTCGCCGGCCCAGCCCGCCTCGCAGTCGCACCAGGCCGAGTCCGCATCCATCGCGCAGACTCCGTGACCGCAGTCAACGCCCTGGCAGCGGTCCAGCACGCAGGTCAGGCCGCGCGAGACGTACCCGTCGTCGCAGACGCAGGTCGGCTTGCCGTCCCGTATCACGCAGGTGCCGTGCAGCGAGCAGTCCACGTTGTCGCAGAGGTTGGAGCCGCCCTCGTCCTTTTCGCAGCCGGTTGCGAGCAGCACCATCAGAACCGAAACTGTGCGCAGTGCACGCATGGCTCACTCCGTCACGTAGAGCGCCGAGTCACGGCCGGCCAGCGTCACCGAGATCTTGCCGCTGCTGGCCGTGACCGTGCCGCCGTGGATCGCATCCCGCAGCACCGTGCCGTCGAGCAGGCCGGCGCCGGTCAGCGAGATCTCCCGCGTCCGCGAACCCGGATCGCGGTTGAACACCACCACCGCTCGGTCGTTGGCGTGGCGCAGGCCGAAAGCCCAGAACAGCCCGTCCCCGTCCATCTGCAGCTCGGTCCGCTCTCCGTAGCGCAGGGCAGGGTGCGCGTGCCGCGCCGCGGTGAGCTTTTTTATATGCGCCAGCGTGTCTCGCTGGTGCTGTGACAGCTCGGCGTCGAACTGCATGAAGCGCCGGTTGTCCGGGTCGCCTGCTCCGGGCAGGCCGTACTCGTCGCCGTAGTAGATCAGCGGGATCCCGGGTACGCTGATCAGGAAGGTCCAGGCCAGGCGCAGCTTGCGGAACGGGGTCTCGTCGCCGGGCAGGCCCGGCGGGTCGTTCCAGCCCTGCTCTTTGGAGCCGTTGCCCCACAGGTCGTTGATCTGACCTGCGGCATGCGACAGCGCCCGCGCCACGTCATGGTTGCCGAGGAAGTTGGACATCACCGCCCACTCGCCGTAGTAGCCCTCGTTCCACTGCAGCATGCTCTCCAGGCCGCGGAAGTCCTGCTCCTCGCGCAGGAAGGTCTTGGTCACCTGCCAGTACAGCGGGAAGTCGAACTGCCCGTCGAGCTCCTCGGGCCGCACGTACTCCTTGATCAGGCCCGAGCCGTCCTCGCCGGTGAAGGTCTCGCCCACCATGTAGAACCGCAGGTCCGTGGTGGTCACGCTCTCGTCGATGCGGGCGCGCAGGGCATAGCTGAAGTCGTGGATCATGTGCTTGACCGCGTCGAGCCGGAAGCCGTCGATATCGGTCTCCTGGATCATCCAGATCGCGTGCTCGATCACCGTGTTCATCACGTCGAGGTTCTTGTACTCGAAGTCGGGGAGATAGGGCGCGAACCAGCAGCTGATCGGCTGGTCCCAGCCGCAGACGTACAGGTCGTGGAACCAGCCGCCGTGCTCGTGCTGCTGCCACAGCGGGCTGTCGGTGTGCACGTGGTTGGCCACGAAGTCGACCAGCACGCGGATGCCGCGGTCGTGGGCCGCCTCCACGAGCTGCTTGAAGTCGGCCAGCTCGCCGAAGTGCGGATCCACGGGCTGCACGCCGGGCAGCGTGTTGTCGTCGCGCCAGCCCGTGCTGATCGGCCAGTACGAGTGGTACCCCGAGTAGATCTTGCCGTCGCTGCCCAGGCCCGAGCCCTGGGTGTTCATCGAGATCGACGAGATCCACAGCGCGTTCACGCCGAGGTCGTCGAAGTACCCGCCCTCGATCTGCTGCAGCAGACCGGCGAAGTCGCCGCCCTGCCAGTTGGCCGGGAGCTCCACGCCGTTGCTCGGGCTGTCGTTGCCCGCATCGCCGTTGGCGAAGCGGTCGGTGAGCACGAAGTACAGCACCGCGTCTTCCCACTGGAAGGGCGTGGTCTCGACCCACAGCGGCACGTACAGCCGGGCCGCGGCGCGGCCGGCCTGGTCGCTGGCGCGGAAGCGGTACGCGTACTTGCCGGGCTGCAGCCCCGTGTCGCTGACGGTGAGCAGCCCGGCACCCGCGTCGAAGACGCCGGCCATCGCCACATCGTTGCGCGTGGCCTCGACGGCCGCCGGATTCACGCCTGCGGCCTGGTTGCCGTCCACGTACCGCACCTGAAAGCTGATATCGCCGCCGCTGACCACCGGCGGAGCCACCAGCTCCAGCACGGGCAGATCGCAGTCGGCCACGCGCAGCCGCGAGTTGCGCTGGCCCTCGACCCACTTGTAGTACGGGTTGCCCGGATCCTCGAACCAGGAGTCGCGGCCCTGGTCGTAGAGCTTGTACCCGTAGTCGCCGGCACCGAGATCCGCGATCGCGATGCGGTACGTGCCGTCGGGCTGGCGGTCGAACCTGTGGGTCAGCGCCCAGTCGTTGAACTCACCCCGGATGTACAGCGCGGTGATCGTCTGGCCGCCCGGGTCGTGCGTCACGACGGTCTCGCAGGCGCGAGCCGCCACGCACCGGGCCGTGCCCGTGCTGTCGTCGCAGACCTGGGCTCCGCAATCGAGGCCGGCCGTGGCGCAGGTCGCGCTGCAGGTGCCGTTGCCGTCGTTGTCCTGGTACCCGTCCGCACAGTCCGTGCAGCCGTCGCCGCTGTACTCGGGGTCGCACATGCAGCCGGCCTGGCCCAGCCGCACCTCGCAGTGGCCGTGGTCGCCGCAGTCGGGCGCGGCCGTGGCGCAGTCGGGCAGGCACGAGCCATCGCCGTCCTGATCCTGGTACCCCGCGTCGCAGAGGCAGGTCGCGCTTCCGCCGTCGTCCTGGCACACGGTCTTGTGCAGGGTGGTGCAGGGGTTGGGGTCGCAGGCGGTGTCTGCCACGCACTGGTCGGCCGCGTCGCGGTGATACCCTGCGGCGCAGATCTCGCAGTGCTCGCCGCCGTACCCGGCGGCGCAGTTGCATTCGAGGCCCGTGCCGCAGGTGCCGTGGCCGGAGCAGGTGGTGGCCGGGTCGCAAATCGTATCCACCACGCACAGGCCGGTGCCGTCGTCGTGGTACCCGGCGTCGCAGTGGCAGCTGTGGCCGCCGCCCGCCTCCTCGCGGCACACGGTCTTGTGCGCTTCTTGGCAGGGGTTGGGGCTGCAGGCCGAGTCCGCGACGCAGACGCCCGCCTCGTCGTGGTACCCTGCGTCGCAGAGACAGCTGTGGCTGCCGCCGCCGTCGTCCTGGCACACGGTGCGGTGCACCTCCTGGCAGGGATTGGGGGTGCACGCCGTGTCCGCGACGCACGCGCCGTCCTCCTCGTGATACCCGGAGTCGCACAGGCAGAGGTGCCCGCCGCTGCCGTCGTCGCGGCAGTCGCTGCGGTTGGTCTCGGTGCAGGGATTGGGCGCGCAGGCCGTGTCCTCGACGCAGACGCCCGCGGTCTCGTGATAACCCGGATCGCACTCGCAGGCGTACCCGGCGTCACCCGGATCCTCGCGGCAGACCGTGCGATGCGCCTCGGTGCAGGGATTGGGATCGCAGGGTCCGCCCACGTCGGGCACGCAGATCAGGCCCTCCTCGTGGTACCCCGTGGCGCAGTCGTCGCAGTAGTCGCCGCTGTACCCGGTGTCACAGGTGCAGGTCGCGGTGCCGTCCTCCTCGGTGCACGCGCCGTGAACGCAGGGATCCGGATCGCAGGCCGTGTCCGAGACGCAGCGCAGGTTCTCCGGATGGTACCCGGCCGCGCACTCGTCGCAGTACGTGCCGCTGTACCCGGTGTAGCAATCGCACACCGGCTCGCCGCCGACGCTGCGGCACACCCCGTACACGCAGGGATCGTCCTCGCAGGGCGAGCCGGCCACGCAGAGCAGACCCTCGGCGTGGTAACCGGGAGCACAGGTGTCGCACAGCGCGCCGCTGTACCCCGCGTCACAGGTGCAGATGGCGTTGGTGCCGTCCGGGGTGCAGGTGCCGTGGACGCAGGGCGACGAGGTGCAGGGATCGGTGACGCAGCCCAGCTCGTACGGCGTGTACCCCTCGTCGCAGAGGCAGGTCGCGCGGCCGTCCACCACCGCGCAGTCGCCATGCTCGCCGCAGCCGATCCCGTCGCAGGGCGATGTGTCGTCCGTGCCCTTGCAGCCGGCCGCGAGCACCAGGGCCAGGGCGGCCAGGAGGTGAAATCCTCGCGTGTCCTTCAGCATCTCGTCTCCCCGGTGTGTCGTGCCAGCCGGGCATTTTGCGGCATCGCGCGTGCGGGGTCAAGCGCTCCCGCGCGCCCAGGCCGCTCGCGCCCTTCTGCTCTCGTACGGGCTGCAGCGCGCGCGTTGACCGCAGGTACGCAGAGTGCTACCATGCGCTCGCACAATACAGGGGACCGGAGAGGAAAACTCACGAGTTGCGTATTTGCAGGGAAGTGTCATTCTACCCTGGACGCCTGGGATCCCGAAAATACGCCGTGTTATGTGCTGAAGCTTGTGCGCTCGGGAGGTAACTGACCATGGGTAACCACCGCCTGCAGACCGCGCTCATCGCCGTCGTCTGCTCGGCAGCGACCGCGGTGCTGATCTCGTCGGCCTCGGTCTTTGCCGACGGCAATCCGGCCACCGACGCGGTCGCCAAGCTGATTCCATACAGCGGGATCCTCGAACGGAACGGCGTGGCGGTCACCGGCGTCATCGAGATGACCTTCAAGATCTACGACGCCGACGTCGTGGATCCGATCTGGACCGAGACGCAGGTGGTCTCGGTGTATGGGGGGCGGTTCTCGGTGCTGCTCGGCTCGAGCGATCCGCCCAGCGGGGCCGCGCTGCGCGACGCGATCACCAACGCTGACGACCTGTACCTCGAGATTGTGCTCAAGGAGGGCGTCACCGAGATTCCGCTCTCCAACAAGCAGCGCTTCCTGCCCGTGCCGTACGCGCTGTGGACCACGGCCTCGACCGACTTCGTGATCCATGGCGCAGACAACGACGGCGCCGTCGCCGCGCTCGAGATCAATTCAAGCGGCGGGCAGCAGCTGCTCGCTGATGGCAACGAGATCGACTCCAACGGCACGCTGAACCTCAACTCGAACTCGGGCAACGACGTGATGACCGGCGGCTCGCTCGAGGTCGGTGACCGGCTCTATGTCAGAGGCACCGATTTCGAGCTCGGTGGGAGCGATGCCGGTCGCGGCGACGGCGGCGTCGCCCTGGTGCGCCAGACCGGCGATCAGCTCCTGGTCAACTACAGCGGGACCTTCAGCGGCGGCGTGAGCATCGAGGGCGGCGCGGACGGCGACGTGGTGGTCAACGGTCCGGACAACAACGGCGCGCGCGCGGCGCTGCATGTCGTGGCCGGCTCCCAGGAGATGCTGATCGACGGCAACAAGCTCGATTCGATCGGCGACTTTCCGCAGATCAGCCTCAGCCCCAACACGCAGGCCGGAGCCAAGGTCCACGGCCCGCTGGAGGCCGATCCCAAGCTGGTGGAGATGGCGCTGCTCGACTTCGCGGGGGACAGCGAATACTACACCACGGCCTACTCGACGGACGAGTGGAACTGCATGATCGGCAGCTTCGAGTACCTTGACGGCGACATCATGGAGGACGACGCCGGCAACATCCTCAGGGCCATCACATACCGCGAGAGTGGCGTGTGGAAGATGTACGCGGATTTCCGCTCACACAACAACCACGAGGATCACAAGATCGGGCTGGTGTGCTTCCGCACCGGTATCTCGAACCTGGTGTCGTGGTGGTGAACGGATTCGCCGAGCAGAGACTTGACCTCGCTCGAGAGAAGCAGGGAGGAACACGGTGAAATCCGAACGCATGTTGACGCTCGGCGCGGCGATCGTCTGCTCGGCGGTGACAGCGCTGCTGGTCTCGTCGGCCTCGGTGTTCGCCGACGGTGATCCGTCCAGCGACGGTGTGCCCAAGCTGATCCCCAGCAGGGCACGCTGGAGCAGGACGGCACGGCCTTCACCGGAACGATCGACATGACCAACAAGCTGTACGACGCCGACCAGACGATGCTTCGCGACGGCAACGAGATCGACGCGACGGACGGCACGTTGTACCTCCAGAACAACACGAAGCAACTCGTCAAGGCGGGCGACGACACCGCATTGAACGACATCGCGATCATCTGCTGCGCGTTCTAGGCCAGTTCGCAAGAGCCCGGAGAGAGGAGCTCGAGGCACGATGAAGTACCAGGCAACACGACGCATCCTGACGTTGCTCACCACGTTGCTCCCGGCAGCCGCGCTGGCCCAGACCGGCGTGTCCGACGACCGGGTGAGCCTGCCCGAGGGACCCGGCTCGCTGGAGGGCGTGGGCGAGAACGTCGAGATCGATCCCAACATGGGGATGATGCGCTACTCGGTCAAGGTCAGTGTGCCCCAGGGCTTCCCCGGCATGACGCCGGGCGTGGGTCTCTCGTACAGTTCGGGCAGCGGCGGCTCGGTGGCCGGCATGGGCTGGAGCCTCTCCATGCCCAACATCGAGCGCAGCACCGCGCGCGGGCTGCCCGAGTACGACGTGGACGACGGGTTCGCCGCCGACGGCGGCGACCAGCTGGTGTACGTCGAGGGCACTGACCCCCGGATCTACCGCTCGCGCTTCGAGAAGGGCTTCGTGCGCTACCTGTGGCATGCAGCGGGTGATGGCACCGAGGGCTACTGGACCGCCGAGTACTCGGACGGCCGCATCGGCACCTTCGGCGCCGAGGCGGACGGCACGCTGGTGCCGGACTCGCGCGTCAGCGGCGCGGGCGGCACCTTCCGCTATCACCTGGTGGAGATGGCCGACCGCTACGGGCACAAGATCCGCTACGACTACAGCACCTTCGACGGCAACTTCACGCTGGTGCAGCGCATCGGCTGGGTCCACGACGGCAACGGCGACCCCACGTACTACGTGACCTTCGCGTACGAGGACCGCAACGACCTGCTCTCCGACTGCAAGGCCGGCTTCAACGAACTGCTGGATAAAAGGCTCTCCCGGGTCAACGTATTCGCCCACGGACAGCGTATCCGCTACTATGACCTGAGCTACGAGGACTATGCCGAGTCCGGCGGCTTCACGAGGCTGGTCGGCGTGCAGATGCACGGCCTCGACGGTACGCCGTACCCGGTGCACGAGAGTTTCGAGTACTCCCGGGGGCTCGGCGCCCAGTGCACGGGCGACGACTGCGTCAAGCCGTACACGATGGCGATGGGCAGCCTGGGCGTGGACCTGCAGAGCGGAGATGCCACGCTGCTCGACATCAACGGCGACGCGCTGCCCGACGTGATCGACACCTCGCGTCCAGGCGAGCCGCACCGCATCTTCCTCAACGTGCTCACCGACAACGGCGACGGCACCTTCAGCCACGCCTTCCAGATGCCTGCGCTGGAGAGCGCCATTGGCGCACAGGACTCGCACGACCTCTCATCACCGTACTGCCAGGTGATGGACGTGGACGGCGACGGCTTCACCGACCTGATCAACTCACAGACCGGCGACGTGCTGAAGAACCTCGGCGGCGGGGACTGGGACTCGGTGTACTCGCTCTGGTCCTCGGGCGATGGCGGCGCGCCTGATCTCAACGGCGACTTCGATCCCTCGGACGGCGAGCTGCGCACGGTGCGCTTCATCGACTACGACAACGACAAGCGGATCGACCTGATCCGCAGCGTGGGATCCGGGGCCTCGAACACGACCACGGTCTTCCGCAACATCGGCGACGGGGGCTTCCAGAGCGATGACCTGGTCGACGCGCTGGAGGCCGGCTTCGAGTCGGACAACCTCGAGCTGAACGACATGAACGGCGACGGCCTGCTCGACGCGGTGCAGGTGACGGTCGACACGGTGCGCTACCGGCTCAATTTGGGCTGGGGCCACTGGGAGCCGTGGGTCGAGATCGCGGGCTTCGACTTCACCGATCAGGAGAAGGTCGAGGCCGAGCTGGAGGACCTCAACGGCGACGCGCTGGCCGATCTGGTGCTGGTGGCCGGCAATCAGGTGCGCTACTGGATCAACCGCAACGGCGACAGCTTCGATCCCGAGCAGGTCATCAGCAGCGCCGACATCGACGGCGAGATCCCGGTGCGCGATGCCTCGGTGACCGTGCTCTACGCCGACATGAACGGCAACGGCTCGTCCGACGTCCTCTGGATCACCTCCTCGGGCGATGCGACGTACCTCGAGCTGTTCCCGGTGCGGCCGAACCTGATGAGCCGCGTGGAAAACGGCATGGGCAAGGTGACCGAGGTCGGCTACGGCACGTCGGTCGAGCAGCAGGCTCGCGACGGCGGGCGCAGCGCCTGGGCCTACTCGCTGCCGCACCCGATGGTGGTGGTCACGCGCTACGACGAGTGGGACGAGCTGACCGACGTGCACCAGGTGACCAGCTACATCTACCACGACGGGTACTACGACGGTAAGGAAAAGCAGTTCCGCGGGTATCAGCATCTGGAGCTGCTGGAGGAGGCGGACGAGAGTAGCGAGGAGAGCCTGACCCTCGAGACCCACGACGTCGGCGCCACGGATGCGTACCGCAACGGGCTCCTGCTGACGCGGGAGGTGCAGAGCGACGGGCGCTCGCTGGAGCTGCTCACCTACGCCTACGAGGACTGTGATGTCGAGGGAGTGCCGGACAGCGGGCTGCTGTTCCCGGTGCGCCACGTCTGCATGGTGTCGGAGACTACGGAACGGCGGGAGGGGCGTCCGGCGGTCGAGCACGCCACCGTCGAGACGCGCTACGAGTACGACGGCTACGGCAACCCGGTGCTGACTGCCGAGCTCGGCGTCACGGCCCTCGGCAGCGCGGCCTGCGCGGCCTGCGTCAGCGGCGACTACAGCGGGACGCCCTGCGGACCGCAGTGCCTAGGCGACGAGAGCTACACTCGGATCGAGTACGCCGTGCCTGCGGACAACGCCAACCGTTGGATCATCGACCGGTCCGTACGCAAGCGCGTTTTTGGCGTGGCCACGGCGCAGGGAGAGCCGGCGAGCGATCTATACGCCGAGACGCGTTACTACTACGATGGAGAACCTTTCACCGGGCTGCCCGCCGGCCAGCTCACCCACGGCTCGGTCAGCCGCGTGACCGAGCGGGTCACCGTGGCCGGCAACGTGGTCGAGACCACGCGCAACCGGCTGGACGAGCACGGCAACGTGATCGAGGCGCTGGACGCCAATGCGACTCTGGCCGGCAACGATCACCGTCGCGTGTACACCATGGACGACACTGGGCTCCGGGTGATACGCACCGAGGTGCTGCTCGAAGACGGTGACGGGCCGTACACCCTTCGGCGCGACGTGCAGTACGATCCCGTGCTCGACCTGCCGATCGAAGCCACCGCCTGGATGGTGACGCGGGGCGGCGCGCCGGTTGATGCGCGCAACAGCCTGTTCTACGGCTACGACGAGTTCGCGCGGATCGTGTCCCGGACCTACCCCGGCGAGGCGGCGGGGATGGTCTCGGAGCAGTACCTCTACGAGTTGGGCAACCCGGTCAGCCGCGTCCTCGTACGCTCGCGCTCCGAGAACGGCGGCGAGCTCGACATAGAGGTCGTGCAGTGCTACGACGGCCACGGCCGCGGGTACCAGAGCCGGTTCCTCGTCGACACCGACGAGTACAAGGTCAGCGGCTTCACGATCTTCAACACCAAGGGCGACAAGCAGGAGGTGTTCCAAGCCTATCGCGGCACCGGCGGGCAGTGCGATCTGGCGCCCCCGGCCGGCACGCTCTCCGTGAGGACGCGCTTTGATGGCCAGGGCCGGGCGATCGAGCAGATCTGGCCCGACGCCGAGCCCGGGGACGGCGAGGAGGCCGTCACCCGCACCGAGTTCCTGCCGCTGGCCGAGGTGCGCCACGACCTCGAGGACACGCTCGCCGGCGGCGATCACGCCGGCACGCCGGTCGTGGAGCGGCGCAACGGGCTCGACCAGACCGTGGCCGTCGAGCGCCTGCTGGCGCCGGGTGGTCCTCCGCTGGTCCACGAGTACCGCTTCGACGAGCTGGGTGAGCTGGTCGCCTGGCACGATCCAGGCGGTCACGAGCGCCAGCAGGAGTACGATCTGCTGAGCCGCGTGATCCGGGTGGACGATCCCGATCGCGGCGTGTCGACCATCGAGTACGACGCGGGGGGCAACCCGATCCGCGCCGTCGACGCACGGGGCGTGGTGCGCCGTCTGGCCTACGACGGCGACAACCGGCTGATCGCCGAGTGGGACGAGGACGACGAGGCGGGGACCCGCATTGAGTACCGTTACGACGTGGCGGGAGACTGTCCGGTCGACCAGTGCAGCAACCTCGCCGGCCGGCTGGCCGCGGCAACCTACCCGCTGGGCGAGTTCGGCGCGGGTGAGGATCGCCACGGCTACGACTTCCGCGGCAATCCAACGACGCTCGTCCGGGTGCTCGACGAGCTCGAGTTCAAGTTCGAGACGCAGTACGACAACAGTGGGCGCCTCGTCGGCAATACCTATCCCAACGGGCTGCACGTCGATCTCGAGCTCGACGGCGCCGGTCGCGTGACGCGGGTGCCCGGCTATCTAGATCCGGTCGAGTACGGGGAGCGCGGCGAGCTGGTTGGCGTGACGATGGCCAACGGGGTAACCACCGCCCGCGAGTACGACGAGCGGATGCGGCTGGCGAGCCTGACCGCAACCGGGCCCGACGCCAGCGCCGTGCTGGCCTACGAGTACCGTCGCAATCGCGAGGGCCAAATACTCGAGGTCACCGACGGGCGGGTCGACGACGGCCACCCGCTGGGCAGCGCGCGCTACACCTACGACGCGCTTTACCGCCTGACGTGCGCCGAGCTCGATCCGGCACGGCCGTCACACGCCGAGACGATCGAGGTCGCCTTCGATGCAGTCGGAAACATCACCGCCAAGACTTCGAGCCGCGGCGCGGCGAGCCCTGCACACGTCGGTGACTACCGCTATGGCGAGACCGGCGCGGGCCCGCACGCGGTGACGACCGCCGGCGCGGTGAGCCTGGCCTACGACGCGGCGGGAAACCTGGTCGCTCGCGGTGGCGCCTCGTACGAGTGGGACTTCCTCGGTCGGATGATCCGCGCCACCGAGGCTGGCGATGAGATCGCCCGCTTCGCGTACGGCCCGACCGCCGATCGGTTGGTCAAGCGCGAGGGCGACAGCACCACGTACTACGTCAGCCCGGGCTTCGAGGTGCGCGACGGCGTGGCCAGCGTGTTCATCTCGGTGGACCGCGAGCGCTGGGTGCAGGTCGAGGATCCAGGCTTCGTTCCGCGGATGCTTGGCGATATCGCGCCCGCCAGCGGGGCCGATCGGGCGCTCGTCGCCGAGCCGGACGGTGCGATCACGGCTGGCGACGCCTGGCTGGCCCAGGCCGTGACCACGGACCTGCTGGCCTTCGCCGCTCCGACGCGTGTGGGGGAGGTCCGTGCGCTGCTCGGGGCGAGCGTCGATCGTATGCTGCGCGGCGGTAGTGGCGACACCGAGGTTCGCTACCTGCACGCCGACCATCTCGGCGGCACGGTCGCGGTGACGGACGACGCCGGTCGGGTAGTGGAGCGCTTCGAGTACTACCCCTACGGCACCGTACGCCACCAGACCGGCGAGTTGCCGAGCATCGGGTACACCGGCAAGGAGCAGGACGGGAGCACCGGCCTGATCTACTTCGGTGCGCGCTATCTCGATCCCTGGACCGGCCGCTGGACCGCCACCGATCCGCTGTTCGCGATCCTCGTGGATCCGGCGACGGACACGCCCGAGGAGGCGACCGGTGCCTACCCCTATGCCGGCGGAGACCCGGTCAACACCGTCGACGAGGACGGCCGCTTCCTCAACTTCCTAGTCGGCGGCATCGTCGGCATGGTGGTAGGTGCGGTGGCCGAGATCTCGGTGCAGAAGGCCAAGGGTCAGAAGATCAGCTGGAAGAAAGTGGCCTTCAAGTCGCTGCTCGGCGCCGGCGCCGGCGCGCTGACCAGCGGGTTCTCGGCGATCGGCACCGCAGTCGGAGCTACGGCCGAGATCACGACCTACAAGGTGATGGAGAACAAGGGGTACAGCGCCAAGGACGCCGCGCGCGGCGGATCGATCGCCAACTCGACGGCCAACGTGATCGGCGGCATCGTCGGCGTGATCAGCGCCCTGGCCACGGGCGACGCCCTCGGCGGCCTGTGCAGCCTCGTCGAGCACGTTGGCACCGAGCAGGCGCTTCAGGCCACCAAGCAGGTGGCGGTCGTCGCCTCGGCGGTCGGCGGCTCGCTGCTCACTGCGGCGCACGGGACCAACATCGGCGTGCAGTCCAGCCGGCTGTCCAAGAGCCCCGAGACCATGGAGCGGCGCCTGAAGCGCAGGCTGGCGCGCGACGCGGCCAAGAAGGTCAAGCAGAAGGCCAAGGCCAAGGCCAAGAAGCAGGCGCGCAAGGCTGCGGCCAAAACCGAGAAGGCCAGGGCCAAGGAAGCTAGAAAAGCGAAGAAGTCTTGAGGCATGGCGGGCGAGATGCGATCGATCGGGAGTAGAGGCTGAAATGAAGATGTATTTGTCCTGCAAGACCGTGAGCCTGGCGCTTGGCGTCCTTGCGGTGGTGACGGCCTGCGACGACGACGGCGGCGGTCCGAGCTGTCCGCCGGGCCAGCAGAACTGCGCCTGCAAGGAGGGCAATGTCTGCGACGACGGGCTGAAGTGCACGGACGGCTTCTGCGTGCCCGACACCTGCCCCGAGGGCTCGGAGGGCTGCCCGTGCTACGCCAACAACACCTGCGACGCGGGCCTGGAGTGCCAGGCCGGCGTGTGCCAGAGCGAGAGCTGCCCGGCCGGCACCAAGGGCTGCCCCTGCGTCAACGGCACCACCTGCGACGCGGGGCTGGAATGCCAGCAGGGCGTGTGCACGGACCCGGCCTGTCCGGTGGGCAGCGAGGGCTGCCCCTGCAACGCGCAGGACGGCTGTGATGCCGGGCTGATCTGCGAGGACGGCACCTGCCGCAGGGAGGACTGCCCGGCCGGCACCGAGGGCTGCCCCTGCGATGCCGGCACCTGCCAGGGCGAGCTGGAGTGTCGCGACGGCACCTGCCAGCAGCCCGAGCCGGAGCACGGCGTGTCAGTGGGCAGCGCGGACGTGCGCGCCTGCGACGTGATGTTCGACGTGGGCGCCAGCGGCGCGATCGCGGTCGGCTTCGCGGACAGCGTGATCGGGCGGCATAAAAAGGACGGGACGCGCATCGCCTTGAGCTTCACGGCCAAGGCGGACGCGGCCCTGGTGGGTGTGGTGGTCCGGCTGCTCGACAGCGGCGGGGCCGAGCTCGACGCGAGCGGGATCACCCCCTCGCAGGTGACCTGTCACGACCGTCTGGGCAAGGCTGTGGCCGGCCCGGACCTGAGGTTCGAGTAGCGAGAACGCTGGGAGGCGTATCATGAATGCGAGACGCGGAAGATGGCTCGGTGGTCTGGCGACGGCCCTGGCCCTGGCGCTCGCAGCCGCTGGCTGCGACGACGGCGGCGGAGGGTCGTCCTGCCCGCAGGGCACCGAAGGCTGTCCGTGCTATGCCAACGACTCGTGCGACGGCACGCTGGCCTGCGACGAGGGAACCTGCCGCCAGCCGGGCTGCGAGCGCGGCAGCGACGGCTGCGCCTGCTACCCCAACGCCACCTGCGATGCGGGCCTGGAGTGCTCGGGCGGGTTGTGCCGGCCCGAGAGCTGCCCGCAGGGCGACCTGGGCTGCGCCTGCTTCAGCAACGAGACCTGCAGCGTGACCGGCGGCGGCGTGCAGCTGGTGTGCGAGGAGGGCCTGTGCGTGGAGCCGGATCCGTGCACGCCGGGCTCGGACGGCTGCGAGTGCACCGCGGGCGGCGGATGCGATCCGGGGCTGGAGTGCGTGGACGGCGCCTGCCAGCCCGTGGTCTGCCCCGAGGGCAGCGAGGGCTGTCCCTGCGGGGCGGGCGACGCCTGCGACGATGGCCTGATCTGCGAGGAGGGAACCTGCGAGCCCCTCGGCTGCACGCCGGGCACGCTGGGCTGCGTGTGCGACGCCGACGACGCCTGCGAGGGGCTGGACGTGTTCTGCGACAGCGACGGCATCTGCAAGCTCGATCCCTGTCCGGCCGGCCACGAGGGCTGCCCCTGCGCCGCGGGCGACACCTGCGGCCACAACTCCCGCGGCGAGGCGCTCACATGCGACAACGGCACCTGCGTGGCGGCCTCGTGCACGCCGGGTGACACGGGCTGCGTGTGCGTCAACGGCACCGACTGCACCGAGCCCAGCGACGAGTGTATAGACGGCTTCTGCCAGCCCGCGGACTGCGTGGCCGGCGAGCTGAACTGCCCCTGCGCCGGCGGCAGCTGCGCACCCGGGCTGACCTGCCGCGACGGCGCGATCTGCGTTGACAGCTCGGGCTATCCCGGCGGGCCCTGCTTCGCGGACGGCACCTGCCGCAGCGGCAACCGCTGCTCCAACGACGTCTGCGTGCCCTGCACGCTGGGCACGCTCGACTGCGCCTGCGACGACCTGGGCGAGTGCATGCCCGGCCTGGAGTGCAGCGAGGAGCTGTGCGTGGAGTACACCGGCCAGCAGGTCCCGGACCAGCCGCAATGCTACACGCCCTGCGAGCGCGACTTGGTGCTGGCCGACGGCACGTACCGCAGCTGCCCGGCCAGCGGGCTGATGGCGGGCTGCATCGGCGATCTCGAATGCACCGAGGGCACCTGTGCCGAGGCCGGCGGCGAGCCGCTCGCCTGCGAGGCCGACATCGACTGCCCCAGCTTCCAGACCTGCATCCAGGGCCAGTGCTACTCGAACTGCGAGGACGACACCGGGTGCCCGGACGGCCTGGCCTGCAAGGACCACGCGTGCCGCAAGCCGTGCTCGGCCAACGCCGACGAGTGCGGCGACGGGTACGCCTGTTTGACCGACGACGGCGAGTTCGGCCACTGCTTGCCCGTGGCCAATCCCGAGGGCGAGCCGCAGCGGTCGGTCGATGGCTCGTACCGGCTGTCCAAGGTGGTGCTGGAGTTCTCCAATGTCAACACCTCGGACAAGCTCAAGATCACCAACGACAGTCCGGCCTTCGAGACCTTCCGCGTGCGTAAGCGCAGCCATGCGGGTTACTTCGACGACGGAACCAGCGAGCGTTTCGACGACCCGGACGACGGCGTGGATTGCGACCCGGCCCAGGACTGCCCGCTGTTCTGGATCGAGATGGGCGAGGATGGATCCACGAGCCGCGTACAGGAGTTCGAGATCGGTGTCGATGGCGAGGGGGGTGAGGTCGTGATCGAGATCGGCGGAGCAGGCGGCTTCGCCGGTGTGCGCTGGGATGGCCTGATCGAGGTGGTCCACCCGCGGCTGGGCGTGCAGACGATCACGATCGGCTACACCGAGCGCCCCGAGGGCCGCTGGGCCGGCAACATCTACTACTTCGCGCAGTTCGGCGATTACAAGCTGCAGGACTGGCTCGATGATCCGGTGGGTACGCCGGTGACCCAGGTTGGCAATGCACTCGTCCAGCGCTGGTCCGCCTTCCGCTCCGGCAACATCAGCTGGGACGAGTTCCTCGCGGTGATGACGGCCACGCGTACCGAGTCCTGGCGCTGGCCCAGCGTGACCGGCCCCTGTGAGGGCGAGTACGGCAAGTCCAGCGCGTGCTACATGTACGACATCAACGAGCTCGGCCTGGTGGAGTACACCGAGGATGTCGAGAGCGTGCCCATCCCGACCGGCGTGACCGAGCTGCCCTTTGCGGTCAACCTCAGGATCCCGGATTATTCGACGAATCCCGGCCTGATGGAGGGCCGGATCGAGAGCTCGCGGGCGCTGCAGTACGCGGGCAATCCCTCGTTCACCCTCGACTTCGGCAGCGATCCGGCGGGCTGCGACTCGACCCTCGGCGGCGCGTGCCAGGTGTTCGTCGAGGACATGGTGGCGGATATCTACGTTGGCGGCCGCTACGAGACCACCGGCGCTGACGTGGACTGCGTGGCCCGGGCCGGTGACGGGTACGCGCTGACCCAGATCCCTTGGCTGCTGCCCGGTTTCCAGCGGGCCACCGAGGTGGACGACGGTACGGGGCTGCGCTACCGCTACGAGTGCCGCGACTCGCTGCTGCCCTTTGACGACGGCTCGGATCCGCTGCCGGATCCACTGCTCGAGGTGAACTCGAGCCTGGCGATCAGCAATCCGATCCCGGACGGACGCACCCGCCGGAGGACGATCGAGCTGATCGACGGCTCGCTGGTCAATCAGAGCCTGCTGTTCCTGATCTTCAGGGAGACCTTCAACGGATTCGTGCCGGGCGCCGAGGGTAGCTTCAGCGCGTACGGGTACATGGTGCTCGAGCGGCGGCGGGTCGACCTCGATGACGAGGACGACAACGGCAACACCGTGCCCGATGTGTTCGAGGGCTCGGTGCCCGATGATCAGCGCACCGAGCCGGACGGGCTGCTCGATGTGGCTTGCAGCCCGGAGCTGGTCGAGGAGCTGCTCGGCTGGGGCAACACCGCGGTCACGGCGGACAACGCGGACGACGTGGTGATCGGGCTGATCGACGGCATCGTGCCGGACAGCTCGACCTCGTACATCGGCGACGGCAGCGTGGAGGGCGTGCACTACCTGTGCGTGGAGACGGGGTTGTTCGACGGCGGCCCCGGCGCCTCCACCGAGATCTACTCGGGCTCCACACCGCCCAACAACGACGACTGCAGCGCGAGTGCAGACGACGACTTCTACGCCGACAACGGCAGCTGCGACGACGGCGGGCCCGGCTCGGACACGGCGATCTGCCCGCTCGGGACGGACGAGACCGACTGCGGGAACCGCGCGGCCGGCGACGCGGACCCGCGCGTGGCCTGCCCGGCGGGCAGCGAGGTGATCTACTTCACCGTGGACAGCAGCCTGAAGAGCCAGGCCGACATCGCCGGCGAGGAATGCCAGGACGACGGCACCTGCCAGGACACGCTCAACGAGTGGCTCGCCTCCGGGACGCCGCTGATGCAGTACAAGCCGTCGTACCGCTGCGGGTACTTCGACGCGGTCGGCGATCCGATGCTCGAGAGCAAGGTCTACTGCGACGGTGACCGCCTCGACCTGCGTCGGGGCAAGCTGTTCCTCGAGTACACCGAGGAAGAGGCAGTGTTCACGCCGCTGTACGCCGAGATCGACTCGGCCTTCCGTTACAAGACCCAGTTCCGCAGCCGCACCGGCAAGACCATCGGCTTCGCGCCGCAGATCTGCGTCCCCAACTCGAACCAGATCCCGTACTGCTACGATCCGCCGTCGATCGAGGCGGCCCGCGAGCGGGTGGACTGCCTGCTCTACGTGTGGCGAAACCACTACGGAGACCTCGACGAGACGAGCGACGGGGCCCAGGATAAGCTGGAGGATTACCTCTGCACCAGCTACTCGTACACCGAGGCCTGCCACCAGGGCATGGACCCCACGGTGGTGCACGACGGCTTCGAGCGGCTGTACGCCGAGCTGCTGGTGATGATGGGCGACGAGTCGTACACCCGGGCCTTTGCCTCGCGCTTCGATCTGGCCGGCAGCAACGCGGTGAGCTTCGAGGGTACGCTGTTCGAGCCCGGCGGGATCAACCTCTCCGGCGCGGCGGGCTACGAGATGTACAGCCTGTACCAGGCGGCGCAGTACTACCAGGAGGCGCTCGACCGCTTCTACTCGATGAGCCCGCTGATGTGGGAGTCGCTGGAGTTCGGCTTCGACGCGCAGAACTTCGTCACCCCCGAGACGGTGACCTGGTACTTCGACCGGCTGATCCGCGCCTCGACGCAGAAGGGCCGCGCCTGGAGCGCGGTGGCCAAGCGCTACCAGAACTTCAACCGGCCCGACCTGGCGCGCTCGGTGATCGAGCGGGCCTACACCGCAACGTACGTCGAGTCGGTGGTGATCGGCCGGCTGATGCTGGTCATCTCCGACGAGCTGAAATCCGAGGACAAGCCGCAGGTGCTCGCCGTGCTCGAGGACAGCCAGCGGCGCTACCGCATGGCGATGCTCGACATGCGCAGCGTGTACGAATCGATAACCGACAACATCAACTTCTTCGGCCTGCCGCCGGACTACATTCCCTTCCCCACGCTGAACAACCGCGAGGACAACGCCTTCGAGGTGATCCTCAACCGGGCCAAGACCAAGATGAACGTGGCCGATCAGCGGGAGGACGAGGCGTTGATGCGGGGGCGCTCCTTCGAGACCGACGCCGAGGAGTTCCAGGCCGAGCTGGTGCGGCTGCGCAACACGTACGAGAACCAGCTCGGCGACGTGTGCGGCACCTTCGAGGGTTCGGACGGGCGGATCTATCCCGCGATCGAACGCTACGCCTACCTCAACGAGGCGGTCGCCGAGTTCGGCGATCCCTGCGGCCTGGTGGGCAACGGACAGATCCATCAGGAGATGGGCGAGTTCGAGATCTCGCAGGTCGACCTGCAACGCGTGCGGACCTCGATGGCCAACGTGCTCGAGGAGGTGGAGATCGAGCGCTCGCGGGTGGAAGCACAGTGCAATCGCATCGTCGATCTGGCCGACTACGTGTACGATAAGACCGGCGAGGTACACAATCTGCAGGATGACATTCGCTGGATGCAGTTCGGCATCAGCCGTATCGACCGCACCCTGCAGGCGGCGTCCACGATGTCGCAGCTGTCCAAGTGCTCCTTGATCTTCGGCGTGGCTAGCGGCGGCGACTGTCCGACGGTGGCGATTGCCGTTGGGATCTTCATGGCGGCCAAGGTGGCTGGCGAGATCGGCATCGGCGTGCTCGAGGGATTGATCGCGGACAAGGAAGGCGATATCGACGACATCGAGCGCGACACAGCAAGGTGGCAGACGTTGAACGAGTGCGACGCCGCGATGATCGACTCCAACGCTCGCATGGCCACGATCCTGCTCAGGATGAAGGAGCTCGAGCTCGAGGCCCTGCGCGCCGAGTACCAGGTGCGGCTGGCGATGTCCGATATCCAGCGCCAGTTCAACCTGGCCAAGCGACTGGAGCAGGAGCTGCACGAGGCCGAGCAGTTCGCGATCAACGTGCAGGCGGCCAAGAACGACCCCAACGTGCGGATCTACCGCAACGACGCGTACCTCAACGCCGACATCAGCTTCGAGGACGCGATGCGCGAGGCGTACCGCGCGACCAAGGTCTTCGAGTACTACACCAGCCAGAGCTACGCCGAGCTGGAGAAGCTGTTCCTGATCCGGATGGTCCAGTTCGGAGATTACAACCTGCAGAACTACCTGATCGATCTCGAGAACTCGTTCTACGAGTTCGAGGAAAGCTACGGGGTGCCCGATACGCGGGTGGCGATCGTGTCGCTGCGCGACGACATCCTGCGTGTCCCGCGCATCGCCGAGGACGGTACCGCCCTGTCTCAATCCGCCCGCATCGCGGATATGCGCGAGCGGCTCGGCGACGCCGCGTTGCTCGACGAGAACGGGTATCTCACCATCCCCTTCTCCACCAAGCTGGACGCGCTCTCGCCGCTGACGCGCAACCACAAGCTGCTATACATGGAGGCCGAGATGATCGGCTCCGACGTCGGCGACACGCTGGGCCGCGTGTACCTGCGGCAGCAGGGTACCAGCGTGGTTCACGGCGTGACCGGCGGCAAGTTCTACTATCGGTTCCCCGAGCGCATCGCGGTGATCAACCCATTCTTCAACGGCAACCGCGTGTTCACGCAGGAGATCTACCGCAACTACCGGCTGCGCGACCGGCCGTACGTCAACACCTCGTGGGAGCTGGTGCTGAACCAGCGCGACGAGCTCGTGAACCAGGATGTCAACCTGCAATCGTTGACCGACATCCGAATTTATCTGTACTATACTGACTTCACCGAGTTCTAGGAGGCGAGGATGAGACACCGTCACCTGCTTACCGCGGCGCTCGCCGTCGCGGCGGCCAGCGTGCTCTTCGTCGGTTGCAAGGACAGCAAGAGCCGTGGGAGCAAATCGTGCACCACCGTTGCCGACTGCGACGAGGGCCAGATCTGCGCGGCCGGGAGTTGCGCCGCGTGCCAGGCCGACGCCCAGTGTGCGGCCGACTACGGCGCCGGAGCCACCTGCGAGGCCGGCGTGTGTACTCCGGCGTCCTGCCCCGAGGGTCAGGTCGGCTGCGCCTGCAAGGCGGGCGACGTGTGCGACGTCGGTGAGTGCGTGAGCGGCACCTGCGTCGACTGCACCCGCGGCGACGACGGCTGCCTGTGCCTCGAGGGCGACGTGTGCGATGCGGGTCTGCGTTGCAACGCCAGCGGCCTGTGTGAGGAGTGCCCCGAGGGCGAGACCGGCTGCGCCTGCAAGACGGGTGAGGTCTGCGACGAGGGCGAGTGCGTCCAGGGTACCTGCACCGACTGCGAGCGTGGCGCCCTGGACTGTCGTTGCTACGACGGCGGCACCTGCGACGCGGGCCTGCGCTGCAACGCCGACAGCGTCTGCGAGACCTGCCCGGCGGGCGAGGAGGGCTGCCCCTGCGACACCGGCGACGTCTGTGACGGCGGGCTGATCTGCGACAATGGCGTGTGCATCACCGATCCGTGCCCGGCCGGCACCGACGGCTGCCCCTGCCGGGCCAACGACGAGTGCGACGACGGGCTGTACTGCGCGGACACCGATCTCTGCGCCGCCTGCAGCAGCGACATCGTGGGTTGCGCCTGCGACGAAAACGACGAGTGTCAGAACGACTTGGTCTGCGACGAGACGGAGAAGACCTGCCGCGAGGCGTTTACCTGCGCCGATCTCGAGTGCGCGGAGCATCAGCTGTGCCAGGAGGGCGCCACGGCAACGGACGACGCGGTATGCCTCGAGGAGTGCGAGGCGGGATGGCGCTGGAACGCGGGTGGCTCGGCCTGCGACGAGCTGAACTGTCAGCCCGCGGACCCGAACAGCATCGCCGCGGAGTGCGCCGGGTACAACCGACAGTGCATGGAGAACCCGGGCGGCGGCGCGACCTGCGGCGACTGCGTTACGAACTTCGTGGACGAGGGCGGCACGCTCGAGACCTGCCGCGCCGTGGAGACCTGCCTCACCCTCGACTGTGCGGGCAAGAATCGCCGCTGCACCGAGGCCACGGCCACCGCCGACGCGACCTGCGACGCCTGTGAGGACTTCTTCGTGGATGACGGCGGCACGCTCGAGACCTGCCGCGCCGTGGAGACCTGCACCACCCTCGACTGCGCCGGACAGCACCGGGAGTGTACCGCCGAGACCGCCACAACGGACGCCGCCTGCGGCGCGTGCCTGGCCGAGTACCTCGACGTCGGCGGCACCTGCTACGAGGAGAACTGCGTGGATGGCGCAGACGGCAGCATCCTCGCCACCTGCACCGCAGAGAACCGCGAGTGCGTGGAGGACGCGGCGCTGGGAGCGGACTGCGGCGACTGCCTGGCCGGGTACGCCGAGAACACGGACGGCGATTGCCAGCAGACAGCGAGCTGCCTCGCGGGCGATGCCGACTTCATCGACTGCGATGCCTTCAATCGCGTGTGCATGGACGACGGCGCGTTCGACTACTGCGGAGACTGCAAGGAGGGTACGGCCGAGGATCCGGGCGATCCCACGCGCTGCATCCTTCCGCAGACCTGCGCGGACCTGACCTGCGGGGACACGCAGTTCTGCATCGAGGGCGGACCCGGCGAGAACGCGCGCTGCGAGGACGCACCCTGCAACGAGGGCGAGGCGTACAGCGAGCACTCCGGCGGCTGCGTGACCTGCGTGGTGGCCTGCATCGACCTCGGCGGCGATCCGGTAACCGGCTCCACCGGTCGCCCCTGGCCGTACACGCTGAAGGACAGCGACCGCTGCATCTGCGAGACCGCCGATGGGTACTACTGGAACGAGGGCTCCAACCGCGGACCGCGTCCCTGTGACTCGGACGGCGACGGCTGGCTCCGCCTGCCCGCGCGCGACGCGGTGCGCTCGGAAGACCAGGTGCTGCAGCAGAACGCGCGCTGCGACCTGAAGACCGTGGATCGTTTCGTGCTGCGCAACGAGATCGGCCAGGAGCTGCCGGTGATCCTCTGCGACGGCGATCCCTTCTTCGCACTCGACGAGGCGACCTGCACCGGCGGCGTGCGCACGCTGGACATCTACGAGACCCTGCGCAACGACGACCAGAGCACCCTCGACAATCCAGAGAACGACACCCAGGCTCCGGCGTACGAGCAGGGCGGAAACGGCCGGCCGCTGCGGGTCGAGGAGATCAACGCGCTCACGCGGGCCTGCGTGACCGAGGGTGCTGACTACAACGACAACAAGATCTCGGACTACCAGGAGTGGCATGGCGTGGCCGCGCCCGCCGCAGCCGACCCGCCCTGGGGCGCCGACGACGTTGTGTTCTCCCACTTCAGCTACTTCGTCGAGCTGCATCGCGGCTACTACCGCGACGGCAGCCAGTCATTGCTGATCGGCGAGTACGTGATCGAGGAGCGCTCGCGCTGCGGCGATGCGAGCGAGTTCAATCTGCAGTACGGCGACCTGGTCGGCCGGGTCTGCGACGCGGATCACGAGTGCGGCCCGGGTGGGCCGGGGGACACGGTGGGCGTCTGTGCGGGCGGCCAGTGCGTGTCCACGTACTGGCGCGGCTGCACCCGGAGCCGCGATGCGGGCTACGCCGAGGTGACGGGCACGGTGGGCAACCCCGACACGCCCAACTTCGGCCTCGACTTTGCCCGCTGGTCGTGCAGCGGCGGGGGCACCTGCGCCATCCCGCCGCCGCTGACCGATGCGCCGCCTGTGGCCGGCCAGATCCCGCAGCACGGGCTGTGCCACGTGCCGCTGTTGCCGCCGGTCGACGAGGAGTGCACTGGCCCTGACGCCGACACCTGGACCTGCCTCGCCGGTGACAGCGTGTGGCGCGGCATGTCGCACCACAGCCAGTTCCGCTGCGTGATCGTGCGGCCCACCGTGCCCGATCCGCCGACCGAGCCGGTGCTGGTGCCGGCCCAGTTCCCCGGCGATTTCCGTATGAATCAGTGCCATGTGGCCTGCCCGGGCGGCGACGTGACCTGCGCGGCCGACTGCGCCGGAGATCGCTGCGCCACGTCGTCCGAGGACGCCGCGGCCGGCCCCAACCCGAGCCACGCCGTGCTGACCTGCGACGCTGAATCGGTCATCTCTCCGGCCGAGGGCACGGTCGGCTTTGCCGCGGTGATGTACGCGCACGGCGGCGGCGGCGACTACACGCGGGGCTGCGTCAACGAATGGGCGCCGGTGGCCACCACGCAGGTCGGCGCGACCCAGAACTCCGAGGTGTACAGCTGGCGGGCGATGTGCCCGGGATGGATCGACGACTACCAGGCCACGGATGGCAACGGCGACGTCTCGGACTTCGGGCAACTGCTCTGCGGCTGCGGCGAAAACTATGGCGGCCTGGACTGCGAGCTGGGCTGTCCCGGCGAGCAGCTGCACACCGGCGCCGACGGCGGGGCGTACTCGCCCACGCCGCGCAAGGGGTACTGGATGTGCGGCGACTTTGCGGCCACGTCGTACACCGCACCGGACGCGACGTACGGGCCGGCCCTGGTGGGCCAGGACGGCAACGGCCTGGACTGGGTGCTGCGCGGCGAGGTGCCCACCGCACCGACGGACCGCGTGCCGCTGTGCCAGAATCCGGGTGACTGCGAGAACGGCTACACGGTCCGATAGGAGAACCGCTCTAGCAGTCCGCGGCGAAATTTAGAAGCTAAGCAATCTCGATCACTTACGAACTGGCGACATCATAGAGATTGACGGCTCGCGTCTGCGACGGTGAATTGGGGCTACCATGCATCCAAACAACCACCACAACCGGAGCCGTCACCTGCAAAGCTGCCCTACTTGGCGGCAGATGGCAACCGGCTTCTCGGAGGCGAGCCGATGCCACGCCGCACGCTGTCGCAGGTCTCGTTTTTCAATCCAGAGTTTGCTTTGCCCGACTGTCTGCGACCGGGCACAGCGCCATGGCTGCTCGCACGCTACCGCTCGTGGCTGTTTCCTGCCTGGATCTTCAGCGGCTGGTATGGCGAGAAGCGTCTGGGTCGCAACGCCTGGCCAGCGCCGATCCTGATGACCCTCCTCATTCTTCG
>Ga0272442_10000056_pt1 | contig 170773 bp, 109 predicted proteins | sample SSMForm2O_FD_200262 | JGI IMG/M metagenome (GOLD analysis project Ga0272442, IMG submission 200262) | Marine sediment archaeal communities from Little Sippewissett salt marsh, Falmouth, MA, United States - SSM-Form-2O | ecosystem: Environmental > Aquatic > Marine > Wetlands > Sediment ... | reverse complement strand
GAGAAACAGAGTCGCGTGCTGAGTCTGCTGGAGCAGATCTCGCCGTAGACAGCGCCGTGAATTTCAAATTTGACTTATATGCCGAACATCAATGGATAAGTACGTCTTGCGGCAGAGGGAACTTCTGTCTAGCCGATCGCCAGCCGCAGGGCCAGCGCCAGCACGGCCGCGGCAAACACCACCCGCACCGGCCCCTCGCCGCGCTTGATCTGCAGCCGGGTGGCCAGGTACGCGCCGGCCACCGTGCCCAGGGCCAGGGCCAGGCCCGCGATCCAGCGCACCTGGTCGAGCCAGGCGAACACCAGCAGCGTGGGGATCATGTACAGGCCCACGATGAACACCTTGTGCATGTTGACCCGCACCAGGTCGAGCCGTAGTAAACCGCGAAGTGCAGCCATCAGGATGAAGCCCACGCCAGCCTGGATGAAGCCGCCGTAGAATCCGATGCCGAGCATGCTCAGGTGGGCCAGGATCAGGCCGGCGCGGCCGGCCTCGCCAGAGTCACCGGCCGCACTCCGCGGCCGGCGCAGCGTCACCACCATCACGGCGATCATCACCGCGGCCAGCAAGCGCTTGAACCACAGCGGGTCGATCTCCACCGCGGCCACGGCGCCGGCCACGGCGCCGGGCACGGTGCACAGCGCCAGGGTCAGGCTGAGCTTGAGGTCCGAGAAGCCGGAGCGCCTGAAGCTCGTCACCGCGGTCACGTTCTGCAGCAGCAGGGCCACGCGGTTGGTGCCGTTGGCCGCGGCCGGGGTGAAGCCGAGGAAGATCATCATCACCGGCATGGTGAGCAGCGAGCCGCCGCCGGCCATCACGTTGATGAAGCCGGCCACGGCGCCGACCGCGGCGAGCAGGGGGTAGTGCCAGGGCTCCATCGTGTTCAGCGGTCTCGGCGCCGCAGCACGAGCAGCAGCAGGAGCAGAGACGAGCTCGCGCTCGCATTTGCGCTCGCGCTCGACGCACAGCTGATGCTGCCCTCGATCGAGCCGAAGGGCTCGGCGTCGGTATCAGAGTCCGAGTCCGCATCCGAGTCCGAGTCCGAGTCAACATCGGAGTCCGAGTCTGTGTCGGAGTCCGTGTCGATGTCGGCGTCCGCATCGGCGTCGGCGTCCGCATCCGAGTCGCTGTCCGCATCCGAGTCGCTGTCCGCATCCGAGTCGCCGCCGGGCACGCAGTTGCACCAGTCCGAGCGATGGCCCGAGGGCGGATCACAGGTCAGCTCCCCGGCCGGGTCCCAGCTGCACGGCGTGTCGTCGATATTGATGAAGGTGCTGCCGCAGACCAGCCCGGCCGCGGCGCAGAAGGCATCGCAGCCGCTCCCGTCGTAGAACACACCCGAGCAGGTGGTGGCCGTGACCTCGCAGACCTCCCACTCGGGGTTGGCCGCGGCAATCGATGCGCAGTGCCCGAGCGTGTCGGTGTCGCTGTCCGTGTCCGTGTCCGTGTCCGCGTCCGTGTCCGCGTCCGTGTCCGCATCCGTGTCCGCATCGCCCACCTCGCCGACCCACAGGTGCGGGAAGCCGTTGAAGCCGCCCTCGAGCAGCACCTCGCCCTCGCCTGCGCTCTGGCCGTCGAGGGGATGGATGTGCACGTCCCAGGGCCCGGCGTTCTGGTCGCTGCTCGTGCTCTGGCCCGTGAGGAACCACTGCCCGTCGGTGGCGATGGACGGGTGATAGCAGCGGCCGCCCGGGATCGGCGGCACCAGCTGCTGGTCCTCCTGCCGGTCAGCGGCGAGCGGCGAGTGCCCCCAGCGAATACCATCGGTCGAGCCGGCCAGAAAACCGAAGCGGCCGTCGCGAGCAACGCCGGGCATGCAGCCCGTGCTGCCGTGGCGGCCGATCAGCTGCCGCTGGGAGCCGTCCGTGGGATAGCCCCACACGCCGTAGTTGCCGTCGCCGCGGGTGCGGCCCGCGAACCACGAGCCGTCGGGCGCCACGTAGCACTCGTTGATCTCGGGCACCGCGGGCCAGCCGGCCTGGGTCTCGAAGAACAGCTCGCGGCTCTCCACCTGCCCGTCATCACCGATCACGGCCCGCATGATCCGCGTGTGCCGGCCGTCGGCCTGGGAGTAGTACAGCTCGCTGTCGTCGCGGCCCCAGCTCGGCCAGTACCCGCTCGCGTCGATCTCGATCTCCTCACGGCCGGCGCCCACGCCGTGGATCGAGACCAGGTACAGCTTCCAGCGATTGAAGCTGTGGTAGTCGGTGCCGCCGGCCAGCTTGGCCTTGGCGTACGCGACCCACTTGCCGCCCGGGCTGATCTGGCACTCCACGTCCTCGCCCGAGGTCAGCGCGCGCGCTCCGCTCTTGCCCGGCAGGGTCATGCGATGGATCCGGCGGCCGGCCATGTCGCCCTGATCGCTCCTCGACCACACGAGGTACCCCTCGGGCAGCTCGGCACGAACCGGGGACGACGCAAGGGCGGCCAGCAGCAGCACCGCGAGAACCGGACGCGGAGTCGGCGGCCGCACTTTAACGCGCGGCCGCGTCGACCAGCGGCCCCACGCCGAGCAACGGCAGCAGCGATCCGCCCGGATCCACGGCCACGCCGCGGACCAGCGGGTGGGAGCCGAGCAGCCGGCCGAGCGGCGCGGTCACCACCTCGAGCTTGCGCGGGATGTCCTCGACCAGCACCAGGGCCCGGCGTCCCCCGTTCTCCAGCAGCAGACCGGCCACGGGTACGCCCTCGGCCGCGGACCGGCCTTCGCGCGGCTCCAGCAGCGACTCCAGCGCCACCGGCGACACTGACCCGCCGATCCGCTCGGCCACGAATCCCGCCAGGTCCGAGCGCGGGCCGAATATCTCGGCCACGCCCTGCCCGGCCACGGCCACCTCCCAGGGCCCGGCCACCAGGGCCACGGCCGGCACCGCAGTGCCCGGCGGCAGGGCCGAGAACAGGTCCATGCGCAGTCGGGCGCGCGCCGCGTCGAGGGAGCCGGCCAGCCGCGCCACGGCCTCGCCGCCGGCCGCCCCCTCGATCCGCCTGGCCACGGACTCGAGTCGCCCGGCCAGGCGCCGCAGCCGCACGCCGTGCACGAGCAGATCGAGCAGGCGTTCACGCTCCTCGATCATCAGGGCTCCGGCTCGTCGTCGGCCCCGGCGTCGAACTCCTCGGCCGCGTCAGCCTGGGCAACTCCGGGCTCGTCCTCGGCTGCTTGCGGCTCGGCATCCTCGGACCGGGCCTCGACAGGCGGTCCTGGCTCGGCGTCCTCCTCGGTCAGACGCACCAGGGCCACCTGCTGCGTCACCTCGACGGCCGCAGCGAGCAGCGCGGACCAGTCCACCGCGGCGGCCGTGCCGCGGCCGGCGAGCTCGGACCGGGCCCGTCCGGCCTGGATCTTGCGGCCCAGCTCGGCCACGCGCGACTCGAGCCGCTCCAGCAGATCCTGCTCCGGGCGGCCCGCGGCCTGCGTGCCCGGCCGCAGCAGCGCCGCGCGCACTCGCTCCGCCTCCCGGCCCAGCTCCTCGGCCAGGGCGCCGAACTTGCCGGCCTCGACCCCCCCGATACGGCCCGCCTCGAGCGAGGCGTTGAGCGCCAGCAGTCCCAGCCGCTGCGCCGCCTCGGCGCCGGCCGCCCCCCCTGCCTCTGCATCCGGCCCGGCGTCCTGCTCGGGTGCGCCATCCAGGGCCGCGCGCAGGCGCGCCAGATCGGCCGCAACCGCCTCGGCCGCGACCGCTGCGTCCGCCAGCACGGCCCCTGGATCCTGGTCGGCGGTCTGCTCCGCTCCGCCGGCACCGGCCGCGGCAGCAGCGGCCTCCACTCCCTCGGCCAGGCTCCCGCTGGCCGCGGCCAGCGCGGCCGAGCGCTCGGCCTGCGCCGCGATGCGCTCGGCCAGGGCCGCGATCACTTCGAGCTCTCCCTGGGGCCGCCGCGTCCAGTCACCGGCCGCAATGGCGCGCGCCTCCTCGTGCAGCCCTTCCAGCGCCTCGCTCAGCGCTGCCAGCTCCTGCTCGGCCGCGCCATGCGCCTCGCCGCGTCGCAGCGTGTCCGCCAGGATTGCGCCCAGGTCCCGCGCCGCGCCGGTCGCCACCTCGAGCTCGGGCCAGGCCGAGGCGTCGCCGTCCGCGGCCCGCTGTGCCGCGTCCGCGGCCCGCGCCACCGGCAGCAGCAGGAAGGCTCGCAGCAGCACCGACACCAGCAGGCCGACCAGGAACAGCGTCACGCCCGCGGTGAGCAGCAGCCGAAGGTCCGGCTCACGCGCCGGAGTGGGCACCAGCACGGTCTGGGTCAGGGCCCAGGGCAGAAGGGCTGCTGCCGCGAACAGCACGGGCAGCAGCAACAGCACGAAGCGCGGCAGGCTGAAGCCGGTCCCGGCCGGCCGCCGCACGCGCCGCGCGCGGACCTCGTCAGGACTGGCCAGGATGCCCTGCCTTCCCAGCCAGGGCTTGCTCGGCCGCATCGAGCAGGAGGCGCGCGTCCAGCCAGGTCGCCACCTGCTCGGTGTCCGCGCCGCCGAGCTTCACCGGACCGCGGGCCGGTCCTGGCCCGTCTCCGGGCGGCGGCTCCACGGGCCCGCCGCCGCCGCCCACCGCATCCGCGGCCAGCGCCACGCCGCGCCCCTCGTGCCGCAGCATCAGCAGCACCGCTGGGGCGCCGCGGTCCGGCAGCCCGAGCAGCGCCGGGGTTCTCACGGCCGGCAGGAAGGCGCCGCGCCAGTACGCCACGCCGAGCAGCACGTCCGGCGAGAGCGGCAGGGTCACGATCTCCTCGGGCTCGATCACGCCCTCGATCAGCCGGCGATCGAGCGCGTATCGCTCTCCGCCCGTCTCGAAGCAATAGGGCTCGGCCACGCTCAACCCTTGACCGATCGAATGAGACGCATCGAGAGCAGGCGGTACAGCACCTTGCTCGCGTCGAAGGACGACTGGTGAGAGCGCCGCACCAGCTCGCGCACGGTCAGGCTGCCGTCCACGAGGCCGAGGATCTTCTTCTCCTCCGGGGTCAGCTTCTCACCGGACAGGGAGCTGATGCGGCCCTCGTCCCGCTCGTACACCTCGTCGAAGTTGCGGATCTTCTTTTCGACCAGCCGCCATTCGTCGACCCGCCGGAAGCCCTCCATCAGCAGGCTCTCTACGGTCAGCCCGAGGGAGATCTCGCCCGAGCCGTCCGGGCGCTCGCCGGCGCGGAAGAAGAAGTACCCGTCGTTCCAGCGCAGCGCCTCGTACACCATCTCCGCACTCTGCCGGGCCAGCGCGTTGTCGAGCTGCTCCTCGGTGAGGTAGCCCAGCCGGATCAGCTGCTGGCCCAGCATCTTCTTGCTGCCCTTGCGGCTGGCCAGCATCAGGTCCAGGTCCTCGCGCGAGATCCATCCGCGCTCGACGAGGTAGCGGCCGAGCAGGAACTCCTCGCGCAGGTTGCGGGCCTGGCACACGTCGATCTTGCCCTCGGTGAAGAACACCGTGATGTCGGCCGAGCGGTGCACCATGTGGAAGCCGCCGCTCTGCCGCTGCATCGCCAGCAGCTGCATGATCTCGGCCAGCGGGATCGCCTCGAGGTCGCCGCGCAGCGCGGCGTCACTGCTCTCGGCCCGCTCGTCGCCGCTGGGCACGAACTCCGCCTCGAGCACGCGATCGGCCAGATCGTACATCCACCGCGCCACGTGCCGCGAGCTGTTCAGCTGGCGCAGGCGTTCGAACTGGCTGGCCACGGCCGCGGCCAGCGCCCGGCGCAGGCGCTCCCGCGGGGTGGGCTGCTTGCGATCGAGCGGCTCCTCGGGCCCGAGCCCGATCTCCTCCTCGTCGATGATCTCGGCGGTCTCGATCACCTCGGCATCCTCGATCAGCGGGACGCCCTCCTCACCGTACTTCTCCAGCAGGTGCGTGGTGAGGGTCAGCAGCGCGTCCGGCTCGATGGGGAAGGTGATCCGGTCGACCACGGACTGGGCGCGCAGCGCGTCGTCCGGGATCGCGTCCTCCTCCTCGGCGGTCAGCACCACCGGCACCCTGGCCAGGGAGTCGCTCTCCTGCAGGCGGTGCAGCACGTTGATCGCGCCGCCGCGGGGCAGGTGGAAGCTCAGGAACAGCAGCGAGGGCCGGATCCGGCGGGCGATGGCCACACCCTCGTCCGATGAGGTGGCTGCGATCACGGTGTGACCGGACGGCGCAAGCGCCGTGCGCACCGTCCGGTGTGCCGCACGCTGGGGATCGATCGCCAGGATGACCTTTTTCGCCACGTCCTTGCCCAACCCCCCGTGGGCATTGCTCCTACCACGGGGATCTGGAAAGGGTCAAGATCGACGCGCGCTTGCGCGCACCTGTCGGCGGTGGTATAGATGCCAGCACGTGCTATGTACACGGGCGTGAAGCCCCCGGGAGGATACGATGAAACTTCGCTGGACCCTGTTCGCGTCGGCCGGTCTGGCCGTGATCCTGTCGTTTTCCCTGCTTGCCCTGCCGGTCGGCTGCGGCGACTCGGACGACGGGGACAACAGCCTGACCCTGTCCGAGTACTGCTCGGCCGCGATCAATCTGTTCTGCGAGAAGCGGATCGCTTGCTGGAGCGCGGCCGCGCTGGCGTACGAGGGCTACTCGACCCAGGCCGAGTGCGAGGACGCCTTTACCGATACCTGCCCCGCCCTGGTGGCGAGGTGGCAGACCTCGATCGACGACTCGCGCCTGCAGTACAGCGGGGCCAAGGCCAAGACCTGCATCAACACGCTGAGGGGCGCTGACTGCGCTACCTTCCAGCAGGACACGACCAACCTGTTCAGCCAGTGCCAGGGCGTGCTCACCGGCATGGTCGGCCTGAACGGCACGTGTCGGTTCCTGAGCCTCGAGTGCGGCACGGGCATGTGGTGCGAGCCCAGCGGATTCCCCGAGGTGACCTGCAAGACCGGCACCTGCGCCACGGCCCAGAAGGAGGGCCAGAGCTGCGACGAGGAACAGGGCGTGGTCTGCGAGTTCGGGCTGAAGTGCGTGGCCGGGACCTGCACCGGGCCCTCGGGCGTGGGCGGGAGCTGCGGTGAGCTCGTCGCCGAGTGCGAGGCCGGCCTCAAGTGCGGCAGTGATAAAAAGTGCTACGAGCTCGTACGCATCGGCGAGAGCTGCGACGCCTCCGGCGCGGGCGGCGACCTCTGCGACGGGTACTCGTTCTGCTACAACGGCACCTGCACCGGCCTGCCCAAGGAGGGCGAGGCCTGCGGCGGCGACCGGCCCACCACCGAGTGCTGGCTCGGCTGGTGCAAGGACGCGGTGGCCCCGGATCCGGGCTCCTGCGCGGCCCTACCCAAGCTCGGCGAGGAGTGCGACGACCAGTCCAAGAAATGCCAGGAGGGCCGCTGCGACCTGACGCAGTCCCCGACGATCTGCGTCAACTTCAAGGCCTTGGGCCAGACCTGCGAGGAGTCCAGCGAGTGCGAGACCCTGGTCTGTCACCCCACCGATCTCAATTGCGTGGAGGAGTACTGCCCGTAGCAGGCAGTCGCGTCCTGCATGCCCTCGGGTAAGAGGAAGGTCCACGCCGCGCTGCTGAAACGCTCGGTGCAGACCGCCTGCTTCCTGCTGTTCATCCTGCTGCTGGTCGAGGCCGCCTCCGGCCCCGAGGCCCTGCTCGATCCCGGCCTGCTGCAGCAGTGCGACCCGCTCAACGCCGCCGGCGTGCTGGTCACCGGCCGCAGCCTCGTGCTCGGGATCCTTCCCGGCCTGTTCGTGATCCTGGCCACGATCGTGTTCGGCCGGATCTTCTGCGGGTACGTCTGCCCGCTGGGCGCCACGATCGACGCGGCCGGCAAGCTGCTCACGCCGAAGAAGCGCCGGCCCTTCCTCGGCCGGCTGCGCCGGCTCAAGGAGGCGCTGCTCGTGGCCGTGCTCGCGGCCGCGGTGGGCGGCTTCGCCCTGTACTCGCTGCTCTCGCCCCTGCCCCTGCTGGGCCGGGCCCTGTCGTACCTGGTGCTCCCCGGGCTGACCGGGCTGGCCGATCTGGGCCTGGACGCGCTCCGGCCGACGGCCGAGGACCTGGGCTACCTCGAGCTGGCCCGCACCACCCTCGACACCCCGAGCGTGGCCACCGGACCGACCGTGCTGATCATCCTGCTCGTGGTGCTGGCGCTGGTACTGGTGGCGCCGCGCCTGTGGTGCCGCGCGCTCTGCCCGGCCGGCGGCCTGCTCGGCCTGTGCGCCAGCCGGGCGGTGTTCCGCCGGGTGGTGGACGAGAGCTGCGACGGCTGCGGGGCCTGCGCCAGGCTCTGCCCGATGGGCGCGATCCCGCTCGACGCGCCCCACACCACGGACCGGCGCGAGTGCACGCTGTGCCGCACCTGCGCCGCGATCTGTCCCAGGGGCAGCATCAGCTTCCGCTTCTCGAGCACGGGCAGCCGGGCCGCGCTGGGCGAGGAAGTCCGCTGCCACAGGAGCGCCCCGGCCGCCGCACTGAGCCGCCGCAAGTTCATCAGCATGGCCGGCGGGGGCGCCGCGCTCGGCGCGGCCAGTGCGGTGGTCGCCCTGCCGCAGAGCCCGGGGCGGCTGATCCGGCCGCCGGGCGCCCTGCCCGAGCCGCTGTTCTCGGCGACCTGCGTGCGCTGCGGGCTGTGCATCCAGGCCTGCCCCACGCACACGCTCCGGCCGTCGGGCCTGGAGGAGGGCCTGGCCGGCTTGTGGACCCCGCGGCTCGACACCCGCGAGGGCCCCTGCGATCCGCACTGCCGCTCCTGCGGCGTGGTCTGCCCCAGCCACGCGATCCGCGAGCTGCCGCTGCCGGAGAAGACCAACGCCAAGATCGGCACCGCAATCATCGAGCGCGAGCGCTGCCTGGCCTGGAACGAGGACCAGCACTGCATGGTCTGCGACGAGGTCTGCCCGATCAACGCGATCGAGGTGCGGCCGCCCGGGCCCGGGCGCTCGGTGCAGACCCCGGTGGTGATCCCCGAGCGCTGCAACGGCTGCGGCGCCTGCGAGCATGCCTGCCCGGTCGAGGGCATCTCCGCGATCCGCATCACGCCCGAGGACGAGATCCGCCTCGCCGAGGGCAGCTACATCGAGGAGGGCAAGCGGCGGGGTCTGGTGTTCGAGGCGCGGGAGACCGAGGACGTGTACGGCCTGCCCGGCAACGCGGAGAACGCGTACGGCCTGCCCCAGGGCGACGGCGGCGGCCCGGACGGACTGCCGCCGGGCTTCACCACCGACTGATCAGTTCTCGAATTCCTGGATCTTGAAGACGATCCGCTCGCGCTTCGGCGCGCCCCCGGGCACCGCGGTCTGGTTGCCCGAGTTGTCGATCGCGAGCACGTAGTAGTTGACCTCGCGGCCGTACCACTGACCCGGAATCCCGCCGCGGAAGTGATCCGAGCCCAGGTTCTCCATCACGATCCGGAAGTAGCGGTCCACGTACCTCGTCTCGCACGGATCCACTTCCTCGAGCTCGGTGTCCCATACACAGTACCACAGCTGGACCTGATCCAGGCCGCGGTCGTCCCAGGCCAGGGCGTCGACGCGGTACGGCCCGACCGTGTCGTACGTGTCGGGCAGCATGGTCACGCCCTCGAGCGAGGGCGCGTTGCCGTCTGCGCAGGCCGCAAGGAGCAAGGCCAGCAGTGGGAGGTAACGACGCATGCCCAGACGATACGCCGCATCGGCCAGGCCGGTCAAGATCGGTGCTGCAGGCCTGCTCGCGAGGCCGAAGCCCGCAGGGCGAAGGCCCGTTGCCGCCCCCCGGCCCAATGTCGTATCATCCAGCCATGCGCAGCCTCACCCTCTTCCTCGCCACCCTCCTCACCGGCCCGGCGGCCTGCTCCGAGTCCGCGGCCCAGGAGCCCACCGTGTTCCTCGCCGGCACCAGGGGCGAGGTCGCGGTCAAGGTCGAGGTCGCCCGCACGTCCGAGGAGCGGCGCCGCGGGCTGATGTTCCGCGACAAGCTCGCCGCGGACCGGGGCATGCTCTTCGTGTTCCCCGAGGAGAAGGTGCAGAGCTTCTGGATGCGCAACACCAAGATCTCGCTCGACCTGCTGTTCATCGCCAAGAGCGGTCGCATCGTGGGCATCATCCGCAGGGCCGAGCCGATGAACGAGGAGAGTCTCTCCGTGCCCATGCCGGCCAAGTACGTGCTCGAGGTCAACGCCGGGTTCGCGGACGAGCACGGGGTCAAGTCCGGCGCCGCGGCGCGCATCGTGGGCTTGCCCGGCGGGCGGTAGCGCGTGAAGGTCGGCCGCAACCTGGGCCTGTACCTCTTGTACCTCAAGCAGATCCGGACCTATGTCTGGCTGGGCCTGCTCGCCGGGCTCGGCGCGGCGGCCAGCTTCGTGCCGCTGTACAACGTGCTCGAGATGGACTTCGCCTGGGTCCTGGCCCTGGCCGTGGGCCCGGCGGCAGGGCACGTTGCGCTGGGCGGCACGCGGCGAGTGGTGGCGCTAACGCCGACGCCCTCGCCGATGCGCATCCTGGACAGCGCCTGGCTGGCGTCCCTGGTCCTGCTGGTCCCGGCCGTGGCCGCCCACGCGCTGCTCGGCATCGGGGCAACCGTGTGCGCCCCGCTCACCGGGCTGGCCTACCTGGCCCTGTGCAGCCTGCCCTCGGCGCTGCTTGGTGCGTCGCTGGGCTCGGCGCTCGCCGCGACGGTGCGGCGGCCGTGGCTCGCCGGGCTGCTGCTGCTGCTGGTGCTGCTGGCCGACACGGCGCTGGTCGCTTCGCGGCTGATCGGCCAGCCGCCGGTGGTGCTGTTCGGCAACGAGTTCGGCTTCTTCCCGGGCTCGCTGTACGACTTTGCCCAGCCCTGGCCGAGCGAGCTTCTCGTGCTGCGCCTCGGCGCGCTGCTGACGGTGGCGCTGTGTGGGGCCGCGCTGGCCGCCCGAGGCCGGCAGCGTCGCCGCGCCGGATCCGCGCTCGCCAGCCTGGCCGTGGTCTCGTTGCTGATCGGCCCCTGCCTGGCCAACCGCAGCCGCGCCGACATCCAACAGGCCCTCTCCGCCCACGTCTCCACCGATCACTTCGAGCTGTACCTCGATTCCGAGATCCCGGAGCCGGCGCGCGAGGCGCTCGAGCAGGACCACGAGTACGCCTTTGCCCGCCACCAGTACCTGCTCGGCTTCGCGCCCGAGCGCAAGCTGGCCTCGTACGTGTACGCCAGCCCGCTGCGACGCCGCGAGCTGATCGGCGTGGCGCGCACCAGCATCGCCCGTCCCTGGTCGGGCGAGATGCACCTGGTGTTCTCGCGGCGCTTCCCGCAGCCGATCCTGGCCCACGAGCTGGCCCACCTGTTCTCGGCCGACATCGGCGACGAGACCACCGGGCTGTCGGGCCAGGGCGGGCTGTTGCCCAACATGGGCCTGATCGAGGGCCTGGCCGTGGCCGCGGCCTGGGACGAGTCCGAGTACTCCCCGCACGCCTGGAGCGCGGCCCTGCGCGAGCTGGAGCTGGCGCCGCCGCTGGAGCGCGTGATGAGCGTGCAAGGATTCTGGAGCGCGCAGCCAGCGCAGGTGTACTTGAGCAGCGGCTCCTTCACGGCCTGGCTGTGGCAGACACGGGGCTTCGAGCCCTTCCGCGCCGCGTATCGCGATGCCGACATCGCGGGCGCGTACGATGCGCCCGTCGCTGATCTGGTGCGCGAGTGGGAGGAGTTTCTCCAGGGCATCGCCGTGGACCAGCGGCTGCGCGAGCGCGCGCGCTTCCGCTTCACCCGACCCTCGATCTTCCAGCGTACCTGCGCGCGCAAGGTGGCGCTGCTGGCCGAGGACGCGGCCCTGGCGATCAAGCACAAGCGCCTGGACGAGGCGCGGGCGCTGTACGAGGAGGCCCTGGAGCTCGACCCGGACCGCGTGGAGCTGATGCTGCGGATCGGCCGCGTGGCCCTGCGCCAGGGCGAAGCGAGCGCGGCGCGCACCTGGGCCAACGAGTCGCTGGCCCACCCGGGCGCCAACGAGCCGCTCAAGGCCGCGGCCCAGGAGCTGCTCGGCGATGCGGACTGGATCATGGGTGACCTGGAGCGCGGGATCCGCTACTGGATGCAGGCGTACAGCCTGCCCGCCGGCGCGCGGCAGAGGCGGCGGGTCGTGATCAAGGCGCGCGCGGCGCGGGCGTCCGCGCCGCGGCTGGTCGAGTACCTCTCGGGCACGGACAAGCAGACCGCAAAGCGACTGCTCGACGAGGCCGTGGCCGCGGAGTCCGCACCCGGGCTGGCGCACTACCTCCGCGGCCTGTTCCGGCTGTACCACTTCCGCTGGGCCGAGGCCATCGCCGACCTCGAGGCCGCCGGCGACCTCACCGCCGTGGCGTCCGAGGTGGAGCGCATGCGCGTGCTGGCGCTGGCCGACGCCCTGGTGCACGACGGCGCGCCCGACGGGGCCGAACCGCTGTACCGCAAGCTGATGGTGCACGAGCGCAGGGACGGGGCGCGGGCCATGCTGTCGGATCGCATCGCCAGGTGTCGCTTCGCCGCGGGGGAGAAGCAGCCCTTCCGCGATCTGCTGCACCCGCTGGGCAAGCAGGAGATCAACACGGAACCGATCAGCATCTCCGTTGGCAGCCCGCCAGCCTTCCGCCGCCTCGAGTCTACGCAGGACTACACCGAGGAGACGCTGTTCGACTACATCGACGGCGCGGCCGAGCTGTACCTCAAGCACGGCTTCCAGCGCGCAAAGGTCCAGCAGTTCGCGCCGAAGGATCCCGAGCGCCAGGGCAACATGACGACCGAGATCTTCGACATGGGCACACCGGCGGGCGCTGGCGGGATCAAGAGCGAGAGCACCTGCGCAGAGGTCCAGGACGGATACGGAGAAGACGGCGGCTGCCGAAACGGCAACGTCCTGGCCTTCCGGCGCGGCCAGTACTTCGTGATCGTGCGGGTGGACCCGATCGACGAGCTGACCCTCAAGGCCCAGGGCTACGCAGCAGCCTACATCGATGCGCTGCTCGGAGCTCCTCCGCAGCTACCAGAAGGGAATGAACCATGACCACCCGCCGCCGCTTCATCAAGACCACCGCCGCCGCAGCCGGCCTGGCCGCGCTCGGTCCGCTCGGCGCCCGCGCCGCGAGCAAGGAGAAATCCCGCGTGGTGGTGATCCGCAACGACAAGGTCCTCGACGACGCGGGCAACGCGGACAAGATGATCCTGGTGCAGATGCTGCACGACGCGGTGTGCAAGCTGCTCGAGGTGGGCGACAACCCGGCCGCGGCCTGGAAGCGGCTGTTCAAGGCCCGCTGGAAGGTCGGCATCAAGAGCAACGAGTGGGAGAAGCTGCCCACGCCCAGGGCGGTGGAGGACGCGCTGGTCTACTGCCTGGGCCAGGTCGGCGTGGACAAGTCCCGCATCTCGGTCGCCGACCGCAGCGTGCTGCGCGACCCGATCTTCCGCCAGGCCGACGCCCTGCTCAACGTGCGCCCGATGCGGACCCACGCCTGGGCCGGCGTGGGGAGCTTAATAAAAAACTACATCATGTTCGTGCCCCGCCCGTACGAGTATCACGACGACGCCTGCGCCGACCTGGGTTCGATCTGGAACCTGCCCAAGGTCAAGGGCAAGACCCGGCTCAACGTGCTGGTGATGCTCACCCCGCTGTTCCACGGCTCGGGCTGGCACCACTTCGACCCCAACTACACCTGGCGCTACAAGGGCCTGATAGTCAGCACCGATCCGGTGGCCGCCGACGCCACCGGCCTGCGCATCCTCGAGGCCAAGCGCAGGCAGCACTTCGGCAAGCACGTGGCCATGAAGCCCGAGCCCAAGCACATCCGCCTCGCGGGCGAGCGCCACGGCCTGGGCGAGTACGCGGCCGAGCGGATCGAGGTGCTGCACATCGGGCCGAACAAGGGGCGGCTGATATGACGCCACTCGGGCCACGGTGCCGTGCCCCGATGGCACACCAAAACGAGATAGCACCATTGTGAGACATTAGCCCTGCGCTCGGGTTCTTCGCTCCAACACTTTGATACCACGAAGAACTTCCACGCAGACGCGTCTTGGCACAGCCGTTGCTTTACCGCCGTGTCGGAGGTGCGGTCGTGACCGGTGACACTGTAACGCGTGCCCGGTGTTCGGACTCAGCGGCAGCAGAGAGGTGACGCGATGCCACTCAAGCTGACGACGCTGCTCATCACCGGAGCCCTGATGGGGCTGCCCGGGGGCGGGCAGGAGCTCACTCCTTTTGGCGAGTCCTTCGAGAGCCGCGGCTTCGAGCCGATCGCGGACGAGGACGGCGTGCGGGTGTACAAGCACCGAGAGTCCGAGATCATCCGCCTCGCCGCCGAGGGCCGCGTGGCCGCGCCGCCTGCAGCAGTGCGCCAGGCGCTGCTGGCGTACGAGAAGCAGCCGGGCGTGATCGAGCGCGTGAGCCAGACGCGCATCCTCTCCCGCGGCGAGGACCGCATCCTGGTGTACCAGCGGCTCAACCTGCCCGTGATCGACGACCGCGACTACACGGTATGGGTCACCTGGGGCGACAGCAACGAGGTGCAGTGGATCCGGTACTGGCTCGCACCCAATCGCGGCCCCGGCAAGCAGGAGGACGCGGTGCGCGTACCCCATCACCAGGGCAGCTGGCAGCTCACGCCGATCAACGGCGGCAGCGCCACGCTGCTGCGCTACCAGGTCAGCATCGACATGGGCGGGCTGGTGCCGCGCTGGATGGCCAAGGCCGCGGCCGGCGACGAGGTGCCCGCGGTGTACTCGGATATCTGCCGCGTGCTCGCGGCCCAGGGAAAGGAGCCGGAGCTATGTCTGTTGTGATCTCGCTGCTGTCGTCCATCGGCGTTGTTCGAACAATCGGTGTCCTGGCGTCCTTCGTCCCCTCGCTCGGGGCCAGGGCCGCTAGAGGAGGTCTGTGATGTTGACCCTGAAGATCATCCTGGTGGCCGGAGCGCTCATGCTGCTGGCCGAGATCTGGCGCTCGCACCGCCAGCAGCGGCGGGCCACCGAGCTCGGCGCGGCGCCGCCCGAGCTGGCCCAGTACCCCTCGGTGACCGTGATCCGCCCGATCAAGGGCCTGGACGCGGGCGCCCGGCAGAACATCGAGGCCGCCCTCGACCACGGGTACCCCGGCGAGGTGGAGACGCTGTTCGTGTTCGACGACGAGCACGAGCCGGCCGTGCCGCTGGCGCGCACGGCGATCCGCCACTACAAGATGCGCGGCGGCAAGGACGTCGCGCGCATCGTGTACTGCGGCCCACCCCCGGCCGGACGCACGGGCAAGCTCAATGCGATGATCCGCGGCCTGCGCGAGGCGCGCGGCGTGCTGGTGGCCTTTGCCGACTCGGACATCCGCCCCGGCCGCAAGGCGCTGAAAACGCTGGTCGGCACTCTGCTCTCCGAGCCCGGCGCGGGCGCGGCCTTTGCCCCGGTGGTGGTCAACCGGCCCACCCGCACCGCGGGCGACGCGGGCTATGCCATGCTGCTCAACGGGCTGTACGGTCCGGCCGCCGCGGCGGTGACACGGAACAACAACGGCGCGCTGCCCTTCATCATGGGCCAGTTCATGGTGTTCAAACGCGAGGCGCTCGACGCGATCGGCGGCCTTCAGACGGCCGAGGGCCAGCTGGTCGACGACATGTACATCGGGATGCGGGTCCATGCCGCGGGGTACAAGAACGTGGTCTCGCCGCGGCGGGTTCCGGTGATCCAGGGCGGGCTGCCCTTCAAGGAGTTCTGGTCGGTGTTCCTGCGCTGGATCACCTTCTCGCGCAGCGGGCTGCCGGGGCGTGAGTTCAAGCTGATCTCCTGGCTGCGCGGCGTGACGTACTGGGTCGGCCTGGCCGGCGGGCTGATCGCCGGCATGGCGGGATTCCCGCTGGCCGCGGCGCTGCTGCTCGGCGCGCCCGTGGCCGTGGCCGCGAGCATCGCTTCGCTGCACGAACGCTTCGGCGGGGCGCCGCTGCCGCTGCGGCACGCGGCCATGGCCTTCGTGGTGTTCCTGGTGGCTCCGGCGATCTACGCCAGCATCCTCTTCAAGCGCGAGGTGAGCTGGCGCGGGCGCAGGTACGCGCTGGGCCACGACTCGCGGCTGTCCGAGGGCCGCGCGCTGGCCGCGGACGAGGGCCTGGCAGTCGAGTCGGGCACCGCGGCGCGCGCGGCGTGAGGTCGGCCTACGGAACGAAGAACGGATACTTCTTCAGCTTCCCGATCAATCCCGACCCCTCGACCACCGGCCCGTGCCCCGGGAAGATCGCCTCCACGTCGAGCTCGAGGAGCCTGCGCTTGGTGCGCGCGTAGTCCTCCGGGTCGCACAGCAACGGATTCCACTCGCCGCCGAGGAAGTTACGGACCGTATCGCCGGAGACGAGGAACCTGGCCTCCTCGTGATAGAGGCACACCGCATCGTCGGCATGACCCGGCGTGTGCAGCAGGGTCCAGCCCGGCATCTCGGGCAAGGGCGCGCCGTACTCCAGCGGCGGGGCCAGACGCGCGGTGAAGCGGTTCCTGGCCCAGGGGAAGCCGAAGTCCAGGCCGCGCCGCACCTCGAGCGGCGGCGGCCGGGGCGCGCCCTGCTGGAAGTACGTGCCCAGGGCGCGAACCAGGGCCCAGCGCGGCGGCCAGCGCAGCTCGCGGCCGGCAGTGACGTTCTCGTACGCCACGCGGCCGAGGGCCACGGGCGCGGCCAGAGTGCGCGCCAGGGCGTCGAGGCCCATCACGTGGTCCATGTGCAGGTGGGTCGGCGTAACGTAGCGCACCTGCTCCAGCGGGCGGCCGAGCCAGCGCAGCGCCGCCAGCACCAGCTCCACGTCGGTGATCGAGCCCACGTCGGCCGCGACGACCGATTCGGGACCGAGCAGCAGGTACGTCACGCTGTAGCGTCCCGGAACGCACATCACCGCGGCATTGCCCCGGGTGACCAGCCGCGAGACCGCCGGTCCCGGCGGCGCGGTGAGCCGGGCCCACCACGGCCGCGGCGCGGCCGGCGGCGCACCGCGAGGAGTCATCATCACACCACCTCCAGCCCGGCCTTGCGCATCACCGCCTCGCAGGCCTGCACCGCCTCGGCGCTCATCCACTCCTCGCCGGCGAAGCGCGACAGGTCGCGCCCGAGCGCGCGCGCCTTGCCCAGCCACAGCGGATTGTACGGCAGCAGGGCCACGCGCTTGCAGGCCAGCCCCTCGAGGAACCCGGCGATGGCCCGCAGGTTGTCCTCGCCGGCGGTGATGCCCGGCACCAGCGGCACCCTGGGCAGCAGGTCCACAAAGCCGGCTTCGACCAGGCGCTCGAAGTTGGCCTTGATGCGCTGGTTGTCCTTGCCGGTGTACCTCCTGTGCTCGACCGGATCGAACAGCTTCAGGTCGAAGTAGATCGTGCGCAGATGCGGCAGCAGGTGCTTGTTGAAGCTGTCCCAGCGGAACAGGCCGCAGGTCTCGAGCAGCACGGCCGCACCGGCCTGCTTCAAGCGCGCGGCCACCTGACCCACGTACGCGGTCTTGAGCGTGGGCTCGCCGCCGGACAGGGTCACCCCGCCGCCGGAACGCTCGTAGAACACGCGATCGCGGAGCAGCAGCTCTGCCAGCTCATCGGTTGCGTACTCGACGCCGGCCACGCGCCGCGCGCCGGACGGACAGATAGCCACGCAGGCGCCGCAGACGCGGCAGGTACCGGACTCGGCCTCGGCCACCGGCCGGGCGCGATGCTCGGGGCAGACCTCGACGCAGGCAGAGCAGGACAGGCAGCGCTCGGCCTCGCGCTGGATCTCGGCGTCCGGCGAGATGGCCTCGGGGTTCTGGCACCAGGCGCAGTCCAGCGGGCAGCCCTTGAAGAACACCACGCTGCGGATGCCCGGGCCGTCGTCGAGCGAGTTGCGCTTGATGTCGACAACAAGAGGTGCGGTCATAGGGCCACCAGGCCGGCGAACCCGGTGCCGGCTGACGGAGCGCCCACGCGAGCCATTGGCGAGCGTGAGCCCGAACCTTCGTGCTCGAACTTCGCGCTCCGGAACGCCGGCACCGGTGAGCCCGGCCGCCGCAAATCAGCCCCCACCCAGCGCATGCTCGGTGCGCTCGATCAGCTCGATCTGCATGTCCCGGTTCAGCTCCACGAAGTACGCATTGTACCCCGAGATGCGCACCAGCAGGTCGCGGTAGCTGTCCGGGTTGTTCATCGCGTCCTTCAACGTCTCGCTGCTCACCACGTTGAACTGGATCTGCATCCCGCCCAGGTCGAAGTACGAGGCCGTGTACGCGGTCATCCGGTCCAGAACATCCGCGTGAGAGTCCCGGCCGCCCGGCACGACCTTCACGTTGAAGGCGATGTTGTTCGGAAACAGGCTGCTGTCCAGCCCGGCCACGGTCTGGATCTGCTCGGTCAGCGCAGCACCGGACAGCGGCGACGGGGTCAGCCCCGGCGTGAAGGCCTTGCCCCGCCGCCGGCCGCTGGGCAGCGCGCCCGAGAACAGGCCGAAGGCCACGTGATTCGACATGCTCCAGTACCCGGGCACGTACCGGCCGCCGCGATAGTTGCGGTGCTTCTGGAAGCACTCGAACACGAACTGCTGGATCTCGTGGGCGATCGATCGTGGCAGATCGTGGTCCTGGCCGAACTTGGGCACACGGTGGAGCAGCCTGGCCAGCAGCGCCTCGTGCCCCTCGAAATCGTCCTCGAGCGCCTCGACCATCCGGCTCATGCTCACGCCATCGCTGTTACCCGAGTACACCAGCGTCTTCATTGCGGCCAGGCTGTCCACCACGTCGGACAGCCCGATCATCGCGGTGCCCGACGAGTTGTAGCGCGCGCCGCCGTCGATCAGATCCTTGCCCTTGTCCATCGGACCGTCGAACAGGGCCGAGAGCAAGGGATACGGCCGCAGCGCCTGATGCGCCTCGCCGAGCATGTTGTTACCGATCACCGAGCGGTCGATCAGCCACGCCAGCTGCGACTTGTACGCCTCGAGAAACTGCTCGTAGCTCTCGAAGCTGCGTGCGTCGCCGGTGCGCGGCCCGACCTGCTCGCCGACCACCGGATGGAACCCGTCGCGCAGCGCCATCTCCAGCGGCGCCACCAGGTTGAACATCATGCAGTTGGTGTGACCGAAGTGCCGGCCGCAGCTCGTGGGCTCCACGCAGCCGGTGGCGCCCCAGTCGCGCGCGTCCTCGATCGCAAAGCCCTGCTCCACCAGCGCCGGAACCATGGCGGAGTCGTTGTGGATCGAGGGCGTGGCCCGGGTGAGCAGGTTCACCTCGCACAGGCGCCGCAGATAGGCCTCGGAGTTGACGCCCGGCGCAAAGCGCGCGTTCATGTTTGGATCCCGCAGGCGCAGCATCTCGGTGGCCTTGAGGAAGATCCAGGTCATGTCGCAGACCGCGCTCTCGCCGTCGCGGGTCAGCCCGCCGAGGGTGATCACCTGATCCGACGAGGAGCCGCCGAACAGGCGGTTGCCCAGGTCCGGCACCATCGGCAGGTGATCGGTCAGCTTGAGCATGAAGGCGCAGGTGTTCTCGAGCGCGCGCTCGATGCCCCGGCGGCGCGCGGCCGCGCTCTTCGCGTCCGCGAGATCGCGCTGGAGGTACCTGTCGAGCCAGAGATCGAGCCGGCCGATCGAGTGGCCGGTGTTGGTGCTCTCCATGTGCTGGCACAGGAACAGGATCCACAGCGCCTGCAGCGCCTCGAACAGGCTCTCCGGCGGGCGCCCGGGAACCCGCTCGCAGGCCGCGGCCATGCTCAGCAGGGCCTCGCGCCGCGCCTCGGCGTCCGGGCCGGACAGGCGCCCGGCCTCACGCCGCGCCTCGCGGGCCAGCCGGTGCCCGTAGTCCAGCACGCCGTCGATGGCCACCTGCAGGGCTCTGTAGAACTCCTGCTTCTCGGGCTTGCGCGCGCGCTTCTCGCGACCGGCTGCCTCGTCGCGGATATCGAGCAGCCCGCGATCGAGCACCTTCGGCGTGTCCGCGATGGTATGGGACACGGCCTGGGTCTTCCAGAGGAAGTACAGCGCGAAGCGCTCGTCGAGCCGCTGCTCCAGCGGGTTGCCGTTCTCGGCCCTGGTCCACTCGCGGATGTTGTCTGACATCCAGAACGGGTAGACCTGCCGGTCGAGGATCTCGACGTCCGCGTCCGAGATGAGGTACGGGTTGAGCTCGCGCGCCTCCATCGTCAGCAGCTCGGCCCACAGCCCGGTACCGCCGGCCTCGGGGTAGATCACCACGCCGATGCGCTTGCTGGTGGTGGTGCCGGCCAGCAGATCGTCGTCGCGGATGATCGCCTGCCGGTGGATCAGCACGTGGCGCAGCGCCCGCGCCTGGCGCAGCGCGGGCGTCTCCTGCTCGCGGCCGCCGTTGCGCCGGTGCTGCTCGAGCTTGAACTCGGTGAGCAGCCGCGGCCGCTCGGTGCAGACCTCGGGCTGGATCGTGCGGTGAGCCCACAGCAGGCGCTTGATCCGCGGGAAGTCGTCGAGCGAGTAGCTGGCCAGGTATGGATCGCCGAGCCGCTTCACCTCGGCCCGGGGCCGCTCGCGGGCCGGCTCGCCGGTAGGCGGCGCGGGCAGATCCTGCCAGCGCGCCGGGCCCCGGCTCCACGTCCGACCGGGGGGCACGGGCATGCGCTGGCCGTTGCGGATCACGGCGGTGGACATGTGGCCGAACTTGAGCATGCAGCTCAGGTTCCCGTCGAAGTTGACGTCGTTGGCCAGCAGCAGCGACATCGGATCCACGCCGGCGTCGAAGAAGGCCCGCATGGCCCCGGGATCGCGGAACAGGATCGACACGTCCGGGTCGGGCAGACCGCCGAGGCCAACGCGCATCTTGCCGTCCCCGAAGCGCGCGTGGACCTGCATCCTTCGATCGCGCGTGGCAAAGAGGAAGTCCGCGTCGAACACGAAGGGCACGCCCGTGGGGTGCCTGTCCTTCAGGTGGTGGCGCAGCGAGGGCCGGTTGTTGAGCATCAGCGCCATGCCCTCGAGCACGGCCAGCACGATGCCCGGCGTGGCCCGTTCGGTGAGGCGCGCCCGAACCGCGCTCAGGGTCTTCCTCGTGTCCGCGAGCGCGTCCCAGAAAGGGGCCATGTCGGGCTCGTCCTCCGCCCCTCGAGGGTTGGTGTCACGCAGAATAGGACAATTCGAGAGAGGGTGCAATCGCGAGCACGAGTCGCCTATTCCGTGTCGACCAGCCGCGCCAGCAGCAGATCCTCGGCCTCGCGCCGCCCGTCGATGACCGCGATGATCCACACCGTCTTCGGCTCGATCCTGTACACGATGCGGTACGGCTTCACCATGACCTCTCTGTAGTTCTGGTACCCGGCGGCGACCAGTTCCGGAGTCGGGTGGCCGCGATTCGGCATCGACCGCAGCGACCCGACGCGCCTCAGCAAGCGCTCGTGCACCCGCCCGGCGTTCCCAGGGGATTCTCTGGCGATGTAGTCTACGATGCGATCGGCATCCCGGAATCCAGAGCGGGTCCAGAGAACTCGATACGTCGGTCTAGTCATCCGCTTCGGCTCGCCGGATGGTTTCTGCCAGGCGCTTGAATGCCTCTCGGTTCGAGATCACTCGCCCTTCGCGGATGTCGGCCTCGGACTGGCTGGCGATCTTCAGCATCGCCACCGTGTTGCGCCACTTGTCGTACTCCTCGACACCGATCACCACGGCCTTGGCCTCGCCGTTCTGGGTGATCACGTACTTGCAGCCGGTCTCGGCCACGTCGCGGATCACCTCGGCGGTGTGGTTCTTGAGGTACGTGATCGGCTTGATATCGTCTTTCAGGCCCATCGGCTCGCCCTCCATCTCGACAGGTCTTAATATGGCACGTAATTCTGACATGCACAATGCCGATTCGGGACAGCCGCAGATTTGCCGTGCGCAACCGCTTGCGGCTACAGTAGCGGGGATGCCGAGATCCGCTATCGCCGCTGCCCTGGCCCTGCTGATCGCCCTGCCCGCAGCGGCCGCGCCGGACAGCGACACGGCCCCGCCGGGCCGGCCGGCCTTGCCCGCGATCGAGGCGCGGCTGCTGGCCCTGCGCGCCGAGCCGCGGCCGGAGCCGGCGGCGCCGCTGTGGCTCGAGGGCCCGGTCGAGCTGGGCGGCCTGACACCGGGGTACTACTTCAACCGACCGCCGAGCCTGGCGCTGAAGTGGCGCGCCTCGCCGCCGGCCTTCGAGGAGATGCTCAAGACCGCCCGCGACCTGCTGGGCATGCCGTACGTCTGGGGCGGTACCGGTCCGGACGGGTTCGACTGCTCGGGCTTCGTGAACAAGGTCTTCGCCGAGAACGGGTACGCCCTGCCCCGCGTCTCGCGCGACATGGCGCGGGTCGGCGCCGAGGTGCGACGCGAGGACCTGGCTCCCGGCGACCTGATGTTCTGGACCAAGCATCCGGCTGGCCAGCGCATCAACCACGTGGGCATGTACATCGGTGGCGACGAGTTCATCCACGCGGCCTACGGCCAGGGCGAGGTGGTGCTGAACAACCTCAAGCAGCGCTACTACGACCAGCGCTTCAAGGCGGCCAGGCGCGTGCTGGGCCTGCCGCCCGGCGTGCTCGACCCGGACATCGGCGGTGACTCGCGGCCACCCGAGCGCCTCGACGGTGCGGTCGAAGGGTACCGGCCGGGCGCGGTGCCAAGCGGTGACACCGGGACCACGGCGGGAATCGGAACCGCAACAGGAACTGGAACGGGCGCGAGTGCGGGCGCGGGTACCGGAACGGAAGCGGGCGCGGGCGCGGGCAGTGGTACGGGCACCGCGACCGGAACGGGCGCGGGCGCGGGCAGTGGTACGGGCACCGCGACCGGAACGGAAGCGGGTGCGGGTTCTGGCACGGGCGTGGCCGTGGGCGCGGGCAGCGGAGCGGAAGCGGGCGCGGCGACCGTGGAGACCGAGGAGCACACCGAGGCGCAGCCCTTCTTCATGAAGGTCACCGCGGTCAAGAGCGTGATCGCCGACCTCGGCCCCCGCCGGCCGGTGCGGCCGAGCAGCAACGTGGGCCTCAAGCTCGGCTTCGGGTACATGGACGGCACCTCGGCCCTGCTGATCGCCCCGGCGCTCAACCTGTTCTTCCCGGACTATGCCCTGCGCACCGACTTCGGCTTCGCCCTCGGCCTGGCCGTGGCCGGCGACGAGCAGTGGGACCTGGTGAACAGGGGCGACTACGCCGACTGGCGGCGCTACACCACGATCATCCAGCAGGTACGCCTGGGGCAAAAGGAGGCACCGCTGTACATCGACCTCGACCGCACCGCCGTGGCCACGCTGGGGCACGGCCAGGTGCTGCGCAACTACGCGCCCAATGTCAGCTCGCGCCAGGTCCCGGGCTGGAACCTCAGGGCCGACGCGCTCTCGCTGCAGCTCGACGGGTACATGGATTACGCCGGCGGCGAGATCTTCATCGACGACGTGTTCGATCCCACGGTGTTCGGTTTGCTGCTGTTCGCCTATCCCTTTGGCATCGCCGACGCGGGCGGCGGCCTGCTGCGGAGCCTGAGCGCGGGACTGACCTATGCGGTCGACCGCGACGCGCCGTACTTCCGCGAGTACGACCAGGACGGCACGCTGATCCGGTACAGCGGCCGCGAGGCGGTGCACGCCCTTGGCGTGGACATCGAGAGCAAGCTGTACAAGAGCAAGACGCTGGACCTCAAGCTGTACATCGACAGCTCCACGCTGATCCTGCCCGAGACCCACGGCACCGGCGGCGCGCTGGGCACGCTCCTGCGAATCAAGCTGGTCACGAACAGCGCGTACTGGTTGCGCTTCCGGGTCGAGGGGCGGGTACACCAGGCGACCTTCCTGCCGAGCTACTTCGACGCCACGTACCAGCAGGAGCGCTATCGCGCCGGCATCCGCAGGCCGACCAATGCGCTGGAGGATGAGATCCGCCTGCCCAAGCTGGGGATCCTCGAGCGGCGCGACGGCGGGCCGAGCGCGGCCGGGTTCTACGCCGAGGGCACGTTCAGCTACAAGAAGCGCTTCAACCTCGGCGTGGTGTACGAGGACGAGTGGTTCTTCGATAACATCGATACCGAGGAGCTGGGTCCGCGCTCGCTGGCCTTCAGCCTCGACTGGCGCTACATCCCGGTGTACGGCGCCACGATGATGCTCGACCTGTACCTGGCGTACCACCTGCGCCACTTCACCGACGGCGACGACTTCTTCCAGTTCGACACGGGCAAGGAGTATCTCTTCGCCGCGGCGAGCCTCAAGCTGTGGAAGTACTTCTTCCTCAACGCCGGCGTGCGGGCGGGTTACTCGCAGCCCGACGACGAGGTGGCCGTGGACGTGACCGTGGACCTGTCGCTGGAGTTTCCGTTCTAGAGCTTCTCCGCCTTGTGCACCAGCTCGATGAACTCGGCGCGGTACCCGTGGGGATCGCTTCCGCGGGCGCTCTCGGCCAGGCTGCGGACCATCTCGAAGCTGGCCTGGCCCTTGTGCTCGGAGTCGCGAAGCAGCATGCCGAAGGCGGCCACGGCCGCGGCAAGGCGGTGGTTGTCGGAGGAGCGGCGGATGTCCTCGTGCCGGTCGAGGATCGTGCCGGCTATCAGCTGGCTGGTGTCGCTGTCGGGCTGCTTGTAACGTAACTTGATGGTGAGCAGCTCGTCGCTCCGGGCGTCGGCGGTCGGCTCGCGCCTGGCCTGGTAGCGGAGCTGGTCCACCCCGGGCAGCTCCCTGCGGGAGCCGACAGGCACGATCTCGTACAGCGCGGTCACGGTGTGGCCGGCGCCGATCTCGCCGGCGTCCTTCCTGTCGTCGTTGAAGTCCTCGGCCCGCAGCATGCGGTTCTCGTACCCGATCAGCCGGTACGCCTTCACGAAGGTGGGATTGAACTCGATCTGGAGCTTGACGTCCTTGGCGATGGTGACCAGCGTGCTGCCGCCCTCGATCACCAGGACCTTGCGGGCCTCGTTGAGCGTGTCGATGTACGCGTAGTTGCCGTTGCCCTTGTCGGCCAGCTTCTCCATGGTGGAGTCCTTGAGGTTGCCCATGCCGAAGCCGAGCACGGTGAGGAACACGCCGCTCTCCCGCTCCTTCTCGATCAGCCGGATCAGGCCCCCCTGGCTGGTGGTGCCCACGTTGAAGTCCCCGTCGGTGGCGAGGATCACCCGGTTGATCCCGTCCGGACGGAAGTGCTGGCGGGCCACCTTGTACGCCAGCTCGATCCCGGCCCCGCCGTTGGTCGACCCGCCGGCCTCCAGGCGATCGAGCGCCTCGAGGATCTGGCGCCCCTGGTCGCCGGAGGTGGGCGGCAGCACCAGGCCCGAGGCGCCCGCGTACACCACCATGCTCACGTGGTCCTGCTCGCCGAGCTGCTCGACCAGCAGCCGCATCGCCGACTTGAGCAGCGGCAGCTTGTTGGGGCAGCCCATCGACCCGGACACGTCCAGCAGGAAGACCAGGTTGCGCGGGGGCATGCGCTCCTGCTGGATGCTCCTGCCCTTGAGGCCGATGTGCACCAGCCGGCTCTCCTCGCTCCAGGGGCAGGTCGACACCTCGCCGGCCACCGAGAAGGGCGCGTCACCCTCGGGCTCGGGGTAGTCGTACGAGAAGTAGTTGATCAGCTCCTCGATCCGCACGGCGCCCCTGGGCGGCCGCTGATCCAGGCCGAGGAAGCGCCGCACGTTGCTGTACGAGGCCGTGTCCACGTCGATCGAAAAAGTAGACAGGGGATTGTCGGTCACGGCCAGGAAGGGATTCTCGTAGATCCGGTCGTACGCCTCGGTGTTGAGCGCGGGAGGCTCCTCACCGGGAGCCACCTCGTAGGCGACCCTCGGCGCCGAGGCCGGGTACGGAGCCTTGGAGCTGTTCAGCGCACAGGACGCCATCAGCAGGGCGCCCAGCATGCCGTAGATGTGGGAGTTCTTGGCCATGAGACTTCCCTCCTTCGGCAATACAACGCGCCGGAGGCAGGGAGCTTACACTGGTCGGACAGGCCTGGAGGACGGCTCACTCGGTCAGCAGCAGGATGTTGGCCAGGCTCTCCTGCGGATCTGGCTCCGCGACAGCCGCGGCGATGTCATCGAAGCCGTCGCCGTCGAGATCCCCGGCGGCCACGCCGAAGACCCCCGCCTGGAAGGCGGGCAGGCCCTGCATCGGGGAGAAGCCGTGCCCGCCTTGCCCCAGCAGGACCTCCAGGGCGGTGCCCCCGTGGTCCAGCGTGTCGTTCGCGTTGCCGAGCACGATGTCGAGCACCCCGTCGTCGTCGATATCGCCGAAGGCCAGTCCCCGGCTGTCGTGCATCGCGTCGGTCAGCGGCAGGGCAGTGATGGAGAAGTGCCCGCTGCCGTCGTTCCACAGGACCCGGGGGGCCTGCGGCACGGGAGCGCCTCCGGTGGTGCCGGCATCGTTGACCACCACGATGTCGAGATCGAGGTCTCCGTCGAGATCGACCATCTCGCTGTTGTACGCCCGCAGCCTGTCCGTGGGCAGGCGCGGATTCCCGGACCCATCGTCACTCGACTCGTCGGTGAAGAAGCCGGAGCCATCGTTGATCAGCAGGCGCTGCTGATCCTCGGCCTCGCCGAGGAACAGGTCCGGCTCCCAGTCTCCATCCACGTCTCCCACGGCCACGCTGAAGGTGTAGTCGCTGTTCTGCGAGAAGCTCGGCAGGCGCCCCTCGGTGTCGGCCTCGAATGTTCCATCTCCGCTGTTCAGCAGCAGCACGTTGGGCCGGTCCAAGGTCATCTCCTGATTGAAGGACACCGGCACGAGCAGATCGACATCCCAGTCCCCGTCGAGGTCCTCCGCGGCCACCCGGCCGAAGACGTACCCGTCCTGCTCCCCGTTCAGCAGGGGCACCGCATCCTCATCTCGCGTGAACCTGCCGGAGCCGTCGTTGATCAGCACGGCCACCTCCGCACTGGTCGTGGCCGGACGGGTCAGGACCAGGTCCGGGTCCCAGTCGCCGTCAACGTCCACCGGCAGGACAAAGGACCACGAGCCGAGATCCTGGAGCCCGCTCAAGTCTCCGGCGGCAAAGCTCCCGCTGCCGAGGTTGAAGCTCAGATCGAGGCCTCCGGGGTTGTCGTGCTCGTCCGGCTGGCTGACCCAGACGAGGTCCAGGTCATCGTCGTCGTCCAGGTCCACCATCTGCACGTCCGTGGTCGAGCGCTGGTTCGGCGGCAGGGCCTGGCTCCGGTCTTTCAGGCTGGTGTCCGTGTCCGTGTCGGTATCCGTGTCCGCGTCGGTGTCCGTGTCCGCGTCGGTGTCCGTGTCCGCGTCGGTGTCCGCGTCGGTGTCAGCGTCCGTGTCCGCGTCCGTGTCCGCGTCCGTGTCCGCGTCCGTGTCCGCGTCCGCGTCCGCGTCGGTGTCCGCGTCGGTGTCCACGTCGGTGTCCGCGTCGGTGTCCGCGTCCGTGTCCGCGTCCGTGTCCGCGTCCGTGTCCGCGTCGGTGTCCGCGTCCGTGTCGGCATCCGAATCCCCGCCGACCGAACCGCTGCAGCCAACCTGCGACAGCCAGGCGAAAACCAGCAAGACCAAGAAGACTGCACTGCGGCGCCCGGTCATGGCCTGTCCCCCGAATCATGTCCTTGCAAGCAAGCCTACCACGTCTGCCTTCTCGGATGAACCCGCGAGGTATCACGGGTCGAGCCGGCGCATCCCGACACGGCTGCCAGTTCGGCGCGCAACGGGCAAGCGGCTCAGGCCTCTTGACCGAGCGCCTTCCGGATCGCATCAAGCAGCTCCTTCAGCTCCACCGGCTTGACCAGGTACCCGTCACAGCCCGCAGCCTCGGCGCGTCTGCGGACCGTCGCCTCGGTCCGGGCCGTGAACATCAGCACCGAGATATTGCCAGTGGACGGCTGCTGCTTGAGCCGGCGGCACAGCTCGACGCCGTCGATGCCGGGCAGCGACACGTCGAGCAGGATCAGGTCGATCGTCTCGCGCTCGAGCAGGGACAGGGCGAGCTCGGCCGAGGAGGCGACGAACACGCGGTACCCGCGCTGGTCTAGAACCAGCTGGACGAAGCCCAGCATATCGGTGTCGTCGTCGACCACCAGCACCCGCGTGTCGAGGGCCGGAGTCGTCTCCGGCCCGGCCGTCCCGGAGCCAACCGCGGCCTCGTTTTCGCCCGGGGCTGCGCGCAGGGTGAAGCTGATCGACGTGCCGGCTCCGAACTCGCTCTCGAGGAACACTGGCGAGCCGTGGCTCTTGAGGATCTCGCGAACGATCGCCAGGCCCAGGCCCGAGCCCGGACCGGCCGCATCCGCCCGGGCAAAGGGATCGAAGGCCCGGTCCCGCAGCTCGGGCGGCATGCCCACGCCATCGTCCGCCACCGAGATCCGCACGCCGCCCCCCGCGGCCCTGGCATTGACCGTGACCCGCGCCTCAGGGCCGGCGTGCAGAGCGGCGTTGTCGAGCAGGTTCGAGATGACCCGCCGCAGCATGTCGCGGTCGGCGCGGATCGAAGGCAGGTCCTCGGGCGCCTCGACGCGGGTCGTGGTCAGCGAGCGCCCGCTGCGGACCACGAACTCGGCCAAGGTTTCCCTTAGCAGCGGCGCCGGATCGAAGACCGTGAACTTGGGCGTTTCCGAGAAATCCCTGCGGGACAGGCGCTGGAAGTCGAGGACGCTCTCGATCAGGCGGGACAGCCGCCTGAGGTTCTTCAGCGCCACGCCCATCTTCTCCGTCATCTCGGGGGAGACCGGGCCGAGCAGGCCTTCCAGCAGCAGCTCGATGTAGCCCATGCCGGTGACCAGCGGGGTGCGCAGCTCGTGGCTCACCGTGGCGATGAACTCGTCCTTGATGCGGTGCAGCCGTTCCAGCTCCTTGTTGGCCCGTGTCAGCGCCGAGGCGCGCTCGGACAGCTCGGCCCGGTCGCGTCGGCGATCGGTGACGTCGTGGAAGATGCCCTGGATCACCTTGCGGCCGCCGCTCTCGAACACGCTGGCCGAGATCTCGATCGGTATCCGCCGGCCGTCCCGGTGCTGGGCCTCCAGCCCGGTGATCAGGGCCCTGCCGGACGTCACGTGTTCCGCGAAGATCTGGGCGTAGCGCTCTGCCTCCTCGGGCGGATGGACCTCGGACTGGTGCATGCCCACGATCTCGTCCATCGGGCGGCCGATCAGCTCGGCCGCCGCCCGGTTGGCCTCCAGGATCTTCTCGGTCTCGGTATCGGCGAGGAAGATCGCATCGTTGGCCGCCTGCACCAGGTTGCGGTACTTCTCCTCCGAGTCGCGCAGCCGCTGCTCGGCCTCCACGCGGTCCGATATGTCGCGTATGGCCGCGACCCGCATCTTCCGGCCCTCGAACTGGATGTCCTTTCCGCGAAGCTGGACCAGGAAGGTCGAGCCGTCCTTGCGGAGGCCCACCGCCCTGTACGGCTCGGTGCTGACCGCCCGGAGCTTGCTCCGGATCAGGTCCCGCGACTCCGGCGCCGCAAGGTCGAGCACGCCCGTACCGATGACCTCGGAGATCTCGTAGCCGAACATCACGGCGAAGCTTCGATTCGCCGCCGCGATTTTCCCCTGCTCGTGGATCAGGATGCCCTCGAAGGTGGCCTCGGCGAGCTGCCGGAAGCGCTCCTCGCTCTCCTGGAGCTCGGAGGTGCGCCTGTCCACCAGCTCCTCGAGATGGTCGCGGTGCTCTTTCAGCTCTCCGGCCACCCGCCTGTGCCCGCTGACGTCCCTCGCGACCACCACCATTCCGCACTCGCCGACGCCCGGCAGAGCCAGCCGGGTGACGGACCACTCGATCCAAACACGCCGTCCATCACCGGTAACAACACACCTCTCGCCGCGCCACCGCCCCTGCTCGTCGACCGTCCTGCGGATCTCATTCAGCTCGAGCAAAGCTCCGTCGCCGCGGACGAGATCCCCGAGGAACCGACCGAGGGTCTCGGCGGCAGGGATGCCGAACAGCCGCTCTGCCGCCTTGTTCGAGAAGGTGACCCGACCCTCCTCGTCGGTGGTGCACAGCGCCTCGTCGAGGCTGTCGAAGAGCCGGAACGCCTCGAACTGATCGCTGCCTGCAGGCATGTTACACCTTGACTAATCCGCTCGAGCGCTGGGCCGATATCTGCCCGTGCTACACTGCGAGAGGTTCGTCAGGAAAGAGGATAGAACTCGTTGTCTCCTTAGGCAAGGAGGACAAACCGGCATTGCTGCGCCCATTCCATTCAAGGGCCACCAGGCTCTGGCCAATTCCTGCGAATCGTCGTAGGCTATTCCCGATGTGCGGACGCTTCACCCTGTTCGTGGTCGGCGTGGACCTGGCCGAGGTGATGGGCCTCGATGCGCCCGTGGATCTCAAGCCGCGCTACAACATCGCGCCGGGCCAGGAGGTGCTGGCAATCCGCGCAGGCGCCAAAGCGCAGCGCGAGCCGTGCTTCCTGCACTGGGGCCTGATCCCGTCCTGGGCCAAGGACAGCAAGATCGCGTACAAGCTGATCAACGCCCGCGGCGAGACGGTCCACGAGAAGCCGAGCTTCCGCGCGGCCTTCAGCAAGCGCCGCTGCCTGCTCGCGGCCGACGGGTTCTACGAGTGGCAGGGCCAGGGCAAGAGAAAGCAGCCGTACCACATTCGCATGAAGACTGGCAGCGCCTTTGCCCTGGCCGGGCTGTGGGAGCGCTGGGAACCCGAGGGCGGCGATCCGGTCGAGTCGTGCACGATCATCACCACCGCGCCCAACGCGCTGCTCGAGCCGATCCACGACCGCATGCCCGTGATCCTTCCGCCGGAGCACCACGAGATCTGGCTCACCGCCGGGCCGGACCACGGCGCAACGCTGCGCGAGCTACTGAAGCCGTACCCGGACGAGGCCATGGAGGCCGTGGCCGTGAGCACCCTGGTCAACAAGCCGAGCGTGGACGATCCGCGATGCGTGGCACCGGCGACCCTGTTCTGATCAGGCACGGGCGCTGCGCGGCGACCGTGGCGCTGCTCGCCGGCCTGGCCGGCGCGGGCTGCGGCCAGCCGCCGGACGAGGCCCGGCCCTGGGCCGGGGCGGCCGATCTCGCGGCCGAGACCGAGAGCGAGCGCTTCACCTTCTGGCCTCCCGAGCTGCGCGAGTTCCGCCTCGGCGTCACGCCGTACCTCGACCGCCAGGGCATGGAGCAGGCCTTCGTGCCCCTGCTCACGCTGCTCAGCGAGCGCCTCGGCGTGCCGGCCCGACTGGTCATCGCCGACGGGTACTCGGATCTGGGCGAGCGGATGCGGGCCCAGGAGGTGGATCTGGGCGAGTTCTCACCGCTGTCGTACGTGGAGGCCAAGCAGTCCAACCCCGGCCTGCGCCTGATCCTGCGGCAGGTCGCCGAGGGCGCGACCTCGTACCTCGGGTACGTGTACGTCCGCGCCGACGACCCGGCCGAGTCGCTCCGCGATCTGGCCGGCCGCTCCTTCTGCTTCGTCGATCCCCACTCCACCTCGGGCTTTCTCTATCCCCGCGCCGTGATGATCGAGCAGGGCATCGACCCGGACCGCTTCTTCGGCGAGACCGAGTTCGGCGGCAACCACCTGGAGTGCCTGCGCCGCGTGCTGGAGGGCGAGGCCGACGCGGGCGCGGCGTACTCCGGGGCCTTCTTCGCGGCCCGCCAGCGCGGCCTGCAGGTGCACCGGCTCAAGGTGCTGGCCAAGACCGCGCGCATCCCCTTCGACGCGTACTGCACCCGCTCGGGGCTGCCCGAGCCCGCGGTACGGCGGCTCGAGGAGGAGCTGCTCAACCTCTCGACTCGCTCGCCAGCGGGCCGGCGCGTGCTGGGCGGCGCGATCAAGCTCAACGCCTGGACCCAGGCCCGAGACTCCGACTACGACTCGGTGCGCCGGGCCCTGGCCGCGAGCCGGAACGGGATCGCGGCCCGGACCGCCCCCCTCGACGGGTCCGAGCCTGCCCGGCCGTCGTCCGACGAGGATCGCTCCGCATGGGTGCTGGAGCCACCTCGCTTCACCCCCTGGCCCGCGGAGCAGGTCGAGCTCCGGCTGGGCCTGATTCCCGACCTGGACCGCGAGACCGTGCAGCAGAGCTTCGAGCCCCTCCTCTCGCACCTCACCCGCCGTCTCGGCGTGCCGGCGCACCTGGTCGTCGCCGAGAGCTACGCCGAGCTGGTAGCGAGGATGCGCAGCCAGGAGGTGGACCTGGCTCACCTCGGACCGCTGACCTATGTCGAGGCCAAGCTGGCCGATCCCGGCATCCGCCTGCTGCTCAAGCAGGTGGCCGGCGGCTCGACCACGTACCTCGGCTACGTGTACACCCGGGCCGACGATCCGGCGAGCTCGCTTCGGGACTTGAGCCGGCGCTCGATCTGCTACGTGGATCCCCACTCGACCTCCGGCTACCTCTACCCCCGGGCGATGATCATCGATCGGGGGCTGAACCCGGATCGCTTCTTCGGCGAGACCGTGTTCGGCGGCGACCACATGGAGTGCCTGCGCCGGGTGCTCGAGGACGAGGTGGACGTCGGCGTGGCGTACTCCGGCGCCTTCTTCGCGGCGCGGCGCCAGGCGATTCCGGTTCATCGACTGAAGGTGGTCGCCAAGACGAGCCGGATCCCCTCCGACGCGTACTGCGTTCGCTCGGGCCTGCCCGCGGCAGCCGCGAGCAGGCTCAAGGAGGAGCTCCTGCATCTCACGAGCCAGTTCACGGAAGGCCGTCGCATCCTGGCCGACATCACCAATCTCGACGGCTGGGCCGAAGCCGATGACAGCGAGTACAACTCGGTCCGCCGGGTCCTGTTCCTCACGCGGGAGTGGGAGGCCCGAACGGAGTGACGGCGCGCAGACCACCGACGGACCACGCCGCAAGGCGCTGGATCGTCCCGGCTCTCTGCCTGGCCGCGGCGGGCTGCTTCGACGTAGAGCTCGAGCAGGAGCCGGACTGGTCCTCGGTGCTCGAGCAGGACGAGGAGGACCGCGGCACGTACCTCATCCCCTGGCCCGTGGAGTCGGTGCCCGAGCTGCGCATCGGCATCACCCCGTACCTCGGCCGCGAGCAGATGGAGGCCGACTTCGCGCCGCTCAAGGAGCACCTGCAACACCGCATCGGCATCCCGGTGCAGATGGTCGTCGCGCCGGACTACGCCGGTCTGGGTCGCATGCTGCACGGCGGAGAGATCGACGTGGGCGAGTTCACGCCGCTGTCGTACGTGCTGACCAAGCTGGAGTATCCCGATCTCCAGCTGCTGCTCCGGGAGGTTTCCGAGGGCGCCGACACGTACGTGAGCTACGTGTACGTCCGGGCCGACGATCCGGCCGAGACGCTCACCGCGCTCGGCGGGCGCAGCTTCTGCTACGTCGATCCCCACTCCACCTCGGGCTACCTCTATCCGCGGGCCCTGCTCTGGGAGCATCACATCGACCCGGACCGCTTCTTCGGACGCACCGTCTTCGCCGGCGACCACGTCGGCTGCCTGCACAAGGTGCTCGACGGCGAGATCGACGCCGCCGCGATCTACTCCGGCGCCGTGGCCCAGGCCCGACGCGAGGACCTGCCCGTGTTCCGGCTCAAGGTGGTGGCCAAGACCCGCCGCATCCCGTACGGCGCGTACTGCGCCCGCGCCGGCCTGCCCGAGGCGGCCCGGCAGCGCTTCCGCAACGAGCTGCTGCAGCTCTCCGAGCGCTCACCCGAGGGCCCGCGCCTGATCGGCCGGGGCGCCAAGATCAACGCCTGGGCCCCGGCCGAGGACCAGGACTACAACCCGGTGCGGCGGGCGGTGTACCTCACGCGCATGAACGCACACGCCAGCCGACCCGCGGCCGAGCCCATGACCGATGCGCCGCAAGATTGACACCGCCCCGGGTGGCGTTTATCCTAGATCTCGAATGATGCTCCGCCATTACCACGCCTTCGCGCTCGTTCTGACGACCTGGCTCGCCGCCTGCGCCGAGGAGCGCGAGCCCCCCCCGACCTGGCTCGCCGTGGCCCGGACCGTGGGAGAGCAGAAGCAGGCCGTCATCGAGTTCACACCCTGGCCCCAGAGGGTGCAGCAGGTGCGCCTCGGGGTCACGCCCTTCACGGACAAGGAGGCCATGCACCGCGAGTTCGCGTCCCTGCTCGACTTCCTGAGCGGACGCCTCGGCGTGCCGGTCAGCCTGGTCATCGCCGAGAACTACTCCGACCTCGGCACGCGGATGCGCGAACAGAGCGTGGATCTGGCCAAGTTCTCGCCGCTGTCCTATGTCGAGGCCAAGATGGCGGATCCGGGCCTGCGGCTCCTGCTGCGCCAGGTCCGGGAGGGCTCGACCACGTACCTCGGGTACGTGTACACCCGCGCCGAGGATCCGGCGCGCACGATCCACGATCTCGAGGGCCGCTCCTTCTGCTTCGTCGATCCGCACTCCACCTCGGGCTACCTGTACCCGCGGGCGCTGATGTTCGAGCAAGGCATCGATCCGGACGCCTTCTTCGGAAGCATCGTCTTCGGCGGCCACCACTCGGCCTGCATCGAGAAGGTACTCGCCGGCGAGGTGGACGCCGGCGCCACGTACTCGGGCAAGATCTTCTCGTCGCGCCGCAAGGGCATCCCGGTGCACCGCTTGAAGATCCTCGGCAAGACCAGCCGCATCCCCTGCGACGCGTACTGCGTACGCTCCGACCTGCCCCGGGCCGCGGCCGAGCGGATCAAGCAGGAGCTGATGGCCCTGTCCACGCGCTCGCCCGGCGGGCGCGTGATCCTCGGCAGCGCGGCGCGGCGGCTCAATGCCTGGACCGAGGCGCAGGACAGCGACTACGACTCGATCCGGCGTGCCCTGAAGTACGCCGCCAGGGCTTCACGCGAGGCCGGGAGACACGATTGACAGCGCCCGATACCAGGACTAGTCTCAGTTCCAACTCGGACCTGATGGGTTGATCATGGGTCTGCGCAGCAAGCTGATCCTCACCGTGGTCGTGGTGGTCGCCGCCGGCTTCGCCGTGGCCGGCTTTCTGGCCACGCGCTACGCCGAGGGGATGCTGCTCGAGGAGGTCCGGGCCCGCGGCCGCGCCCTGCTCACCGCGATGACGCCGCCCTGTGCGATCGCGATGGCCAACGGCGAGTTCGAGGTCGTCGACAACTACCTCGGGCAGGTCAGCGAGACGCGACGGGCCAGGGCGCTGCACCTCGAGTACGTGATGATCCTCGACCACCGGGGCCGGACCTACTCCCACGCCGACCCCACGCGCTTCGGCCGCGAGCCCAAGGAAGACTTCTACCGGGCCGCCGGCGCGATGAACGACTCGATCTTCCGCCGCCTCAAGCGCCCGGGCAAGCACGCGCTGCTCGAGGTGACCGCGCCGATCGTCAGCGGCGTCCGCTGGGGCACGCTGGTCGCCGGCTTCTCGCTGGCCCGCCAGGAACGGACCCTGGCCGCCGCCCGCTGGAACACCCTGCTCGCGGCCGGGGCCCTGGCCGCGGCCAGCGGCATCGTGCTGTTCCTGGTGCTGACCTTCTCGGTCCTCGGCCCGGTCCGCAAGCTGTCCGTGGTGAGCGAGGCGTTCGCCGAGGGACACCTGGAGAAGCGAGTCTCGGTCCGCGGCCGCGACGAGCTGGCCCGGCTGGGCAATACCTTCAACCACATGGCCACCGAGCTGCAGGCGCACACCGAGGACCTCGAGCGCAAGGTCGCGGAGCGCGCCGCCGAGATCGTGGAGAAGAACAAGGAGCTGACCGAGCTGAACTCCAAGCTCAAGGAGGCGGTCGACCAGCTCGAGAAGCTGGCGATCACCGACGGTCTGACCGGCCTGTTCAACCACCGTCACTTCCAGGAGCGGCTGAGCTTCGAGATCCAGCGCAGCGGCCGCAAGGTCCACCCGCTGTCCGTGATCCTGATCGACGTCGATCACTTCAAGAACTACAACGACAAGAACGGTCACCCGGCAGGCGACACCCTGCTCAAGCGCCTGGCCGAGATGTTCCACGAGCAGCTCCGCGCCGTTGATTTGATCGCGCGGTACGGCGGCGAGGAGTTCGTGATCATGCTGCTCGACACCGAGCTGCGCGGCGCGCGGGTGGCGGCGGAGAAGGTGCGCAAGGCGGTCGAGCGCGAGAAGTTCCCGCACCAGGAGTCGCAGCCGGGCGGCAGCCTGACGATCAGCCTGGGCGTGGCCACCTATCCCGACCACGCGAACTCACCGCCCGAGGTGGTCGAGGCCGCAGACCGGGCCCTGTACGAGGCCAAGGGGGGCGGACGGAACCGGGTGGTGGTCGCCAAGAGGTTGGGAGCCGATGCCTAGGTTCTCGCTCGCCGCGCTGCCGTTGATCCTGCTCGCCACCGCCTGTCAGGAGAAGGTCGACGACCATCTCTGGGCGCCGGCCGCCCAGGACGAGCGCAATACCGGCACGGCCCTGGTCACGCAATGGCCCAGGTCGGTGGCCGAGGTGCGCTTCGGGGTCACACCCTACCTCGACCGCCCGGCGATGGAGGCGGCCTTCCGCCCGGTGCTGGAGCACCTCTCCGAGCACATCGGCGTGCCCTTCCGCCTGATCATCGCCGACGATTACTCGGACCTGGGCAAGCGGGTGCGGGCCCAGGAGCTGGACCTGGCCAAGTTCTCGCCCCTCTCGTATGTCGAGGCAAAGAACGCTGACCCCGGGCTCCAGCTGATCCTGATGCAGGTCGCCGGGGGCGGCACCTCGTATCTCGGGTACGTGTACACCCTGTCCGGCGACCCGGCCGAGTCCCTGCTCGACCTCTCCGGCCGGAGCTTCTGCTACGTGGATCCGCACTCCACCTCGGGCTATCTCTATCCGCGGGCATTGATGCTGAGCCAGGGCATCGACCCCGACCGCTTCCTCGGCCATATCGAGTACGGCGGCAATCACGTGGCCTGTATCCGCAAGGTGCTCGACGGCGAGCTGGACGCCGGCGCCGGGTACTCGGGCGCCTTCGGCGCCGCGCGCCAGCAGGGCTTGCCGGTGTACAAGCTGAAGATCCTGGCCAAGACCGTTCGTATCCCGTACGACGCGTACTGCGTGCGCTCGGGCCTGCCCCTGGATGCGACGCGACGGCTCAAGCAGGAGCTGCTCGGCCTGTCGACCCGCTCACCCGGCGGCAGGCGCCTGCTCGCCGGCGCGGTCAAGTTCAACGCCTGGACCGCGGCCGAGGACAGCGACTACGACTCGATCCGCGAAGCCCTGGCCCTGACCCGAAGGGCCTCGCGCGGGAAAGAGGAGTAAGACACGTGCTCGTGCGCGCGCTCGTGCATGTGCACGTTAACGTTGACGTGAACGCTATCGCGATCGGGGTCTGACCATGCCGCGCCCTCCCTGCTCCCTCCTCCCCCTCGCCGTCTTCCTCTCTGCCTGCGCCCCGGCCGAGGTCGTCTGCCCGGATCCGATCGGCCCGATCGTGCATGACGACTGCGAGGCGTATGCCGAGCGGTACGGAGCGATGCTGGCCCGGCTCGGCGACGGCGGCGAGACGAGTGGCGGACCCAACCTCGGTCGCCTGGGCCCGCGTGAACCGAGCCGGCTGATCAAGAGCGAGATCGGACGGATCCTCGCCCTGTGCCGCGACTTCAACACCTGCGGTCTGACCCAAGACGATTACCGCAGCCGCCGCGAGGCCCTGGACCGCACGCTGACCTCGATGCTCGCCATCGCCCAGCAGCTCGCGCAGCCGGGCCTCGATGACGAGCAGCGCAGCCGCCTGGTCCAGCGCCTGGAGGCGCTGACCGTTGCACCGGCCGCGCTCAGGGATGATGGCGACGACGATGATGACGAGGGCGACGACGTGGCCCGATTCGGCGGGGCCTTGCGGCGGCCTGGGCGATCCGCGCCGGCCAAGGCGGCCAAGCCCGCCCAGAAGAGAGCCGCACTCCCGCCCTGGTTCGACGCCCAGATCTCTCCGCCGGTACCGCCGCCTGCGGAGCGGGACCTGCCGCGGCTGGTCTGGCCCTGGGGCGAGCCCGTGCTGCGCAACGTGATGGAGGAGGTGGATCAGCAGTACACCGATGCTTCCGGTCGGGTCTGGCAGCGCCACAAGGCAGTGGTCGGGTACCGGCCGCAGCTGACGATCATGCTCTGGGGCAGAGCCGCGGCAGACGACGGGCTCGAGCTGCGCTTCGAGAACGGCGCCAAGAGCTTCTGCCCGGTGGGCCGGAGCCGATCGGGCGTGTTCCCTGTCGTGTGCGAGCCGCCGCCCGAGCTGGCCCTGACCGGGCGGCAGTTCGAGGTCGAGGTCCGCTACCGCCAGGCGATCAGCGATATCCCGGTCCGCATCGGCGCCCTGCGCTACGACGTGACGCGATACGACGAGCCGCAACCCAGCGGCGCGCCGATCCACACCTACTATCTCGACTGGGACCGCCGGCGTGCCGCGGGCTGGGTCTACTTCGCGCCCGTACCCTCGGCCGCGGCGCCGGCGTACGAGCAGCTGCATCTGCACACCACGATCCGCCTGGGTCGCGTCAAGCCCAGGGCCCGGCTGCGTTGCCTGGTCTCTGGCGAGCGGGTGGTCGACGACGTCGCGCCCGGGCCCGGGTCGGCCTCGACGGGCTGGATGCAGCATCAGCCGAAGAAGGTCCGCACCCCGGAGGGCGTCGAGCAGCCCAACCCGGACGCGTATCTCCACTGGTGGCACTTCGACTTCCCGCTGCCCTTTGCCCTCTCGCCGCGCGGCGGCGTGCTGCCCGCCGGGCTGAAGGCCTGGCCTCACCGTCAGGGGCCGTGGCAGTGCCTGGTCTCTCTCGACGACAAGCCGGTGCGCGAGCTGAGCTTCCTCGTGCACAGGGACGGCATGATCGAGGCGCTGGACGAGCAGGCCGGGAAGAGCGGACAGCTGGCCCACCCGTGGTTCCTCGTGCAGACCAAGATCCTGCCCAACTCGGTCGAGGCCCTGCGCTCCGGGCATTGACGCCAACCCGGTTCACGTGCACCTGCACGTGCTCGTGATCGTGATCGTGATCGGCCCCTACGGCTCCCTCACGCAAAACGCCGCGCCAGGATCGGTCTTGATATTGGTGCCGATGTACGCGCTCTCGAAGTTGAGGGCCCAGGACAGGTACAGGTTGCCGCTCACGCCGGATGACGACCACGCGCCCAGGCAGCTCCCGCCGAGCTCGTCTGGCAGGTAGCAGCCGCCAGGCCCCGGGCCCCGGCCCACGGCGCAGCCGTAGCAGGGATCCGCGAAGCAGCCTGCGCTCAGGCACTCATCGCCCACCGGGCACAGGCCGCCGGTCTGCGTCGAGTCGCAGCCGCGGACCAGACTGCGCAGCTCCGCGATGCCGGCCAGCCGCCAGTCCTCGAAGCCGGCCAGCGCGAGATCATCGCAGGCCTGTGCCGAATCCTCGGCGCTCAGCCCGTCCCGCACCTCGACCGCCCACATCAGCCCGCTTTCCGGATCCACGAAGGTCCCGTCCGAGTCGGAGTCCGAATCGGTGTCGCTGTCCGTGTCCGTGTCGCTGTCCGAGTCGCTGTCCGTGTCCGTGTCGCTGTCCGAGTCGCTGTCCGTGTCGCTGTCCGAGTCCGAGTCGCTGTCCGTGTCGCTGTCCGAGTCGCTGTCCGTATCGCTGTCCACGTCCGAATCGCCGCCAGGCACGCAATCCGGCCCGGAGACCTCGATGTAGCCCGGATTGCACACGCAGCGCTCTGCGCCATCCCTGACCAGGCACACGCCCTGCCCCGAGCAGCTCACACCCTCGCAGGGTTCGTGCGCTGCGGCCGGGGTGTCGCCGCAGGCCGCGGCGAAGATGCAGAGCACGGCGCCGGCCAGCGCCCAATGAACGATATCGGGCGCGGTCGTGTTCGCGGGCGCGGTCGCGGACACGGCTCTAGTCCTCGGGCTTGCGCGACATGGGGTAGATCACCTCACGCTCGTGCTGCAGGGCGATCATCTCGGAGACCACCGAGATTGCGATCTCGGCCGGGCTGCGCCCGCCGAGATCGAGGCCGATCGGAGCGCGGATCTCGGCGATCGTCTCCGGGGCCATGCCGGCCTGCCCGAGCTGCTCCAGCGCCAGGGCCACCTTGCGGCCGGAGCCGATCATGCCGAGGTACGCCGCGCCCTTGCCCGCGCAGCGTTCGAGCACGGCCTGGTCGTGGGTGTGGCCGCGGGTCACGATCACGATCCGGTCGGTGTGGCGGATGCCGAGCTGCTCCACGGCCTGGTCGAAGGGGGCGACCAGGATCTGCACGGCCGCGGGGAAGCGTTCGCGGTTGGCCCACTCGGCGCGGTCGTCGATCACGTGCACGGCCAGGCCCAGGCGCGCGGCCGCGGCCGCCACCTCCTCGCCCACGTGGCCCGCGCCGAAGAGCAGCAGGCGCGGGGCCCCGGCGAGCGGCTCGATGAAGATGCTCATCCGGCCGCCGCACTCCATGCCGAGGTCATCGAGATCGAGGTCGGCGACGCGCGGTGCGGCGTCTGCAATGGCCTTCCGGGCCAGCTCGATCGCCTGGGCCTCGAAATGACCGCCGCCGATGGAGCCCTCGATGGCGCCGTCGCCGGAGACCAGCATGCGCGCGCCCACCTCGCGCGGGGTGCTGTCGTCGGTGCGGATCACGGTGACCAGGGCGGCCGGCCGGCCCTCGCGGGCGGCGGTTATGGCTGCCTCGAGCACGGGAAGGCTCATCGAAACCTCCGGTATTCCATACATAGGCGCAGGATACGGAGGCGTCAAGCACGGGTGCAGTCTCCGCTCGACGGGCGCGAAGCCCCGAGGATCGGGCCAGCCTGCCCCCGAGACGCCCCCGCCCCCTGACGGATGCCTGGGCAAGCGTCCTGCTCCTCATGGGTACCAGCCCTGCGACCGCGATCCTTTCTTCGGAAAGTACGGTTTTTTGACTAACCGGACAACATGAAGTAAGATTTGCCCCGTCAAGCGTACTTTAGGGAGAACGCCATGCCAATAACCGAAGCGGATCTCCGGGAGACCCTCTGGGATTGGAACTTCTGGGACCAGGCAATACCGGACGAGTTCATCGGCCAGCCGAGACGGCTGACCGACTCGATACGATCTATCGCCACCGGTCGAGAGGCCGTGGCGATCGTCGGCGTCCGGAGGTGCGGCAAGACCACAATCATGTATCAGCTGATGCAGCGCCTTGCAGCGGACGGCTGCAAGCGTCAGGAGATGCTCTACGTCAACCTCGAGGATCATCGCTTCGGCCTCGACCGGAGATCCGGGCTTCTCGATCGGATCCTGGCCCTGTACCGCTCGGAGATCGATCCATCGGGTCCGCGGTTTCTGTTCCTCGATGAACCACAGGCGATCGAAGATTGGGAGCGATGGGTACTGAGCCAGTACGACCGCGGACCCACGATGCGGATCTTCATCACCGGCTCCTCGTCGAGCCTGATGTCCTCGGAGATGTCCACGCTCCTCTCGGGGCGGAATCTGACCTTCCCGGCGTACCCGTACTCCTTCGCCGAGCACCTTCGGCGTGAAGGCGTGGCCTTCACCGAGGCTGGCGATCCTCTGAGCGTCCATCGAGAGAACAGGAGTATCCAGGATCAGCTCATGTTCCATCTCGGTCTCTACCTGGAGCGAGGCGGCTTCCCGGAGGCGGTCAAGCGCAGCCACGAGCTGCACCGTCGCACGCTGCTCCAGCAGTACTTCGATGACATCCTGGCCAAGGACGTGATCAGGAGGCACAGACTGCGTAGCCCCCGGCTGCTGACCGATCTGGCGCTGGTGCTGATGAGCGAGGTCGGCAACCTGGTCAGCCTGGGCCGGCTCGCGCGAACGCTGGGCTCCTCGGCATCGTCGGTGGGCTCCTTGTTGGAGCACCTCGAGGAAGCCCGGCTCATGGCGACCACTCGCTTCTTCTCCTTCTCGACCAAGGAGTCGGTGGCCGCGCAGAAGCCAAGGAAGGTGTACGCCGTGGACACCGGTCTACGAAACGCGGTGGTCAGCCGCCCGACCGGGGACCGGGGCTGGCTCGCCGAGAACCTGGCCCACAACCATCTCGTACACCTTGGCCTGCGCCCGAGCTACTGGAAGGCCAGGAACGAGGTGGACCTCGTTATCGGGACGACGGACCCGGTGCCGATCAACGTGTGCTTCACGGACGAGATTCCAGATCGCGAGCTGAAGGGCCTGGAGCAGTTCCACGACCAATTCGCGAACGAGCTCTCTTTGGTCGTGACCCGTAACACCTTCGACAGGAGGATGATCGGACGCTCGGAATGTCTGCTCGTCCCTCTGTGGTCCTTGCTGCTCGCCGAGGAGCCGATCCCCCAGCCACACCCCGGAAGCCGTTGACCGGCAAGGGCTCCGGAGACGCTCCGCCCGTTCTCCATCCGGTAGTATCCGCCCCGTATCACTGCGAAAACAAAAAAAGATCGAAAAAATGCAGGCAAAGAAAACGGCATCCCTGCCAAGTATAGGAGCAAGGACAGCGGGTCGTGACCGGCCCGGCCGGCGGCAGGGGTTGCCTTGACCTGCCTGGCGGCAGACCGTAGCATGGCAAGCAGAAAGCGGGGCGGACCATGGAAATCAATGACAACCTGGGTGAGCTGATGCTCGAGCAGCTCAAGCTGCTGCGGGGCGACGTCGGCCAGACCAACGAGCGGCTGGACCAGACCAACGAGAGTCTGGACCAGCTACGCCAGCACACGGCGCGCGGCTTCTTGGATACCAACACCAAGCTGGCCGCACTGACCGGCGAGATTCGGGAGCTGACCGACCGCGTCGATCACTTCCTCGGGCTATTCGGCCAGGAGGTGCGCTCGCTGCGCGAGACCGTGCAGGACCACAAGCAGCGCCTCTCCCGGCTCGAGGGTTCCGAGAACCCTCGAACCTAACCTGATCGAGCGAACACCGTGCCTGCGAGGAGCCACATCATGCGCCCCGCCGTTCGCCTGCTGATCTGCATCGCCGCGTCGAGCGGCGCCCTGCCGGCACAGGCTGCGGAGGGCGCAGCCGCGCTCGTGGTCGTGGAGCAGCCTGCCGGCGCGGCGCAGCCCGAGGCCGCGGCTCGTGCGCTGCAGCACGTCATCGGGATCCTGGACAGGAGCAGACCCGGGCTCGTCCATCCGGCCGCGCCCCGCCACCGCAAGACCCGCTCGCTGTCCGAGCTCGAGGCGCTGCTGGCCTCGGGCGAGCAGCACGCGATGCGCTTCGAGTGGGACGCGGCCATCGCCGAGCTGATCGAGGTGGCCGGAGCCCTGCAGGCAGATCAGGCTCCGCCCGCGGGCCGCGAGCGGCTCTTCCCGGTGTACGTGCGCCTGGCCAGGACCTGGCTCGAGGCCGCGCGGGCCCGCGACCACGAGGCACCGGCACCAACCGGGGGGACGGCGATCACCAAGGACATCGCCCGCAGCCGCGCCACCGAGCAGTTCCAGGCCGCGCTGCGGATCTTCCCGGACCTGGAGCTGTCCACGATGGACCATCCGCCGTGGGTGGTCTCCCTGTTCGCCGAGGTGAAGCAGTCGATGCACGCCGCGGCCGAGCCGGCAGAGCTGAAGGTCGAGCACGCGGGTGGGCCGGCCGAGCTCGTCGTGGACGGCTTCCTGCGGCCCGCGAGCCCGTCGGTACGGCTGTGGCCCGGCCGCCACGCGCTCTGCGTCGTGGATCGCAGCCTGGCCGGTGAGATCCCCAGGGGGCAGCCGCTCCCCGAATCGATCCTCGGCCCGCAGTGGGAGCTGAATCTGCCGCAGGCCGGCCTGGAGCTGGTCCTGCCCGCAGCGCACGCCCGGGGCGTGCTCGCGGCGCCGGCCGGGCCGGAGCAGGACGCGCAGCTCCGCGCGCTGGGCGCGGCGCTCAGCGCCAGCGAGGTGCTGGTGGTGTCCGTGGCCGAGACTGCGGCAGACGACGCGGCCCTGGCGCAACCCCGGCTCGTCATCCTCGACGCGGACCGCGCGGCCCTGACCGAGTCTGTGCTGGCCGAGCTGTTCCCGCAGCCCGAGACGGAGCCCGAGGCGGAGCCCGAGGCGGAGCCCGAGCCGGCCGCGGCGCTCGCGGCTGCCGAGCCCGTACCGGAGGAGGACGGACGGACCAATGTCTGGGCCTGGGTCGCTACCGGGATCGCGGGATCCACGCTCGCCGCAGGAGCGATCATCGGTGGTTTCGCGCTGTCGGACCTCGACGAGCTCGAGGGGATGGCGATCAACGAGGCCGGGTACCAGGGCCAGAAGGACCGCACCGACAACGAGGCTTTGGCGGCGGATATCCTTATCGGGGTCGGCGCTGCCGCGGCGGTGGGCGCACTGGTGCTGTTCCTGGTGGATCTCCCGGCCGAAGAGCCGGAGCCCACTGCGGTGCTGCCCTTTGCCACGAGCGGCGGAGCCGGTGTTGCCGCGAAGGTGCGGTGGTGAGGCGCCTCTGCCCGATCGCCGCGGTCATGCTCGCCCTGCTCCTGGGCTGCTCGGCGATCGTGGACACCGAAGCCGTGGAGGACAGGGCCAAGTGTGATCCGAACATCAGCAGCACCTGCCCGGATGGCAGGATCTGTACGGCTGATGGTCGGTGTTTGGCTGCGGATGCGGATGTGGATGCGGATGTGGATGCGGATGTGGATGCGGATACTGACATGGACGCAGACATCGACTCGGACGCGGATACCGACACCGATACAGATTCCGATACTGACACGGACACGGATTCGGATTCGGATACAGACACGGACTCGGATACGGATACGGACTCGGATAGTGATACGGACTCGGATACAGATACGGACTCGGATACAGATGCTGATGCCGAGGCTGATGCCGACGCCGACGCCGACGCCGAGGATGCTTGCATCCCGATACCTCAATGGTACAAGCAGTGCTGGCCAACTGAAGGCCCGGGAGGTGACGCCCGGTACTTCGATTCTTGCGGGGGGCTCGGTGGGATCTACCGGGAGTGCCCTGACCAGCACTCCGAGTGCATCAACACCTCTACCACGACGGCCGACTGCCGCTGCCTGAACCACTGGACCGACGAGTTCTGCGATCAGTGTCCGGCCAACTGGGACGCCGACAAGGACTGCAACGCCTGCCGCAACCACTGGGTCGATGAGGGCAACGACTGCCATACCTGTCCAGGCCGTTGGGATGCTAACCGGGACTGTAACGAGTGTATTGGTAACTACGATCCCGCGCAAAACTGCGAGGAGTGCAAGCCAGAGTGGGCTGGACCTGATTGCGATAGGCTAGCCAGTTGCACTGACCAACCTAACTTCACATTGTGCTGGACAGGTGACGGCGAACCAGACGATCTTTACTATGACATCTGCTCTGACGGAACATGCGTCTCGCCCGGCTGCGGCGATGCAAACTGCAATACTCCCGGCATCGCTTTCCCACTTCCTGATACAAATCAGCGGAAATGCTACAGTGATCAAGGTGAAATTGATCCTTGCCCAAGCGAGGGCGAGGACTACTACGGGCAAGATGCCCAGCACGGCTGGGACATATCCAACGATTCGGCTAATCGATACTCAATAATCGATCTAGCGGGAAATGGCGAACTCGTGATCAGTGACAATGTTACCGGGCTCCAATGGCAGCGGATCCACTCGGTCGACAAGGCAATATGGGGAGCGGCAGTAAACTCATGCCAGCGATCAGCAGAAGGTCCCTATGTGTATGGTGGATTCAGCGATTGGCGACTACCGAGTTCTTACGAATTGCTGTCGATCGTTGACTATGGCAAAATCGCTCCGTTAGTTGACCCTGTAGCATTCCCCGACACACAGTCATCGGGTTTCTGGACCTCTGACACAGTTGCGACCGACCCAGAATACGCATGGACAGTGCATTTCGACGACGGTAGTTTGTCATCGAAGCTGAAAGAATTCGAGGTGGGGGCGTACTGGCGGTGCACGAGGGGCGGCACGCCAACAGACAGCACGGCGCGATTTAGCGTTCTCGGTTCTTCGCCAGAGGAAACCGTAGATGATCACGCTACCAGCCTAATATGGCAGAGGACTGTGTCCTCTTCGCCACAAACATGGAAACAGGCTCTTGCATCATGCACCGAATCATCCTATGCGGGCAAAAGTGGATGGCGTCTTCCAACGATCATGGAGCTGTGGAGCATCCTAGAATTACACAAGCAGAGCATCATAGATCGAACGGTATTCTCTGATACGCCAAGCAGTTTTCTATGGTCCTCGACAACGCAGACGAACCAATCGGGAGACAGCACCCGAGCTCTTGCAGTTTCTCTTTCAGGTACCGCCACAGCATACGGATTCCTGAAAAACGAACCTGATGCAGTCGCCTGGTGCATTCGCTCTAGTTTCTAGCTACGTCGGCACGACACATCACCTAAGCGTGAGGACCGCAAGGTCGGCCCAATCGTAGCAAAAGAGTGCACACCAAGCCGCCTGGCTAGTCTGATCCCTCGTCGGTCGGCCATTTCCCTATGGGCAGGTTCCCTTCGTGAAAGTCGAGTTCGCGTCGACATCCTCTGTTCCACCAACAATGACGCAATCCAGGGTGGTCGCCTTGCCGTAGTTACGTACGTTCACGTTCCTGAAGGTATACACGCCGATATACGCATTCCCTATCGACACCCCGGCCACACTACCCGTGGTGTACAGAGAATCACCGTCGTTATCCACGATCGGAAGCAACGTGGCGCCCCCAGTATTGGTCGGATTTACGTACAGCCCTGTCATTCCCAACGCGCCGGTTCCACCAAGGTCCGGAAGCGGCCAGTTGGCTGCAGTATCTTCTAGCTCCGACGGACCTCCCGAATTCACCGCGGTCCACGTCCCGGTGCCGATCGAACGCAGCGGCGTGCCGTCCGTGCTTCTGCTGTATCCCCCATTGTCGATGATCAGGTCAGGATCCTGGCCCGCTTCCTCTAGTATAATCGTACCAGCGCCGCCATAGTACGGGCTATCAGCCTCCCCGCCATTTCCGCCGCGAGCTAGGATCGTACCGCTCCAGCCGGAGACATCCGAATGCCCGATGATGGCAATGCGTCCACCACCACCTGCGCCAGTGTAGCCGTTGTATCCACTCCGATTGCTCCCACCGACCGTCTGGATATTGCCAGTGCCGGAGAGCGTTCCTCCGTCGATCTCGACCCAGATCGAGCCGCCCGCACCGGCTGCACCGCGATCGGCGTTAAAATAACTGGTGCTTTGCGACTCGCCGTTCGCCCACAAACCTCCGTCAGGCCCGACGATATCGAGCGAGCCCACATGCAGATGAACCGCGCCGCCGCCTCGACGCCCGATGTCGTCGGTTGGCGTGTTGTACACGATCGCGCCGCCGCCCGCTCCTAGCGTGGTCGGTGCAAATGGGTCGCCGTACGACGGGTTGTTGGTGCAGGCGCCACCTGTATTGCCGATACCACCCAGTCCACCGTGGCTTCCGCCGCACACCGAGTTTTGGGCTGTTCCGTTCGAGCCGCCGACCACGGTGCCGCCCAGCCACACGCCCTCGGGATCCGGGTTACCGCCATCCCAGCCACCAGGATACCCGCGAGAGGATGCGGTGATATCCGCCCCGCTATCCATGGTCAGCGTCCCATCAACCCAGAACTCGATCCTTCCACCCGTCTGGGCCGCAAAGTCATAGGTCGGCGACCTCAAGTAGGACCGGCTCTTCATGCGCATGTCACCGTGCACCGTGAACCCGCCGGCCGTGTCGGAGAGCCGTCCGTTCAGGGTCAGGTTGTTGAACTCCCGTCCCTCGAGGTTCGCCGGATCCGTGTACCGATACGACTCGTCGCCGCTACTCGGATGGTTCTCGATCATCACGTCCGGGTACGTCGCGCCGTCAGGCATCAGGTACACCGTGCCGGCTCCGCCAGCCGTCTCCTCGCGGCCGCACCAGCCGCCGTACGCCTGCACCGCGGGGAGATCGGCCGGATCGCTGGCAAAGCCCAGGATCGCCAGGCGACCGCCGCCACCCGCGCCGTCGTTGTTGTACCAGTTCGAGTAGCAGGCACCGCCATTGGCATAGATCCCGCCGCTGCCCACCAGGGTCTTGTTCGAGCCGGTGAGCTCGATGCGGATACCGCCGCCCGAGCCCGCGCCCGAGTGCTCGTATCCCGATCCACCGTTGGCCCGGATCTCGCCGTTGAGCTGGATCTCGTCGGCCTCCACGTGCAGGAAGCCGCCGCCGTCGCCGCCGTACTCGTTGGAGGTATCGTGATCGAAGGCTGCGCCGCCGGAGCCCGGCTCGTCCGGGAACTCCATCACCCCGTACACCTCGTTCGGTGTTCCGCCGAGCAGGCCGGGGTACCCGCCGTACGCGCCGCCCGGAATCTGGTTGTTGGCGCCGCCATTGGTCGAGCCGCCGACGATCGTCGGTCCGCCCGTGGCCGGATCGCGGGTCATGCCGACCCAGGCGTCGTTGTCATGACTCCGTGCGCCCGGGTACCCGTCCGAATCGACGTGGATCGAGCCACCCCAGAACACGTTGATCAGGTTGGCCTTGATGTGCAGCCGCCCGTTGGCGTCGTCCGCGTCGAGGCCCGAGATGCCCGGCGGCGAGATGGTGGCGTCGGCACGGATGATCAGCTGATCCATGTTCAGGAAATCGTTGGTCCAGATGTACGCGTTCCGCGTGAGCTGCACGTTGCCGCCGTTGACGAAGTCGATGTACGGCACCCACAGCCGGCTGCGCGTCTCGCGCGGCGATCCGATCGGATCGTCGCTCCAGGGCAGGTACCAGTACGTGTTCGCATCCGGATGGTAGTCCTTGTGGATCCGGATCGGGTCGTACGAGTACACGTGCGCGCCGCCCGTGATGTGCAGGTCCTCGAACTCCCAGGGCACTCCGGTCTGCGGCAGCCGGGTGGTGTGGTTGTTGGTCTCGCGGTTCTGGTCGTGCGTGGTGCCGCCGTTGTCGATGATCACGGTCGGACGCGTCTCCCCGTCCTTCCTGAGGTAGATCGTGCCCGCGCCGCCGCAGTTGTCCTCGTTATGCGAGTACCCGCCGCGCGCCTGCACGCTCATGCTCACCGGAAGCTCGTCCGTGTAGTTGACGATAGCGATCCTTCCGCCGCCGCCGCTGCCGGTGTTGTTGTACCAGTCGCTGTACATGTTCGGTCCGTTGGCGTGGATGTTGCCCGAGCCGCCGATGCCGTTGCCCTGCATGTCGATGAAGATCGAGCCGCCCGCGCCCGAGGCGCCGTACTTGTATCCCTGGCTGCCGTTGGCGTAGATCCCACCCCAGACGATGAGAACCGGCGTGGCGATCTTGATCGCGCCGCCGCCGCCGCCGCCGTAGCTGCTCTCGCGGGTGTGGCCGGCGCCGCCGCCGCCCATGTCCGTGGGCACGGCCAGATCGCCGTACATCTCCGCGGCCGTGCCGCCGTTGTCCTGACCGCCGCGGCCCGCGTGCGAGCCGCCGGCCAGCGAGTTGTCCGAGCCCGAGCCCGTGGAGCCGGCCTTGCCCGTGCGATTGGCCGGCGTGTCGTCGTCACCCTTGGTGTAGCCGAAGGGATCCGGGTTGCTCCGCTGGTACCCGCCGGGATAGCCATCGCCGGTCAAGGTCAGCGAGCCGGTATCGTTGATGATCAGCGACTCCAGGGTCCAGTCGATGGTGCCGCGATCGAAGTCTTCGTGCGTGCAGCCGTACAGGGTCAAGGTACCGCCGCCGTTGATCAGCAGGTTCTTGGTCATGCTGGGGTACCCGTGCTTCGTCGTCACGTACCCGTTGACGTCCACGTCCAGGTCGTTGACGTCGAAGCTCTCGGCACGCAGCCGGCCGCCGAACACCTGCTTGCCCGCCGGGTGGCCGGTCTGCACGCGCACCTGCGTATGGTCGAGGCTCATCCGTCCGCTGGTCTGGTTCCAGCCGTCGAGCAGCAGCGCCGCGCGGTAGGTGTCGCCGGCCGAGGCCACGCTGGTGGCGTCGCCCTCGACCGTGAACGAGTCGATGGTGTTGTCCACGATCTTGAACAGCACCGGTGGATCGTCGGCCTGCGCGATGTTGAGATTGACCCGCCGGCCCTCGAGCAGGCCGGTGGCGCCTTCCGCGCTCTCGTCGTACGGCACCACGATCAGCTTCCAGCTGACGAAGATGCCCGGCGCATTGCCGCTCACGCCGTCCTTGACCTCGATCTCCCAGTCCCCGGCCGCGGTCTCGCCGCGGAAGGCGTAGCGCAGGTCTTCGTACGCGGCCACGTCGAGGTCGAAGGTCAGGTCCAGGTCGGCGCCGCTGTAGCGACGATAGTACACCGTGGCCCGGGTGCCGTCCGGTGAGGTGAGGTAGATCTCCACGTCGCTGCGTCGCGAGTGGTTGATCCGCACGTACACGTACACCCGCTCGACCACGCCGGCCGTGTCCACGGCCACCGTGCTCAGCACGCCGGGCAACGGGCTGTCGTCAATCTGAGTTCCGCCAAAAGGTAGATCCTTGCTGAACTCCTCGGGCGCGCCATCCGTGCCGCCCGTGGCAAAGGTCCGCGTGGCGTCCGCGTCGGTGATCGTGGTGTTGCTGCCGTCGAAGGTGATGCTTCCGATCTCGCCCTCGCTGATGGTCGGCAGGTACGTGGACCAGGTGTTGGTGTCGAACTCGTTGGCGATGTGGAGGATGCCCTCCTCGCCGGCTCCGGCCGTGAATACCGTGCCCGCGCCGCCGTTGCGGTGCAGGTTGCTCGTGCCGGTCTCGCGGTGGCCGCCGTACGCCCGCATGCTCAGCGTGTCGGCCAGGCTGGCATACCCCACCAGGGCCACACGCCCGCCGCCGCCGCCGCCGGCGCCCCAGTTGTTGATGTTGGCGTCACCGCCGTCGGCCTGCAGCGAGCCAGCGCCCGTGACCGCTCCGGCCACGTTGACGTACACGCTGCCGCCAGCGCCGCTGGCGCCGGCGTCGTTGCCGTACCCGCCGTTGGCCCGGATCGTGCCGTCGATCACGGCGTCGCCGGCCACGGTCAGGCGAACCACGCCGCCGCCGTTGCCGCCCCAGTCCGACTCGTTGCCGTCGTTCCAGGCGCCGCCGCCCGAGCCCGGGAAGTCGGGGTTGCGGAAGTCGCCGTAGGTCCGGTTGCGCCGCGGCCAGTTGTCGTAGTATCCGCCGTTGCCCGCGTGCGAGCCCGCGACCCGGTCGGCGCTGCCGCCGTTGGCGCCCAGCGTGCTGCGGTTGCCGAGGGTGTAGCCGATGCCGGTGTCGTTGTTGCAGTTGTACCCGCCGGCGTACCCGCGCTCGTTCATCGAGATCCCGCCGCCCGACTCGACGGTCAGGTTGTCCACCGACAGCTCGAGCCGCTGCCACTCGGGGTGGTCCACGTCGCAGGGATGGCGCGAGATCCAGCCCTCGCTCTGGATCGTCAGGTCGTCCACGTTGAACGGACCGCGCGAGAGCCGCAGCGTGCCGCGGCCAAGGATCAGCTCGCCGATGCCGCCGACGTCCAGGCTCTCGGCGACCAGACGCCCGGTGAGCGTGGCCGTGTCGAGCGGGGTCGCGTCGGCGCGGGTCCGGTCGCCCACCGTGATCTCCACGTCGTCCATGGTGATCGCCCGCGACTCGTTGAGATAGAGCGTCTCCAGCCGCAGCAGTCCGCGGTACGTGTCGCCGTCCGCGGCCACGGCCGTGGCGTCGCCCTCCAGGGTCAGGGTGGTCTCGGTGTTGCCCACGATCACGAAGCTCTGGCCCTGGCTCACGTCCGGGTTGACCCGGCCGCCGACCAGCTGGCCCTGGCCCAGGTGGTCCACGGGCCAGGCGGCCTCGGCATCGGTCAGCGTGGAGGTGCCCGAGCCGCCGTCGTACGTGATCGTGTCGAGCAGGCCCTCGCCCGCCGAGAACAGCGGCGTGGTGTCGCTGCTGGCCTTGATCTGCACGTCGCGCTGGGTGTCGTGGTTGCTGATCCACAGCTCGCCGTCGGTGTCGGCGGCGCGCCGGATGAAGACCGTGCCCGCGCCGCCGTTGGAGTGGGTGTTGTTGTTGTTGCTGTCGCGCTGGCCGCCCCAGGCCTCGAAGCCGATCCCGTCCGGGATCGGATCGGCCACGTCGAGCAGGGCGATACGGCCGCCGCCGCCGGCGCCCTCCCAGTGCGCGCCGCCCACCGCGCGCAGCCGCCCGCTGCCCTCGAGCGTTGCCGCGCCGGTCATCTCGATCAGGATGCTGCCGCCCGCGCCGTCGCCGTGATCGTTGTCGCCGCTCTGGCCCGAGGCGTCGATCAGACCGTCGAGCACCAGGTGCTCGGTCTGGATCCGCACCGCGCCGCCGCCCGCGCGGGGCGTGCCGGCGACCACGCCGCCGCCCGCACCGGGCAACACGGGATACCTGAAGTCGTCGTATGGCTCAGCCGCGGCGTTGTGGTCACGGTACCCGCCCTTGCCGCCGTGGGAGCCGCCAAAGTCGCCGGCCGAGGCGTACGCCTCGTTGTTCACGCCACGGCCTCCGGGATAGCCCTTGCCCACCAGCGATATCCGGCTCCCCGCCTCGATGCTGAACGACGGGGTCTCGACCTCCATGGTGTACACGTCGGTGTCCGTGCCCGCGGGGATGGTCAGCGTGGCGCTGTTGAAGATGCTGACCGAGGTGTACTGGGTGATCGGAGCCGCGAGCATCGCCGGATCCATGGTGTAGGTCGCCTGCACGTTGCCGTCGAGCTCGAGCGAGTCGTCGCAGGCGTCGCCGAGGCCGTCACCGTCGAAGTCCTCCTGCCCCGGGTTGGCGATCGTGGGACAGTTGTCGTCGCAGCCGACGCTCTGGTTGCGACAGGGGTTGTCGCCCACCGTGCCCGACAGGTCGCCGTCCGGGATCACTCCGTCACCGTCGGTGTCCTCGCAGGGATCGCCCACGCCGTTGTCGTTGCTGTCGGTCTGCGTCGGGTTGGGCACGAACTCGCAGTTGTCGCAGATGTCGCCCACGCCGTCGTCGTCCACGTCGGACTGATCCGCGTTCTGATCGTCCTTGCAGTTGTCGTCGCAGCGATTCGTCTCGCCGCCGGAGCAGAAGTTGTCCGTGGCGTCGCCGCTGGCGTCGCCGTCATCGAGGATCCCGTCGGTGTCGGTGTCGATGCAGACATTCGACGGATCCCACGCCGCGTCACAGTTATCGCAAACGTCGCCCACGCCGTCGCTGTCGCCGTCCGCCTGATCCTGGTTGGCGTCGTTCGGGCAGTTGTCGCCGCAGTTCGTGGTGCTCCCGCCGGTGCAGGGGTTGGTGGCGTCGCCGCAGATCTGATCCCCGTCCGAGTCGTCCGTCGGGTCGCGCGGGCAGGGGTCGAGGCCGTTCTCGGTGCCGTCGCCGTCCACGTCGTCGTCGCAGAGGTCGCCGAGGGCGTCGCCGTCGAGGTTGACCTGGTCCGGGTTCACCTCGCTCACGCAGTTGTCGCAGGCGTCGCCGACCCTGTCTCCGTCCGTGTCCTGCTGCGTGGTGTTAGGCGTGTCGATGCAGTTGTCGTCGCAGCCCAGGCTCTGGCCGCCGGTGCACTTCTGGTCGCCGATGGTGCCGTTGTTGCCGCCGTCATCGCCGATGCCGTCGCCGTCCGAGTCCGGGCAGCCGTCCGAGTCCGCTGTCGGCGGGTCGGCGATCGGCGTATCCGGGCAGGCGTCGCAGGTGTCGCCCACGCCGTCGCCGTCGCGGTCTTCCTGGCTCGGGTTCTGATGCCTGGGGCAGTTGTCGTCGCAGTTCGACGTCACCGCATGCTCGCAGCGCTTGTCGTTGGGGTCCCCGGTGTCGTTGCCGTCGTCAAGGATGCCGTCGTTGTCGGTGTCCGGGTCGCAGAGGTCACCCAGCTCGTCGCCGTCCACGTTGCCCTGGTCCGGGTTCGCGACCTCCGGGCAGTTGTCGCAGGCGTCACCGAAGTCGTCGCCGTCGTTGCTGTCCGCCTGGTCCGGGTTCGGCGTGTCGATGCAGTTGTCGCAGAGGTCGCCCACGCCGTCGCCGTCGCCGTCCTCCTGCAGCGGGTTCTCGATGTACACGCAGTTGTCGCCGCACTCGGTCACGTCGCCGTCGGCGCAGCGGTTGCGGTCGTCGCCGCAGATCAAGTCGCCGTCGAGGTCGTTGGTCTCGTCGTACGGGCAGGGGTCGTCACAGGCCACGGTGTCGGGCAGCACGCACGGGTTGTCCGTGGGATCGCCGCTGCCGTCGCCGTCCTGCGGGATGTCGTCGCCGTCGATGTCCGGGTCGCAGGCGTCGCCCAGCTCGTCCCCGTCCTGGTCACGGTTGTCCGGGTTGTACTTCTGCATGCAGTTGTCGCAGATATCGCCCACGCCGTCGCCGTCGCGATCGGCCTGGTCCGCGTTGGCCTCGTCCGGGCAGTTGTCGTCACAGCCGAAGCGCTCGCCCGCGGTGCAGGGGTTGTCGCCGGCCACGCCGCTGTTGTCGCCGTCCTCGCCCACGCCGTCCTCGTCGGCGTCGGGACAGCCGTCGCCCGGCCCGGTGTTCGGCGTGTCCGGACACTGGTCGCAGGCGTCGCCGTGACCATCCGCGTCGCGGTCCTCCTGGTTCGGATTGCGCTCCATCGGGCAGTTGTCGTCGCAGTCGCGGCTCTCGCCCTCGACGCAGAAGTGGTCGCCGCCATCCTGCGGGATGTCGTCGCCGTCGATGTCGTCGTCGCAGGCGTCACCGAACTCGTCCCCGTCCTGGTTGTTCTGCGAGCGGTTGGCCGCGTCCTTGCAGTTGTCGCACACGTCGCCCACGCCGTCGCCGTCCGCGTCCTCCTGCAGCGGATTGAAGTTGCTCGCGCAGTTGTCGTCGCAGTCCTCGACCGCCCCATCGGTGCAGGTCGAGTCGCCGGCCGCGCCGTTGCGGTTGCCGTCGTCGAGCACGCCGTCGCGGTCCGTGTCCTGGCAGGCCAGGATGTCCTGAGTCGGGTTGGCCACGTCCGGGCAATTGTCGCAGACGTCGCCGCGGCCGTCCTCGTCGCGGTCCTCCTGCGCCGGGTTGTAGTTGCCCGGACAGTTGTCGTCGCAGCCGCCGACCGAGCCGCCGGTGCAGGGCTCGTCGCCGATCGGGTTATCCGAGGTGGCGAAGCTCACGCTGCCGTCGTCGAGGACACCGTCCGAGTCGGTGTCGAGGCAGGCCAGCAGGTTCTGGCTCGGGTTGAAGTTCTCGCGGCAGTTGTCGCAGGGGTCGCCCACGCCGTCGCTGTCGGTGTCCTCCTGGTTCGGATTGGGGATCGCCACGCAGTTGTCGTCGCAGTCCACGGTCTCGCCGCCGACGCATCTGACGTCGCCGGTCACGCCGCTGGAGCTGCCGTCGTCGTAGATCCCGTCGCTGTCGGTATCGAGGCAGTTGTTGCTCGTGTCGTAGACTCGCGGGCAGTGGTCGTCGCCGTTGAGGATGCCGTCGCCGTCGATGTCGTCGTCGCAGGCGTCGCCCTGCACGGTCCAGCCGTTGGCCAGCTCGAGCTCGTGGTCGAGGTTCTTCTGGTCCGGGTTGGCCAGGCCGATGCAGTTGTCGCAGGCATCGCCGGCCCGGTCGCCGTCCTCGTCGGCCTGGGTGTTGTTGCCGACGGCCGGGCAGTTGTCGTCGCAGCCCACGGTGTTGTCGTCGGTGCACTTGTTGTCGCCGGTCACGCCGCTGTGGTCGCCGTCGTTCATGATGCCGTCGCCGTCGGTGTCCTCGCAGGCGTTGCCCACGCCGTCACCGGCCGGCGTGATCCCGCCGTCCGGGGACGGCGGATAGTCGTCCTTCTGGTCCGGATTCGGCACGGTGGGGCAGTTGTCGCAGGCGTCGCCGATGTGGTCGTCGTCGCCGTCCTCCTGGCTCGGGTTGTCGTCGGTCGGGCAGTTGTCGTCACAGTTCGCGGTGGCGTCGTTGCAGGTCTGGTCGCAGCCCGCCTCGCCGGCGAGGCAGGCCTCGTAGCCCACCACGCCGTCGCCGCTGCCGTCGTCCATGATGCCGTCGCCGTCCTCGTCCTCGCAATGATCGCCGATCAGGTCGCCGTCCTTGTCCTCCTGCCCCGGGTTCGGCACGTTGATGCAGTTGTCGCAGGCGTCGCCCACGCCGTCAGCGTCGCCGTCGTCCTGGCTGCTGTTGGCCAGCTCCGCGCAGTTGTCGCAGACGTCGCCCACGCCGTCGCCGTCGCCGTCGGCCTGGTCCGTGTTCTTGTCGGCCGGGCAGTTGTCGTCGCAGTTGAGCACCTGGCCGCCGGTGCACGGAGCGTCGCCGAACACGCCGCTGCCGTCGCCGTCCTCGAGGATCATGTCCTCGTCCTCGTCCTCGCAGCTGTCGCCGATCTTGTCGCCATCGGTGTCTGTCTGGGCTTCGTTGGTCACCTGCGGGCAGTTGTCACAGGCGTCGCCAAAGGAGTCGTTATCCGAATTGGCCTGAGTTACGTTCTGGTCATCGAGGCAGTTATCGACGTTATCGCGCACGCCGTCTCCATCTCCATCGCGCTGCAGCACAGCCACCTTACCCTCGGAAGCCGACGAGATGACTCCGACCTTTTCCATCGCCACCCAGAAGCAGAAACGCTTGGCGTCCGTGTACAGCCGGGCCTCGCAGTCCGTCTCTCCGTCCGGACAGCATTCAAGGCCACCGGCCAGACAGAGATCGGTCACCTCGCTCACGGTGACGACCTTGTACGTCTCGTCCGTCGAGGTTGTGTACTTCAGTTGCTCCCGATCCGCTTCGGCGATCGTTGAGCACTCGGCCTCGCCGGCGGACGCCATGAAGATCACGAACCTGTCGAACACCACGTCCTCGAGCGGCGCGTCCCAGTCCAGGATCACGCGGTTCATCTCCTCTTCCACCTGGAGATTGAACTGTCCGCCCACGTCCTCGTGCTTGTCGGACACGGGATCGAACGGATTGTCCCGACTCAGTTCCGGCTCGAAGTCCACATTCGGACACGCCAAGCCAGCGAACGCGACGACGGCTGCCAGGATACTGGTTGTTGCGCGTCTCATCAGAACACCCCCTTGAGCGTGAAGACCCCGCCTCCGGGGATTGCCGCTGCTCCAGCTTCTGCTTTGGCCGGCGCTGCCGGTACAAGCTCCTGGTTCTGTTCGTAGTCGGGCTCCTCCGGCATTGTCAGCGCGTTGATCAGCACACCGAGCAGCACGGCTGCGCCTGCGCCCATCAGGCCGTAGCCCAGGCCGGCCTCGATCTTTGCGGCGTTGTTCAGGCTGTCGATATCCGATCCCAACGACCCGTACTCCGAGGCCAGTAGAGCGTGCTGTTCAGGGTCCATCTCCATCATGTACCGCACGTACACTCTGTCCTGCTCGTCCCGCTTGTCCCGGGCCTGGGTGTTGGTGATCCAGCCGCCCACGGTCAGGCCCGTACCCGCGGCCACGGCGATGCCGCCGGCGATCAGGCCCACGGTGGTCAGCTTGCGGCGCGTCGATGTGGTGTCCATGTAGTCCTTGTGCATGATGAACTCTGGCAGCGTCACCGAGACCTCGGGCTTCTCGGCCGGCTTGATCGTGAACTTGCGCTCCTCGCTCTTGTAGCCCTTCTTGCGCACGACCAGCACGTGGTGGCCGGGCAGCACCTTGGGGATCTCCAGTGGGGTCTCGCCCTTCTCGTCGCCGTCGAGCAGCACCTCGCCGCCGGCCGGGATGCTCTTGACGAGCAGCATCACCGGCTCGGGCCGCAGGTCGGCCTTGATCTCGATCGCTTCGCCGCCCGCCTTGCGGAAGGCGGTCAGCTCGAACAGCACCTCCTCGATGTGCGGCTTGTACCCCTTCTTGCGGTACTCGATGCGGTGCCGCTCGGCCGAGACGTCGGCGATCAGCAGCGGGGTGGTGCCGCGCTCGATGCCGTCGATGAAGACCTTGGCGTCGAAGGGCACGGACAGGAAGCGCGCGCGCACGACGGCCAGGGAGAGACTGATCTTCGCGATCTTGTCCGGCTCGACGAGCACCGGCGCCTCGCGGACCATGTCGCCCTTCTGCACCTTGATCATGTGGTCGCCGGCAGAGATGTCCTTGAGGTTGAGCGGCGTACCCCCTTCCTGGGGGCTGCCGTCGAGGTACACCGTGGCGCCCTCGGGGTTGCTGGCGATGAAGATGCCGCCCTGGCCCGCCATCTTGCGGATCACCCGCTTGCCGCCGATCATGGCCTTGACCGCGCGCCGGGCCGCGCCGGGCAAGGCACCGAGCTTGCCGACCTCCTCCTGGGCCCGGCCAAAGGACTTGCCCTTCTGGATGTCGACCATGCTCAGGGCCAGCGTGAACTTGTCGCCCAGCTTGCCCACGGCGCCGGTGACGATGTAGTGCACGCCGAGCGCACTGCCGACCTCGGACAGGCACAGGTCGTCGTCGCAGCCCAGCATCTGCCGGTCCTGCTCGAAGCCGACCATGGCGTGGATGTCCTTCTTGCTGATCACGGAGAAGCCCTCGACGTGCGACATCTCCACGGCCACCACGTCGGCGACGTTGGCCGCCACCTCGGCCGGAACGCTGCGCGCGGCAAAGTCGAGCACCGCGACCTTCTTGACCTCCTGCGCGCTCGCGAGCGCCGGATAGACCAGGACCAGCAATCCAAGCAGGCTCGCCCGTGCCGAGAGGATTCCCCTGAATCGACTCATCGTATTCCCTCCATACTCTGGATAGCGCGTGCTCCCGCCCCCGCGCGGGAGAGGCTTTATACTACTTAAATACTGGGGGCAGTTCAACCCATATGTCGCGGCCGATAGCCGAACGATTTCACCTGTATTCCACACCCACGGTCAGCCAGGCGCCCACCCGTGCGTTGCTCGCGCTGCTCGCGCCTGCCCCTGCCCTGCTCGCCCCCGGGAGTACTTCGACAGGGTTACCAGCAACTGGAGGGGCGGCGCGAGCAGCATCTTGCCGGCCAACCCCTGACCCTTGCCACCCACGCCCGAACGGGCTAAACCTTAGTGACGAGCACGGATCCGGAGGCCCTGGTGCGCCGAGCGCTGATCGTCATCATCACGTGCCTGGCCCTGCCCGCCGCGTCGCTGGCGGGCGAGGGCCGCGTGGTGATCCGCAGCAACAACGACCTGCTCACCGTCAGCTCGCGCCTGGAGAGCCAGGAGTGCATGCTGGTCGACAGCAAGCACCCCTTCGTGCTCGAGCTCGAGGGCCCGGGCCACCTGGTGATCTGGTCGCGCATCAACCTGCCGCGGAAGCGCGCCAGGAAGGCGCGCGCCATCAAGCTGCTGGTGCTCAAGAACGGACAGAAGTTCAAGTCCTTCTTCCAGAAGGCGGCCAAGCCCCGCGGCAAGTACGACGAGGTCACGGCGCTGCGGCCGGGCCCGCTCAAGGAGCTCGGCTTCGGCGTGCCCGAGGGCCGGCACGTGTACCGCTTCAAGGTCGCGGGCAAGCGCAACCTGGGCGCCTGCCTCGGCTTCGCCTTCCGGCTGCCCAGCGTGGCCGCGGCGCTGCCCACGGCGCCGATGTCCGAGGACGGCGAACTCGGTGTGATGCCGCTGGTGCCGCTCGCACCGGTGGCGCCGGTCACCCGCGACGAACCTGCGGCCCCGGCGCTGGTCTCGCCCCACGAGGACGAACGTGACGTGCTGGCCGACCTGCGCCGACCCGAGGACCGGCCCGCCGCGTCCGAGCTCGCCCGCAAGCGAAGATCCGGCATGCCCGACCTGCCGGACGAGGACGAGGTCGAGGAGCGCCGACGCCACCGCCGCACCCGCTCCGCCTTCACGGTCACCGAGACCGACGAGGAACGCCAGCGACGACGGGAGGCCGCGCTGCGGGCCAAGGAGGAGCGCGAGCGGCGGCGTGACGATGGCGAGCGCTCGGCCGCGCTGCAGGCCAAGGAGGAGCGCGAGCGGCGCCTGGCCGAGCGGGAACGACGGCGCGAGGAGACGGAACGGAGGCGCAAGGGGGAGGAGCGCCAGCGCCTGGCCCTGGACGACGAGGAGGACGGGCTGGAGCTGGGCCAGGAGCCGGACGAGATGCCCGACCTGTCCGACGAGGAGGAATGGGAGGGCAAGCGCAGCGAGGACATGCCCGAGTTCCCCGACGAGGAAGGCTACGTCGAGCGCCGCGAGCCCGATGAGCCGCCGGAGCCGCCCCAGCCGCCCGTGATCGACGCTCACGTCGGTCTCACGCCGCGCGCTGGCTTCTTCGTGCCCCTCGGCCCGGGCAACCCCACCGGCGTGGTCGGCGTCGAGGCGCGCTGGCACCTGCCGATGCTGCGCAGGATGGTCTCGCTCGGCGCCTCGGTGAGCTACTACCTCACCAACCGCAAGGGCGTGGTCACCGGGCGCGTCCCCGCCGAGTACGAGCTGGAGATGCACGTGCTGCCAGTCTGCGCCGACCTGGCGCTGCGCGTGCCCACGGGCTCGTCCTTCACGCCCATCATCGGCGGCGGCGGCGGGTACTATCACGCCTGGGCCGAGAACCGCGTGCACGGCGCCAGCCGCTCGGGCTCGGGCGGCAGCTTCGGGTACCACGGCTTCGCCGGCCTGGCGCTCGACCTGCCGCTGGGCGAGGCCGGACTGACCGTGCTCTACAGCAGCGCCCGGCTCGACGCCGGCACGGTATGCGAGAACTGCGAGGTCGGCGGAATCAAGGTCGATCTGAGCTATCAGTTCTTGTTCTAGCCCGCGCCAACACCCGGACCGCGCACTCCGAATCCATGGGCGCTTGACCCTCCTCCCATGCCGCGTTATACGAGCAAAGCGGCGTCGTCGGCCTCCAAGTGGCGACACGCGGAAAGGACCTGCCCATGCTGGAAATCCGGTTTCATGGCCGCGGCGGTCAGGGCACCGTCGTGGCGTCTGAAATCCTCGCCACCGCAGCCTTCACCGAGGGCAAGTTCCCAGCGGCTTTCCCGTCCTTCGGCTCTGAACGTCGCGGAGCTCCGGTGGTGGCTTTTGTCCGCATCGACGAGCGACAGATCGAGGAGCGCACCGAGGTCTATCATCCTGACGGCCTCGTGGTCCTCGACCAGAACCTGATCCTGCTCAAGCTGGCTCCGGTCACGGCCGGGCTCGAGCCGGGCGGCTGGCTGCTGGTCAACAGCACGCAGTCGCCGGACAAATGGAAGAAGCTGCTGCCCGGATACCGCGTGGCCACGGTCGACGCGAGCGGCATCGCGCTGCGCAACGGCCTGGGCAGCTCAACCGCGCCGATCGTCAACACCGCGATCCTCGGCGCACTGGCCCGCCTCCCGGGCATGGTCGGCATCGAGGCCACCCTCGAGGCCATCGAGAAGTCGGTCCCGGTCAAGGCCGAGGCCAACGCCGACGCCGCACGCCAGGCCTACGAAGAAATGCACCCCTGGACCGAGGGAGGCGAACAGAGATGATCAAGACCGAAGGCCAGATCAGCCTCGATCGGATCTCCGACTTCCCGCCGATGCCCTTCTCCTTCGGGCTGATCGACGGCAACCGCACCGGCACCTGGAAGTACGTGCAGCCGGTGTACGAAGACAAGCTCGCGCCGTGTAACGAGAGCTGCCCGGCGGGGAATGACATCGCCAAGTGGATGGACTTCGTGGCCCGCGGCGAAGAGGACAAGGCATACGCCATCTCGCGCTCCGCCCATCCCTTTGCCGCCACGCTCGGCCGCGTCTGCCCGCACCCGTGCCAGGACAAGTGCAATCGCGCGTACCTCGGCGGCGAGATCCAGATTCACGGCATCGAGCGCTACCTCGGCGACTGCGCCGTGGCGGACGGGTTCCGGCCGAAGCGCCCGGCCGTCAAGGATCGCAAGGACGGAAAGATCGCAGTGGTAGGCTCGGGCCCGGCCGGACTCACCGCGGCGTACCGCCTGGGCCTGATGGGCCACAACGTCGACGTGTTCGAGGCCAGGGGCCAGCCCGGCGGGTACCTCCGCTACGGCATCCCGTCCTATCGCCTCCCGCGCAGCGTGCTCGACGCCGAGATCGCACTGGTGGAGCAGGCCGGAGCGCGGATCAAGACCGGCAAGGCCCTCGGCCGCGAGCTGACCTGGAGCCGCCTCGAGTCGTACGACGCCGTGCTGCTGGCGATCGGCTTCCACAAGAGCAGCAAGCTCAACCTGCCCGGCGACGATCTGCCGGGCGTGCACTCCGGCATCGACCTGCTGGGCCGCATCGCCGACGGCCGGAAGGTGAAGATCGGCAGGCGCGTGGCCGTGATCGGCGGCGGCAACACGGCGATGGACGTGGCGCGCAGCCTGCTGCGCAAGGGCTGCCAGGTCACGGTGTACTACCGCCGCACCCGCCACGAGATGCCGGCCATCTCGTCCGAGGTCGACGAGGCGATCGACGAGGGCATTCCGATCGAGTTCCTCACCGCTCCGGCCGACATCCGCAAGCGCGGCCAGGGACTCCGCCTGACCCTGCAGCGGATGAAGCTGGGCCAGCCGGACGAGTCTGGCCGCCGCCGGCCCGTGCCGATCCGGGGCAAGACCTTTGCGGTCAACCTCGACGCGGTTGTGACCGCAATCGGCGAGCAGGCAGACCTGAACGTGCTGCCGGACGGCGTGCAGAAAACGAGCTGGGGCCTATCCGTCGATCTCAATCTGTCTGCCAGCCGGCGCGGTCTGTTCGGCGCCGGTGACGCGGCCACCGGCATGGGCACCGTGACCCACGCGGTCGGCGACGGCCGCCGCGCGGCCGAGGCGATTGCCCGTTTCCTGTCGGGCAAGCTCAAAGGAGAGGGCAAGGCGATACCGCCGACCTGGGACCTGATCGAACGGCCCCACTCCAGCGCGGTGGTTCGCTTCGAAAATCTCAACACGGCGTACTTCAGAGAGGAGCTACCCATCGCCGAGACGAGCCTCGCGCCGACGGCTCGGATCAAGGGCTTCCGCGAGGTGGTGCGGACCTTCAGCGTGGCCGAGGCCCGCGCCGAGGCGAACCGCTGCTTCAAGTGCGGCACCTGCAACCGCTGCGAGAACTGCCTGGTGTTCTGCCCCGACGTATCGATCCTGCGCCGGCCCGGCGATGAGTACCCGTACTTCGAGGTAGATCTCGACCACTGCAAGGGCTGCGGCGTTTGCGTGACCGAATGCCCGCGCAACGCTCTCTCGCTCAAGGAGGTGAGCTGATGAAGCGCATCCTCAAGGGCAACTACGCGGCCGCGCACGCGGCCAAGCTGTGCAAGGCGCAGGTCATCGCCGCGTACCCCATCACGCCCCAGACCACGATCATCGAAGGCATCGCCGACATCATCGACGAGGGCGGGCTGGACGCCAAGTTCATCAAGGTCGAGTCCGAGCACAGCGCGCTCGCCGCCTGCATCGGCGCGGCCAGCGCCGGCGCCCGCACCTTCACCGCCACCAGCTCTCACGGCCTGCTGCTGATGTACGAGATGATCCACTGGGCCGCGGGACAGCGCCTGCCGATAGTGATGTGCAACGTCAACCGCGCGGTGGGACCCGGCTGGAACATCTGGACCGACCAGAACGACTCGCTGTCCACGCGCGACGCGGGCTGGATGCAGATCTACTGCCACACCTCGCAGGAGGTGATCGACTCGGTGGTCCAGGCCTACAAGGTCAGCGAGCAGCTGCTGCTACCCTCGATGATCGTGCTCGACGCCTTCTTCCTCTCGCACACCTCCGAGGTGCTCGACGAGCCGGACCAGAAGCTCGTCGACAAGTTCCTGCCGCCCTGGGAGGCGGAGTACAAGCTCGACACGAAGAAACCCGGGTTCTTCAACGCGATCGTCGATCCGAGCAACTACATGGAGTTCCGCTACATGATGCACGAGGCCCAGCAGCAGGCGCTGGGCCTGATCGAGGAGGTCGGCCTCGAGTACGGCAAGCGCTTCGGACGCACCTACGGCCTGCTGGAAGAGTATCGCACCGAGGATGCCGAGACCCTGCTCGTCGCCTCGGCCACGCCCGCGTCCACGGCCCGGGCGGTGATCGACGAGCTGCGCGACGAGGGGCACCGGGTGGGCATGGTGCGGATGCGCGTGTTCCGGCCCTTCCCGATACAACGCGTGCAGACGCTGTTCGGCCGGGTGAAGAAGCTGGCCGTACTCGACCGCGACATCAGCTACGGCGTGGGCGGCATCTGGGCTCAGGAGATTCGCAACGCGCTGTACCCGCTCGGAGACAAGGCTCCGCTGATCGACGGATACATCGCCGGCATCGGTGGCCGGGACATCACCCGCCCGCTGATCCGCGAGATCATCCTCGAGACCGAGGCGAACGAAACCGGACGCAACCTGGTCTGGAAGGGCTTGAAGCCCAGGGATTGATGTGATGCTTAGCAAGAAAGAACGCGAGCAGGTCCCGAGCTACGACCCGCGCAACTTCGTACTCGACGACCGGGAGCTGATGACACCGGGCCACGTGGCCTGCCCGGGCTGCGGGGCCACGATGTGCATGCGCATGGCGCTCAAGGCGCTGGGACCCGAAACGGTGATGATCATCCCGGCCTGCTGCTGGGCGGTGATCCCCGGGGCCTTCCCGCTGACCGCGCTGCGCGTGCCCGGCATGTGCGTGGCCTTCGAGACCGCGGCGATCTCGGCCACCGCGGTCAAGGCGGCCTACGAGATGCAGGGCAAGCCCGACATCAACGTGGTGGCCTGGGCCGGCGACGGCGGCACCTTCGATATCGGCCTGCAGTCGCTGTCCGGCGCGGCCGAGCGCAACGACGACCTGATCTACGTCTGCTACGACAACGAGGCGTACATGAACACCGGGATCCAGCGCTCGGGCGCCACGCCCTGGGGCGCCTGGACCACCACCACGCCGGTGCAACACCCCAAGGACGTGCACAAGAAGAACTTGCTCGAGATCATCGCCGCGCACCGGATTCCCTACGCCGCCACGGCCACGGTGGCCTTCCCCGACGACCTCGAGCGCAAGCTGAAGAAGGCGGCGAGCATCCGGGGCTGCAAGCTGATCCACATCTTCTCGCCCTGCCCTCCCGGACAGAAGATCCAGGAGAGCCAGTCGATCCGGCTCTCGCGCAACATCGTCGAGACCGGCGTGTTCCCGCTGGTCGAGGTCGAGCACGGGCGCTACTGGACGCTGAACCACGAGCCGAGGTTCCTGCCGGTCGAGGAATACCTCGGCATGCAGGGCCGCTTCCGCCATCTCTCGAGCGAGAATGTGGATGCGATCAAGGCGCACCTGAAGACCGAGTGGAAGATCCTGCGGGCCAAGCTCTCGCTGACCGAGCAGTTCCGCGCTGACGACGCACTGGCCGAGCTGGAATCCGGCCTCGAATCCCGCCGCAAGACGATCGCCAAGGCGGCGCGGTCGCGGAAGAAGAAGCCCGCGAAGAAGGCCAGGAAGCCCGCGAAGAAGGCCAGGAAGCCCGCGAAGAAGGCCAGGAAGCCCGCGAAGAAGTCCAGGAAGCCCATACGCAAACGCCGCCGCTAGGGGCGCGCAGCGTGCGCCCCTGACCCCCCGGATGAGCCAGCCGATCAGCTTTCCCTGGGGCGGCGCAACCCTGGATCTCGCCCTGCCCGCCTCGTGGACCGTGCTCGGCGAGCTCAAGCCCCGCGAGGAGCCTGCCCCCGACGACGTGGCCGAGGCCTGCGCCCGGGCGCTGGCCAGCCCGATCGGCGCTCCGCGCCTGTCCGAGCGCAACCTGTTCGACAAGCGCGTGCTGATCGTGTCCGATGATCACTCGCGGCCCACGCCCGTGGCCGCCTTCATCGGCCCGGTGCTCGCCGAACTGGGACTGGCCGGCGTACGCGACGAGAACATCGAGATCCTGCTGGCCACCGGCGTGCACCGGGAGAGCCGCGAGGCAGAAGTGGCGCACAAGCTCGGCGCGCAGGTCATGCGCCGTTTCCGCTGGTCCTGCCACGACGCGTACGACGACGCCGCGCTTCACGACTTCGGCACCACGTCGCGCGGCACCCCGGTGAAGCTCAGCCACAAGCTGGCCGAGGCCGACCTGGTGGTGCTGCTCGGCGCGGTGGAGCCACACCTGCTGCTCGGCTTCGGCGGCGGGCTGAAGATGATCATCCCGGGCTGCGCCGGCGCCGAGACCATCGGCACCAACCACATGCAGGGCGTGTCGCCGGACCACTTCGACTTCGTCGGCGAGGATGCGGCCGACTCGCCGATGCGCCTTGACCTGGAGGAGGGTGCGCGGCTCGCCGGCGACAGATACTTCATCGTCAACACCACGCTCGATCGCGAGGGCCAGCCCACCCGCTTCTTCTGCGGTCACCCCATCGAGGCGCACCGCGCCGCGCAGGCTTTCGTGCAGGACCTGGCCGGCGTCACCGTGCCCGAACCGGCCGACGTTGCGCTGTCCAACAGCTTCCCGGCCGACGGTGACCTGCGCCAGTCGATCAAGTGCGTGGGTAACTCGCTCTACGCCTGCAAGCCCGGCGGCCTGCTGCTCGGTGCGGTGTACTGCAAGGAGGGGCTGGGCGAGATCCCGATCCCCAGGAAGACCCTGCCCTACCCGCTGCTGCGGCTGCTGGTGCGCACGATGAGCAAGCACAAGATCCTCCGCCTGGTCAAGAAGGCCAAGCGCGGCGAGCCGATCGAGGAGATCTTCGTCGGCCACTTCGCGTTGCAGATGCTGCGCCGCAACCACGTGGCTCTGCTCAGCCACGGGCTGAACGAAACCACGGGCAAGAAGCTCGGCCCGGTGCGGGTGTTCAACAACCCCCAGCAATGGCTCGCCTGGGCGCGCAAGAAGGTGCCCAAACGGGCGACGGTGTGGGTCTTCCCGCACGGCGGCGTGAGCTACGCCCGGCCCGCCTGATTCCGGAGGTTCCCATGCGCCGCCCTCGATTCGCGCTCGCCTTCGTGCTCGCCTTCGCGCTCGGCTGCTCCACCGAGCCCGCGTCGCCGGCCGGGAACCTGGAGGGCCTCCGCCTCGCCGCGCTCGAGGATCGCGCCGCCGCGATCGGCGCGATGTACGACTGCGTGCTGCCGCCCAACGTCGACCACCTCGTGGGCAACATCGGGTACGGGTACAACGGCGACGAGGCGAGCTATGCGCTGGCCCGGCTGTACGCGGAGAAGGGCTGCGACAGCGAGCAGCCCTTCGTGGTGTTCTACGTCAGCACCACCAATTTTCCGCTCGACGGCGTGCCCGCGGGCGCGGGCGCGGACGTGGAGCAGGGCTGGCTGGAGTACTGGGACTACACCGCACAGCGCTACACGGACCTGGGCTACCAGATCTTCATCCACCCCCAGCCCTTCATCATCAACGACACCGTGCCGGACCACCGCTTCGACATCGCCGGGCTGCGGGCCCTGCAGCAGGCTGACCTCAACATCGCGCCCGAGGACCTGCCCGTGGTGTACCAGTGCCGCGACGGCCGCACCACGCGCATCGCCAGCATCTACGACGAGCGCACGATGCAGATGGGCCTGACCTTCTACCGGGCAATCGAGGCCTTTTTCTCCAAGTATCCGGCCTTCACCAAGATCAGCATGGTGCCGCCGTCTGACTTCGGCGAGTACGGCTTCCCCTTCGGCATCCAGGGCGGCTGGTGGCAGGGCAGCGACGACGTGTACGACTGCTACGTCAACGGCGACGAGTTCGCGCGGGCCGTGACCGACGAGATCCCGGCCGAGGCGCAGTACCACGGCAAGCTGAACCAGTTCCGCGCCGCGCTAACCGCCGAGCTGAGGACGCTGTTTTCAGGAAAGCGCCTGGCCGTGTACATGGGGTACGGCAACGACGACAGCCGGCGCCATGGCTTCTCGTACAGCGAGGTCACGCAGTGGGCCGTGGCCAACGGCGTGGAGCTGCACTCCTCGCACAGCATTGGCGTGACCGCGGCCCAGGTGCCGCTGAACAAGATCGTGATCGACGGCAGCAAGCCCGCAGGGTACGAGCTGACCTTCGAGGACGCCGGGTTGCTCAATGAATACAAGGCATTGATGAACCTGCACCACGCCGCTCGCTACGACGTGAGCGGTCATCTGCGCTACGCCAAGTTCCTGCTCGATCACTTCTTCACCACCCACCTGGTGCACTCGCTCGGGCCGTCGCCGGCCACCGGGCTGTACGACGACAAGGCGATGCAGTTCGACGACGCAGCCGGCCTCGGCGCGCTGCGCAGCGCCCATCTCACGCAGGGATACATCGATGCGCCCACGGCCGGCGCCACGCTCGACGGCGACGCCTCCAACGGGCTCGGTGGCTGGGGTTTCTTCGAGGCGCCGTACGGGGACATGCACCACTACGGCGTGCAACTGTACGCGGGCCCCTTGGTCTACATCAACGATGCGTCCTGCAGCTTCCCCCAGGGGTACGAGGCAGACTGCACCTGCGAGTGCAGCGTCAAGGGCCTGCATCCGCGCTTCATGCGGCGGGTGGGCACGGCCATCACGGAGCACGAGCGCGCTGTGGGCCTCGGAGACCTCTCGCGCTTCGGCATGTCATGGAAGCCGGACCTGGCCAGCGGGGACGTGGTGCTGCGCTGGTACTGGCACAACGGGGACAACGAGATTCTGGCCGAGCACCCGCACTCGCCGATGAAGGTGACCATTGACAGCAAGATCTCGGGCTCGGGCCGCATCGAGCGGCTGTACGGCAGCGAGGACATCTGCTCGCGCGAGTTCCGGGTGAGCGGCAGCGCCACGCTGCGCGGCTCGCCCGGCGCGGTGCTGGACATCGTGATCGTGGACGAGTACCGCGGACGGTTGCTGGCCACAACGCAGACCGATGGCAGCGGCGACTTCTCGGTACGCTTCGAGGTGCCCCTGACCGCGGGCGAGGAGACACAGATGGTGATCCCGCGGGCGTACGTGGACTACGACAACAACGGTGACGGCAGCAATGATCTCGTCGGCCTGCCGGTGACCATGGCGCAGACCCTGGGGCATCCGATCCTGGGCAACTCGTTCTGGGTGCTGGCGCACTGCGGCTGGCGCAGCGGCGATGCGGATACGGATGCCGACACGGATACCGACTCGGACTCCGACACCGACTCGGACTCCGATACCGACTCGGACTCCGACACGGATACGGACTCTGACACCGACTCGGACGCGGATACCGACTCGGACGCGGACACCGACTCGGATTCGGACACCGACTCGGACTCGGACACCGACTCGGACTCGGACACCGACTCGGACGCGGACACCGACTCGGACGCGGATACCGACTCGGACTCCGACACCGACTCGGACGCGGATACCGACTCGGACTCCGACACCGACTCGGACGCGGATACTGACTCGGACTCCGACACCGACACGGACTCGGATACTGGGCCAGCCTGCACCAGCGACGCTGACTGCCCCGGCGATCAGTTCTGCCTGGGCGGTGCCTGCTGGTCGCCAGCACCCGAGAGCGACGACTGCGGCTGCGGCGCCGCGTCCGGCAGCGCGGGCGCCTGGTCCTGGCTTCTGTTGCTCGCGCTGGCCGCGATCCGGCGCAGATTCCGCCTACCGTAGGAACTCCCGTGCGGCCTGCGCGAACCCGGTCGCACCGAGGGAGCGGATCGCGATCCTGTCCAGACGCTAGCGCCGGACCATGCTCACCACGTGTATCTCCTCGAGCAGCCTGACGGGTCGGGGATAATCATCAGAACGAATCCAGATCCGTGTACCCAACGGATGCGGGGCTCAGCGTGGATCCGAAGCCCGCACCGATGTAGGAGCAACCGTCGCATACGATTTCGATCGCCGCGCTGTAGTCTGCGGGCGAGTACGGCGACACCCGCGACAGCCAGTCCTGCAGCAGCGTCCCCTCGATCACGTACACCTTGCCCGTATGTCCCGTTCCATACATCTGGGCAGAGATCCCGATGTCCTCGATTCCATCCGCATCGATATCGCCGAGATTCGTCGCGAACCGCCCGAACTCATCCCCGTCGCCCACGGGGTCGGAATCCTCGCCTCGCAAAATCACGTCGGCGTCGTTCTCGAGCTGCAGCGCCGCGCTATTGGAGGTTGCGTCGATATCGGAGACGAGGTACGCAGTGCCGTTACGCAGTGCCACCGGATCGATTACCTCGTTGAACCGACCTCCGGTCGAGGTCATCAGGTCGATCTCCAGATCGTCGTTGAACCGCCCCACGGCCACCGAGATCCCGTGGTAGCGATTGCAGTCAGTGCAGGCTTCCAGCGCGACCTGCATCCGATCCCAGCCCGATGCCGATTCGACCACGAAGGTCTGGGACGAGGCGGCCGGCGGGTCCGGAGCGTACAGCAGAACGCTCGCGCCGTTGTCAGTGCCGTACAGGGGAGCCGCAACGAGCACGTCCGCATAGCCATCCCGGTTGGCGTCTCGGGCCGGAGCAACGCTCAGCCCACCACGTGCCGAGGCACCAAAGATGGGATCGATCGTCCAGTACGCGACCGAGTCGATCAGATGGGTCCCGCTCGCGGGAAGATGACTCCCCCCCCGAACCACGTACGCCCGGCTACTCCCGGCCGCGCCGATGAGCAGATCGACGAATCCGTCTCCATCCACGTCACCGGCGGAAGACACGGCTGTCCCCAGATCCTCGTCGTCGGCGACGCCCTGCAGCACGAGGTCGGGACCGTACGCTCCGTAGTCCGGATCCGCGGGGTCGCAGGGTCTGTCGTGATCGATGCCGCCCAGGAAGATGTACACGTATCCCTTGGTATCCGAGAAGTCGTCGCCTTTTCTACGGTGGCCACCCACGATCAGATCGTCCGTGCCGTCTCCGTCGAGATCCGCCCCGGTCACAGCCGTACCGAAGAACCGGTCGTACGCCTGTGACATCCCATCGCTCCCGCCGGGAGGAGTGATCTTGAAGGTGGACGTATCAGTCGTCACGTCCACGGTAGCTCCCGCGGCGCCGCTCCACGAGGCCCGACCCGAAACGACATACACCGCCGGCCCGTTGGCGGTTTCCTCCCACTCGTTGTACGCGACCGCGAGGTCCTGAACGCCATCGCCCGTCACGTCACCGACCATGTGTGGCATTCTACGGTCGAAGGCGTTGCCACCGGGGATATCGAACTCGAGATTTGCATCCGAGGACAACGTGGGGGGCGTGGCCGAATCCAGGCTGCTGCCCAGAAACAGCAGAGCGTCGGTGCCCTTCATGCCCACGGACAGATCGGACCTGCCGTCCCGCTCCACATCGTTCGGCGCCTGTGCGCGAATCGACCAGACGGTCGATGCCTGGCTGACCTCGCCCACATGACTGTCATAGGTGTACGCCTGCACCGCACGCCAGTACACGTACAGCCCGGTCGGCGCGGGGACGAATCCTCCATTGGGCATCGTGCAGACCACGAGATCATCGAAATCCAGGTCTGCATCGTAGGCGCAGTTTGCGTTGTCCAATGTGCCGGCCACCACGAAGGGATCGCGGGCATAGCTGAACTCGATGCGGTACTCGGGCGTGACCGGCGTCGTGCCAAAGGTCACCTGGCTGCCCAGCACAGAGGTGAAAACGAAGCGCTGGCCCTCGAACAGCGCGAGGCCTCCATGGGCCCAGACATGGCCACCGCTCTCGGGCCACACCGGCCGTGGCGGCTCCGCCATCTCGCACTGCGACGCGGCCGAGCAGGTTGCGTCAGGTGGAGCATTGCAGACCTCCCCGCTCGTGGCGCCCGTCTTCTCCGGCGGCGTGGCGCCCACGCAGGTGTCGGTGTCAAAGGTCTCGCACAACGTGGCCGTGCCCGTGGCCCCGGCCATGTCGGACCAGCTGCCGTCGGACACGCACCAGTCCTCGGGCGCCTTGCAGTTGCCCAGCGCCTCACAGGTGCCGGTGGCGCCGTCGGTGCCGGCCGATGACTGGCAGACCGTGATCCCGTCGTTGGCGTTGGCGTCGCCGGTCTGCTGGTAGAAGGTCACGCCGCCGCAGTTGTACGTGCACTCCGGGTCGTCGGTGGGCCGCTCGTCGCAGTGGCCCTCACCGTCGCAGGCATAGCAGGGGTTGACCGCGTCGCACATCGTGGTGTTGTCCGGCCCCGAGCAGGCGCCGCTGTCACACGACTCGGCGCACTCGGCCACGCTGGTCTCGCAGAAGTCCGGGTCTGCGAAGCCGTCGGTGCTGGCCCCGGTGGCGCAGGTACCCGCCGCGATGCCGCCCACCGACCCATCGCAGATCTCGCACTCCAGGTCGCAGGGCCCGTTGCAGCACACCCCGTCCACGCAGTTCGTGTCCGTGTCGCACTGGCGCGCCTCGTCGCAGGCGCTGCCGTTGGCCACCAGCGGGATGCACGCGCCCGCGCTGCCCGCGCAGACCACATCGTCGGTCTCGCAGCAGTAGTGCGTGGCCACGCACAGCGCGTCGCTGTCCGCGCAGTCCACCGCGCAGGCGTCGCCGTCGCAGGCGTAATCGTTGGCGCACGCGGTCTGAACACTATCCACGTCGCAGACATGCGCGCCCGAGCAGTCCCAGTCGTGCTGGGTCGCGCTCTCGCAGGTGGTCTTGCAGTACGCGCCGGGGTCGAGCTTGTAGCGACAGGCCCCGCCCGCGTCACAATCGCCGTCCTGGCCGCACTCGTCGCCGGTCACGTCGCAGTCGTCGTTCCAGTCGCCGCCGTCCGGAACCTGCTGGCAGGTGTCGTTGGTGCCGTCGCAGCCCCAGCAGGTGCCGCATACCGTGCCCGGTGCGTCGTTGAGCGGGTCGCCGTCCTGATCGTCGTACCGCGTGCAGGTGCCCAGATGGTCTGCCATGTCGCAGATCCGGCACTCGCCGGTGCAGGCGTCGTCGCAGCAGTAGTCGTCCACGCAGCGGCCGTTGCTGCACTGCTCGGGCATGGTGCAGGCCGCACCGGTTCCCGGATCGAACTTGAGCTTGCAGGTGTTGTCGTTGGTGTCGCACCAGTACTGCGTGTCCGGCGCGCAGTCGGCATGGGCGTTGCACTGGCTCAAGCACACCAGGCCCCCGCTGTCGCAGCTCAGGTGATCCGCGCAGTCCGTACCCGTGGCGTCGACGGTGCAGGTGCTGCTCTCGCCGCCCGAGCAGTGCCACTCGAAGCTCTGGTTGCCCGGGAAGGTGCAGGTGGTGTCGCACAGCGTCTCGGAGCCGAACTTGTCGCAGTACCCCAGGCCGTCGGCGCAGGTGCCGGTGCGGCCGCAGGTATCCGGGGCCTCGGCGTCGCAGTCGCCGCGCGGGTCGCCCTGCTCCGGACCCGTGCCGTCCGAGGCCAGCACGTTGCGGCAGGCGCCGCCGCCGTTGCAGACCTGGCAGTCGGCCGGGCAGTCGGGCTGGTCGTGGGCCGGGCCGTGGGTGCCCACCGTACCGTCCGCCTCGTCCACGCAATCGCCCAGCCCATTGGCGCAGGTCTGGCACTCGCCCTCGCAGGTGCTCTCGCAGCAGCGGCCGTCCACGCAGAAGGTGCTCGCGCACTGGGTGCCCAGCGTGCACACCGTGCCGTCCGGGTTGTCGGCCGTGCACACGCCCCCCTGGCAGTTGTACCCGTCCGCGCAGGGGTGCGTGCCGTCGCAACTCGTGGCGCAGGCCGTGTCCGAGGCGCAGCGGTACCCGCCGCAGGCCTCGGTCGTGGTCTGGCACTCACCCAGGCCGTCGCAGCGATGCACGGTGAGCACCGGGTTGGCCGGGTCCGTGCTATCGCAGGCAAACACGTCGCAAGGCGTGCCCAGTGATCTCAGCTCGCAGGCGCCGAGCACGCAGCGACCCGTGTCGCCGCAGGCCGTGGCGTCCGTGCAGTCACCCTGGGGCGCATCCACCCCGTCGAGCGCCGCACAGGCCTGCGTGGCATCGCAGGCATGGCACTCCTTGCAGTCGTCCTCGGGATCGGTGCCCTCCGGAATCGGGGTGCAGGTGCCCTCGCTGCCGCTCAGCGCGCAGGACTCGCACAGCCCGTTGCACTCGGAGCCGCAGCACACCCCGTCCACGCAGAAGCCGAAGCTGCACTCCACCGTATCCTGGCAGTCGTCGCCGGCGAACTTCTTGGGCTGGCAGGCCCCGCTGCCATCGCAGTAGTGGCCGTCGGCACAGTCGTTCTCGTCCACGCAGGTGGCGGCACAGGCCGCGCTCGTGGCGCAGGCATAGTCGTCGGGGCAGTCCACCTCGTCGCGGCGGATCGTGCAGCCGCCGAGCGAACCGTCGCAGAACAGCGGCGCGATCTTCGCATCGACACACGAGGTACCGCACTGGTACTGGTCGCCGCGCAGCTTGCACTCGCCGGCCCCGTCGCAGTCGCCCGTGGTCGAGCACTCGCCTTCCTGGCCCACCGGGCACTCGGCCTTGGGATCGCTGTCCTCGGCCGCGGGTACGCAGGCCCCGGTCAGACACACCCGGCAGCGGCCGCAGTCGTCGTCCGGGTCGGTCTGATCCGGCACCGTGGTGCAGGTACCCTCGGTGCCCGACAGGTCGCAGCGCTTGCAGTCGCCCTCGCAGGCATCGGCGCAGCACACGCCGTCCACGCAGTGCCCGTGCAGGCACTCGAAGTCGTTGAGGCACTCATCGCCGTCGGGCTTGGTGTCGGTGCAGGCCGGCGCCAGGCATACGCTCTCACCCACGCAGTCCTCGTCGCCGTCGCAGACATCGAGACAGGTCAGGGCGTCGGCGCAGATGAAGGTGCCGCAGGTGCTCTGCTGGTCGGTGCACGAGCCCAGCCCGTCGCAGCGCCGCTCGGTCAGCGTGCTCGGGTTCGGCGCATCGTCCACGCAGGCCGGATCCCCGCACACGTGGTCGATGCCGCGGTACGCGCAGGCCCCGGCGCCCGAGCAGGCGCCGGTGAAGCCGCAGCCCAGCGGGTCCGCGTCCTCCTCGCAGTCGTCGGCGTGGTCCGCGCCCTCGGGCACCTCGGCGCAGGTGCCATCCGCGTTGCAGGAGTAGCAGACCGGGCAGTGGTCCTTGGGGTCGGTGTTCTCGTTCACCTGCGAGCAGATGCCCCGCCGGCCGGTGAGGTCGCAGGCCCGGCACTGGCCGTCGCAGGCCTCGTCGCAGCACACGCCGTGGGCGCAGAAGGTGCTGGCGCACTCGCTGCCGATGAAGCAGCTGTCGCCGTTCGACTTGTTGCCCATGCAGGAACCGGCGTCGCAGACGAATTCGTCGGTGCAGTCCTGGGCGCCGCCGCAGGTCTCCAGGCAGCCGTCCCGGCTCGCGTTGCACTTGTACCCGCCGCAGGTGTGGCTGGTTCCCTCGCAGGTACCCGCACCGTCGCAGAGCCTCTCGGTCAACACCGACTCCGAACCGGCCACGTTGACGCAGGTGGCGTCGTCGCAGGCCGTGCCCTCGGGGTACAACGCGCAGGCGCCGGCCCCGTCGCAGGCACCGGTGAGGCCGCAGGTCGAGGCATCCTCGGGCTCGCAGTGGCCGAGCGGATCCCCGCCCGACTCCACGTCCACGCAGGCGCCCGCCCCGTTGCAGGCCCGGCAGGTGCCGCACTCGCCCTCCGGATCCTCGCGCTCCGCGATGTCGAGGCAGATGCCCTCGCTCCCGGGCAAATTGCAGGCCTGGCACACCCCGTTGCAGGTCGAGTTGCAGCAGTACCCGTCCACGCACAGGTTGGCGGCTCCGCAGAGGGCCTCGGCATTGCCCGCATTGCACTCGATCGGATTCGTATCCGTGTCGGTGTCCGTGTCGGTGTCCGTGTCCGTGTCCGAATCCGAGTCGACATCCGTGTCCGTGTCGCTGTCAGTGTCCGAGTCGCCCCCGCTCACGCACTGGCCGAGTTCCTCGTCGCAGATCATTCCTGCGGCCGCGCAGTCAGCGTCCTGGGTGCAGGACTTGCCGCTCTCTCCGATGAGCTGGCTGCAGCCAGCGGATACCATCATCCCGAGCAGCAAGACCAGCGGCTGAAGATACCTCGTGCTTTGCATCACCGCCTCCCTACCGGAACCTTAGCGAGAGGTTGGCATAGGCCCCGCTCTCGGTCGGCACCACCGCGGCCGCGGCGGCCGGCTCGTTGGCGGAGTCGAAGATGAAGAGGAAGATCGTGGCCAGCCCGGCGGCCACGCCAACGCCGATCAGCACATCTGCGGCCACCGCCTTGGTCTGGGCCGAATCCTTGAGGTCCTGCCACTCCGGGGTGCCGTGGAACTCGTCCTTCCTGGCCTCGGCGTCCTTCAGCGCCAGCCCGGCCATGGCGCCGCCGGTTCCCCCGGCGACCACCGTCAGGCCGAGCGCGACCCAGGGCGCCACGTCCAGGAAGCCCGGACCCGGCTCCTCGGCCTGGGCCGAGCCGTCAACCGTCGGGGTCGTATCGACCAGTGGCGCCACACCGGTCACCTTGCCCACGGCCCGACGCACCGCCGCGATCAGCTGGGCGTCGTCGCGCGCCACCATCTCGCTGGCGCGGTCCGCGACCTTGGCCACCGACACGTCGAGCAGCTTGACGCTCACCACGTACTGCGGGCCCACGGCGCCGACCCGGGCCATGGCCATCAGCTCCACGCCCAGGGCGCCGCCCACCTCGGCGATGCAGGAGTCATCGGTGCAGCCGCCGAGCTGCATCCGCACCTCCTCCAGGCTGAGCATCGAGGCGATGTCGCTGCTGCCCAGCACCTCGTACTTGCCCGCGGCGTGGAACTCGTTGAGCAGGATCTCGTTCAGGGTGACCAGAATGCCCTGCTCCAGCTTGGCGTCGTTCTGAAGATCGAGCACCGCGATCTTCTGCGGGCCCTCGCCCGCGCTCGCGGGCACGGCCGCCAGCAACGCTGGCAGCAGCGCCGCCAGACACGGAATGGTGCGCTTCATGGCTCCCTCCAGCTGAATGGCAGGTCGAATGTTAGCTCGTAACGCGGCGGAGAACAAGGCAAGCTGCGCAGGCCTCAGCCCGGCGGCCACTCCAGCAGCCGGCCGGCCAGCAGGTGCATATGCAGATGCATCACGATCTGTCCCGCGCCCCGGCCGGTGTTGACCACGCAGCGGTACCCCTCCTGCTCGAAGCCGAGCTGCCGGGCCACCCGGGCCGCGGCCGCGAACATGTATCCGAGCTCCTGGGCCGCCTCGTCATCGACCTCGTTGACCGACCGGATGCACTTGTTGGGCACGACCAGCAGGTGATGCGGCGCGACCGGGTTCAGATCGTGGAATACCATGGTGTGCTCGTCGCGGTACTCGAACTTGGCCGGGACCTCGCCGTCCCGGATCTTGCAGAACACGCAGTCGGGCATGGTCCAATCCTCCGTCCTTCAACCGATAGCAGAGCCGGTCGCCGCGATCAACCTGGCCCGACGGCCGATCCGAGAGCAGCTCAGCTCGGATCACGCACGCAGCGGACCCGGCGGGAGTCTGTCTCCAGCCCGTAGTTGACGTACCCGTTGTAGAAGTTGACGAACCAGCTCATGCCCGCGGTCTCGGTCTGGCTCAGCGACCAGTACGCCGCGCAATCGCCGGGCAGTCTGACCGGCCAGTAGCAACCTGCAGGCCCCACACCGGCCGAGCAGGAGAGGCAGGGCGAGTTCCGGCACGAGGTGTCCAGGCAGGCGCCGGTCGCGTCGCACCCGCCGGCGGGCATGGTCTCGGGGCAACCCCGCACCAGCGTGCGCAGCTCGTCGATGGTCGGAAGCCGCCAGTCTGTGCTGGCCTCGAGCTCGAGGTGCTCGCAGTGCTCGACGGCGGCTGACCAGGGCATCCCGGCCGCGGGCTGCTTCTGCCACACCAGGCCATTGGTGATGTCGAGGCACACCCCAACCTTGCAGCGGAGCTGTCCGGGATAGGCGCAGCGCCCGCCGCCGCCACCACGCAGCTCCCCGGGCGCCAGGCGCGGGCGCCGGCAGATCCGCGCGATATGGTCGGCCTGGAATGCGGACCCGCCCCGACAGCCGCGCTCGGTGCCGCTGACCGGTCCGGTCGGATCGGTGACCGGGTTCTCCTCGAATTGCTGGTAGTACACCTCGTCGTACCAGTCGAGGCACCACTCCCAGACGTTCCCGCTGATGTTCCTTACCCCAAAGGGCGAACCACCGTTGGCATAGGCGTCCACGGGCTCCGTATCGCCGACGCAGGTATCGGTGTTGGCCCGATCGCAGGCAATCTCGTTGCTGCCCCAGGGGAAGCTGGCGTAGTCGTCGGGCCCGGTCATCGGCCCACGAGCCGCGTACTCCCACTGCGCCTCGGTGGGCAGATCGCCGCCGGCCCACGCGCAGTACGCCCGCAGGTCATGCCAGTCGACCCAGCTCACCGGGTGGTCGGGATGACCGTCCGGATCGAAGAATTGCTCGGGCACGCGGTGGCCCGTGGCCCTGCTGAACTGGTCGTACTGGGCCTGGGTCACCTCGTACTTGTCGATCGCAAAGTCCGAGAGATGGACCTCGTGCTGCGGCTGGGCATTGGCGATGCAGCTCCACGGATCGTTGAGGTCCTCGCGGCAGCCCCGCCAGAAGGTCGCCGCCGGAACGAGGACAAAGGGCCGGCCTCGCCCGCCCCCACGCGTGCACTCATGAAAGCCCTGGGCATTGATCTCGCAGTTGATTCCCGTGTCCGTGTCGGTATCCGTGTCCGCGTCCGCGTCCGTGTCCGTGTCCGCGTCCGTGTCCGTGTCCACGTCCGTGTCCACGTCCGTGTCAATGTCGGTGTCAGTGTCGGTATCCGCATCCGTATCCGTATCCGCATCCGTATCCGCATCCCCGTCGCCGTAGCCGTCGCCGTCGCCGTCGCCGATACCGTCCAGTTGCTCCAGAGCGAGGCCTTCATCCGCCTCCGCATCCGCGCCCGCATCTGCATCTACGCCCGCAATCGCACCGCAATACTCGCTCCCGGGCGGCGCCAGGCACAGCGCGACCTCGGGGATCAGCCCGGGCAGGAACTCGCCCTCGGCTCGTCCGGCAGCCAGCTCGACGCCCGACGCGGACAGGGCCTCGCCCTCCACCTCGAAGGCACGGTCGATCCTGCTCCCGGGCCGAACCAGTACCGTGAACGGGTACTCCACATCGAGCACCGCACTCGGCACGGTCTGCTCGTAGGCCTCCCCGTCTGCCGGACGGGACTCGAAGCGCAGCCGGATACCGTGCACATCGGAGCGCACGGACGGCGCACAGTCCACGTTGAGCACGACCGCGGTTGCTTTGTACCCGCTGTCCCCGCCGCAGCCGCCAGCCCACAGGGCGATGCCGATGGCCACCCAGGCCGGAGGGCCAGTGATTCTCCTGCGCGCGTCTCTCGCGGATCGCATGCTTCTCCTCGTTGACCGCAGATGGATCGTAGCCCCTCGCCGAGGTCGAGAGCAAGCCGCTGTCCCGGGCAACCCACTGCGATGCGGTTTGACAGATCCGCGCCGCTGTTCTATCCATTGGGGGTCGCCACCTGGGCACGGAGGCGCCATGAGCGATGCCAACTCCCAGAGCAAGGTGCCGCGCCGCTATCCCCGAGTCGAGCTCGCGGCCCGGATCCAGTACACCAGCGAGCACCTGTCGATCATCGAGGAGATCCGGGACATCAGCCTGGGCGGCGTGTTCCTCAACACCGCCTTCCTCGATCCGATCGGCACCAAGGCCGCGCTCCACATCATTCTGCCCGAACATCCAGAGGTGCTGGTATGCTCGGCCGTGGTGCGCTGGACCACGCTCGACCGGAAAGGAACCGGTGATCCGACCAACGCGGGCATGGGCATCGAGTTCACCGAGGACCTGGCCACGCTGCGTGACGAGCTGATCCGCCGCCTGGGCCGCGATATCCTGCCCGAAAACGTGGTGCTGCTGTCCAACAACGCCTCGGATCACGACCACTGACGCTGTTAGCTTGACCGGCCGCGCCGGTCTCGATATCTTTCGCACATTCTCGGGAGGTTCCACGATGCGATGCGTACGCGAGGTCATGGCTGTGTACGGACTGTGTGTATGCCTCTGCGGCTGCGGCGGTGCCGAGACCAAGGACGATCCCGCGCCCACGGCCGAACCCGCGGCCGCTGGCAAGGCCGGCCCGGCCACGCCGGAGCCGACGGCGGAGGCGGGAGCCCCCGCGGGCCTGGCCGAGGTGGCCGGCAAGCTGGTCGCCGCGCTCGAGGCCAGGGGCAGGAAGCGCGTGGCCATGGCCGGCATCTCCACGGTGGAGGGCAAGGAGACCAAGCTCGGCAAGTACCTCACCGACAAGCTGCTCACCCGCCTGGTCGAGCAGGGTCCGAGCTTGAGCTTCATCGAGCGCTCCGCCCTGAAGAAGGTGGTGCTGGAGCAGAAGTTCACCCACTCCGGCCTGGCCGATCCCGCGACCACCGCCGAGCTGGGCCGGCTGATCGGCGCCGAGGCGCTGGTGCTGGGCACGGTGACCGTGCTCGCCGAGAGCGTGGACGTCAACGTGCGCGCCGTGGACGCGCAAACCGCCGCGATCCTCGGCACGGCCGACACCGAGCTGCCGCGCACGGGCAGCCTGGCCGGCAACATCGATCCCGACGCGGCCGTGGCCCAGGCCCCGGCGCTGACACTGACCACCACGCTGCTCGGCGAGCGCGAGAACAGCAGCGGCGGATACGACCAGGTGGTGGTGACCGAGGGCTCGACGCTGAAGTCCGGGGACGGGCTGAAGATCGCCTTCCAGACCAACCGCGAAGCCTTCGTGTACTGCCTGCTGCTCGACAGCCAGGGCAAGGGCAGCGTGATCTTCCCGATGGAGGGCATCGCCACGAGCAACCGGGTGCAGGGCGGCCGGGACGTGGTGATCCCGCCCGGCGAGGACTGGTTCTTCCTCGACCAGAACACCGGCACCGAGACGATCTACGTGCTGGCCTCGCTGGGCTCGATGCCCGAGATCGACACGCTGGTGGCCAAGCTCGAGCAAATGGGGCCCACGCGCGATCACAAGCTCGCCGACCAGGAGGTCGCGGCCTTCGCGTACCAGGGCGCCTGCGGCAGCACCCGCGGCATCGGCGGGGTCAAGAAGGGCGGCGGCTGCAAGCCAGCCGTGGGCGCGACCCGCGGCATCGGCGGCGTGAAGAAGAGCCGGCCGGTCAAGTTCAAGCTGACCGGGGGCAAGGAGATCGAGCAGCAGAAGGAGATGCTCACCGGCGCCGGCGCGGTGGTGCGGGTGGTGACCTTCCAGCACCGCTAGGCGCTGGTTGCGGATTCGAGAGGTTCGAGTGGACGCGAAGCGGCCCGCCCCGGGCGCGGGCCGGAGGGGAGAGTCGAGATGAAGGCGCGCGGAGTGTTCGGCGGATTGCTGCTCGTCACGCTGATGGCGGCGACCATCCCGTCTTGCGGCGGAATCGTGAAAACCGAGAAACCGTTGATCGATGACGGAGCCAAGGGATTCACCTGCGAGCACATGCTCCTCGAGGAGAAGCACAGCAACGGGCTCCAGGGCTCGCTCTCGAGCGATGGCAGGAGCGCTGTCGTCATTCCCGACGAGGGAGAGGGCTTTCAAGTCTCGATCAGCGGCTCCGGCGAGATCGCCAGGACCGGGCCGGCGCTGGGAATCCCACCGGGCAAGAAGACCCGGAACGGAGTTGTGTTCTTCCACGACTGCTCGGGAACATACTGCGCGATACACGCCCATGCCCCGGGGTGGTCCGAGTCCCTGGCCATGACGGGCCAGGACATGCGGCGCTTGATGGTCGGGCTCAAGGAGTCGAGCCAGGAGGTGATCTATCGCTCGAGGCAGGACGACAGTCATGCGTACATCGCATCCCGGTACGACTTCTCCAGCGATCGCACGCTCGTGACCTTCACCGGTCCCGCAGCCAACGAGACGCTGTCCCCCTCCGGTCGATTCCTCGCGCTGTCCATCTCCACGCCGTACGAGGGCGTCCGCGAGATCCACGTGGTCGATGTCGCCCAGGGGAAGAAGTTCAAGGACGCGGTGGTCGGCTCCACGTATCGAATGATCGGAGTGACTGACGAGCACGTGCTGTTCGAGGAGTCCGGCGGCGACACCGATTACTGGCCGGTGGCGGCGCAGCCCATCACCGGCGGGCCGTTCAAGGTCGTCCTCGACAACGCCCTCAAGACAGACACCATCTACCCGCTGGCAGACGGCAAGGTGCTCGCCAGGCGGACCAAGGAATACGACTACGGAGAGACCTACCGCTACGACACCGAGATGATCCTGCTCGATCCGGCGACCGGCGAGGCCCGGCTGCTGTTCCGGGACCTGCACGGCGAATCGCAACCCACGATCACGAGCGTGGCGACCGACACCGGGGACTTCCTCTACTCGTACTATTTCACGGCGGACGACGGCAAGGACACCTCGCGCCTGTGTCTGGCGCGCTGCCCCGACTGCGTCGACGCCGAAAAGGCCAAGGCCTTCCACGCCGCCAATGAGCACCAGGACAAGCAGGACTACGCGGAGAACCTGCGCAAGCTCGGGCTTGCCTTGGCCGCCAAAGACCCGGCCGAAAAGGCCAAGCAGCTCGAGACGTTGCTCGGCGACGACCCGAGCTTCGACAACCCCCACATCATGCCGCTGGCCGAGGCGTACCTGGCCACCGGGCAGCCTGAGAAGGCCGAGCGCCTGCTGCTGATGTACACCGCGGGCCGTCCGGTGGATCACGTCGGACACCAGCGACTCTGCCAGGCACTCGACGCCCAGAAGCGCCCGGCTGACGCCTGGCCCAGTTGCAAGATGGCAACCTCGATCGAGACCGACTTCAAGAACTACGAGCCCGAGTTCGAGATGCAGTGGAGCCGGATCGCGTACGCCTGGGCACTGGACCGGCTGACCAAGGATCCCAAGGCGGCCGGACACCTGCTCGATGCGCTGGTGCAGGGCAGGAAGGCCTTCGTCGACAAGCACATGGATTTCTGGCTGGCCCTGGCCGAGGGACGGACCCACGTCAGTGACAAGACCATGTCCTGCCGCGCGCTGCTCGAGTTCGAGCACCGGACCAAGGACTCGGGGATGCAGCCGGCCCAGAAGAGCAAGGTCGCGGCGCTCAAGGCCAAGCTCGATGACTGCGCCGGCGTCAAGCGCGCGCCCACGACTGCGGAGGCGCACCCAGGCGTCGATTTCAAGGCCGAGATCGCCAAGACCGAGGCCGCGATCAAGATGGGTCAGGACATGCTGCGCGACATGGGCGCCACCGAGGAGGAGATCGATGAGACCGAAAAGCCTCCCGATCCGTCGCTCTCGATTGCCCAGAGCCTTGACAAGCACGGCAAGGAGATCGACGCTCAGGCGCTGGAGTTGCAGAGCTCTCGCGAGATGGGCGCGGTCAACAAGCTCTCCGAGGGAATGCGCACCGAGATGGCCAAGCCGCGCATCGAGCAGGCCTGCAGCCATGACCCGCCGGACGCGGGCCTGCTCGCGGCTGCGCTGTTCGTGGTCAAGACGCCGGTCCTGCCCTTCGAGATGGCGTCCAAGTACTACGACTCGGACAAGCTGGCCGCTGCCGAGGCGCTGCTCGCTGCCACGGCCGCGAAGTTCAACAAGGCCCCCCGGGTACAGGCCCTGCTATGCGAGGTCCGCGCCGAGTTCGGCCGGCACGCCGAGGCCTGGCCTGCCTGCCGCGAGGCAATCACGCTCGAGTCCGACCTGAAGAAGCTCGGCCCCGGCTTCGGCCAGCTCGCCTGCGAGGTGCTGGCCCAGGCCTCGGCCGAGGATCAGCGCAAGGACGCCGGGCTCAAGGCCAAGCTCGGCTGCAAGTAGGATCCGACCCTAGCGCCCGGACACGAAGAAGGCGGCCCAAGCGCGGGGATCCGCGCCCCCGGTCTCCTTGCGCAGCCGCGCGATCAGGGCCAGCTGTGCCTCCCGCAACGCCCGGGCCTTGCTCTTGCCTCTCTGGCCGGTGATGCGGCGGTAGAAGTCCTCCATCAGCAGCATGGTCTCGCGGTCGGGCACCTTCCACAAGCTCATCACCAGGGCCCGCGCGCCGGCCACGCTGAAGGCCCGACGCAGGCCCATCACGCCTTCACCCTCCTCGATCTCGCCCAGTCCCGTCTCGCAGGCGGACAGGGCGACCAGCTCTGTGCCGCGCAGGTCCAGGCCCACCACCTCCTCGGCGGTGAGGATACCGTCTTCCTCGGCCGTGCCGCCCTTGTTCGCGCCGGCCAGGATCAGCCCTGAGAGCAGCAGCGGGTTGAGTTCGGACAGGTCCACGGGAGGTCCGGCGGTGGCACCCGAATCGGGTGCCGGTCGGGGCCGGGCCTGGCCCAGCTTGAGCCCGCGGTGCGTGCCCCCGCCGCCCTCACCGAGCGACTCGCGCAGCTCGCCCGTGGCGAAGAATCCATGCGTGGCCAGGTGCACGAAACGCTTGCCCGGCAGCTCCCGCTTGATCCGCGCCTCGCCGGGCGCGCCGCCGGTCAGCTTGACCAGTCCCTTGCGCCCGAGCTTCTTGCCCAGCCGCGCGGCCACGGTGTCCGCCTCCTTGGCCGTGCCCGGCAGGGCCGGCACCGGGAACATGCCCGAGACCCGCACCAGCGCGCGGATCCCGTCCGCCGCACCCGCGGCAGCCGCGCCCGGGACGCCGCCACCGCTCGCGTCGTAGTCGATGCCGCCGGCGACCAGGGCGCCGCCGACCTTGCGCTTGTCCTTGCGCGCCAGGCGATCCAGCTCCTGGGCCGAGGGCAGGTAGCTGAAGGTGTATTGCTCCACCAGGAACTTCAGCTCCTCGTCAACCAGCGCGCTAAAGGGCAGGCTGTTCAGCGAGCTGTCCGGCACGAGCCAGATCCAGGTACGGCCTTCGAGGTGCTTGGCCACTGGATCCCAGACCTTCTCGCGTAACGACCAGGCGCGGCGGTTGAGGCGCCGTGCGCGGGCGCCCTTGTCCAGCAGCTTGCGGTACAGACCCACACCCTCGTCGATCGCTGACGCCGGCCCCAGCTCGACCCGCACCGGGCTCTTGCAATCGCCGCCCCGCAGCACGAAGGCCACGTACCCGGCACCCTCGCTCGCGAAGCGGTGACCCTTGTACCGGAGGATATCCACGAGCGCCTCGTTCTTGCCGAGCGCCTTGCAGATCTGCTGGACCGAGGGAGCCTTGCGCTCGGTCCCGCGCCGGTAGGTCTGGCTGAGCTGCGCGAGCTGTCGCTCCAGCGTCTCCTTGCTGGCGGTCAGCTTGCGTACCTCTGCGGCGTGCGCCGCACCGGAGCCGGGCGCCGGGCCGGCGAACACGAGCTTGGCCAGATCCTGGCGAACGCGGGTCAGCGCCTCGAACTTCGATTTCAACCTGGGCTCCTGCGCGCCGAGGATGATCTCGCGCTGGCGGATCATCGACTGCGCCACCAGCCCCTTCCAGCGCAGCACCGCGTCGTACGCATCGGCCGCGTCGGACTCCAAATGAAAGACCCACAGAAAGCGATGCAGCATGTCCCGCTGAGCGTTGACCAGGGCGATCCGCTCGCGCTCGCTGGTCACGCCGAGCAGAGGCTCGATGCCATTCTCGAGGACGGAGAAGGCCCGGCGCATCGTCTCGCGGCCCGTCGCGTACTTCGCCTGGTCGCGCAGGAAGTCGGCGTAGTTCTGGAGCACCGCGGACAGGGTCGGATGAATCGGGCTGATCCGTCCCTCCGCGACCGCCTTCTCCAGCACGCTCACGGCGCGCTCGAGGTACACGCCGGCGCCCTTGTCATCCTCGAGCGCGGCCAGGGCCAGGGCGAGGTTGCTGTAGCTGAGCGCCACGTCGGGGTGGTCGATACCGAGCAGCTTGATGCGGATGTCGAGCGAGCGCTGGTACAGCGGACGCGCCGCCTCGTACTCGCGCTCGAGGTAGTGGATCCCGGCGAGGTTGTTGAGGTCGGTCGCCACGTGCGTGGATACGGTGCCGTGGTTCTTCTCGTCGATCCGCAGGGCCTGCTCGAAGTGCTGCCTGGCGCCGGCCCGCTCGCCGGAGGCGTCGAGCAGCCGACCCATCTCGTTGAGGCTCTGGGCGATAGAGATATGATCGGGCTCGAGCACCTTCCGCCGGATCGCAAGGGCGCGCTCCAGGATCGGCCTCGCCGCCTTGATGTCCCCGGTGTCGAGGAGCAGCACGCCGAGGCCGTTCAGCGCGGTGGCCACGTCGGGATGGTCCGGCTGCAGCACAGACTCGCGCAGGCGCAGCACCTTCCGCGCGAGCACCAGGGCCTGGCCCAGCTCGCCTCGATCCTCGTGGACCATCCTCTGCCTCTCGAGCTGGTTCGCCCGGGCTGTCGCGTCCGCCTCACCCGCGCGCAACCCGGGAGCGAGCAGGAACGCGACGAGCACGGCAGCAACCTCGATCTTCGGCATCGTCCCTCCCCTGGCAGAGGTCTCGGTCAATGCATCCTCGATTCGACCGATGGTACCGCCGCACCGGTACCCGGTCAACTCGCCTTGACTCGCCTCGCCGCCTCGGATAGATTTCCACGACTTGCGGAGGCCAGCGTGGCTAACGAGGAACATCGCGGAACCGTTCAGGTTTACACCGGTGACGGCAAGGGCAAGACCACGGCGGCGCTCGGCCTGGCGCTGCGCGCCCTGGGCCACGGCCGCCAGGTGATGGTGATCCAGTTCATGAAGGGCGACGACCGGTACGGCGAGGTCAAGACCGTCGCCAAGCTTGCGGACCTGGGGCTCACCCTCGAGCAGTACGGCCTGCCGAGCTTCGTCAAGAAGGGCGCGCCGAGCGAGGAGGACCTGCGCCTCGCCCGCGAGGGCCTGGAGCGCGCGAGAGAGATCCTCGACGCGGGTGTCCACGACCTGGTGATCCTCGACGAGCTGAACGTGGCCGTGGACTACGGGCTGATCGCGCTCGACGATGCGCTGGCTCTGCTCGATCGCCGCAAGCCGCACACCGAGCTCGTGCTCACCGGGCGGTACGCGCCCGAGGAGATCTGCAACCGCGCCGACTATGTCAGCCGCATCGAGGAGGTCAAGCACCCCTGGCGCCAGGGGCTGGCCGCCCGCGAGGGAGTGGAGTTTTGAGCCGCCGCTGGACTCACGAGGAGTGCCTAGAACGTTTTCGCGCCGGCGACCGCCGTGCGGTGGGCCGCGTGATCTCGCTGATCGAGCAGCACGACCCCGAGGGCACCGCCCTGCTCGGCGAGCTGTACCGTTCCGACGCACGCGCGCACCGTATCGGCATCACCGGCGCGCCCGGCGTGGGCAAGTCCACGCTGGTCAACGTCTTTGCCAAGCGCCTCTCCGACGAGGGCCAGAAGCTCGGCGTGATCGCGATCGACCCCAGCAGCCCCTTCACCAAGGGCGCCTTCCTCGGCGACCGGGTGCGGATGCAGGACGTCAAGGGCGGCAACGTGTTCATCCGCTCGATGGCCACCCGCGGCAGCGTGGGCGGCCTCTCCTGGCCGGCCTGGCTCACCGCCGCGGTGTTCGAGGCCTTTGGCCTGAACAAGGTGATCATCGAGACCGTTGGCGTGGGCCAGGTCGACGTCGATGTGCAGGAGTTGGTCGACACGACCTGCGTCGTGCTGCAGCCCGAGGCCGGCGACTCGATGCAGTTCCTCAAGGCGGGATTGATGGAGATCGCCCACATCTATATCGTGAACAAGGCGGACAAGCCGGGCACGCGGGCGATGATCGCCGACCTGATGGAATTCGTGAAGATGCACCCCGAGGTCGAGGGCGGCTGGACGCCGCCGATCGTCGAGACCGTGGCCAACGAGGGACAGGGCCTGGACGAGTTGACCGAGGCGCTCGACGCACACCGCAAGCATCTCGAGAAGACCGAGGCGCTCGAGGAGAAGCGGCGGTTGCGCATCCGCCGCCAGCTCAAGGCGCGCTTCTTCCACCGGGCAAAAATCGATCTGTGGAACCGGCCGTCGGGCACCGAGCAGGTCGAGGCCGCGGTCGACCGGATCCAGCAGGGGGCCAATCCGCTCGAGGAGGCGGATCGCCTCGCCCGGCAGCTGCTTGCGGGCGAGCGATCGGCATCGGAGGTCGAGGAATGAAGATCGACGACCGCAAGCGCTTCGAGGAGAGCAAGCGGGCTCACGAGGCCAGGGAGCTTTCCTCGCGCGAGAAGCCGGAGAAGTTCAGCACGGTCTCCAGCGAGCCGATCCGCGAGCTGTACACGCCGGACGACGTGGCTCACCTCGACTACAACGAGGATCTCGGCTTCCCCGGCGAGTACCCCTTCACCCGCGGCGTGCAGCCCGACATGTATCGCGGCCGCACCTGGACGATGCGCCAGTTTGCCGGCTTCGGCACGGCCCGCGAGTCCAACGAGCGCTACAAGTACCTGCTCGAGGGCGGGGGCACCGGCCTCTCCGTGGCCTTCGACATGCCCACGATCATGGGCTACGACTCCGATCACCCCCGCTCGCTGGGCGAGGTGGGCCGCTGCGGGGTTGCGATCGATCACCTCGATGACATGACGACCCTGTTCGACGGCATCCCGCTGGATCGCATCTCCACCTCGATGACGATCAACGGCCCCGCGTCCATCCTCTGGGCGCTCTACATCGCCGTTGGCGAACGTCAGGGCGTGGCCAGCGAGAAGCTGCGCGGCACGATCCAGAACGACATCCTCAAGGAGTACCACGCACAGAAGAGCTTCATCTTCCCGCCGGTGGAGTCGATGCGGATCATCACCGACATCCTCGCCTTCGCCGCGGACCACGTGCCCAAGTGGAACACGATCTCGATCTCGGGTTACCACATCCGCGAGGCCGGCAGCACGGCGGTCCAGGAGCTGGCCTTCACGCTTGCCGACGGCTTCGCCTACGTCGAGTCCGGCATCGCAGCCGGCCTCGACGTGGATCGCTTCGCGCCGCGCCTGAGTTTCTTCTTCAACGCGCACAACGACTTCTTCGAGGAGATCGCCAAGTACCGAGCGGCGAGGCGTATCTGGGCCCGCCGGATGAAGGAGAAGTACGGGGCCAGGGATCCGCGCTCCTGGAAGCTGCGCTTCCACACCCAGACCGCGGGCTGCTCGCTGACCGCCCAGCAGCCCGAGAACAACATCGTGCGCACCGCCTTCCAGGGACTGTCCGCGGTGCTCGGCGGCACCCAGTCGCTGCACACCAACTCGATGGACGAGGTGCTCGCGCTGCCCACCGAGAAGGCGGTGACCATCGCCCTGCGCACGCAGCAGATCATCGCCTGCGAGAGCGGCGCGGCGAACACGATCGATCCGCTGGCCGGCTCGTACTTCGTCGAGTCGCTGACCGAGACGATGGAGCAACAGGCCGAGAGCTACTTCGAGCGCATCGACGACCTCGGCGGCATGCTGCCGGCGATCGACAACGGCTTCATCCGGCGGGAGATCGAGGGAGCGGCGTATCGCTACCAGCGGCAGCTCGAGCGGAAGGAGAAGATCGTCGTCGGCGTGAACGAGTACCAGACGAGCGGGGGCGAGCTGCCCGTCGAGATCCTCAAGGTCGACCCCGCTCTCGAGGAGGAGCAGGCCGCGCGCACGCGCACGCTGAAGGAGACGCGTGACAACGATGCGGTGAAGAGTGCCCTGGCCCGGCTGCACGCCGCGGCCGAGGGCCGCGACAACCTGGTACCGCACATCCTCGGCGCGGTGCGTAAGCTGTGCACCGAGGGCGAGATCATCGACGAGCTGAAGCAGGTATTCGGCGAGTACCGCGAGCCGGCGATCTAGCACGGCACGGAAGGGGACGGTAGAGATGACGGATCGGATCATCAGAGTTCTGCTGGCCAAGCCCGGCCTCGACGGCCACGACCGCGGCGTACGAGTCATCGCCAAGGGCCTGCGCGACGAGGGGATGGAGGTGATCTACCTCGGCCTGCACCAGACCCCCGATGACATCGTCGAGGCCGCGATCCAGGAGGACGTCGATGTGATCGGCCTCTCCAGCCTGGCCGGCGCGCACATGACGATCTTTCCACGCGTGCTCGGCCTGCTCAAGGACAAGCAGGCGGATGACATCCTCGTGCTCGGCGGCGGGATCATCCCCGAGGACGATCTGGCGCAGCTCCAGCAGGAGGGCGTGGCCAAGCTGTTCCTGCCCGGCACCACGATCACCGAGATCGCCGACTTCATCCGCGACAAAGTCGCCTCCTGACGTTCACGTGCTCGCGCTCGTGCACGTGGACTACGCACCGGAGGTCTCGACATGAGACACTTGGTTCACGTGGCAGCGCTGTTCCTCGTGGGCGCAGTCCTCGTCTGCTGCGCCCCGGATATCGAGCAATCACCCCGTCCCGACGTGGTGATCGCCGACTTCGACCCGGACGCAGATCGGCTGCCCTACCCCTTCGACGCCCTGTCACAGGACAATCCACACGATGTGGCCCTCGACGGGTACGCCGAGCTGTGCGACCTTTCCCGCTGCCCCGAGGATCCGGATGAACGCTACGACAGCGAGGAGCGCTGCCGCTGTGTGGACTTCCAGGAGTGGGACGACGAGGAGCTTGTGCCCGCCCGTCGGGACGCCGATCCGGCCCTGGCTCTGGAGTGGAAGATCAAGCGCCGCCTGCACCGGCTGGATGGCTTTCCCGTAACCGTGGACTGGACCTTCTCGACGTCTCACGCGATCGACATGGTCTCCCTGGACCAACGGGTCAAGGGCGCACGGGAATCGGAAGGTGAGGAGTCGCGGCCCACCGACGTGCCGGGCTTCGGATCCTCTCCGCTGCTCTCCTCCCTCGCCGAGGTCAGCTACGACGATCCCGAGGCGCCCGGCCGCGAGACCAGCCGGTGGCTCGTCTCGCTGGCTCACCCCGAGCCCCTGATTCAACGCAATACCTACGTATACGCGATCGAGGACGGGGTGCACGGTCAAGACAAGACCCGGGTGCCCGCGTACACCGTGACCCAGCGCTACTTGCCGGACGGCCAGCCCAACCCAGATTGCGATCAGGCCCTAGGCGATACGACCTGCAAGGCCTTCAATCCCGACTGCCTGGAGACGCCCGGCGCAGAGGACGAGACCTGCGAGATACACTGGCCGATGGTGGTCGACGCAGCGACCTGGTTCGCGCTCTCGGCCGAGCCTCTCTGCGAGTACATCGTGGAGCGGAACGACGAGGAGCTGTTCGAACTGCTAGAACACCATCAGCTGCCCGAATGCCTGGAGAGCGCCACCGAGGCCCTCGACCATGAGGACGCGATCGATCTGGAGAAGCTGCGACTGAACTTCAACGAGGCGCTCAACGACGAGGCGCTACAGACCGCGCTCAAGGTGGATCGCACCCGGGTGGAGCTGCTCTGGGCCTCGACCACCCAGAGCATCGGCATGCCGCTGCAGAAGGCCCGAGCCGATCTCTACCGCGGCGTGATCCCGGTGCCGGCCCAGGTCGGCGTCCTGACCGAGGTCACACCCCCATCCGCCCTGCCCCACGTGGCCGGCGCGTACCTGGGCAGGCTCACGGCGCCCGACCTCCGCGATCCCGACGGCCTGCTGCTCGACTCGAACGGCGCTGACGTGCCGACTCACGAAGTTCCGTTCCTGATCAGCGTACCTTCGGCGAACGGAGGAAGCTGTACCGCACCGTACAAGGTGGCGCTGGTGGCGCACGGTCTGGGCGGTTCCAAGGATGATCTGTGGGGAGTGGCCGATGCCCTGGGCAGCGAATGCCTGGCCGCGCTGGCGCTGGACCTGCCGGGCCACGGCGATCATCCGATCGGCGAGCTGTGGTCCGATGATCCGTTCCTGATCACCGGCAACCTGCAGCAGGGTGCGGTGGAGCTGATGCAGGCGGTGCGCGCACTCGATGACCAGGATGGCCCCGGGCCGCTGGAGCAGGCGCTCGCCGCGGCCGGCGCCGGCGCCGAGCAGCTCAACAGCGATCAGCCGGGCCTGGTTGCCGCATCGATCGGCGCAATCGTGGGATCGACGACCATGGCCGTCGATCCGGAGATCACCTTCGGCGTGCTGTCTGCGATCGCCGGTGGCTGGTCGGACCTGCTGCCTTCCATTGACAGCGCCGGCTATCTTCCTCCGGGCACCCTCGACGCGTTGCAGGCGTGGCACCTGAACCTGGGCCCGCGCGAGATCGATGTCACGGGCTGGGCCATGGAGCGGATGGACCCGGCGGCGTACCTTCGCCAGTATTGCCTCCGCCGGAAGCACTGGCTGAAGGATCTCCATACCAGGCGAAAAGTCCAGATGAAGGACAAGCGGGTTCTGATCCAGGCTCCCACCGGAGACTCGGTGCTGCCGGAAGGCGCCACCCGGTCACTCGCGCTGTCCTGGTGTTCGGAGGATCCAACGACCATCGTGCGACTCTACGAGCCTTCCGGAGGACACCGGGTGCTGTTCGATGACGGTGTCGGGCACGAGCTGGCCGCGGCCCAGGCCGCGCGGTTCCTCTCCAGCAGCGGCACCGAGGTGCTCGAGGAGGTGAAGCGATGAGACGCATCCTCCTCCTCGTCCCGATCGCGCTGCTGCTCGCGACACCGGCCCGGGCCGGCGGCTTCCTGGTCTACGAGCAGGGTGCCAGGGCCCACGGCATGGGCGGCGCCTTCGCCGCGGTGGCCGACGATCCGACCGCGCTGTACTACAACCCGGCCGGCCTGGCCTTCCAGCCCAACGGCATCGGCCTAGCCGCCGGCCTTTCGCTGATCACCGCCGACCTCGAAACCACACCCAAGCTCATCGAACGCGACGCCACGGGCCAGGTGAACGGATTCAGGCTCGGCGATACCGTGGAGGCCGAGGCGGGGCTGTTCGCCGTGCCCTACGCCTACGTCACCGCGGTCTTCCTCGACCAGCTCGCCGCCGGGATCGGCGTGTTCCCGCACCTCGGGCTGGGTGTGGAATGGCCCGCGGGCAGCGAGTGGGACGTCGGGCGTCAGGAGATCGAGGCGGTCAACCTGCAGGCGATCACGATCAATCCCTGCGTGGCCTGGCGACCGGTGAAATGGCTGTCGATCGCCGCCGGCTTCGACGCGGTCACGGCCAACATCGAGTTCAAGCGCGGCCTCGACCTGATGCAGAGCGGCTGGAATCCAAACGCCGTGGACAGCCGCTTCGGCCACGCCGAGCTCGGCGGCAGCGGCTGGGGCTTCGGCGCCAATGCCGGCATCCTGGTGCGGCCGCTGGACTGGCTGAGCATCGGCGCGCACTACCGCAGCCGCTTCAGCGTCACCATGACCGGGCAGGGACATTTCGACGTGCCGGACTCCTTTGCCGAGTCACTGCCGGATCAGGATCTGGAGCTGGACATCACCATGCCGGACATCCTCAGCGTCGGCGTGGCGGTCCGGCCGCTGGACTGGCTGCTGCTCCAGCTCGAGGTTACGCAGGTCTGGTGGTCCACCTGGGACGTGCTCGAGGTCGAGTTCGCCGATACGCCGGACAACAACATCGAGCTCGAGCAGCACTGGATGGACGGCGCCAGCTACCGCTTCGGTCTGGAGGCCGACCTCGGCGTGCTCGCCGAAGTGCTCGCGCGGCTCAAGTTCCGCACCGGCTTCATCTACGACCTCTCGCCGGCGCCGAGCACCCACGTCGGACCGGCGCTGCCCGACGGCAACCGCTACGACTGGACCGTTGGACTCGGCTACACGCTGTCCGATGACATCCCGCTCACGGTGAACCTGGGCTACATCCTGATCGTCTTCGATCGCAACGACAAGGTGGCCCTCGACGGCCGCGGCGTCCCGCTCAATCCCTGGCCGGCGAAGTTCAAGGGGATGTACCACAGCATCGGCCTCGACCTGAGCTACCGCTTCGGGATCTGATCATGCGCGCACACATCCTCTTGCAGTCCGCCACCGGCAACACCCGCTTGGTGGCAAAGCGGGCCGCGCAGCGGCTGTCGACCTTCGGTATCGAGTGCACGATCCAGGACATCGCCCGAGACCAGGAGCTTCCCGAGCTCACGGCCATCGACCTGCTCGGCGTGGCCTGTCCGGTGATGTACTTCCGGCCGGCCTTCGCGATGACCGAGTTCCTCGACCGCCTGCCCAAGGGCGCTCCGGACTCGGCACCGCCGGTGTTCCTGCTGGCAACGGCCGGCGGCGAGCCCGGCGCGCATTTCACGATGCTCAAGGAACAGCTCTCGCACAAGGGCTACCGTGTGGTTGGCGCGCGCTGGCTCCCCGCACCCGACTCTTGGCCGCCGCTGCGCCGCTGGTTCGACCCCTTCGAGATGCTCGAGGGGCTGGCGCGATTTTGGCTGAAGATCCTCGGCGAGCCCTTTTACCTGCGGCTGGCGGCCGGGGTGGTGTGGCCGCGCGCGACCGGGCCGGTGGCCGCGGACCTCGACGCGCTGGACGGCTTCGTCAACCACCTCGCGGTGAGCCTGACCTCGGGCGCGCCGCTGTACGAGGCCAGCGTGCCGCAGGGCACGCCGCCCTTCCCGTTCGTCGGGCAGTACGTGACGCGCGAGGAGATGAGCCAGTACACCTCGCCGCGCGCCGACGCCCGGCTCTGCATCCGGTGCGGCACCTGCGTCAAGGTCTGCCCGTCGGACTGCGTGAGCCTGGATGAGAACGCGGGCCGGCCGACCTTCGGCGACGGCTGCACGGCCTGCTGGGCCTGCTACAACAACTGCCCCACGCGGGCGATCTCGGGGTGGCTGGCGCCCTTCGGGGTGGGGCAGTACTCCGGGCCCAGCGAGACACACCGAAATCTTTTTAGGGACCTCTGACGGACCGTCAACGCAGGCCCTGAACGCTACGGACTCTCGAGCCACTCGGTGCAAGGATCCTCGCCGCTCTCGGAGTCGGTCCGCTTGCGGGCACAGACGATGCTGTACAGCCGCTCGATGCCGTGCTGCTCGTCCTCTAGCTGCTCCAGCGCCTTGAGCAGGATGCGGTGCATATCGTGGGCGTCGAGCTCGCCCTCGCCCTCGATCGGCTCGACGCGGCCGAGAATCGTCATCGCCCGGCCGAGGGTCTCGAAGGGATACTCGTTCAGGCTCCCGTCCTCGGGAGCGAACACGTTGCGCAGCGCCACGAACAGCGTCTCGCGGTCCTTCAGCCCCCGGTCGTCGACCAGCACCGAGTTGTCCTCGATGCTCTCGTCGAGGTCGTCGAGCACCTGCAGCAGCTCGTCCGAGTAGCCCGCCAGCAGGTCGCCCGAGAGGTCGAGGCTGGTCGAGATCGCGTCGCGGCTCTGGCCGCTGGCCTTGAGCTGAAGCAGCGCCGTGACCAGCCGGCTCAGGTTGGTGTACGGGTCGCGCGCGAAGAAGGGCTCGGCGCCGGTCGCCGTCGGCTCCATCAGGTAGTTCGACCAGCGCCGGAACAGGTTGCGCAGCTGCGAGTCCCGCCGCGCCTGGACCACGAAGCGCAGGCCCGCGGCGAGCGCCTTGCCCTCGATCGCTTCCACCAGGTCCTGCTCGGCCTCGTGCAAATCGATCAGCTCGCCGTCGAGGTCGGACTCGAAGCGCTCGTCCGCCACCCGCAGGGCCGCCTCCTCGGCGATCAGCTCGGCCGACGGCCCGAGCACCGTGAGCACCAGGTCGCCGACGATCCGGCCGCCGGCCTCGGTCTCCCAGCCCTCGAGCAGGAAGCGGTCGATCAGCAGGTCGGTGATGTCCTCGAAACGATCGCCCACCACCGGATCGGCCTCGTCGTACGCCGCGTCGAAGCGGTCCAGCGCGTCGAGGATCGCGTGCAGGTGCGTGACCTCCTCGGCGGGCAGCGAGCTCACGCCGTCCAGCGCCAGCGGCTCGGGCGCGCCGGGCCGCAGATCGCCGGGCCGGCCGGCGTCGCGGTCGCTCACGAACTTCTGCGGATCGAGCAGGTGCGCGGCCATCGCGGTCACCTCGTCGAGCAGCACGCGCTCGTCGCCGCTCTCTGCGCCGGCGGCGACCTTGGTCAGCAGGTGCAGCCGGCCGAGGAAGTCGCGCCCGCCTCCGGCCTCGGCGTCGAGCAGGTCGGCCAGCGTGGGCTCGTACGCTCGCAGGTGCGCCACCACCTGTGTGCCCGCGAAGGGGTGCCCCGGGTTGGGCGGCGCCGGATTGTGCTTCGAGTAGTGGGCGTGGATCACCCACAGCAGGTCGGCCAGCAGCTGGCTGTTGCCCGTGTCCGAGAACACCTGGGCGATCGGCTTGAAGCCCATGTCCGCGCCCGAGTTCTCGAAGGCGAACAGCGTGTCGCCGTTGAAGTCCTTCAGCTCGTTGCCGGACAGCCCGAGCGCGTTGCCGAAGAAGTTGTCGGCGTTCATGAAGCGGTTGAGCTGCCGCGAGCTGATGTGCATCGGGAACTCGGGATCGTTCGGCGGGTCGGCCGGGTTCTTGTACGCGCACTCGTTGAGCGTGTCGTCCTGCAGGCTGTTGACCACGGTCTTGAAGATCAGCGGCACCGTGGCGTTGCAGGCCAGCGCGTCCATGTAGAAGGTGGCCATGTTGGGAATCGTGAACTCGGGCAGCCCGGGAAAGAAGCTCAAGTCCGGCGCGTACGGCGCGCCGTTGGTGTCCTGGATCAGGTGCATGAAACGCTGGTACGACGAGCGGTCGCCGTACCCATCCGGCCCGGCGTCCGCACGGTAGCTAGCCGGATCGACCGGGCGGGTGAGGTCCTTGTCGCGGTAACGCATCATCCGCGCGAAGGACGGGCCCAGCTCCGCGATCGCCGGGTCGGCCTGCGAGGCGAGCAGGTCGGCGAGCAGGCCGGGCTCGCCGGGCGCGCGGCCGGCCAGCTCCGGGTCGCGCAGGTCGTGCAGGAAGGGCATCAGCTCATCGGCCATCGTGCTGTGCGGCGTCAGCGAGGCGCCCGATGCATCGAGGTCGTCCGCTGCGTCGACCAGCACCGCCACCGCCTCGGCGAGCGCCCCGGCACAGGCGATCTCGTCACCGCCGGGCCGCGCCACCACGCAGTCGTCCGCCATCACCGCGGCCAGACCCGCGGTCAGGCGGTCGGGCCGCTCGAGCCGCTGGGCGGCCACGAGCGCGTACGCCAGATCCACGCCCTCGTCGAGGAAGGGAAAGCGACCGGCCGAGAAGCGCTCGCCGGACGCGAGCACAGAGGGCGCCTCTGGATAGCCGAGCAGCTCTGCAACCCAGTCGACCAGCCAGTCGAAGTCGGACATCTCGGTGGTCTTGGCGTCGACCATCAGCCGCAGAGTTCGCACGGCCGAGCCGAACACCGTCTCCTTGAAATCGACGTACTCGTAGAGCGTATCGCCGCCCGCCCGGGTCAAGGCGCGACCCTCACTGTCGCGCGGCGTCTCGCCGTCCCCGGGCTGGGCAAAGGGCGGGATCACTATCGGATCATCCCGCTCGTCCAGGGGTCGCCCCTCCAGATCCACGTCGGCGCAGCCATCGCCGTCGTCATCCCTGAACGGTGGATGCAGTCCGCCGAAGTCGTCTCGCGCCACCTTGGGATTGCCGTGATCGTCGGCGCGTACGACCCAGGCCGGCACTCCCTCATCCGGCTCTGCCACCACGCCGAGGACGCGCTCGAGCAGGTCCACGTCGATCGCCCGCACCGTGCCCTCGACGTCGATCGTCTTCGCCTCCTCGGCCAGGGCCTCGAGCAGTTCGGGCAGCACGTGGGCGGTCTGATTGGGCAGGCCGTCGACGTCCAGCCCGCGCGCCATGCGCGCCAGCTCGTGCACGAACTCCCAGACCTCGGCGTACGCGAAGTACTGGTGAGCCAGCTCCACGGTCTCCTGGCGTGAGTACAGCAGGTTGGTCTCGGAGAGATAGACCAGCGCGTCGATCCAGTCCGGCACTCCGTCGCCGTCATCGTCGGGCGCCGGCACGCGATCCTCCTCGTCGGGCCGCTCGCGATCTAGCAGATCGCGCAGGATGCGGGCCGAGACCCGGGTGAGCCGCGGCAGGGTGCCGTCGTCGATCTTGTCCAGCATCGAGCGCAGGCTGCACTCCAGAGCGCTCTCAGTCTCGCGGCAGCCGCGCGCTGCCGGCTCGTCCAGCGGCTCGAGCAGCGACCCGCCCGCCACTGCATCGGCGGCGGCGATGAGGTCGTCCTCCAGCACGGAGAAGCTCTCCTGCTTGGCGGTCCGGTATTCGGCGATCCGGCGCAGGTCTAGCGGGTCGCGCGGATCGATCTCGCCGTCGGGCAGGTCGTCCTCGATATCGTGGTACAGCACCCAGTAGAACTGCTCTCCGAAGCTGTGGTGCGAGGTGTCCTCGGGAAGCTCGCTGTCGAAGTAGCGGTCCTTGTCGCTGTCCGGCATCACCTTCTGCAGGTCCAGGGCGTCGCAGCCGCCGAGCAGCGGCATGGCCAAACCCAGGATCAGCGCGGATGGAATCCTCCGCACCTCGGCCCTCCAATCAGGCTTGATTCTACCGGATCAGTATGCCCGAGGCGGCGCTGCCGGGCAAGGCTCCTGACCCTGGAATCACGGGTTGCGGAGCTGACGGAGAATCCAGCTCCGGCAAAAGCCCCTGTGATACTTGTCCCCGATCACCACCAGCGGCACCCCACCGCCGCCGAAGCCGTCGAACTCCCGCTTCGCTGCCCAATCCGTGTCGATGTTGCGGACCTGGTGGTCGACCTTCCACCGCCTCATCCAGCTGAGAAGATAACGGCACGCCGGGCAACTCGAGGTGACGTACACGATGGCCCGCTTGCGGAAATCGCTGCGGGCGATACGCTCGACCGGATTCTCCAGCGGTGTCCTCCGGGCCGTGCGCCCGGACGGGCGGCCTGGAGCGCCCCTGACGCGCCGCTCGGACAGCTCGATGCCCACGATTCGCACCCTGCCGCCCCGCTCCCCGAGCCGGAGGCGCGCGCGGCTGCCGTCGTCCGCCAGGCAGCGACAGGTCGAGCGCCCGTCGCGCCAGATCGAGCACGGATCGTCGTGGTGCTCGAGATCGACGAGCAAGCCCGGCAGCACCTCCTCGCGAAACATCTCCACCGGCAGAGCACCGGCCGGCGCGCCGGCGCGGCCCGGAACCTCGATGTGCTCTAGCAGCAGTTCCTGCCGCTCCAGCAGGCCGACGCGCTCGAGATACCGGGCAAAGACCACGGCGTCGACATCTCGCGGCGCCTGGCCCGGCATCGAGGGATCGCCGAGCAGGCCGAGCGCCACGATCGCGGCTCTCCGCGGCGCGTTGCGTCTATCCTCGAGCAGCGGCCGCAGCGACTCCGCAGCGGTCGGGTCGCCCATCACCCCCAGCGCCTCGGCCGCGGCCGCCGCCACCGCGGCCGCAGGCGCACGCAGCGAGCGAATCAGGGCCGGAAGGGCCTCGAGCGCTCCGCTGCGGCCCAGCGCGCGAGCCGCCTGCGCCCTGCTCGGATCGTCTCCGGAATCGAGCAGCCGGATCAGCGGCCCGACCAGGATCGTCGGCACCGGGTCCGGCCCCACGGCCAGGGCGGAAAGCAGTTCGAACCGCTCGGTGTACCGCGCCGAGTCCGCGATCAGCTCCCGCTGGTACCCGAGCTCCGGGTCGCGCTCCACAGCGGGCAAGGCCGGCTGCGCCGTCCGGGGCCGATCCGCTGAATCCGGGGTTTGCGGTGGACCGGCGCAGGCCAGGCCCGCTGCCAGGAGCAGGCACGCCGCCGGCCAGCTGCGGTCCGCTACTGCTCGCGCTTCAGCCGTTCCTCGAACTCCTCGGCGGGCACGGGCTTGCTGAAGTAGAAGCCCTGGATCTCGTCGCACCGGTTCTCGGCGAGGAAGATCAGCTCCTGCTCCTGCTCCACACCCTCGGCCACCACGCTCATGCCCAGGGTATGGGCCAGCTGGATCATCGCCACCACGATCGCGGCGTCGTCCAGGCTCTCGGTCAACTTGCTCACGAAGGAGCGGTCGATCTTCAGCGTGTCGATCGGCAGACGTCGCAGGTACGCCAGCGAGGAGTACCCGGTGCCGAAGTCGTCCATCAGGATCGGGATCCCGCGCTTCTGCAGCTCTGTCAGTGTGTCTGCCGCGCGGTCGATGTCGCTCATGATCGTGCTCTCGGTGACCTCGACCTCGATACCCCGGGGATCGAGGCCGGCGTCGGCGAGGATGCCCTCGATCACCTCGACCAGGTCCTCCTGGTTGAATTGCTTGGCCGAGAGGTTGATCGAGATGCGAATCGGCGGCAGCCCGGCATCGCGCCAGGCTCGGTTCTGCACGGCTGCCTTCTGCATCACGATCAGGCCCAGCTTGACGATCAGGCCGGTCTCCTCGGCGAGCGGGATGAACTCGAAGGGCGGGACCAGGCCGCGCGTGGGGTGCATCCAGCGCACCAGCGCCTCGGCGGCGACGGTCTTGTGCGTCTTCGCATCGACCAGCGGCTGGTAGAACACCACCAGCTCATCGCGCTCGAGGCCGCGCCGCAGGTCGTTCTCCAATGTGAGGTTCTTCAATGCGGCTGCGTTCATCTCCGCGGCGTAGAACTGATAGCTTCCTCCGCCCTGTTCCTTGGCGTGGTACATCGCGGTCTCGGCGTTCTTGACCAGATCGAGCTCGGTCTCGGCGTCCTGCGGGTATATCGCGATGCCGATGCTGGCGGTGACGAACACCTCGCGATCCTCGATCGTCATCGCGCCGTAGAGCAGATCCGCCATCCGCTTGGCCGCCTCGATCGCGACCTGGCCGGCCGCCTCCGGGCCGTCGAGATCCGGGAGCAGCAGGGCGAACTCGTCGCCGCCGGGTCGCGCCAGGGTGCAGCCCTCATCGACGCTCCCCGCGATCCGCCGCGCGGTTTCGATCAGCACCGCGTCACCCGCGGGATGCCCGAGGGAGTCGTTGATCGACTTGAACCGGTCCAGTCCGAAGAACAGCAGGACCACCGAGCGCGAGCCGGCCCGCGCCTGTACCAGGGCTTGCTGCAGGCGATCCCGCAGCACCATCCGGTTGGGCAGGCTGGTCAGCGCGTCGTGCTGCGCCAGGTACTGGATCCGCTCCTCGGACAGCTTCTTCTCCGAAGTATCGGTGAACACGGCGATGTAGTTCGTGACCTGACCGTCGTCACCGCGTACGGCGGTGATGCTGGTCCACTGCGGGTACACGCCGGAGTCGCGCCGGCGGTTGTAGATCTCGCCCTGCCAGGCGCCGGCCTCGATGAGGGAGGTCCACATGTTGCGGTAGAAATCCACGTCGTGCCGCTCGGACTTGAGCAGCCGGGGCTCCTCGCCGAGCGCCTCCTCGGCGGTGTACCCGGTGATCCGCTCGGCCGCCTTGTTGAAGGCCACGATCTTGTTGTCGGCGTCGGTGATGAGGATACCCTCGCCGGCCTCGTCGAACACGGTGGCGGCCAGCTGAAGCTCCTTCTGCGCCTCGCGGCGCTGGAAGGCGATCGCCGCCTGCTCGCCGAAGCTCGCTGCCATCTGGGCGTCGTTCTCGTTGAAGTCACCCGGCTTGTTGGCGAAGCCGAGGAAGCCGACCACCCGGCCCTCGGCGCTCATCGGCGCAAAGAGCACGTTGCTCAGCGGCATGTGCCCCTCGGGCAAACCCGCGGCCAGCTCGCTCCCGCCGAAATCGTTGATGAAGAAGGCCTCGCCCGTACCGAAGATCCGCCGCGATACCCGCGTCAAGGAGATCGGGCGGGTGGCATCGACCTCGCTCGGGTGGAAGCCCAGATCGAGCAGCACCACCTCGGCCTCGTCCTCCTCGGTGGTCTTGAGCACGGCGATCCCGGCGGTGGCGCCGAGCAGATTCTTGCACGCCTCGAAGATGCCCTGCATCGACGCGTTGAGATCGGCCGAGCCGAGGATCGCCCGCGCCGCGGCGAGCAGGCCCATGCTCTCGGCTCGCCGCATCCGGGTGTCCTGGAGCGCGGCGCGCAGGGCCTCGCCTGTCCGCCGGCTCTCGGTGACCTCGCGCGCCTGGAGGTAGACCCAGCCTGCAACGGGCCGGCCCGGGTAGCGCCAGATGAACAGGCGATCGAGCACGCCGATCTCCACGTTGGCGCCCTGTCCCTCGCCGGCACAGATGGCCTGGATCCGCGACTCGTGGTCTGCCGGCAGCAGCTCCTCGGCGGCGAGGCCGACCTCGGAGAGCAGGGCCTCGGCCGCCGGGTTGACGAAGCGCACCTCGCCCGTTGCCTCACAGCCGAGCACCGGCTCCGGGTTCTCGATAAACACGGAGAGCAGGTCGGCCGCCACCGGCCCGGAGATGCCACTGCCTTTCCGATCCACCGTCATCCAGAGCCTTCCCGTTTCAGGCGAGGAATCGCCGGACGAAATTATAGAACTCGGTCGGCGCCAGGAACTGCAGCGTCACCGTGCCCAGCGTCACGCGCGATCCCGAGATCAGCGGCCAGTCCTCACCCGAGGCCAGGGCGTTGTCGTTGACCAGGCTGCCGGCGGTCGAGCCGTTGTCGCGGAGCAGGCACTGGCCGCCCTTGACCTCGATCCAGGCGTGCTCCCGCGAGACCGAGGCCTCGTTGATCTCGATGTCGCAACGCTCCGTGCAGCCGACCAGGAACCGGGTCTTCCCGGGATCGGCTCGCGACATGACGGGGAACACGGTGTACGCCTCGTCCCGGCTGTCCGCGGCCTGCGCCGGCTTGGCCAGATCCTCGGTTTGGGCCAGGCGGTACATCGTCTCCCCGGGCGCGGTGCCGCCCCGGGGATTCAGCGTGCCCAGGGCGTTGTAGTGCAGCAGGTAGCCCGCCGGGCCGGCCTCGAGGAACGACTCCAGAGTCACGTCGCCACAGAGGTATCGATACTCGCCGATCTGGTTCATGTTCGAAGAAAGCCTTTCTTCACCGAATCATAAGGGCGTCGCGGATCATCGTCAAGGCTTCGCTGCGTTCCGCTTGAGCCCGGGGTCGCGATGGGTCACAATGGGGTCGATGAGCCGCCGAAGTACTGTGCCGATGCTCCTCGCCCTGCTGCTCCCGGGCTGCTACGCTGCGCCCGCGCTGCGACCTCTGCCCGCCGAGGGCGTGGAGCTGATCGATCGTGACGCGGCCGCGGCAGCCTTCGAGGGCGTGACCGTGGTCGCCGCGACCGACCGCTGGCGGTTCCATCCCAGGGAGGTGCGTCAGGCGTACACCCCGATCCACGTCACCCTGTACAACCGCGCCGAGTTCGGAATTGAGGTCAACATCGACGACCTCACGCTGACAGACGACGAGCAACGGGTGTTCGCCGCGGTGCCGCCGGAGGAGCTGCTGTATCGCGACTATCACTCGGCCGGGCCCGGCAGCGAGCCGCTCCCGGTGCTGGCCGCGGACGCACCGTGCGCCGAGGCGCGGCTGCACGTGGTTGCCGCGCGGGACCATCGGCTGCTCGCGGATTCGAAGCGCCACAGCAAGAAACGCCGGCGCCGACGCGGCCCGCGGGTCCAGGTCGGCATCGGCTTCCACCTGCCCTTGCTCGTGGGCTGCGATCCGGTGTGGGGCTGCGGCGCCCTGCACCCGTACTGGTGGTATCATCCTCACGGCGCCGAGGTCGTGGATCCGGCGATGCGCGAGGCCGTGGTGGACCTGGCGCTCGAGGAGGGCGTGCTATTGCCGGGCAAGAAGACCCAGGGGTTCGTGTACTTCGACCACCTCGGCCCCACCCGCGAGATCGACCTGTGCTGGGACCTCTGGGCCGAGCATGACGAGCGGCCGCGGAAAACGCTGTGCCTTGCCTTTGAGCGGCGATAAGCTGACGGTACGAAGGGCCTGAATGACGATCCACATCGCCATCCTGCTGGCCGTGGTCGCTGCGGTCGGCTACAACGTCGCGATCGTGCTCCAGAAGACCGCGGCCGGAGGGTTACCCAGGCTGACCTTCCCGCCGCGGCCCAGGCAGGTGCTGGCCTTCTTCACCTCTGGCCTGTGGCTGCTCGCCTTCCTGGTGATGGTCTCAAGCTGGGGCTGCTACCTGGTGGCCGTGGCGTACGCGCCGATCACGATCGTGCAGCCCCTGATCGGGCTGGGCCTGGTCGTGCTGGCGCTGTTCTCGGTGTTCCACCTCAAGGAACGGCTCGGCACCGGCGAGTGGATCGGTGTGGCCGTGCTGGTCGCCGGCCTGGCGATGCTCGGCGCCTCGGCCGAGGCCCACGAGGCCGGCAGCCTGGCCGATCTGTCGTATTTCCGGCTGCTCACCTTCTGCGGCGTGCTGATCGGGCTCGTGCTCGCGGCCTGGCTGCTCGAGCGTGCCCGACCCGGGACCTTCAACCAGGAGCTGATGATCGGCACGGCCGCGGGCCTGGTGCTCGGCATTGCCGCGCTGCTCACGCGGGCGATGCTGCTCGAGCTGCGCGCCGGCAACCGCGGCACCTTCCGTATCCTGCTGCCGATCGTGATCGTCGTCAACCTGTTCGGCGTCTTCACCCAGCAGGGCGGCTTCCAGCGCGGCCGGGCGATGACCGTCACCGCGGTGCTGGCCGTGCTGAACAAGGCTGTGGCGATCGCGGGCGGCTTTCTCGCGCTCGGCGAGGGCCTGCCCCAGGCCGAGCTCAACCGCGGCCTGCGCATCGCGGCGCTGGCCGCGCTGCTCGTGGGCACGGTGCTGCTGGCGCGGTTTGCGGAGAAGAAGGAGACGTGAGCTGGGAGTGCATTCCCGGGTAGCCTGGGAATTCACTCCCAGGCTAGAGCTGCGCCACCAGCGGGGTGCAGCCGGGCAGGTTCATCAGCGCAACTTCCCGTAAATAATCGGGTATCACGCCGCCTCCGTCCTCGAGCGCCCACGCGGCCATGCGCTCGACCTTCTCGGGGTGCTGCTCGGCGATGTTTTCGAGGAGCTGCGGATCCTGCTCGAGGTCGAACAGGCGCGGGCCATCGCCCCAGAGGTACGCGTTGTACCACCAGCGCCGGTCCCGTACCATCACGAAGGGCCCCCAGCCCGTGGTCACGTGATCGTACGGCTGCTCGCCGCCCACCATCGCCCGCAGGTCGTGGCCGGTCATCCGCTGCGGCGGGTCGAGGCCCAGCGCGCGCAGCACGGTCACCGGGATGTCGTGGTGGTAGCACAGAGCGTCGCAGACCGCGCCCGCGCCCGCGCCGCCGGGCTGGTGCAGCAGCAGCACCAGATCCGCGATCTCCCGCGACATCGGGTAGCCCTGCTTGCTGACCAGGCCCTGCTCGCCGATGCAGTGGCCGTGATCCGAGACCACCACGATCAGGGTGTCGTCGAATTTGCCCAGCTCGCGCAGCCTGTCGAGGAACTCGCCCAGCCAGCGATCGACCAGGGTCACCTCGCCGGCGTAGTTCGCCCGCATGCGCTCGAGCTCGCGCTCGGTGAGCTGTGACGAGGAGCCATAGAGCGAGAAGATCACCTCGCGCAGATCCTCGACCTCCTCGTCATCGTACAGCCTGCGATACTCCACGGGCGGGTCCCAGGGCTCGTGGGGATCGAAGCACTCCACGGTGAGGAAGAACCGCTCCGCGTCCCGGTTGCGCTCGAGCCAGTCCACGGCCGCGCCGAACACCTGGGCCGGGAAGTAGTCCTCCTCCCGCTGGCGCGTGTGCGTGTTGTGGACGTACTTCTGGATCAGCATCGGCAGGTGGAACTCGCTCTGGAGATTGGCCGGCCGGTACCGCTCGGCCACCTCGTCCGGCACGGTCGGACCCGCGAGATAGGGATCGTCCTCCTGCCCACGGATCCAGGTCCACTGATCGAAGCCGCGGTGGAAGTTCTTGGACGGCTTGAACATATGGTACACGTCGCTGACCAGGCAGGTGGCGTACCCGTGCACCTGCAGGATCTCGGCCAGGGTGTCGCGGTCCTCCTCGATCGGTCCCCAGCCCGGGGCCACGCCGGCAAAATCGCCGCGCAGCATCTTGTGGTTCTCGAAGGGGAAGGTGCGCGTGCCGGTGTAGATTGCACGCCGCGCGGGCAAAGTGGGCAGCGACTCGGGGTGCATGCAGGTGAAGCGCGCGCTTCGCCCTGCCAGCGCATCGAGCGCGGGCGTCTGGATCCAGTCGTTGCCGTACGCGCCCACATGGTCCGGCCGCAGGGAGTCGAGAATGATCAGCACCGCGTTCATTCGAGGCCTCCATGGTCCGAGATAGCTCGCAGCCTAGGAGTTCGAACGAGAGGCGTCAAGGCGGCTTGAATACCCACGCCGTCTCCGCCACAATGCCGGGCGATGCCAGTCTCGGACGCCGACGCCGTGGCCTTCCTGCGCTGGGCCCTGCCCCGGATGGGGTATCGCTGGCGCGGCTTCCGCCACGTGCGGCGTCAGGTGCGGCGCCGGCTGGCGCGCCGCCTCGGCGAGCTGGGTCTTTGCGACCTCGACGCGTATGGCGCCCATCTCGAGTCCCACGCTGGCGAGTGGTCGTGGCTGGACGCGGCCTGCCGCATCACCATCTCGCGGTTCTACCGCGACCGGGGGATGTGGGAAGCGCTGGTGGCCGACGTGGTGCCGCGGCTGGCCGCTTTGGCGCAGCAACGAGGCGACGCCGAGCTACGCGCCTGGAGCGCGGGCTGCGCCAGCGGCGAGGAGGCGTACACGCTGCGCATCGCCTGGGAGCGATGGACCGAGGCGCCGCTGCCGCTGCAGATCCTGGGCACGGACATCGACGCCGCGGTGCTCGCCCGAGCCCGGGCCGCCCGTTACCGCGAGGGCACGCTGAAGAGCCTGCCCGCATCCTGGCGCAAGGACGCCTTCGACCGCGACGGCGACGAGCTCGTGCTGCGCGAGCACCTCCACTGCGACGTGCGCTTCGAGCGACGCGACATCCGCGGCGAGCCGCCGGCCGGTCCGTTCCACCTGATCCTCTGCCGCAATCTCGGGCTGACCTACTTCGTGGAGGACCGCCAGCTCGAGATGATGGGCCGCGTGCTGCGCGTGCTGGTGCCGGGCGGTGCGCTGGTGATCGGCGGGCACGAACGGCTGCCCGAAGCGCTGTCCGATTCGCTCGCGGGCTGGCACGAAAAGCTGTGTATCTTCTGCCGGAGCGACGCCTCGGGCTAGTACTGGAACCGCGCCCGGGTCCAGATCATCGAGCCTCCAGCCGCGGCTTCGCCGAACTTGGACCACTGCTTGCCCAGGTTGATCAGGCCGCCGACGCCGAGGTCCAGGCCGTCGCCGAGGTTGTAGTTGAACTCGGGAAACAGCGAGGCCGAGAAGCCCTTCGAGGTGAACATACCGTGGTGCGTGCGCTTGCGTCGTCCGCCCCGGCTCTCGTCGCTCGGGTCGTTCCAGACCCAGCGCTCCTCGTACACGCCGATCAGATCGAACACGCCGACGAGCCGGAGCAGCGCCCGGTCGTCCGCGAACTTGATGTCCAGACCCAGCATCAGGTAGTCACCGATCTTGGGCCGCAGGATCTCGGCCGCGTGCTGCTCGTACGGGCACCGCTCACCCCACGACGGATCGATCAACCATAGCTGCTCGCTGGCCACGCAGTTGAAGACCTCGTCGGGCGTGGTCGTGGTCCAGCCCTGGCGCACCTCCCAGCCCTCGTTGCCGTGGAGCCAGTCGCCGGCGCCGAACTCGTCGAACAGGCCGTGCATCCACATCGCGATGACCATCACGTGCCGCCCCAGCGTGTAGTCCAGGCCGAGGGTCCACTTGGCAAAGGGCGTGGACTCGACCACGGCCGGCCGCTCGGACGCGCCGGGCTCTCCGTCCAGGTCGTAGTCGTACTCGCCTTCGTCGTACCCGATCACCCCGAAGTCGATCGTCTCCTGGTACAGCCGGATGTTCGAGCGCCGAGGCAGGTACAGGCCGAGCTCGAGCCGGTAGCCCAGCGGATTGATCTTGCCCAGCGGAATCTCACCGGCGATGTTGAGGCCGATCACCTCCATCCGCGGGTAGAGCAGCTTGGATTCGGTCTGGATCAGCCCGTCGATGCAATGCGACTCGTCGTCGGGATCGCAGCGCTCGCCGACGTGCTGGGTGCTGTAGTTCTCGAAGGCCTGCGGCCGGTCCGAACGCCCACGGTAGTACGAAATCGCGATATCCTGCTCGAGCACCGTGCCCGCGATGCGGAAGGCGAACTGCATGTTGTCGGCAGACGTGTCAGGGAGGAAGGGCGTCACCGCCGAGGTGACCGTGGGCGTGTCGAAGTAGTGCTCGGCCAGTACCTTCTCCGTGTGCAGCCTGTACCGCAGGCCATCGTTCACGATCGGGATACGGTCGGTGGACATCAGCCCCAGCACCGCGGTGTCGGGCAGCAGCGCCGGCTTGAAGATCGGCACCAGCACGCCGGAGACGGTCCACTGGTCCCAGAAGTTGTAGTCCACCCGCACCATCAGATTGGCCCGCTGCTCGCCGAGCAGCAGCGGATCCTCCACGTCGTTGGGGTTGATCGTGTTGGTCGGATTGAACTGGTCGGCCATGCCCCACAGCACCAGCTGCTGGCCGATGCGCAGGTCCATCCCCTCGACGAGGAAGTCCACCACCTCGACGAAGGCCGCGTGCGCCTCCAGCCGGTACGGCTCGATCGTCTCGCGCAGACTGAGATCGCCGATCCCGCTCACCTCGTCCGGGATGCCGACCCAGACGAAGTCGATCTCGAGCACCCCGGCCACGTCGCCGACAAAGGCCTCGGCCTTGAAACCGACGATGTTCTCGTTGCGCGCGACGCCGTCCTCGAGCTGCATCTCCTGGTAGAAGTCGCCGAGCGTCTCCTCGCTGATGCGCCAGCGTAGATCGGTCTGGATCTTGCCGCCCCAGCGGAACTCCAGCCCGCCGGAATCACCGCCGCCCTCGTCGAAGCCGTACATCTCGGCCATGTCGTCCTGCGCCAGCGCCGTCCCGCACGGCGACAGCGCGAGGATACCGGCCAGCACACCTGCTCCTGCAAGTCTCATGGTCATTCCACTCCGCTGTCCATACCTCTACAGGCGGGAATCTATCTCGTTACCGGCGCCGCTGCAAGGACCGAACGGTGAAGAACTTGTCCGGCACGTTCTGGTTGGCCTTCCACTTGCGCCGCTTGAGGATCGTGGTCACGTCGTTGCGTCGGTGATCGACCAGCTTCATGATCGCGGGATTGCAGATCTTGCCGTCCTCGATGCACTCCCAGTCGGTGCGGGTCTCGGTCTTGATGTGCTTTCCCTTGTCGTCGTAGTAGAGCAGCTTCACCGGCTGGTACATCTTCTTGTCGATTGTGAGCACCATCCTGGGATAGGGAAACTGCTTTCCCTCCCGCAGCGTGCCCTCGACGGTGTAGGTCTGGTCGTCCTCGGACAGGAAACGCCCGGCGAGGAACTCGCCGTACACGGTGATCGACATGTCGTCCTGGCTGTGCGCCGAGCCCATGAAGCCCTGATCCCGCACGTGGCTCGCCACCCGCCGCACCTTGCGGTACGCCGGCAGGTACACGTACATCTGGGTGACCGAGAGCACCAGGAAACGCATGCCCTTCACGTCACCCGGCGAGAGGAAGTGCAGCCGGCGCAGCCGCGTACCCTTGATCGTCACCTGGAACACCAGCGTGCGATCGGCCTCGCCCGGCTTCTGGATGATGAAGTCGTACTCGAACCACTGGTCGTCGGCGCTGGTCAGCGCCCGATCCATTGTCTTGAAGATCTCCTCGCCCTTCTCGTCGGCGCGCGCGGCATCTGCCGCGCCGAGCAGTAGAGCTGCCGTCAGGCACACACACACGAACCTCGCCGTCCCGTTCATGCTCACCTCGCTGGTTGACGTTCCTCGACCGGCTCGGCCTCGACCAGCACGGCCCGGGCTGCCTCCGAGGTCTCCAGCACCTCGGCGGCCTCGGACAGCCGGGTGTAGCGCAGCCTGCGCGCCAGCACCGGGATCGCGATGAAGGTCGCCAGCGCCGCGGTGATCATCGCCGCCGCGGTCAGCCCGCCCACGTTCTGCAGCGGCTTGGCCTCGCCCAGCGTCAGCACGAAGAACCCGGAGCAGACCGTGATCGCGTTGGTCCAGATCGCCGGTCCGGTGCGATCCGCGGCCCGGCCCGCGGCGCCGGCCAGCGTGCCGCCATCGGGAGCGCTCCAGGCCGAGCAGAGATGCACGCCGTAGTCCACACCCGCGCCGAGGATGATGCTGGCCAGCATGGCGGTGCCGATGTCGAGATGCACGCCGAGCAGTCCCATGCCGCCGTAGATCACCAGCAACGTGATCAGCGTGGGGCAGGTGGCCAGCACTCCGCTCCTCACCGAGCGGTACAGCGTGGAGAGGATGATCACCACCAGCAGCAGGGCGAAGACCAGGCTGCGGATCTGGTTGTTGGTGGCGCTGCGCGACAGGCCGCGGTGCAGCACGGGCAGACCGTTGACCTGCAGCTTCAGCGCACCCGTCGCGGCCTCGCCTCGGGCCGGCAGCAGCGCCGATGGGTTGTCCAGATCGAGCAGGGCCGCGGCCAGCGCCGCATCGAGCCGCGCCGCCAGGTCTGCGTCCGCGGGCCGCGGCAGGTTGGCGGCCCGGGACAGCCACGCCGCGTGCCCGGCCGCGCGGCGGTCGCGCCAAATCTGCTGCAGCGGCGCGGCCACGGAGAAGCCCAGGTCCTCGACCAGCGGATCGTCGGCTGGAAGCTTGAGCACCGCCGAGAGCCTGCCGATGATCGCGTCCTCGCCCGCGGCGGGGCCGAGCCCGATCAGGTCCGCGGCCACGACGGGCACGCGGTCGGTCCCGTCCGCGGCCGGCGGCAGCTCCACGGCGCACTCGCTGGACCGCAGGAAGCGCTGCAGATCGGCCTTCGCGCCGTCACGGTCGGCCCTGGGCGGCGGAAGATCGAGCAGCTCGGCGAGCCGCCGCGAGGCGTCCTCCGGCAGCGTCAGGCCCAGCCCGCGGGCCGCGGCGCGGATGCGTGACAGCACCAGCCCCTCTAGCCTGGCGCGCGCCTCGCGATCCTGCGACCCGCCCAGCTCGATCACGCGGTAGCCGCGGACAGCCTCGTGCTCGGCCCAGCGCTCGATCCGCGCGAGCAGGGCCTCCAGATCAGCGGCGCGGTTGGAGTCGACCTTGATCTGCATCAGGGCCTGCTCGCGATCCTGGGTCACGAGCTGGGCCACGGCCGCGTCACCTTCGAGGAAGGGATACAGCGCCTGGACCTGCTCCCTGGTCTCCGGGATCCGACGCTGCCCCACCATGGCCTCGTTGACCAGAGCCACGGCCTGACCGATGTGCATCACCGCGCTGACATGCGGCATCAGGGCTATCTCGTCCGCCAGGCGACGCAGCTCGCGCAGCACATGGGGATCTCGCAGGTCTCCCTCCGCGTGCACCTGGATGAACTGGTCGCCGCCGAAGTGCTCGCGCATGAACCGGGCGGCCCGGTCCGGCGGGCTGTCCGCGGCGAAGAAGGCCGTCATGTCCACGCTGTTGTCGACCTGCGAGGTGAGCACCGCGCCGACCACGGCCACGAGGCCGAGGCCCACGCCGACCGCTGCGCGCCGGGTCTGCGCCAGCACCGAGAGCCGCACCATCCAGCCCCGCGCCAGGCCGACGGCTCGCCGCCTGCGGCGCAGGTTGAGCAGCAGCGCCACCGCCGGGATGAAGGTCAGCGAGAGGAGCAGGGTCGCGGCGATGCCGATCGCCGTGAACAGGCCGAAGGTCCGCATCGGCAGGATGTCCATCGCCATGAAAGAGAGCAGGCTCGCCGCGGTGGTCAGGCCGGCGGAGAGCACGGTGGGACCGAGTCCGGTGAGCGTCTGCACCACGGCGCTCTCCGGATCGCCAGACTTCTCCACCAGGGCGTAGTAGCGCGCCAGGATGTGGATCCCGTACGCGCTGCCCAGGGCGAAGAGGATCACCGGCATCGAGCCGAGCACCAGGTTGAAGCGCACGCCGAGCGCGGCCATCAGGCCCAGCGAGACCACGATGCCGATCGCGGTGGAGAGCAGCGCGAGCAGGGTGCCGCGCAGGTTGCGGAAGCCGATGGCCATGATCAGCACGATCGTCAGCACGGCCCAGGGTGTCAGCCTCCGCAGATCGTCCTGGGTCGTGCCGTAGATGTAGGTCGAGATGAAGGGGCCGCCGCCCCAGTGCTTCTCCTCGTCGGGGAAGATCTCGTTCACGATGCCCCGGACCTGGCGCGCCGCAGCCTTCTGGTCGACGCCGTTGGCGAGGAAGCAGAACAGCTGCACGGCCTTGCCGTCGTCCGACACCAGGTTGCCGACAACGCTCTCGCGGGTCATCACCCGCGCCCGCAGCGCGGCCAGCCCGGCCTCGTCGGTCGGCACCTCGGCCACCAGCGGCGCGGCCACGATCCCGCCGACCTCCTCGTCCGGGGTGAAGTCGAGCACATTGGTCAGGGTCAGCACGTGCCCCAGGTCGGAGAGGTCCTTGAGCTCGCGGGTGGCACGCTGCACCCGCTCGAGGAACTCGGGTCGGAACACGTCGTCGGTGGCGATACCCACCAGCGCCAGGTCGAGCCCGCCGAAGCGGTGGTTGATCTCGTGGAAGGCGCGGACATCGGGATCGCCCTCGGGCAGGAACTTGAGCAGGTCGTCCTCGTGCTGGACCTTGCCGGCCATGTACAGGCCGAGGCCGGCCACCAGCAGCGCGGCGAGCACCACGGCCCAGGCATTGCGACGGACCACCAGGAATTGGGCCAGGAAACGCATGGTTGCTGACGCCTCCATTCCAGGGCCTTGGACAGGCGCAAAGCTCTGCTTGTTCAGTAATAGCAAGGGCCGTGCCAGGATAGAAACAGCCGTTTGTCAAGCAATTTGGATTGTTGCAGAGCTAGCGATCAGCAATGCGTGCGATTTTCGCGTGCGATTTCGCGCCAGCGTGCGAATGCGCACGGGCGCGCGCGCTCATCGCCCTCGCGTGCGTACGAGCGAGCGCCGCTCGGACATCGGCGGGTGGTCGTACATCAGGAGCACGACCCACGCGGGCGGATCCGGGTCGGCCAGGTTGCGCGCGGCCAGCCGGTCGTACAGCGCGAGCAGGGGCGCAGGGTCGCCCAGCAGCTCGACTGCGCGCCGGTCCGCTGCACGCTCGCGATCGCGGGAGAGCGCGTTGCCCGCGAGCGAGAACAGGGTCACGGTCAGCGCCAGGCAGAGGAACAGCGCCGGCAGGTTCACCGGATCGTTGTCCGGACCGACGCGCAGCCGCTTGATCCGGCGCAGGGCCGCGAGCAGCAGCTTGACCAGGCCAAATACGGCGACCGCCCCGAGCACGCCCAGCAGCGCCTCGTGCCAGGGATCCTCCTCGAGCCGGTGACCCAGCTCGTGGGCCACGGCCGCCAGGATTTCCGGCTCGGGCGCGGAGTCGATCAGGGTATCGAACAGCACCAGCCGCCGGCTCGGGCCGCGGCCCGCCACGTACGCGTCGAGCGCGGCCGTGACCCGCCCTGCGTCCACCACCAGCACCTCGCCCAGGGACACGCCAGCGCGCCGGGCCAGCGCGACGACCTGCTCGGCCAGCTCGGGCCTGCGCTGGGCCAGGGGCTCGAGCCGGTGGTACAGGTGTACCTGGTACGGCGCCACGGCCTGGTACGCGAGCAGCACCAGGCCCGCGCCCAGGCCCAGGGCCAGCCACCAGGTGCGAGGCAGGCGCCGGGCCAGCGGAAACAGGCCGGCCACGAGCAGCAGGGTCAGGGGCAGGCCCAGGGCCACGGCCTTGAGCTGATCCCCGGACCAGCGAGCCCAGTCGTCGGTGGCCAGGCCGTACGCGATGCCGTGCGCCCGCGACCAGATCGACACGGGCAGCCCGACCAGGTACTCCAGCAGCAGAAAGGCCGCGGCAAACAGCAGTGCCGCGCGGAACTCGGGCCCGAGCACGCGGGCCAGGGCCTGGCCCGTGCGGCCGGACGGGGCTTTGTGGAAGCGCGAAAGCCGCGCCCACAGCCGGCGATGCCAGCCCAGGGCGAGGAAGCCGACGAGGAACAGCAGCTCCACGCCGAAATCGACCAGCGCGATCAGGTATCGCCCGTCGTTGTACGCCCGCACCAGCTCTGGATCGGCCATGGGAGCAGCGTGCCCCACCACGGAGAGGCGCGTCAAGGCGGTGACGAACCCACGTCCGATCTCGGGTACGAGTACCACTAGAAGAATGGCGCGGTGCGCGAGGACCCGCGCGGTAGGAGGAAGGCATGAAGCGCGTCGATCTGCTCACGCTGCTGGCCGCGACCCTGATCGTCGGCCCGGCCTGCCAGGACCACCTGTGGTCCGAGAACCGGACGCCGGTGTGCAACCAGACCGCCGAGCCCGAGCTGCAGCAGGTGGCTGGAAAGCTCGACATCCTGTTCGTGATCGACAACTCGGGCACGATGCAGGAGGAGCAGGGGAAAATTGCGGCCAACTTCGGCGCCTTCATCGCCGAGCTGATCGGCGAGGAGACACAGGGCACGGACGTGGACTACCAGATCGGCGTGGTCACCACGGATGTCGAGGCTGACGGCTGCCGGCTGCGTGCCGGTGACGGCGATCCCCGCCATCGGATCATCAACGCCGAGGACGATCGCGACTACTGGACCGACGAGCGCATCCGCCAGGTGTTCGCAGCCAACATCCAGCCCCACATCGGCGGATCCTTCGAGCAGGGCCTGGAGGCGATGCGCTGCGGCCTGGAGCATCCGGACAATGCAGGCTTCCTGCGGCCCGATTCCAAGCTGGCGATCGTGTTCGTCACCGACGAGAACGACTGCAGCGGCCTGACCTGCCCGGCCTCGGAGCCGGACTGCCTGAAGGACCTCCACCCGCTGTGGGGCTGCGACGACCGGGCCGCGGACCTGACCCCGGTGGCCGAGTACTTCGACTGGCTGGTCGACGAGGACGGAGCGGGCCCGGACGATCACGGCCTGCGTCCCAAGTCCAAGATCGTGGTCGCCGGCATCATCGGCGTGCGCGACGCCACTGCGCAGTCGATCCCGCTGCGCCTGGGAAGCGACGTGCGGGACTACGACGTGGCCTGCTGGCCCTTCGTGCCCGAGGTCAGCGGCACCGGCGGGACGCTCACGGTCGAGGGTGTTCCGCAGACGGTCACGCTCACCGTGCCCGCGGCCCAGCACGGCTTCACCGACGCAGACGTTGACGAGGGCTGGCTGGCCCAGGTGCCGTACTCGGCAGCCTCCACGGAGCGAGGCATGTGGGAGATCAACGCGCTGGTGCCCGGCGAGAACGCGGTCCAGCTCAAGGTCGAGGCCGTGATCGAGTCGCAAGGCAACATCGCCTGGGCCATCGGCACCTCGGACGGCAAGGCCACCGAGGGCTCGCGCTACATCGAGCTGATCGACCGGGTCTGCCAGCTCAGCCGGGGCTGCGAGATCGACACCTATGCCAGCACGATCTGCACCAGCGACTGGGAGCAGACGCTCGAGAGCATCGGCGCGGCGATCACGCTGAGTACCGATTTCTGCCTCGACGCCCTGCCCGCGGGCATCGACGACACGACCTGCCCGGCGATAGAGACCTGGGTCCAGGTCGAGCTGCACCACGAGGGCACCGGCCAGTTCGAGCCCTTCTCCTGCGCCGACGCCGAGCATCCCTGGGTGCTGCGCGCCTCGGAGAGTCCCACCTGCGCCTCGGGCTGGGAGATCCACTTCGAGGGCTCCACACGGGACGATCCCTTCCCGGAGGAGGGCCGCGGCCTGCGCATCCAGTACCTCGCCGAGCAGGGTAACTCGGAGCGCTGCTGGATGACCCAGAGCACCCGCTAGGCCCACTCGGTTGCCCTGGCCCTGAAGCCTCGGTTACACTCCGCGTATGCAACGGACCTCGCTGGTACTCGCTGTTCTGCTCTGCGCCGGCACGACCCACGCCGCAGGCATGATCTTCCCCGACCGCGGCGCGCGGCCGATGTCGCGCGGGGGCGCCTTCACCGCGGGCCCGCCGAGCCTGCAGCACACGTACTACAACCCGGCCAACCTGGCCGGACTGCAGGGCACGCACTTCCTGCTCGACTCGGGCTTTGTCTGGACCCGGACCGACTTCACCCGGGCGGCCGACGCGATATCGCCCGAGGGCTACCCCACGGCGAAGAACCTGGCCCCGCCGATGTGGATCCCGAGCCTGTTCCTCGGCTCGAGCTTCGGCCTCGACGGCTTCTTCCTCGGCTTCGGCATGTACGGGCCGTACGCCGGCGACTGGGGCTACAGCTCCACCGGCCCGCAGCGTTACGCCCTGATCTGGGTCGATCTGTGGGAGGCGGTGTACCAGCTCTCGGCCGCGTACTCGCCCTGGCCCTGGCTGCGCATCGGCGTGGGGCTGCAGATCATCGACGCTCGCCTGGCGCAGGCGCAGAAGCTGACCACGTACACCGGCATCGAGAACACCGGCCCCCGGGAGTACCTGTACAACGACATCACCACCACCATCTCGGCCAGGCAGTGGCAGAACGTCAACGGCGTGATCGGCCTGCAGTTCCTGCCGCTGGACTGGCTGCAGATCGGGGTCTCGCTACGCCCGCCGATCGTGATCGACGCGCCGGCCACGATGGAGGTCGAGCTGCCCAGCTTCCGCGAGGGCTCGGACGCGTATCTCTTCGGCGACGCCGAGATCCAGGTCGAGGGCGACGAGTCCAAGCTGACGATCGGCACGCCGCTGATCCTGCGCACCGGCTTCCGCTTCATCCCCGCGGAGGAGTGGGACATCGAGTTCGACTTCGTCTGGGAGCGCTGGGACTCGGCCGACGAGGTCTCGGTCAAGGTCGAGGGAATCACCATCACCGGCGTGCGCGTGATCGACGAGTTCGAGGTGGCCGACGTGACCGTTCCGCAGCACTGGCAGAGCGCCTTCAGCTTCCGCCTCGGCGGCAGCTATCGCTTGCTCGATCCGTGGCTCACGCTGCATGCCGGCACGTACTTCGAGACCAGCGCCATTCCTGACGCAACCGCGTCGGTCAACGTGTACGACAACCACAAGTTCGGGCTGGCCTTCGGCGCCACGCTGGCCGTCGGGCTGCCCGAGCTGCTGCTCGACGTGGGCTACCTGCACGTGTTCCTCCTCGACCGCACGGTGACGAGCAGCGAGCTGCGGCAGATCAACCCGGTGCAGCCCCAGGACCCCGAGCTGGCCGACGTGATCGGCAACGGCAAGTACGAGGCCAGCCACGACGTGTTCGCCTTCTCGCTGCGCTACAGCTTCTAGAGGGAGCGGATCCGCGCCATGCTCATCGTCACCGTGCTCGCCGCCGGCTTGTGGCTTGGAGTGCTGGCCTGGCGGATGCGGAGGTCGAAACGCAAGGCGCTCGGACATCGCGGCGCCATCGAACTCGAGCTGGATCAGCAGACGCTGCAGCGCCTCAGAGAGCCGGGAAAGCGCGAGAAGCGCAGAAGCTGACCCCCTACGGCGCCGGGAACACCACGTCGAGACCGGAGCGGTCGCCGCCGAGGATCATCTCCTTGAGGCCGTCGACCTCGTTCAGCTTGTTGGCCACGAAGAAGGCCGCGGTCTGCACCTTGTTGTGATAGAAGGCGGCCTCGCCGTTCTGCTCGAGGACCTCTGCCTTCTTCTCGTCCGAGTCCGCGCCGGCCTCGTCCAGGATCGCCTTCAGCTTGTCCGCGGCCACGCCGGCGTGGGCCACCAGCAGCGCGCCGACCACCACGTGGCCGAACAGCTCGAGGAAGGGCGTGGCGCAGTACACCGGGTAGTACAGATCCTTGTTCATGTTGCTCTGGCCGAAGTGCAACACGCAGGCGCCCATCGCGTCGCGACCCGCCTGAACCTTCTTGACCATCTCGCCGACCACCTCGTGGCTCTCCAGCGGCTCGATCCAGGAGTTGAACTCCTGCATGAAGGTCATGAAGTCCATCCCGCCCTTGCGCGAGACCTTGCGGCCGAGCAGATCGAGCGCCTGGATCCCGTTGGTGCCCTCGTAGATCGAGGCGATCTTCACGTCGCGGCAGTACTGCTCCAGCGGGTAATCCTGGCAGTAGCCGAAGCCGGCGAGCACCTGGATGCCGAGCTCGGTGGCGCGGAAGCCCTGGTCCGTGCAGTACGCCTTGCAGATCGGCGTGAGCATACCGGTGAAGGTGTGCAGCTTCTCCTTCTCGGCCTCGTCGTCGGTGGTCTCGATGCGATCCGCGTAGTGGGCGGTCTTGAGCAGCAGCGCGCGGCCGCCCTCGGCGATGGCCTTCATCTCGAGCAGCATGCGCTTCACGTCCGGGTGCTCGACGATCGGCACTCGCGGCGCGTTGACGTCGCGCATCTGGGTGATGTCCACACCCTGGACGCGGTCGAAAGCGTAGATTCGCGCCTGCTCGTACGCCGCGGCGGCAAGCGCCACGCCCTGCAGGCCCACGCCGATACGGGCCTCGTTCATCAGGTTGAACATGATCGGCAGGCCCTGACCCTCTTCGCCGAGGATCTCGGCCTCGCACTTGCCCTTCTCGCCGAAGACCATGGTGCAGGTCGAGGAGGCATGGATGCCCATCTTCTCCTCGATGCGGGCGCAGGTGACGTCGTTCGACTCACCCAGGCTGCCGTCGTCGTTGACCCGCATCTTGGGTACGATGAACTGGGACAGGCCCTTGAAGCCCGGCTCGGCCCCCTCCACGCGCGCCAGCACCAAGTGGATGATGTTCTCGGTCAGGTCGTGGTCGCCGCTGGTGATGAAGATCTTCTCACCTTCGATGAGGTACTTGCCGTCGCCGAGCGGCTTGGCCTTGGTGCGGATATCGCCCACGGCCGAGCCGGCCTGAGCCTCGGTCAGGCACATCGTGCCGGCCCACGCGCCGGAGTACATCTTCTCCAGGTAGCGCGCCTTCTGCTCGTCCGAGCCGGCGACCGCGATCACGTTGCCCGCGCCGCGGGTCAGCCCGGGGGTGAAGCTGAACGAGCAGCAGGCCGCGATCATCATCTCGCCCACGGGCAGGCCAACGCTGGCCGGCAGGCCCTGACCGCCCCACTCGGCCGAGGCGGTGGGCGCGGTCCAGCCGCCCTCGCAGAACTTGGCGTACGCCTCCTTGAAGCCCTGGGGCATGGTCACCGCGCCGTCGGCGTGGTGGCAGCCCTCCTTGTCCGTGGGCTCGTTGAGCGGGCCGATGACCTCCTTGGCCAGCCGGAACCCGTTGTCCAGGGTCATGTCGAACAGCTCCTGGTCGTAGTCCCCGAACTTGGGATTCTTGGTCAGCTCAAGCACGTCGAGGAACTCGTACAGGTTGAAGCGTACATCTCTCAGATCGAAGCTGAAGTCGGCCATTGCCCTATTCCTCCCGCGCCGGTCGCGCCGGCCTCTAGTGAACCTGGTGGAAACGGAAGCTAACAGGCTTAACGCTGCGCGTCAAGACGGCAGACCGGCCTCCACCGCGGAGAGGAAGGCGCTCTGGCCGGCTGCGGAGCGGATGTCCAGCTCGGAGACGTCGAAGCGGATCACCTTCAGCCCGTACTTGCGCCCGCAGACCTGGGGGAAGGTCGAGTAGTACGCGGCCAGGCCGGTGAGGAACTCCTCGGTGATACCCTGCTCCTCGGTGCGCCCGCGCTTGCGGATGCGCTGGACCAGAGTGTCCGGGTTCCCGACCTGCAGGAACACCACCAGGTCCGGGCGGATCAGATCGCGGTTCAGCCGGTTGAAGTACTCGAAGTACAGGTCGAGCTCCTCGTCGGTCATGTGACCCAGGCCGTGCAGGTACTTGGCGAAGATCTCGGGATCTTCGTACAGCGTGCGGTCCTGCACGCAGGACTTGGGTACCGTGGCGATCAGCTCGTGGTGCTTGGTCCGCTTGATCAGGAACTCCATCTGCAGGGTGAAGGACCAGCGGGTCATGTCCGTGTAGTAGTCCTTGAGAAAACGGTTGTCGATCACCGGCTCGTCGAACAGCTCGTACCCGAAGTGGCGGCTGATCAGCTTGGCCGCCGTGGTCTTTCCGCAGCCGATGTTGCCTGCCATGGCCACGAATCGTTTCCGGTCCATCGCGCCTCCGCCAGGCTGATCTAGTTACGCGCCCGGCCAGCCGCTGTCAACCGGTTGAAGGACCCGGGTCGCCGTGGTATTCGGGTGAAGACGGCCCGGCCGGGGAGGACACCCGTGAGAATCACGATCGGCGCGCTGCTCGCCTGTGCAACGGCGATGCTGGCCGGATGCCCGCCGCCCTCGCAGGGCTCGAGCACGCCCGGGCCGCCGCCGGGCTGGAAGGCTCCCCCGCCGCCCGGCAGCGAGGGGTACGCCGGTCCGCGGCCCTCCGATCCGATCCGCCCGGTCCCGGGCCAGAGCATCCAAAGGCCGATCCGGGCCCGCCCCGCTTTGCCGTCCGATCCGGATTCGATCTTCCGCACCCGTGCCGCCAGGATGCTGGCCGGGATGCCGGGTCAGATCCTGTTCGTGGCGTCCGCGCCGCCCGAGTCGTTCTGGCGCAGCGATGACGGACGCCTGGTCTTCTGGCGCACCCTGCCCGGCGTCGAGGAGGCGCTCGATCGCCCGGCCCGGGATGGCGCGGCCCAGGCCGCCCTGGCCGAGCAGCTGCAGGGCCAGGGCATCCGCTATCTCCTGGTCGACCGATCCCTGGCGCCCTGGACCGGCCGCCTCGACGATCGCGAGAACCGCCTGCTGGAGCGCCTCTGCCGGGGCCGCTCGCTGGAGCGACTGCACCCGCTGCTGGTCGGACGGACCTACCTGCTCTACCGGATCGCCCCCCCCTTCGAGGTCACCGACTCGCAGGCGCGACAGATGACGGCCGCTGTCCGTGCCGACCTCGCGGGGCTCGAGTCGCAGATCCCCGCGGCCATCGACCTGCCGCCGTCCGCTGGCGGACTCGATGAATTCGAGGTGGGCGTGGCCCTGTACGGCCGCGTCGGCTCCGGACTGCGCGGAAGGCCGATCATGCGCCGGGCCGGTCGGGGGACCACGCTGCCAGCGGCGCTGGCGGACGCGGCGGGCCAGATCCGCAAGGGCTGGGCCGCGCGGCGCGCCGAGCTGTCGGACGAGGCCGAGCTCGCGCTGCCTGCCGAGCCCAGCCGCGCCTTGCCCGAGCTGCTGATCGAGCTGGCCCTGGCCCATGATCGCTGCGAGATCCTCGATCGTGATCCCAGTCGCCTGAGCGAGCTGTTCGAGCCCGGACTGCACGGGGCCTATCTGCGCATCAGGGATCCCAAAGGGCTGCGGGAGCACTCGCGATACCCTGGCTTCGCCATCGACCACGGGATGAGCAGTCCGCGCCGGCTGATCGATTCGCTGTGCACGGATCTGGCCGGATTGCGGGTCGAGGCCTGGCGCGATCCCAGGCGGGTTTTCGGCCGCTTTTTGACGCGGGTGTTCCTCGAGCGCAAGCCCGGCGGAGCCGTGGTCGAGCTGCGCCGCGGCCGGCCCCGGGTCTCGACCGCCGCGGTGACCGAGCCGCGCCTGCGCGAGGCCAGGCGGCAGGCGGCTCGCTACCTGTCCGCGATCCAGGACGGGAGCGGACGGTTCCTCTACCGCTACCGCCCGCTGGCCGACAGCTGGATCGAGGGTAACGATCTGCACACCCATGCGCTGGTCACCCTGGCCCTGGTGAGCGCCGAGCCGGGCCCCGGCGTCGACGGGCGAGCCGAGCCCGACCTGCTGGCGCTGCACTACCTGCAGACCTTCCTGCGCTGCGAAGGCTGGAAGGGCCGGCGCGCCTGCTTCCTCTGGCACACCGATCCGACAGAGGAACGGGCCAAGGCCTCGGTGGGCGCGTCGGCGCTGACCGCGCTGGCCCTGCTCATGCTAGCCGAGCAGAAGAGGATCGATCGAGAGCAGGCCGACGCCCTGGCCGGCCTCGGGCTCCACCTGCTGCGGATGCAGGATCCCAACGGCCACTTCCGGCAGTTCCACGTGCCGCCGGGTCACCCGTACTACGGCTGCGAGCGCCGGGACGTGCCGGGGCAGATCCTGCTCGCCCTGGCTCGCCTGCACCGATACACCGGTGAGGCGGCGTACCGCGAGGCCTTCGACCGGGGCCTGGAGTTCTACGACGCCCGCTGGGAGCGGCTCGTCGAGCGCGGCCTCGACAGCGGCGCTGGCTTTGCGATAGTCGCCCCGGACTGGCTCGCCGCGGCGCCCTGGCAGGTGATGGCCCGGGCCGAGATGTACCGCCAGACCGGCGACCGGCGTTACGCCGATCGCCTGCTCGCGATCCAGTCCGCCACCGATGCGCGATTCCTGCTCACAGCGGACCGCGCTGCTTACTCCGACCTAGCGGGCGGCGTGCTGCGCGCGCCCGGCGAGCCGCCCGACATGGCCGACGCCCTGATCGCGGCCGGCCGCGCGGCGGCGTACGGCGCGGCCGTGAGAGCGGGCCGCGAACGGACCGCCCTGCGCCGCCACGTACTGGAGGGTCTGCGCTTCGTGTTGGAGCAGCAGCACGCGGACGTGACCTCATCCGCGTACTTCATGCGACGGCCGTGGATGGTGGAGGGCGCCTTTTGCAGCTCGGCGCTCCGCTCGCCGCTGGAGACGAAGCACACGGCCCTGGCCCTGCTGGCGATCGACGAGGCGCTGGCCAACCTGGCGCCGGCGGATCCGGCTCACCCGCGGTGATCTTCCCTTGGGGAGAAGCTTCTAGTCCCTGCGGACCTGGATCCGCGCCGGGATGGCGAGCTGTCGTGCGGTGGGAGAATCGATCCGCGCGAGCACGGCCGACTCGCCCCAGTCGAAGCGACGGTTGCTCGGCAGAGGCCACAGCTTGTCCAGGTTGTCCAGCGTGCAGTTGCGATCCTCGAGCCCCTTGCGCAGCAGCTTGCGTGCCTTGCCGATCGGCCGGCGTTCGTCTGGCACGTCGAAGTCGCATAGCTCCTGGAGCCGCGCCACGGGCAGCGCCTGCTCGACCTCGCTCGCCGCGAGCAGGGCGATCAGCAGGCTCGGCGAGGTGACACCCAGCGGGCGAGGGAAGCGCACCGGCACCGAGGTTTCCCCCTGGGCGATACGCACCTCGATGCCCCGCTCGACCACGCCCGCCAGCTCGGCGCGCATCGCAGCGGTGACCTTGTTCGCCAGCAGGTCGACCGCGGAGCGGCAGAGGATCTCGTCGTCCCCCGAAGCAACGCGAACCAGCAGCTCCAGCCGCTCGACCGATCGCTCGGCCGCGGTCTCGCCACGCACCATCATCCAGGTCAGCAAGCGCGAGGGACCCTCACGGGCCGTCTCCTCGCCGGCCACGCTGTCCAGCGTCCACTGCAGGCTCTCGCCCTGCTTCTGCCCCGCCTTGCCGCGAGCCGTCCTGCGTCCCCGACGCGTGGTCTTGCGACCCTTTGTCTTGGTCTGCCTGGCCTGACGATCCATGGCTCCCTGCTCTCCTCCCGGGCCTCGCCCACGGCGATTCCGGCTGCTCCACATGCTTAGCCTGCAGCCGTGGCCCAACAGCGAGATTGGATTACCCGCTGTCCTCCTAGCGACCGGCTCTGTTCGGTCGTTTCTGCCCTTATAGGACTGAACAGAGGCTCAGTCAACCCCTTTTGTCAGAGGCCTGTGAGCCAGTTCCTTCTTGACGACCTTGCCCGGGATCACTACAAGGGATAGCGTTGGTCTATTGTGTGACCCCCAGATGGGATGGTGTTACAACGATGGGCGCCCGCCAGCGACAGGCCGGGATCCTGCTCCCCCTGTTCTCCCTCAGGTCGGCCCGAGACTGGGGCATCGGTGAGATTCCAGACCTGGTTCCCACCTGTCACTGGCTATCAGATTTTGAACAAAAGGTGCTGCAGTTACTGCCCGCGAACGACATCGGACACCATGAAACCAGCCCGTACGCGGCCCTGTCCGCCTTTGCCCTGGACCCGCTGTACATCGCGCTGGAGAGCCTGTCCGACTTCACCGAGCTCGACCGATCGCTGGTGCTGGACGCGGACGACGAGGCAGCCCTGGCCGCGGCGCGCGCCGCGAGCCGGGTGGACTACGGAACCGTCCGTCGGCTGAAGTTCAAGGCGCTGGACGCGGCGTACGAGCGCTTCCGCGACCACGAGCTCGCCGCCGACAGCGAGCGTGCCCGACGCTTCACCGCCTTCCGTAGCGAGCACCGGCACTGGCTCGATCCGTACGCATTGTTCACGGCCCTGCGCGACGGTCACGAGCACCGCGGTTGGGAGGATTGGCCGGCCGAGGCGCGCGATGGAATGACCGGCGCCACGATCGCCCTGGCCGGACAGAACTCGGCGAGCATGGAACGCTGCGCGTACTGGCAGTGGATCGCAGCCGAGCAGTGGCAGTCCGCGCTCGGGGAGCTGCGCGCCGCCGGCGTGAAGCTGATGGGCGACCTGCCGTACATCGTGGGCCGCGACTCGGCCGACGTGTGGGCCCACCGGCACCTCTTCGCGCTGGATGTCAACTGCGGTGCGCCGCCGGATCAGTACTCGGACACGGGCCAGAACTGGGGCCTGCCCGGGTACCGCTGGGACGCGATGAAGCGGGACGACTTCGCCTGGATGCGGCAGCGCGCTGCGCGCGCGGCCGAGCTGTACGATCTGTTCCGCGTCGATCACGTGGTGGGCCTGTTCCGCACCTGGACCATCCCTCACGACGGCAGCCCGCCGCATTTCCGGCCCGGCGAGGAGCACGAGCAGCGTGAGCTCGGCGGCCGCGTGCTGGCCGCGATGCAGGGGGGCGCGGGCGAGGCGCGGATCGTGGCCGAGGATCTCGGCGTGATCCCGGACTGGGTGCGCCAGACCCTGGCCGAGATGGATACTCCGGGCTACAAGGTGCTGCGCTGGGAGAAGGACGGGAACGCCTTCCGCGATCCGGCGCACTACTTCGAGATCTCGATCGCCACCACCGGCAACCACGACACCGAGCCGCTGCCCGAATGGTGGGAGGGGCTGCCGGACTGGGAGCGCGGCGAGCTGCTCAACCTGCCCGGGCTGGCGTCGATCCGCGAGACCGCGGGCCCGGAGTTCACGCCAGCGGTGCACGCCGCGATTCTGGAGATGATCTACGCCTCGCCGTCGGAGCTGGTGCTGCTGCCGCTGCAGGACCTGCTCGGCCTGCGCGAGCGGATCAACACGCCGGGCACGGTGGGCGAGCAGAACTGGACCTGGCGCATGCCGTGGAACGTGGAGGAGCTGCGCGGCGTCGAGAGCGCCTGCGGTCCGGCGCGGGTGGCCAGGGAGCTGATCGAGAGGACGGGGCGTTCGCCTGGGGCCGAGGTCCCAAACCACTCGCCTGGGACTGAAGTCCCAGGCTGAATTCTTGGGTGGCTACGCCACTGAGCACTGGCAAGGGTACGGATATCATTCCTGGCACTTCAGGATAACTCAGCCGCGTAGCGGCCCAAGAAGTCAGCCTGGGACTTCAGTCCCAGGCACTACAGCTCACTCCACTACGCCCCAGCTCGACGGCTGCGCCCCCATCTCGAGCACCAGCGTGCCACCGGCCGCCACGTCGGCGTGCTCGACCCAGGGTACGTCGAGCGCCGCGCCGTTGAGCGTGGCCGACTGGACGTACAGGTTCTCGGCCGAGACGTTGTTCGCCTGCACCACGAACTCGCCCCCCTCCCCGATCTTGATCCGCGCCTCGGTGAAGATCGGGCTGCCCACGTAGTAGATCGAGCGCCCGGGCATCGGGTACAGCCCGACGCTCGAGAACACGAACCACGATCCCATGGTGCCGCAGTCGTCGTTGCCCGGCACGCCGTCGGGCCCGGGCCCGTAGCGCGTGTCCATGATCCAGCGCACCCAGCGCTGCGCGCGGTCGGGCGCGCCGAGCTCGAGGTACATGTACGCGGTGTGCAGATCCGGCTCGTTGCCGTGCCAGTAATAGCGCTTGGGCAACAGGTCGTACATCGTGTCGCGGTTGTCGTAATCTTCCTTGGCGCCTCCGAAGAACTGATCGAGCTTGGCCAGCAGGGCGGCCTTGCCGCCGACCAGCTCGGCCAGACCCAGCACGTCGTGGGGCACGAACCAGGAGTACTGCCAGGCGTTACCCTCGGTGTACTCTTCGGAGAAGAACAGCGGATCCCAGCTCCCGTCCTCCTTCTGCTCGTACCACGAGCCGTCCGCATTCTTGCCGCGCATGAAGCCCACCGCGGGATCCCACAGGTTGCGGTAGTACTGAGCGCGCTCGAGGAACATCGCCTTATCCGCGTCCTCGCCGAGATGGTCGGCGACCTGGGCCAGACAGAAGTCGTCGTACGCGAACTCCACGGTACGGGAGACAGAGCCGCCGTGGTTGTCCGCGGCCACGTAGCCCAGGTCGAGGTAGTCGGCGATTCCGCCGCGACTGGCGTCTGCGGCCTGGCCCATCGCGGTCTTGCGCCCGCCCTCGTAGGCCTTGGCCACGTCGAAGTCGGTCAGGCCCTTGACCACCGCGTCGGCGAACAGTGAATCCGCGTGCGAGCCGATCATGCAGCCGGTGTACCCGTGGCCCTGGGGCCACTTGGGCTGGCTGCCGCCGAGCTCGTACATCTTGACCAGGCTGTCGAGCATGTCCATCGCGATGTCGGGCGCGATCAGCAGCAGCAGCGGGTGCTCGGTGCGGAAGGTGTCCCAGATCGAGAAGTCGGTGTAGTAGGTGTACCCGTCCGCGGTGTGGATCTGTTGGTCGAAGCCCACGTAGCGTCCGTCCACGTCGGTGAAGATCGTCGGCATGATGAAGGCGTGATACAGCGAGGAGTAGAAGATGACCCGCTCGTCGTCGGTGCCGCCGGTCACGCGCACAAGGTCGAGCACGTCCTCCCACCGATCCTCGATCGCGGCCCTGGTGCTCTCGAAGGCGAAGTCGGGCATCTCGGCTTCGCGATTCTTGCGCGCGCCCTCCGCGTCGACGTACGAGACGCCGACCAGCGCCTCCACCGCTGTGGTGCCCGGCGCGAAGCAGACGTACGCCCCCCCGGACGGCTCGTCGCGCGAAGTGCCGCCGTCGGTCAGTTCACCCGGCGCCCAGGTGCCGGACCGCGCGAACTCCGTATCGAAGCGCGCCGAGAAGTACGCGGCCAGACCGCCGTACCGGCTCGTCAGCGAGCCGTGACCCCGAGCCCAGCCGTCGATCCGCTGCTCGGCGGGGACCAGCGTCACTCCACCGGCGGTCACGTCGGTATCCGGCGAGGCCGCGCCCACGTCGATCAGCACGCAGGGCTCACCGCTCCCCGCGGTGAATGTGTAGCGGTGATGGGCGGTGCGCTCGGTGGCGATCATCTCGCTCTCGATGCCGGCCTCGGGGTAGGCCACCGAGTAGTACCCCGGTGATGCGGTCTCCGTGTCCTTGTCCATGAAGGCGCGGTACTCGTCCTCGGCGGTCTTGCTCGCGTCGAAGTCGTGGATCGGCTGGAACAGGATGTTGCCCTGGTCGGACGCGCCGATGCCGCTCATCCGCACGTGGGCGAAGCCGAAGCTGTACTCGTCCGGATGGTAGTACCCGGAGAAGTGGTACGCCGGAAAGGCGCCGTTCGCGCCGGTGGTGTTGGGCCCCACGCGCACCAGGCCGAAGGGCGCGCAGGCCGAGGGCGTGGTCTGCCCGGTGCCAAAACCCACGCCGCCGCTGCCCACGAATGGGTTGGCCAGCTCGTAGGGCGACAGCCCGGTGTCGGTGTCCGTATCGCTGTCGCTGTCCGTGTCGCTGTCGCTGTCGGTGTCTGCGTCGCCCTCGCCCGTGTCCTCGCAGGCCACGCCGAGCAGGCACAGGCCGAGCAGCAGCGCCGCAACGCCGAGCCCGCCGAGCCACGCTGCCTCACCACGGGATCTCGTCATCACGGCCTCCCTCCTCAGCTTCCAGGCCGATCATTGTAGGGTGATCGTATGCGCCGGGGCAAGCGCGGCGACGCGCGGGGTGATTCGTGATCAGTCCGGCCAGTAGCGCAGGAATCGCTCGTGCGCCTCGTCCTGCTCGAGCCGGCCCGCGCGCAGGTGCTCGCCGATCACGGCCAGCACCCGGGCCCAGGCCTGGTCCTGGCTCACGGTCGGCCGCGGATCGAGATATCCCTTCTCGAGCAGGTACGCCTCCAGCGACTCCAGCGCGGCCGTTCTGAAGCCCTTGGCCCGCTCATCCGTGCGCTCGCGGATCGCCTCGATCAGCGCCGCGGCGTCCCCGTCGAGATCCGCGGCCAGCTCGCCGATGCGCTCGAGATAGCTCTCGCTCACTCCGGCCCGCTCCAGCGTCACGCCATGTACGGGCTTGCCGCGGCCCACGCGCCAGGTCTCGGCCAGCGCGTGCATCAGCTCGGCCCGCGCCGAGAGGCGGGCCAGCTCCTCGGCCTGGAGATAGGCCTGGATCCCTTCCATCCGCGCCAGGGTGTGGACCTGGCCCCAGACCCGGATGCCGATCGTGAGCAGCCGGAACAGCTGGGCGCTGTCATCGGCCACGTGGGCCAGGTGCATCTCGCCCAGCGGCGCCAGAGGATCGAAGGCCGGCGCACCGACGAGATCGGCGTACTCGCCCAGATCGCGATCCTCTGGCCCGGGCAAGGGCCGGTGAGCCGCCGACGAGAGCGGGGGCAGAGCCGGAGCCTCGTCCTTCGCTCCGGACGACGAGGCCAGCTCGATACGCCGCATCGGCTCGAAGCCGTCCGCGGCGCACAGCGTCTCCCAGGCCAGGGCGTCGGCGGGCTGGCAGGTGAAGTAGATCACCTGCCGTCCGTCGCGGGCCAGGGCGAGCAGGCTCTGCACCACGGCCCGGAAGCGCTCCGGGTCGGTGCTGGAGAGCGCCTCGTCGAGCAGCAGCGGCAGGGGATGCTCGCCCTCGTGCCCCTTGGCAAAGGCGATGCGCGCGGCGAGCAGCAGCTGCATCCGCGTGCCGCGCGACAGCTCCTCGAGCGCGAAACCGCGGCCGCTGCGCCGGTCCACGGCCCGAAACGCCGCGCCGGCCTGATCCTCCTCGGGATCGAGCTTCAGCTCGTACCGGCCCAGCGTGAAGGCCGCGAACAGCCGGCCCGCCTGCTCCAGCACCTCTGGCCGGGCCTCCTGCTCGTGCTCGGACTCGACCTCGTCAAGCAGGAATTGCCCGGCGGCCGCGAGCAGCGCCTCGTCCCGCCGCTCGGCGAGCGCCTCCTGCGCCCGGGCCAGATCGTCCAGCGCCTGCTCCAGCGCGCGCCCCCTGCCGGCCGCGTCGACCTTCAGCTCCACGTCCTTGATCCGGTCGACCAGCGCCTCGTACTCGCCGGCCCGCTCCTCGGCCTCGGTCCGCCGCCGCGTCAGCGCCTCCTCGGACAGCTCCCCCAGATCCGCGAGATCCCCCAGCCGCTCCTCGAGCGCGTCCTGCTCGAGGCGCGCGGCCTGGACCTCGCTGGCCGCATCCGCATAGCCCTGGAGCTGCGCCAGCCGCGCGTCCAGCTCGTCGCGGTCGCCGGCCGCGATCCCGGCGCCCTGGAACAGGCTCGCCTCGCGCGCCTCCAGCTCGGCCACGCGCGCCTCGCCGCGTGCGATCCGCTCCTCGCTCTCGGCCAGCCGCTCCCGCGCATCGGCGCGACGCTCCACGCGCTTGACCAGCTCGTCGGTCAGCGCTCGGGCCTCGGTCGCATCGGCGGCCAGGCCCAGGCCCCGATCCTCGAGGAAGCTCTGCGCCTCGGCCAGCAGCGACCGCTCCTGCTCCGCGATCGCCTCCACCTTGGCCTGCAGGCCAGCGCGCTCGTCCCGGGCTTGCTGGAAGGCAAACAGCCGCTCGACCAGCTGCATCCGCGACAGGGGCGAGACGTCCTCGGACAGGCCCAGGTCCTTGCGCAGCCCGGCCCACTCGCCCACGATCGCCCGCGCCTGCTGGGCCAGCTCGGCAGCCTCGCTCTCGAGCCTGACGCGGCGCCCCCGGCGCTCGTCGTCCTGGCGCGCGGCCACGATCTCGCGCTCCAGGGCGGCCAGCCGGGCCAGCACGGCGTCGGCGACCCAGGCACCGGGCAACGACACCGGGAGCTCGGCCAGGCGACGCTCGATGGCGCGGCGGTCGTCGGTCTTCGGTCCGGTACCGATCCAGCGGATCGCCACGCCGAGGAACAGCGCCGGGATCAGCAGCAGCAGGGACCACAGCGATATCGCCACCCCCAGGCCCACGCCGCCGAGCACCACCAGCCCACAGGCGATCCAGGCCAGGCGCAGCGCGGCCGGGCTGGCGCCTGCCGCGGCCGGGCAGCGCAGCCACTCGCGCAGGGTATGCGCCGCCACCTCCAGCTGGTCCAGGCTGACCTCGGCCTCCGCGGTCTGCAGCAGGCTCATCTCCTGGCGCACCGCGTTCTCCCGCTCGTTGGTCTGGACGGTGCGGCGGTACAGCTCGTCCAGGCGATCGAGCCCGGCCCGATCCAGACGATCCGCGGCCTCGGCGTCCAGCGCGCCGAGCTTGCGCGCGGCCTCGTCGCCCCGGGCGCCCGCGCTCGCCAGCTCGCGCTCGAGGCTGGACCGGGAGGTGGCGAGGGTCTGCGCCTCCTCCACCCGGGCTCGCTGGATCCCGAGCTCGGCGGTCGAGGGCCCGTCCCGGGGCAGGCTGGAGAGATCCGAGATATCGGCAGCGGCCGCCTCGCGCAGCCGCCGGGCCGCCCCGAGCGCCTCGGACTCTGCTGCGCGATCGCCGAGGATCTGATCGAGGCGCTCGAGCTCGTCCCCCTTGAGCGCGTCGAGGCCCTCGGGGAACCCGGCCAGCAGCGCCTCGGCCCGGGACAGGGACGCGCGAGCCTGGCACAGCTCCAGGGCCCGCTCGAGCCGGACGATCGAGTCCCGGGCCGCTGCGGCCGCGGTCTTGCGCCGCTGCAGCTCGGCCAGTCCCTCGGAGGCGTCGAGCAGCTCGCGCTGCCCGGCCTGCAGGTCCTGCAGAACATGGTCCGCCTGCTTGAGCTCGCGTGCCTCCCGCTTGCCGTGGCGCGCGCCGATATCGAAGGGCTCGCTTTCACGCGCGGACGGCAGATCGTACCCGCCGGCCATCTGAAGCGCTATACGCTGGGCCAGCTCGCTGTCGGTGCGGCTGCCCGCGAACAGATCGTCGACGCTGATGGTGAAGCATCCGGCCAGGTGCTCGGGGGGCAGATCCGGAGCCGGCCCCTCCAGGCCGTCCCGCTGGCAGCGGAGCTGTCCCTGGCTCAACTCGATCATGAGATCCTCGCCGTCGAGCTCGAAGCGGCCGCTGACCTCCACCGGCCGGACACCCTCCAGCGTGCCCGGCCAGAGCAGGCCGCGGATCGCGCGGGCCGAGGTGGTCTTGCCCGAGCCATTGGGTCCGAGCACCAGGTTGAGCCCGGGTGCGAGCTCGTCGAGCGCTGGACCGCCGATCTCGAATCCGGGCATGCGCAGGATCTGAAGCGAGCGGAGCTTCATCCGCCCTCCCCGCGCTGCGCCAGCAAGATCTCGAGCAGCCGGATGCCGGCGCGCCGCAGCAGCTCGGCCACGGTCCCGTCGTCGAGGAGCGGCGGATCGCCCAGGCCGACGTAGCCGCTGCTGCCGGCCATGGCCTCGAGCCCGGCGCGGGCGCCGTGGAGCAGCCGTTGGTACTCCTCGCCGCTGCCGCTCTGCAGGGCGCGGATCCTTCGCGCCAGCAGACCGGGCGGGTCCGCAACCCGGGCCAGCTGCTCCAAATCGAGCGCCGGGGCGGCCTCGTCGCGCACCTTGTCGACGAAGAACTCCGAGACCTCGCCGGGCAGGCGCAGCTCGGTCAGCTCCTCGATCCACGCGCCGATGCGATCGTGGATCGCGGTGCGACCGCCCAGGGTCAGCCGGCAGCCGACCGCGCGCAGGTCTCCGCCGGCTTCACGCATCGCGGGCTGCAGGCCGCGAATGCCGTCGATCACGGCCTTGTCGAAGTCCTCCCGATGGTCTATGCCGTCGAGGCCGATCTCGAGGTCTTCCCAGCGCAGGCCGCAGAGCGGGATCTGCTCGAGCTCGGTGCGGCCCTCGCCGTCGAGGCCGATCCACCAGGCGCCGTGCGGCCCGGTCTCGGTCGGATCGAGGCCCTGGGGCGAGCCGCAGTAGAGCACCAGGGGATCGCTGCCGCGGAGCACCCGCGGCGCGTGCACGTGACCGAGCACCCAGGCCGCGGCGCCCGCGCCCTCGAGCTCGGCGCAGGAGACCGGCGCGTACAGGCTCTCGCCCGCGCCGAGGTCGCAGTGCAGCAGGCCGACCACCAGCGGTCCCGGCTCGGGGCGCGGCCAGTCGGCCATCGGATTCTCCCTGACGTGCCGGCGCGGGAAGGACCAGCCGCAGATTCGCGCCAGCACGCGGCCGTCGCGCTCGAGCGGATGCGCTTCCCACTGGCCGCCGCGGCCGAGCAGCACGAACTCGGGGATGCGGTCGGCCAGCCGGGCCAGCACCTGGTGGTCGTGGTTGCCGGCCACTGCGAGCACCGGGAGCTGGGCCTCGATCAGCCGCCGCACGCCCGCCTCGAGCGGACCGAAGGCCTCGAAGAAGGCGTTGTCCTGATCCACGACGTCGCCGGCGAGCAGCACCGCGTCGGGCCGGCGTGCGAGCGCCGTGTCCACCAGCCGCGAGAAGGCCGCGGCCGGCGAGCAGGCCGCCGCGTCGATCCCCTCGGGCAGACGCCGGGTGCGGCGACCGAGGTGGAAGTCAGCGGCGCAGAGCAGCTCGACGGCCATCGGGCGGGTCCCTCCCGGAGTGTCGTCGTGCAGTTTGCCTCAGGGGTCCGACAGGAGCAAGGGTCGATCTTGCATCGTGCCGCCGCTTCTGGCATCGTCGCCCACCGGACCGGACAACACACGGAGGCGCGAGATGTCCGAAGACTCCAGGCCGACCGCCGAGACATGGGACAGGGCCCGCAACCTGGCCCAGGACCTGCTGGGCTTCCTCGACGACAGCCCGTGCTGCTTCCACGCGGCCGCGGCGATCGAGGCGAAGCTGCAAGCCGCGGGCTTCACGCCGCTCGACGAGGGCGAGCGCTTCGCCCTGCAGCCCGGCGACAGGCGCTTCGTCACCCGCCACGGATCCGCGACAATCGCGATCATCGCGGGCACGCAGAAGCCCTCCGCGGCCGGCTTCCGGCTGGCGGGCGCGCACACGGACAGCCCGGGCTTCAAGCTCAAGCCCAGCCCGGAGACGGTGAGCGACGGGCTGGTGCGCCTCGGGGTGGAGGTGTACGGCGGGCCGCTGCGGGTGACCTGGATGGACCGCGACCTCGGCCTCTGCGGCCGGGTGATCCTCAAGGGCGACGGCGACGAGATCGAGACCCGGCTCTACCGCGGCACGGGCGCGCCGATCACCCTGCCCAACGTGGCGCTGCACATGAACCGCACGGCCAACGACGAGGGCCTCAAGATCAATCCGCAGACCGAGCTGGCCCCGATCCTCGGCACCGTGGAGGGCGGCCTGCCCGAGCAGGGCGCGGTGCGCGCGCTGCTGGCCCGCGAGCTGGACATCGACGCCGGGGTCATCATCGATTTCGATCTGTTCCTCTACGACACCCAGCCGGCAAGCCTCGGCGGCGAGGCCGGCGAGTTCGTCCGCTCGGGCCGGCTCGACGACCTGGGGATGTGCCACGCAGGAATCTCGGCGCTGCTCGCGAGCGCCGGTGAGTCCACCGCGACCACGCGGTTGATGGTCTGCATAGACAGCGAGGAGGTAGGCAGCACCACGGCCGAGGGCGCGCGCTCCAACTTCCTGCCCAACACGCTCGAGCGCGCGGCGTACGCCCTGGGAGACGACCGCGAGGGCTACCTGGCGGCGCTGGCGCTCTCGCGACTGGTGTCGGCGGACAACGCCCACGCCCGGCACCCGGGCTATGCCAGCAAGAGCGAGCCCCAGCACGCCCCGCGGATCAACGGCGGGCCCGTGATCAAGGTCCACGCCAGCCGGGCCTACGCCACGGACGCGTACTCGGCGGCCTTCTTCGAGCAGAGCTGCGAGCGGGCCGGCGTGCCGTGCCAGCGCTTCGTCAACCGCTCGGACGTCAAGTCCGGCGGCACCATCGGCAGCATGACCGCGGCTCAGCTCGGCATGCCCACCGCTGACGTGGGCAGCCCCCAGTTCGCCATGCACAGCGTACGCGAGACCGCCGGGATCCTGGATCACTGGTACATGACCCGCGCGCTGGAGACATTCTTCCTCCAGGGTTGACCGTCATGCGCCGAGTTGGTATTTCCACGCTGACAATCGAGTCACGTCAGGAGGATACGATGCCGAAACGCACCGTGGGTCTGCTCTGTCTGATCGCTTGCCTGGTCGCGGGCGCGCCGAGCAAGGCCAAGGGCTGGCGTGTCTTCGAGACCTTCGAGGAATACGCCTCGGTTTTTCGCACGCAGTGCCCGGCGCCCTTCGGCAAGCTACGCAAGCCCGAGACTCGCGAGGTCGTGGGCGTCAAGTACCGCCTCGAGGGCACCAAGCTGGTCCAGCTGACCAGGGACAAGGACCGCGTGACCCGGGTTGGTGTGATCTCGGCGCCCAAGGACGGCACCACCATGACCCAGACCAACATCGAGGCCTTCATCAAGGCCTTCACGGCGCGCAAGATCGACTGGTTGGTGGCCAATGGAGACCTGGCGTACGATGAGAAGGACCTGACCCGCACCATCGACCTGCTGGCCACGGTGAAGGTGCCGGTGTTTGCGGTAATCGGCAACGGCGAGTCGGTAGCGCCATTCAACGACGGCCTGGCCAGGGCGATGCAGGAGCACGACAACGTATTCAACATGAACCTGGTGCGGGTGGTAGTCGGCGACGACCTCTCGCTGATCAGCCTGCCCGGGTACTACGACCGCGCGTACGTCCACCCGCCGGACGGCTGCGTGTACAAGGAAGAAGACGTGCAGCTGCTCAAGGAGCTGGCCAGGGGCGTGCGCGGCCCGCTGGCCCTGGTCTCGCACGGCCCGCCCCGGGGCGAGGGGCAGGAGGCGATCGACGTGATCTACGAGCGCCGCAATGTCGGCGACCCCAGGATGGCGGCAGCGCTCAAGGAGCTGAAGATCAGCTTCGGCCTGTTCGGCCACATCCTCGAGGCCGGCGGCCGGGCCACGGACGACGTGGGCAATCCGCTCAAGCCCGGCCACCTGTCCAAGTCGCTGCTCGCCAACGCCGGCAGCGCCAGCGCGATCCCCTGGCGTATGCTCGACGGCAAGACCAGCCGCGGGCTGGCGATGATCATCACCGTGCAGGGTGACCAGGCGAGCTACGAGGTACTCACGCCCGGCACTGCCGATGCCATCACGCGTGGAGGTGCGAGATGAGAAGGCGCGCCGCACCGCTGTTTTTGCTTCTCGGTCTGCTCGCGCTCGGCTGCCCGCCCGCGGGACAGCAGGTCAAGCCGGATGACGACAAGGGGACGACGCAGCTCGAGGAGACCAAGGTCACGCCGGCCAAGGGCGATCCCTGCACCGGCAAGGGCACGTACGACGCCGGCGAGCTGGCCGGGGTCGGCGAGGTTGCTTTCAAGGCCAAGAACTACGAGAGGTCGGCCGCCTGCTTCGCCATGCTGATCGACGAGTTCCCCGAGGACGAGCGCGTTCCGGTCGGGCTGTTCAACCTCGGACTGTCCGAGGAGAACCTCACCAAGTTCCGCGAGGCCGAGGCCCACTTCAGGCGGCTGATCGACGAGTTCCCGAACGACGAGGCGGTGCCCGACGCCGAGCTGCGCCTGGGCTTTGCGCTGATGAAGCAGGAGAAGTACGACGAGGCCAAGAAGATCTACAAGACGATCGCGGCGCCCCCGGACGCGCCGTGGTTCGACAAGATCGAGGCGTTGACGCAAGTGGGCGTGTGCTATCTCAAGACCAAGCGCTACACCGTGGCCGAGGAGTACTTCTGGCAGGCGATCCATACCTACAAGCGGGCCGTGCGGCTCGACGAGTACGTCGACACCTATGCCCTGGCCCAGATCCACTTCTATCGCGCCGGCATCAAGGAGTCGCTGATGCTCGAGACCGCGCTCGAGGCACCCAAGGACGACAGCATGGAGGAGAAGACGCGCGTGTTCAAGAAGCTCGACGAGAAGTGCAAGTGGCTGCTCGATTCGCAGTACGACTACATCCGCACGATCCGGCTGGGCCACAGCCACTGGGCCACGGCCGCGGGCTACAAGATCGGCTCGCTCTACGAGGCGCTGTTCGACGCGATGGTCAACGTGCCCAAGCCCGAGAGCTTCGACGCCGAGGAGGCGCAGGTCTACGAGGAGGAGCTGAAGAAGAAGGTCGCGGTGCTGCTCAAGAAGTCGCTGGCCGCCTTCCGCAAGGTGTGCAAGGTGGCCGACCGCATCCGCGTGCAGAACGAGTGGGTCGACAAGAGCCGCAAGAGCCTCGACCGGCTGGAGAAGATGCTCACCGAGGTGCAGAAGGCCGGCGCGCCGCCCCCGCCGCCCGAGGAGAAGAAGGACGAGAGCGAGGACAGCTCCGAGACACAGCCGACCGCGGCGGCCTGGGACCAAAGTCCAGGCTAGGGTGGCGTCCCGTCCTCTTCGATCGCCACGAAGCGCGGCGGGTGATCCCAGTCCGCCGAGCGCACCGCCCGCCGCGGAACCGGCTTCAGCTCGTGATGGAAGCGCCACGGCTCGAGCACCAGCCGGTAGGTCTGTCCCACGCGCAGCCGCCCGACCTCGGTCCGCGGACGCCCGCCACGTATCGCCCGGTGCGCCACGATGATTCGCGGCGCCTCGAGCACACCGCGGAGCACCTCCCGCACGTCGTACACGAACTCCACCAGGCCGTCGGTGTAGCCCGGCCGCCGCAGGCCGGCGACGCACGCACCGGCCACCAGCTCGGCCTCGAGCACCAGCCGCGGGATGTTCCGGGGCGGCCCCGGATCCGGCTCCCACTCGTCTCCGCTGCGGAAGATCGCCACCGGATCCCCGGGCTCGGCGCCGACCGCGTCGATCGAGATCGGGGGACCACCATTCCGCGGCATTGCCCGCCCGTTTCGCCGATCGCGGCTGACGAACAGATCAGGGTAGTCGGTCTCCTGCTCGAAGGTCACCCGTGTGGCGCGCTTCTCGGAGAAGCGAAGCACAAAGGCGTCGGCCGGCCCCTCGTACGCGCGATCCTCGTAGACCTCGGACTTCACCGCCAGGTAGTCGTTGTGGTTTGACCAGTGCCAGCGGCCGAGCCCGTGCTGGGGGCGAATCAGTCGATCGGCTCGCAGCTCCACCGAGTGCTTGAGGTCGCGGTGCCAGACCGTCATCTTGTAATGCTCGTCGTGGTTCACGGTGAGCCAGTGGCCGTCCGGGCTGATCGCGGCGCCGCAGCCCGCGGTGAAGATCCGCTGCACGCCGGCCAGCAGGTCGAACAGCACCATCCGGCGCGATTCGGTCCAGCTGCCCTGGGTCTGCCAGCGCGCCACCAGGAAGCGGCCGTCACCCGAGAGCTGGGGTTCGGCATTGTACGGCTCGGGCAAATCGAGCTCCTTCACCCGTCTCGAGTGCAGATCGATCAGACCCAGCCCGCCGCCCTCGCGCACGAACAGGATCTGCTTGCCGTCCGGGTGGAAGTCCATCGGGCAGGCGCCGCGCGGCCCATACGACATCACGCCGTCACAGAGCTTACGCGCCTTGGCGCCGCTGGTCCTCATCAGCCATAGCGAGCCCACCATCCGGTGGTCGGGCTCGGCCTCGGCCGTGCGAAACACTGCGATCTGCCTGCCGTCCCGGCTGAAGCGGGCGTACATCCCCTCGCCCACGGTGCGAGCCTGCCACTCGCCGATGCGCAGCACGTCGATCATCCACCGAGTCTCGCCCTGGTCCTTTCGCGGGGGCCGGGAGTACAGGACCAGGCCGTCGATCTCGGAGGCCAGCTCATCGAGGGCCGCAACTTCGTGGGCGCTGGCGCGCTCGGGATGGTCGGTGGCCACCGCCACGTCGGCGAGAAGCAGCATCAGGAGTGCACAAACGATCCGCGGTGCCTGCGACGTCACGGTGGCCATTCGAGCATTTCGGCGACAGCCTTGCAAGTTCGGGCCATGCGACGTATGCCGATAGAGTCGGATCGGCGACAGGAGCCGGGCATGGATTGGGTGGCCAGCAAGCTCGTATGGATCCTGCTCTGCAGCTTGTGGCTGCTCGCAGCACCGGGCTGCGGCGGTGGCGGAGGCGACTCGGACGCCGATTCGGACACGGACGCCGACACGGACACGGACACGGACGCCGACACGGACACGGACGCCGACACGGACACGGACGCCGACACGGACACGGACGCCGACACGGACACGGACGCCGACACGGATACGGACGCCGACACGGACACGGACGCCGACACGGACACGGACGCCGATACGGACACGGACGCCGATACGGACACGGACGCCGATACGGACACGGACGCCGATACGGACACGGACGCCGATACGGACACGGACGCCGACAGCGATACGGACACGGACACCGACGTGGGTGGCCACTGCCGCTCCTGGGACGACTGCCGCGACGACGAGGTGTGCAACTTCGCGCTCGAGCGCTGCGAGCTGCGCGACGTGATCCCCGAGGAGCCAATCCGCGTGTTCACCTTCAACCCCAGCGCGGGCGCGCCCGGCGACTGGCTGATCATCGACGGCCGCAGTTTCTTCTACAACCTGTTCGGCGAGTCCTCGGTGCGCGTGGAGATCGGGGGCACCGACGTGGGCGGGACCGACCTCGGCCCCGGCGAGAACCGGGTGCAGCTCCCGGTGCCGGCCGGCCTATCGGGCCTGATCACGGTCCACGGTCAGGGCGGCGTGAGCGCCACCAGCGCGTACGCCTTCAGCCAGTCCGCCACCGGGCTGCTCGACTGCGACGGCGGCACCCCGGACGCGGCCGGCATCGACGGCGGGACCGTGCGCCAGATGGGTCCGCATGCGGCCGGGTACGTGGACATCGCGATGTCCAACACGCGCATCTTCTACCCGGCCCAGTGCGGCTCGGTGCGCCGGCCGCCCGTGGCCGGAGAGCACCCGCTGGTGGTACTGCTGCACGGCAACGGCGCGTACCACATCAACTACGAGTACCTGGGTCAGTTCCTCGCCAGCTGGGGCTTCCTCTCGATCATGCCGCAGAGCGAGTGGAACGTGAACCCGGACCCGTCGGTGACCACGGAACTACTCGAGGCGATCGACGCGGTGCGCGGCCAGGCGCTGGGCGGTCTGAGCCCGGTGCTCGCCGGCGTCTCGGCCAGCGAGACCGCGGCCATGGTCGGCCACTCCAAGGGCACCGCCCGCATGGGCCAGATCACCCAGGCCGATACCGCGCTGCGGGCCGCGTCCGTGGCCTCGGTGTTCCTGGGGCCGGTCGACGACGGCCACGTGATGCCCGGGCACTTCATGGTCTTCAGCGGCACCGAGGACAGGCAGAGCACCTTACTGATGTGCAACTCGGCGTACCTACGCCAGTCCTCACCGCGCTGGAAGATCGTGCTGCAGGGCGGTAATCACGGGCTGTTCACCGACCACAAGGTCTGGCTGGGTATCATCTTCGACGATCCGCCCACGATCACCCGCGCCGAGCAGCTCTCCACGGTGACGTCCTTCTTGCTGCCGATGTTCGAACGCGCCTTTGGCCTGACCGAGCACTTCCCGGAACAAATCGACTCGCCGCCGGCCTCGTCGATCTACACCGCCACATCGGATCCCTGACGCCAGCGCCGCAATGCCGCCAGCAGTACCACCAACAGCATAGAGGGCGATCCAGCCGAGCCGCCAGCGGTCGCGCAGTCGCAGCCCCCGCCTGACGAATCACCATCCGCGTCGGTATCGGAGTCAGTATCCACGTCGGAGTCCGTGTCCGCGTCGGCATCGGAGTCAGTATCCGCGTCGGAGTCCGTGTCCGCGTCGGTATCCGTGTCCGTGTCCGCGTCGGAGTCCGAGTCCGAGTCCGCGTCGGTATCGGAGTCAGTATCGGCATCGGAGTCAGTGTCCAAATCCGTGTCCGCGTCCACGTCCGTGTCTGCATCCCCGCCCTCGGGCATGTAGGTCAGCTCGAGGTACGGCCGGGCCCCGACGTTGCCGTGCTCCTTGCTGGCGTACGCCGCGCCGTTGGTGTCCGTGGAGCTCACGGCAAATGAGCGGAAGTCCCCGCCGAGCAGCCCCTGGCTCACGTCCCAGGAGTAGTTGCTGCCGATCGACACGCTGCCGAGCCGATCCAGCACCTGGACCTCGTACCCCGGCTGGTTGTTCCAGGTCAGCGTCTCCTCGTCCCAGGCATTGGATGCGACCCGCCGGATCGCGCCGCCCCCGCCAGCGTTGGTGGCCTGCACGTGGATCCGCGCCGCCGTGATCGTGCCCTGCACGTCGCCGAGATCGAACTTGAGGTAGATCGTGCGGCCCACGCCGCCTGCGCCGTCGCCGCCGACCTGGAAGTTGTCCAGGTCGCCATGGGGCGTGTCTGCCTCTCCCGGATGGGCAAAGCTGTCGTCGATCGGATCCTTGTTCATTGTGACCGGCTCGGTGTCCGTGTCGGTATCGGCGTCCGTGTCCAGATCCGTGTCCGCGTCCGTGTCCACATCCGTATCCGCGTCCGTGTCCACATCCGTATCCGTGTCCAGGTCCGTGTCCGTGTCCGCGTCGCCGCTGCCGAAGTCGCCCACGGCCACGGCCCAGTCCGAAGCGTACGGCGCACTCCAGGTCTGGTCCTCGGCGGCCAGGGCGCCGATTTCGATCTCGGCGTACGCCAGCAGGGTGTCCACGGCAACGGCCGACAGCGAGCCACCCGCCTGCGCGAGGTTCATCCGCAGCGAGCCCGTGGCTTCCTTGTAGAACAGGTGGCGGGTGCGGTCGTTGCTGCGCAGGCAGCGCCCATCGCTCAAGCCCCCATCCCGCACCAGGTCCTTCGTGAAACGATGGCCCCAGAAGTCGGCCCAGGTGCGGCTCCACTCCGGATGTGGGTACGGCCGCGACCCACCGCCAGGGCGCCAGTCGCCGGGCACCGAGTTGCCCCAGATATTGGCCACGCCGCCGGCCATGGTCGAGATCCACAGCCCGCGCCGGGTCAGCTCCTCGGTGTAGTCCTTGTCCGGGTACGGCGAGGGATCGCGGATGCGGAAGCGGTCCTCGGACAGCACGGGCTTGCCGGGAATCTCCTGCAACGCGGCCACGTACACCGCGTACGTGGGCTGGTGGTGCTCGTATCCGATGTAGTCCAGCCCCTCGTAGATCGCCTCGCCCGAGTGGTCGGTGCCGCTGTTCGGTCCGCCCGCCCGCGCGCCGAGAAAATGCGACCAGCCGAAGTGATCCTGCAGGTACGCGTGCCAGTCGCGCAGGTCGGCTTCAACGACCCACTCGTCGCAGTCGAAGCCGTACCCCAGGCTCCAGCCCGGCAGCGGGCCGAGGCGCGCCGCGATGTAGCGCTGCAGGCGCTGGTCCTCGGCGCCGTTCTTGCCCCACTTGATCGGCGTCATGTGCCGCTGCTCGTCGCCCCAGGCCCAGATGTGCACCATGCCGCCCGCGGCGTGAACCCGGGTGATCAGTAGCTCGAGCGCCGCAAAGGTGCGGAAGTCAGGGTCCGGGGTGTCGATGTTGTCATAACGCGTCTCGTCGATGTCCCACCAGCGGCAGAAGGCGTGGGTGTGAAAGCCGTTGAATCCGTGCTCGCGGAAGAAGACCTGGATGTCCGCGTCGATCATCTCCGGGTTGTTCTGATACTCGGTGGGGCTGTCGTACATCACGAGCTGCGGCACGAAGGCCTCGTTCGTGCCGGCCCAGCCCCACTTCTCGCCGAACTTGCGAAGGAACCCGTTGCGCCCCGGGTTGGCGATCACGGTGATCGTGTCGGTGTGCCCGTCCAGGTCTGCATCCGCGCTCTGCGTGAGCATGGTCCAGGTGCCGGTGCGGGTTCCGGTGAAGCGCGCGGTCCAGGTGTCGTTGCCCTTGTAGAACAGCTCGGTCACCCGCTCCTCGCCGCTGCCCTGGTGTGTGAAGCTGGCCGTGGCGATCAGATCGAAGGGGTTGCCGCCGTACGACGGGTTGCTGAAGTCCAGGTCGATGTGCTCGAACAGCCTGCCCTCGGCCGCGAGGGCTGGCCAGGCAGCGACAGCGGCTGCCAGCATGACGCAGAACGCGACTACGTTTCTCATCGGTGCCTCCAGGTAGTGCAGACGCCGTGCTCAGTCGGTCATGACCTCGTCGTGATGCACGCTGCCGTCGAGATCGTAGAACACCACGCGGAAGGTCGGCGGGTCCACGGTCGGGTCGAGATCGACCACGGTCACCGTATCCGCGGCCATCAGGGCATTGCCCCGACCATAGCTGAACTGCGGCGGGTCCAGGCCGTAGGTGCCGAAGAGCGGCGCGATCGCACCGCCCGGACCCATCTGGATCTCACGCATCCCGTACTTCAGGTCTGCCTGGACATAGCTCACCGCGGCGAGGTGGAAGTCGCCGGTGAGCCAGTACACGTGCTCGACCTGCTGGTCCTTGAGCGTCTCGAGCAGCTCGGTCCGCTGCGCCGCGTACCCCTCCCACCTGAGGTACATCGACACGTCGTACAGCCCGGGGTACTCCGTGATCGGCGTGGAGTTGCCGATCAGCTTGAAGGTCGCATCGGACTCGGCGATGGCGTCGATCAGCCAGTACAGCTGCTCCTCGGAGATGTACTCGGCCGCCGAGGTCAGCCGGGTCGAGGGCTTGCGCTCCGTGCGGGAGTCGATGATGAACAGCTCCGCGGTCTTGCCCCAGCGGAAACGGAAGTAGTGCTTGTCCGGGTCTGCGTTGCGCGGCAAGGCCATGAACTCGTAGAAGACCTGGATCGCGTTACTCAGACGACCGGCGTCGATCGTCTCCGGGTTGTAGTCGTTGACCACCTCGTGGTCGTCCCACACCGGGTACCAGGTCGTGGCCGCGAAGATGTCCTGGAAGCCGGCCGAGCCCACCTGGCGGGCCCATTTCTCGCGATACTGCTCGACCGTCTTGGCCTCGTCCGGGTCGTAGTCGGTGTACACGATGTCACCGAGGTGGATGAAGAAGTCGAGATCGTAGCTCGCGCTGGCCGAGAGGAACGGGAAGCCGTCGTCACCGGCCTCCTTCCAGCGCGTACCGTGGGTGCCGGCGAAGCGCAGCGGCACCAGCTGATCCGGCGCCGGCGCGGTGCGGAAGGTGCCGATGCGGCTGCGGCCGACCAGGGTATCTCCCTGCTCCTCGAAGAAGCCGTAGCGGTACTGGGTGCGGCTGCGCAGGTCCTGGACCGGCACGTGCACGAAGCCGCCCTCGGCCGGTGTGACGATCTCGTCGAAGAACATCTCGACCTGCGGCGGCGTCAAGGCTACCCAGACCTTGAGCCGGATTGTCCTTTCTCCGCCATAGCGGGTCCAGCACAGTGCATGGTCGTGCTCGGTGGCCCCGACCTGCACGCCGAGGGCGAAGTCGTCGGTATCCACGGGCACGGCGTCGGCGTCGAAGTCCACGATCGTGCCGCCGGTGTCCGTGTCAGAATCCGAGTCCGAGTCGGTGTCAGAGTCCGAGTCGGCATCGGAGTCCGTATCGGCATCAGAGTCAGAGTCGGTATCAGCATCGGTGTCCGTGTCGGCGTCGGTGTCCGTGTCCGCGTCGGTGTCCGTGTCCGCGTCGGTGTCCGTGTCCGCGTCGGTGTCAGTGTCCGCGTCGGTGTCCGTGTCCGCGTCGGTGTCCGTGTCCGTGTCGGCATCCACATCCACGTCCGTATCCGCGTCGGCGTCGGTGTCCGCGTCGGTGTCCGTGTCCGCGTCGGTGTCCGTGTCCGTATCCGCGTCGGCGTCCGTGTCCGCGTCGGTGTCCGTGTCCGCGTCGGCGTCCGTGTCCGCGTCGGTATCCACATCCACGTCCGTATCCGTGTCCGCTTCGCCGCTCCTGCTCTCGTCACACCCAACAGCCAGCACGGCCGCCAGGATCAGCAACGTCAGACTCCGGTATGGTTTCATCGCTATCCCCGACACCAGATCAGTCCGTTAGCACCTCGTCGTGCAGCACGCCACCCTCGTCGTCATAGAAGGTCACGTGAAAGGTCGGCGGATCCACAAGCGGATCGAGCTCCACGATCGTCACCGTATCAGCGCCACGAAAAGCGAAGCCCCGCCCGAAGCTGAACTGCGGCGCCCGCAGTATCGCGCCGGTCGGATTGGCCATCGCACCACCGGGCCCCATCTGGATCTCGTGCACACCATACTTCTGGTCCGGCTCGAGGTACCCGACCACGGCAAGGTGGAAGTCCCCTGTAAGCCAGTACACGTGCGGAATCGCAAGGTCTTGCAGCGTGTCCAGCAGCTCGTTCCTCTGGGAGGCGTACCCCTCCCAGCGATCATCCGCGGCAACGTCGAACACCGGCGGGTAGTTGGTGATCGGCACCGAGTTGGCGATCAGCTTGAACACCGCGTCCGACTCATCGATCGCGTCGATCAGCCAGTACAGCTGCTCCTCCGAGACGTACCGCGCCTCTGCCGTCTTTCGCGAGGAGGGCCTCCGCTCCGAGCGGCAGTCGAGCAGGAACAGCTCGGCGGTCTTGCCCCAGCGGTAGCTGCGCCAGGTGCGGTTGGGGTTGTCCGGATCCCGCGGCGCGGCCATGAACTCGAAGTACACGTCGATCGCATTCTGTAGCTTCTGCTGGTCGATCGATTCCGGGTTGTAGTTGTTGGTCACCTCGTGGTCGTCCCACACCGCGTACCAGGTCGTTGCCGCAAATATGTCCTGGAAGCCAATCGTGCCGACGTTCTGCTCCCACTTGCCGCGGTACTCCGGAACCGTTTCTGCGCCGTCGTTGTACGTGATGTCGCCGAGGTGAACGAAGAAGTCCAGATCATACAGGGCGTTCGCGGTGAGGTACGGGAATCCGTCCGACCCTGCCTCCTCCCAGCGCGTGCCGTGCGAGCCGGCGAAGCGCAACGGCACCAGTGCGTCCGGCGCGGGCGCTGTGCGGAAGGTGCCGATGCGGCTGCGGCCGACAGGAGCGCCGCCCTCCTGCTCGAAGAAGGCATAGCGGTACTCGGTGTAGCTGGCGAGCAGGTCGACCGGCACATGGACGAAGCCGCCGTCAGCGGCCGACACCTCCTGGTCGAAGAACAGCGCCACCTGTCCGCCGCCCAGATCGATCCAGACCTTGAGCACCAGCGTGTTGCTGCCCTCGTACCGCGTCCAGCACAGGGCACGGTCGTGCTCGGTGCCGCCGACCTGCACGCCGAAGCGGAAGACACCCGTATTCTCGGTGATCGCGTCCGGATCGAACTCCACCACCTCGCCGCCCGTGTCGGTATCGGTGTCAGCGTCCGTGTCCGTGTCCGTGTCCGCGTCCGTGTCAACATCCGTGTCCGTGTCCGTGTCAACATCCGCGTCCGTGTCAACGTCCGTGTCCGTGTCAACGTCCGTGTCCGTGTCAACGTCCGTGTCCGTGTCAACGTCCGTGTCCGTGTCCACGTCCGTGTCCGTGTCAACGTCCGCGTCCGCGTCAACATCCGCGTCCGTGTCAACGTCCGTGTCAACGTCCGTGTCAACATCCGCATCCGTGTCCGTGTCCACGTCCGTGTCAATATCGGCATCAGTGTCCGAGTCCGTGTCCCCGTCCGTGTCGGCATCCGTGTCCACGTCCATGTCAGCGTCCGAGTCCGCATCGCCCCGGCCCGAGCTGTCAGCGCAGGCTGCAGCCAGCATCCCGGCCACGACCAGGATCGCCAGGATTTTCAGGCGCTTCATGAGTGCCTCCATACCCTGTACATTGAACCCGGGCCCAGGCCGCCTGTCAACCTGGAGCTGATGTGAAATGGAGCCAGAGGATGGTTTCTTGTCGCCAGGTCTATGCCCAAGAGCCTCCTAGCTCGGTGCCTTCTCCTCGGGCATCGCCCGCTTGAGGAAGGGCAGGAACACCAGCAGGATCGCGGCGGCGAACAGCGAGCTACCCACCAGGAAGAAGAAGAAGTTGCTATGCAGCCAGCTCTTCCAGAAGGTGCCGAGAAGGCCGGAGAGGTAGTTACCCAGGGCCGTGGCCACGAACCACAGGCCCATCATCAGGCCCGAGTGCCTGCGCGGGGCCAGCTTGGTTACCAGCGACAGGCCCATCGGCGAGAGGCACAGCTCGCCCAGGGTCACCACCGCGTACCCGCCAATCAGCCAGCCGACCCAGACCCGACCCGCGTCACCGCCGACCAGCCCGGCCAGACCCATGATGCCAAAAGCCGCGGCTGTGAGCAGCATGCCGATGCCGACCTTGCCCGGGGTTGAGGGCTCCTTGCCCCGGCGGCGCAGCATGGCCCAGAAGGGCACCACCAGGAAGGTGAACAGGATCACGAAGGCCGGGTTGAAGGCCTGGGTGATCGAGGGGTGGGGCTGCTCGGCGACGGTCTCGCTCGCCGAGAACCACCAGGTGTTGTCCCTGGCCCAGTAGTTCAACGTGACTCCGTTCTGGTGGAAGGCCATCCAGAACAGGATCACGATGCCGTAGATCACGAACAGCGCGATGACCCGCCGGCGCTGCACGTCCCTGGGCACGTCCTCCTCGGAGGCTGCTTGCTCCACCTCGCCCGAGTGCCGGTCCGCGTGGGCCAGGTGCTTGCTCGTCAAGGAGAAGACGATCACCGACACGAACATCCCGACGGCGGCCGCGCCAAAGCCGTAGTGCCAGCCCAGGTGCTTGGCCAGGTAGCTCGCCACCAGGGGCGCTATCAGCGCGCCCGTGTTGATGCCCATGTAGAAGATGTTGAAGGCCGAGTCGCGCTTCGGGCTGCCGGGCGGGTAGAGCCGGCCGACCATGGTCGAGATGTTGGGCTTGAACAGCCCGTTGCCAATGATCAGGAAGCCGAGCGCCGAGTAGAAGGCGACCATGTGCTCGACCGCCAGCAGCAGGTGTCCGATACAGAAGAACACGCCTCCGATCAGGATCGCGCGCCGGTACCCGGTCAGATGGTCGGCGATCAGCCCGCCGAAGAAGGGCGTGAAGTAGACCAGGCCGATGTACAGGCCGTACACGTGCGAGGCGTGATCCTCGTGCCAGCCCAGCCCGCCCTCGCTCTCCGGAGCGCTCATGTACAGGGCGAACAGCGCCAGCATCGAGTAGAAGCTGAAGCGCTCCCACATCTCGGTGAAGAACAGGACGTACAAGCCCTTGGGGTGCCCCTTGAACATGGATCGCTCCCGCGTGTTGAAGCGCGAGGTTCGCACGGGCGCGCGCGAGAGGTCAAGCTGATGCCGCACGCGACGGCCACCCCGCCCTAAAGGGTCGGGGCTACGGTGCCCTTCGGGCAAGCCCTCTCCGAGGGCTAGCTGCAAGCTCTGGTGCCGGGTTCTAGCCCGGAGGGCTTGCCCTGCCCGGCAGGGCGGGGCCCCGTAGCCCCGTCGTTCACGGCGGGGCGGCGCTCCGAATGCGTGATCCCCGTCACAATCCAACCCCCCGTAACTTTTTCCAAATTTTTCTCTCCGCCACCGGAACCGATCCGCGGCAGGGGTGTTCCACTCCCCAGAAAACGAAAAGGAGGATGCCATGAGAAAACAAATCTTGAGTGCGGCGACGATGGTTCCGTTCCTGGTTCTGCTCGGCTGCGGCCAGGACGAGGAGGGCTTCGAGTACGGCGGCTATGCCCTGGAGTCCGATGACGGCGGCTTCACCGAGGGCGAGGACCTGCCCGACTTCGATGACGGCGAGCTCGAGGACGACCCGACCAGCGAGCAGAACTACACCGAGGACGACGCGGAAGAGGACGAGGCCGAGCGCAACCGGCCCGAGGGCCGGAAGTCGTACCTCGTCCGCCTCGGCTGGGGCCAGTACCCGCTCAACCTCGACCTGGAGCAGCCCACCCGCTGGGAGGGCATCGTGCATGGGCGCGGGGCCAAGGTCTTCATCGTCAAGACCTATGCGTACGAGCGACACGACTTCGTCCGCCCTTGCCGCGACCGCAGCTGCGCGCTGATCGACTCGATCACCCTGCCCCATCACGACGGCCTGCTGCTGCGCATCGTGCCCGTGCCCGGGTACGAGGGCGAGCCCGGCATCGGCATCGGCTTCAAGGGGCTTTACGGCCGGGCGATCACCCTGTCCGAGCTCGACGGCCTGACCGAGGTGGCCCGGGTCGACGAGCTGGGCAACCGGGTGGTGCTCGACGCGATGGCCGTGCATCCCTGCCCGCACGGCTTCATGAAGGGCGTGTGGAAACGGGTCAACCGCAAGGGCGGCGCCTTCAAGGGTCGCTGGGTCAACGCCAGGGGCAACACCGACGGCGTGATGGCCGGTATCTGGGGGGCGCGCAGGAACGGCCAGCGGGTGTTCTTCGGCGTGTACGCCGACCCGGACGGCAACCACCGCGGCCTGCTCAAGGGCACGTACCGCCCTGCGCCCAACGCACCGGGCGGCGTGTTCGTGGGCCGCTGGATCAACAGGGACGGCACCCTGGGCGGCGTGCTGCGCGGCCACTACGGAAACCCGAAGGACGAGGCCGGACGGGGCATCTTCCGCGGCAAGTACCGCGTGGCCTGCAACGCGGAGCTGCCCGAGAACGGCTTCTGCCCCAGCTTAGGCAACCAGCGTGACGAGTGCCTGCGCTCCGACGCCGAGACCTGCCCGCCGGACGACGCGCCGATCCACTGCCGCTGCGTCACCGGCCCCAACGGCCGCGAGGTCTGCCTCTGCACCGACTGCTACAACAAGGACACCGGCGGCGGCGAGGTGACCTGCCTCGACGACGGCACCTGCGATGCCGAGGGCGGCGAGGCCGGACGCTGCAACTGCGAGGACGACAACACGGACCCGAACAAGGTCAACTGCTCCTGCGCCGAGTGATCTCGACGCGCTGAACTCCTCTCCCCCGCGGGCCCCGCTCTCCTCGGTGCGGGGTTCGCGTCTTTCTTGACCCCGAGGTCACTGCCGCTCGAGGTACCGCGTGGTGAAGTAGTCGTCCGGCACGTCGCGGCGCAGCTGGATCTTCTCCACCTTCATCACCGACTTGCGCCCGTTCTGCTTGTTGACCATCTCCATGTGCTGCGGCTGGAAGCGGTGCTTCTCGGTGTCGACCTCCTTGACTTCGAACACGGTCAGCTCCTTGTGCAGCTCGCCGTCGAGGTCGTAGAGCAGCGCCCCGCGGATGGTGAAGTCGGGCTGGCCGATGTGCGCCACGCGCTTGGAGTAGCCGTTCTCCTCGGCGATGTCGTCGTTGATCGGAACCGACTCGATGACCCAGCACATCACGCCGCCCTTCTTCTCGGTGCGCAGGATCTTCTGCTTGAAATCCTCCACCGCGGGCGGTGTGATGTCGGCGTAGCTGAACTCCGAGCCCATGAAGCTCTTGGCCTTCTCCGAGGCCACGATGCGCCGCGTCTTGCGCAGGGCGGGCATGAAGAGCCACATGTCGTCGGTCTTCTTCTCGTAGTCGAAGGTCAGCAGGCCGGTGCCCTTGACGTCGGCCGGCGCCACGAAGCGGATCAGCCGCTTCTCGGTCTTGCCGTACTCGAAGAGCTTGCTCACCATCGCGGTCTTGCGCACGCGCTTGTCGCCCTTGGCGTTGTAGATCGTCAGCACGGCCAGCGACTCGGCGCCGTCGAGCTTGGTGTTCTTCCGGGCCTGCTCCATGATCTCCACGGCCGTGGGCCCTGCGGCCGCACTGGACGACGCGAGGATCACCGCCGCGCCAAGGGCCATCAGACTCATCCTTCGCATCACAACCTCCCTTTCAGTCGTTCTTCTTCTTATCATCTGTTGCCGGCTCGAGGAAATTCGGCCGCAGCACCAGGCACAGCGCGGGCAGCAGCCCCAGCGAGCCCACCATGCAGGCGCCGATACTGACCACCACCAGGAAGCCGAGGAACTTCACCGGCATGAAGTTCGACAGCAGCACCACCACGAAGCCGATGATCACCGACAGCGCGTTGAACACGATGCCCCGCCCCGTGGTGGTCAGAGTGACGTGCACCGCCTCGGCCGACGCCACGCCGTTGCTCCGCTCCTCGCGGTAGCGCCACAGGTAATGGATCGTGTAGTCCACGCCCACGCCGATCATGATCGAGCTTAGCATGGCGGTGGCGATGTTGAGCTCGATGCCGAGGTAGCCCATCAGCCCGAACAGCAACCCCATGGCCAGCCCGAGCGGGAATATCGCATACAGCCCGGCGACCAGCGAGCGGAACAGCAACGCCACCAGCAGACCCACCAGCAGCAGCGAGAGTAGCAGGCTGACGATCTGCCCCTGGACGATGGCCACCGCGATCTGCCCCAGCACGCCGACGAACCCGCCGACCACCGGGAACAGGCCCTCGGGGGCCTGCTCCACCTCGGCCCGGGCGAAATCCAGCACGCGGTTGATCGAGGCCACGCTCAGCGTGTTCAGCCGTGCCGTGAGCAGCGCGTGCTCGTAGTTGAAGTCCACGATGCGATCGAAGTCCTCGGGCTCACCGCTCATCGAGTAGAGCAGGAAGTACTGGGCCACGGCCTCGGCCGTGGCCGGGATGCGGTCGGGGTTCTGCGAGTCCTCGTCGAGCACCCGGTTCATCTGCCGCACGATCTTGGCAATCGAGCTGGTCTGGCCGACCTCGGGCAGCGCGGCGAGCTTCTTCTCCATCGCGTCGATGCGCCGCAGCACGTCCGGATCCTTGATGTTGCCCTGGGTCACCACGCTCAGCGCGGCCGAGCCGCCGAAGCTGCGATCGACCAGCCGCGAGGCCTGCACGATCGGCGCGTCCTGCTCGTAGTAGTTCATCGGGTCGGTGTCGACCACCAGCCTCGCGATGCCGGTGGCCACCAGGCCGCAGACGAGGATCGCGCCGACGAGCAGCATCCTCGGGCGGCGCGCCACCAAACCGGCCGAGGCGTGCAGCAGCCGCTCCAGCAGGCGGCGCTTGCCGCTCCCCTCCTGCAGCCCGACCACCGGCTTGGACTTCCACAGCACGGCCAGCCAGGCCGGGACAAAGGTCAGGCTGCCCAGCAGGGCAAAGGCCACGGCCGAGGCGGAGAGGATGCCCAGCTGCTTGGCCGGCACCACGATGTGCGAGAGCAGGCACAGCAGCCCGGCCATCGTGGTCACGCCCGTGGCGACCACCGGATAGAACAGGTGCCGGGTGACCGAGCGCGCCAGGTCCCCGGCGGTGCGGGTGCTGCCCGGCAGGTTCTCCTCCTGATACCGCGCCAGCACGTGGATCCCGTAGTCGTTGGCCACCGCGATCAGGATCACGGGCAGCATCACCGTGATCATCTGGATCTTCCAGCCCAGCAGCGGGATCAGGCCCATGCCGAAGGCGATCGCCATCACCACCACGATGAAGGGCAGGATCACGCCGCGCAGCTGGCGGAAGCAGACGAAGAGGAACACCAGCATGATCAGCAGGCCCAGCGGCAGGAAGCGCCGCAGGTCGCCCTGGATGTCGCCCGAGACCTTGACCCGCACGAAGGGCATGCCCGCGAGGTGGATCTGCTCGCCCGCGGGCAAATCGGTCTCGGCGATCAGCGCCTTGAGCGCATCGATCGTCTCCTTGTCCTCGGCGCTGGCCTTGAGCATCCCGATGATCGCAGTGGCCTTGAAGTCCTTGGACACCACGTTGCCGTACACCATCTCGTTGGCTCGTAGCTCCTCGCGCAGCTTGTCCCGCGCCTCGTCGCCGCGCGGCAGCCGCTTGACCGCCGGGTCCACCACCAGCGTGCCGTCTTCGGAGCGGATGTCCTTGAGCGTGAACAGCGAGAGCACCCGATCGACCTGCTTGACCCGCTCCACCTTGCGCGAGAGCGTCTTCAGCCGCTTGAGCGTATCCCGGGCCAGCACGTCGTCCGCGGTATAGGCCAGCAGCACCATGTCGGTGCCGCCGAACAGCTCCTCCACCCGATCGAGGTCGAGCCGCGCCGGCAGGTCGGCCGGGAGCTGGCTCTTCATCTCGGCGTCGATCTCGGCGCCGGGGATCCGCGAGGCCACGGCCGCGGTGATCGCGACGAACAGCACGATCACGGGCCAGCGGAAGCGGACGACGAAGGCGGCGAACTTGTCGGTCATCGGTCTTCGTCCTTTCCGGCCGCGGGCTCGAGGAAGCGCGGCCGCAGCACCAGGCACAGCGCGGGAAGCAGAGCCAGCGCGCCGAACATGCAGGCGCCGATGCAGGTGATCACCAGGAATCCGAACCAGTGCAACGCCAGGAACTCGGAGAGGAACAGCGCGAGGAAGCCGATCATCACCGACAGCCCGTTGAACACGATGCCGCGGCCCGTGGTGGTCAGCGTGATACGCACCGCCTCGGCCGGATCCTTGCCGGCGCGCTGCTCGGCGCGGTGGCGCCAGAGGTAGTGGATCGTGTAGTCCACGCCCACGCCGATCAGAATCGCCGAGAGCATCGCGGTCAACACGTTGAGCGGAATGCCGAAGTAGCCCATCATCCCGAACAGCAGCGCCAGGGCCAGGCCCAGCGGGAACACCGCCAGCAGGCCGGCTGTAACAGAGCGGAACAGCAGCATCACCATCAAGCCGATCACCACCAGCGAGGCGACCAGGCTGATGATCTGGCCGCTGACGATCGCCTTGACCATCCGGGCCAGCACGCCGATGAACCCGCCGACCACCGGAAACAGACCCTCGGGCGCTTGGCCGGTCTCTTCCCGGGCGAAATCGAGCACCCGATTGATCGCATTGGTGGAGAGCGTGTTCATCCGCGCGGAGAGCAACGCGTTCTCGTAGTTGAAGTCGACGATGCGGTCGAAGTCCTCGGGCTCGCCGTTCATCGAGTAGAGCAGGAAGTACTGGGCCACGGCCTCGTGGGTGTCCGGGATGCGGTCCGGCTGCTCGCTGTCGTCATTCAAAACCCGGTTCATCTGCCGCACGATCTTGGCGATCGAGCTGGTCTGGCCGACCTCGGGCAGTGCGGCCAGCTTCTTCTCCAGGGCGTCGATCCGCCGCAGCACGGCCGGATTCTTGATGTCGCCGCTGGCCACCACGCTCAGGCCGGCCGAGCCGCCGAAGCTGCGATCGACCAGCTCCGAGGTCACCCGGATCGGGTGGTCTTCCGCGTACTCGTGCATCGGGTCGGTATCGACCACTAGAAAAGCCAGCCCGCTGCACAGCGCCGCCGAGACCATGACCGAGCCGACGAGCAGCACCCGCGGCCGCGCCGCAACCAGCCCGGCCACCGCGTGGAGGATTCGCTCGAGCAGCTTTGGCCGCTGGCCCGCGTCCGCGGTGATCACCTGCGGCCTGGGCCTGCGCAGGATCGCCAGCCAGGCCGGAATGAACACCAGGCTGCCCAGCAGGGCGAAGCCCACGGCGGCGGCGGTGAGGATGCCCAGCTGCTGGGCGGGCACGACGATGTGCGCGAGCAGGCTGAGCATGCCGGCCATGGTGGTCAGCCCGGTGGCCAGCACCGGGTAGAACAGGTGCCCCACCACCGAACGCGCCAGCTCGTGGGTGGTTCGCGTGTCGCCCGGCCGATTCTCCTCCTGGAAGCGCGCCAGCACGTGGATGCCGTAGTCGTTGGCCACCGCGATCAGCAGCACCGGCACCAGGATGGTGACCGTCTGGATCGTCCAGCCCAGCAGAGGGATCAGGCCCATGCCGAAAAAGATCGCCATCACCACCACCAGGAAGGGCAGCACCATGCCGCGTAGCTGGCGGAAGCAGAGAAAGAGGAACAGCAGCATGACCAGCAGTCCGGCGGGCATCAGTGTGCTGATATCGCGGCTGACGCTATTGCCCAGGAAGTGCCGCAGGTACGGCAGGCCCGCGATGACCACGCTCTCCGGGCCGGGCACCTCGGCGATCACTCGCTCGAATTCGGCGGTGGCCACGTCGTCCTGGGCCTCGAGGTCGAGCATGCCGATGATCGCGGTGGTCTTGAAGTCCTTGCTGACCACGTTGCCGTAGACCACCTCGTTGCCCTTCAGCTCATCGCGCAGCGCCTCTCGCGCGTCGTCGCTGCGCGGAATGCGCTTGACCGCGGGGTCGACGACCAGGGTGCCGTCCTCGGAGCGGATGTCCTTGAGCGTGAACAGCGAGAGCACCCGGTCGACCGCCCTGACCCGCTCCAGCTTGCGCGAGAGCTTCTTGAGGCGCCTGAGGGTGTCCGGCGCCAGCACGTCGTCGGCCGTGACCACCAGCATCATCATGTCGGTGCCGCCGAACAGATCCTCGATGCGGTCGAGATCCAGGCGCTCGGGCAGGTCTGCCGGCAGCATGCTCTTGACCTCGGGATCGATCACGGCCCGGGGCAGGTGCGAGGCCATGAACCCGGCCAGCGCGATGAACAGCACGATCAGCGGCCACCGCAGCTTGACCACAGCGGCAGCGAAGCGTTCGATCATCAGCCCGTCCCCTCTCCACCATCGCGATCACGGCCCACGCCGTACACCCCGTACATCAGCATGTCGGTCATTGCGTCGGCGTACCCCTCGTAGAAGGCGTCGTCGAACTCGATGCCAAAGGCCTGGCTGATCACCGGCCGCAGCATGAAGTGCAGGGCGACGCCGCCCATCATCATCGGGCCCAGCACCTCGAGCCGGATGTTGCTGCGCACCGCCTCGGGCAGGTCGGGCAGCACCTGCGCCACCACCAGGCCCGCGAGCTGACCGATCCGCTGGGCTTTGAGCTCGACCAGGCCGGGCATTTCGTGGGGCATCTCGGCGATCGCCACCCGGGCCAGGGCCGGGTTCTCGCGGAACACATCGACCACGTAGTTGAGGTGCCGCCGCAGCTTCTCCTCGGGCGGGTCATCACCCGAGAGATTCTCCTCGACCACCGCGCTCATGCGCTCGAAGAAGCCCTGCAGGATCTCCTCCAGCAGCGCGGCCTTGGAGCCGAAGTGGTAGTTGACCATCGCCAGGCTCACGCCGGCCTCGGCCGCGATCTCGCGCACCCCCGTGGCGCCGAAGCCCTTGCGCGCGAAGAGCTCGATCGCGGCGGCCTGGATGCGGTCCTTAGTGCCCGGCTCGTCCTTGTCGGCCATCACGGCCCTCCCACTCCCGCTAGAAGTACGCCTTGATCTCGACGTAGCCCGCGCTCTGGATCTCGTCGACCATGCCGTACAGCGTCCCGTCCGGGCCGCCGAAGATCTGGCCGCCGGCGATGAAGTTCAGCCCGTCGGTGAGGGCATAGGTCAGCTTGGGGCGAAGCAGGTACTCCTCGGAGGATATGTTGTACAGCCCCATCAGCTCGAGCGTGAGCGTCTCCTGCAGGAACTTGTACGCCACGCGCGCCATCAGCGAGTGCTGGTGCTCCTCGGTCTGGCCGGCGATCATCAGCGCCTTGGCGCGGACCTCCTGGTGGGCGTAGGTCTCGCCGTTCATGACCAGATCGATCTGCTCATCGGGACTCAGCGCGGTGAGTCCGCCCGCGGCGAGCCGGTCCACATAGCCCAGCAGCGGCGTCTCGACACCAGCCTCGAAGTCGACCACGTAGCGGCCGATGTACTGGGCGATGATCGACAGGTCGCCGAACTCGCGGTCCACGCCGAGCACCCACTGCAGGTCGGGCCGCGGCACGTGCGCCAGGTCCTCGTACTCCTCGGGCCAGCGCAGCGCTGCCTCGCCGCGGATGCCGAACCAGTCGCTGACCGACGCGGCGAAGTCGAGGCCGGCCACGTGCTGCTGGTACGCACGAAAGCGCACCGACACGCCCGAGCTCTCCACGTCGGTCGGGTCCATCATCAGCTCGGCCAGCTCCAGCCCGGGGAAGGTCGAGTACCCGAAGAGGTAGCTCACCGAGAAGTCGATGAAGGAGAGCTCCACGTTGAGCCGCGCCGCGTAGATCCCGTGCTCGAAGTCGGCGTCCGGGTACTCCGGGTCGGCAAAGCCGATCGGGCCGGGCAGGCTGAAGTCGGGGAAGCGCGCCGGCGCGTATACCGGCACCCACACCAGCTCCAGCCGGGTGGGCTCGAGATTGAGCGTGCTGCGCAGCGCGAAGTTGCCCAGACGCACGTCGTCCTCGTCGGCCGAGCGGATGCTCATGTCCTGCGGGGTGAGGTTGTTGGTGGGGTTGAAGCCATCGGCCCGGCCCCAGGCGATGATCTGGTGTCCGACGCGCAGGTCCACCGGCCCGAGGAACAGCTCCACGTACGCCTCGCGCAGGTCATAGTCCAGCCCGGTCGCTGTCCCGTCGGACCCGTAGCGCAGGCGCAGCTCGCCGAAACCAGAGCCCCAGTCGCCGGCGCGGGCGCGCAGCTTGCCCGCCACCTCGGCAAACGCGGTCTTGATCTCGGTGACGTCCTCGTCCATCACCTTGCCGAGGAACAGATCGCCGCGCAGGTACCCGTTGAACTCTAGCGCGCTGGACTTGAAGAAGTCCTTGCCCGCACTGTCATCCTCGGTTGCGGGCTCTTCCTCGGACTCCCCGCTGACCGCCTGCTCGAACAGACCCTGGGCTGCTGCAGGAACGGCCAGCCCCTGGCTTACAACGCAACAAGTTGTTATCAATAGATATTTCATGGTCGGCGTTGAATTCATCTCCGGACCTCCGTCCCCGGTTTCCGGCTCGTGATTCCTTGCTTATCGAACGTTTGTTTTGTTGTCAAGTAAAAAAACGAACGTTTGATAAGCTCGCCGCTGTGCCGTGGATCACTTTCCCTTTGCACCCACTTCTGGCACAGTGCCAGCCGTGAACCGCATTGCACCCCTGCTGGTGGTGGTGCTGCTGCTGCTGCCCGGCCAGGTCCGGGCCGAGGCGCCGCAGCACACCAAGCTGGCCGTGATGGACATCCGCGCCGAGCGCGGCATGGACCCGAGCCTGGTGCGCCTGCTCAACGAGGTGCTGCTGGCCAGCTTCCAGACCCAGGGCGAGTACGAGACCATCGGCTCCAGCGACATCGCCGCGATGCTCACGCTGGAGGAGGAGAAGATCAAGCTCACCGGTTGCGCCGACGACGCCTGTCTGGCCGAGATCGGCGGGGCGCTCGGCGTGGACCTGCTCGCCGTGGCCAGCGCGGGCCGGGTGGGCAAGCTGTCGGTGCTCACGCTCAAGCTGGTCGATGTGAAACGGGCGCGGGTGCTGGCCCGGGTGGTGGAGGAGGTCGAGGCCGAGGAGGAGCAGCTGCTCTCCGCGGTTCGACGCGCGGTCAGCTCGGTGATCGCCACCCGGGGCCAGATCATCGACGAGGAGCACGAGGGACCGCCGATGCGCCGCACCACGCTCGCTGCGTGGATCGTCGCCGGCGTGGGTGCGGCCGCGCTGGTCGGCGGCGGCGTGAGCGGTGGTCTGGCCCTGGCCGCGGAAAAGGACCTGGAGGACGTGCCCCAGGTCGAGGCGAGCCGTCGGGACGATCTCACCGCGCGTGCAGACAACGGCGCGCTGGCCGCGGACGTGCTGATCGCCGTGGGCGGCGCGGCCGCGGTCACGGCGCTGGTGCTGTTCCTCTGGCCCGAGGCCGAGGCGCCGGCCGCGGCGGTGGTGCCCACGGACCGCGGTGTGCTCGGCGCGGCGAGCTGGCAATGGTGAGCCGATGATCCAGCGCATCCTCGCACTGGCTGCCCTGTCCGCGCTGCTCGTTGCCTGCTCGGCGATCGTGTCGCCCGAGGACGTTGCCGCACCCTGTGACGACCAGGGTCAGTGCCTGCCGGGGTACATCTGCGACGAGGCGAGCAACACCTGCGTCCCTGCTGGCGACGCGGACACCGACGCCGATACCGACTCGGATACGGACGTAGACACAGACGCCGATACCGACGCCGACACCGACTCGGACTCGGACACGGATACGGATGTAGACACAGACGCCGATACCGACGCCGATACCGACGCCGACACCGACTCGGACTCAGACACGGATACGGATGTAGACACAGACGCCGATACCGACGCCGACACCGACTCGGACTCAGACATCGACTCGGATTCCGACACCGACTCGGACACCGACTCGGACTCGGACACAGACACAGACTCGGACTCCGATACCGACTCGGACTCCGATACCGACTCGGACTCCGATACCGACTCGGACTCCGATACCGACTCGGACTCGGACACGGACACGAACCCGCGCCTGACCCTGCTGCGCAAGGACGGCGGCGACTGGGTGCCCCTGCTCGACGGCGACCGGCTGCGCGGCAGCCTGGAGCTCGAGGCGCAGGCCACGCCGTCGGAGGCGATGGCCGAGGTGCTGTTCTCGGCCGAGTGGGCCGGCGGCACCCCAAGCACCCAGAGCTCGGACAGGCTGGGATATCCTTTCCGCCACACCTTTGACCTGCCCTCGTACCCCGACGACCAGATTACGATCACGGCCTCGGCCTTCACCAGCGCCGGCGATGGGCTCCCGGCGTTCGAGGAGACGGTCGTCATCCGCTCGGACAACACCCCGCCGGTGGCGATGATCGACGCACCGGCTGACGGCGGATACATCAACGGCATCAACAAGGATCTGCAGCTCGAGTTCACGGCCAGCGCCACGGACACGGACGGCGGCGCGATCGCGGAGATCGAGCTGTTCATCGACGACGCGTCCGAGAAGATCTGCGTGGCCGACACCTGCACCTACACGCTGGCCATCGCCGCCACGCTCCCCGAGGGCGTGCACGAGTTCAAGGCCACGGCCACCGACGTGGCCGGCAACGACCACACGACCACGGTGAACCTGACCTCTGACTGGACGCCGCCATCCATCGACATCCTCTTCCCCGGCAGCGACGGCGAGACCTTCGTGTACTGCGAGGGCCAAGACGCGATCGTGCCGACCGCCACGGTCACCGACGACCGGACCGGCATCGAGGCGGCGAGCGCCACGCTCGACGGCGGGGACTGGTCGATCACCAACACCGCGGGCGACGACTGGACCGCGGCTTCATTCCTCAAGAGCGAGGTCACCCACGAGGCCGGTCTGGAGTTCGTGGTCAACGCCACGGACGGCGCGGGCAACGAGGGCACTGCCACACGCATCTTCCAGGTCACCCGGCTGCGCTGGTTCCGCGATCTCTCCGATTCGATGTTCTTTGCCGGACGCCGGCTGCTGTTCGTGCCCGGGACGCCCGACCGGGTGCTCCTGGCCCACGAGGACGGCACCTCGGGGAGCCAGCTCAGCGCCCTGTACGCGTCCGACGGCACCACCGAATGGTCGCACCCGGCACCGCGCGAGAGCTTCATCCCGTCGCCGTTGCAGTCGGGCGACTACCTGTTCTGGGCCGCCGGTGACGACGCGAGCGGTGGCTCGCCGGTCTTCCGCAGCCTCAAGCTCGACGGCTCGGAGTACACCGACCTGCCGCTGGAGACGTACGGCGTGTCCGGCTGGGAGAAAATCTGGGTCGGCGGAATCGCGATCGAGGGCAACTACGCCTTCGTCACCCTGGTCAGCGAGAAGGCCAGCAGCCAGACCACCCGGCTGCTGCGCATCGACATCTCCGACCCCACCGCGCCATCGTTGGCCTGGCAGACCCTGGACATCTCCGGTGACTGCGGCGTGCCCGCGGGCGACAACACCGGCGGCGCCGTGATGCGGTGCGATGCCGCCAGGATCGAGTTCGTGCACGTCAGTGCCACTGGAGCCCGCGATGTGGGTCACGACTATTACAGCGACGAGGACATCATCTACTCCGATCCGGTGGTCAACGCTGGCGTGGCGTACTTCGGCAGCCTGGACAGCACCCGCCACCACTTCCACAGCATCAACCTCACCAGCGGGGCCGTGGGCAGCTTCCCCGAGGCCGGCACCGGCGTGGAAGGCAACGCCGGCCGCTTCTTCGAGGCCGTGGTGACCGGCGCCGGGGTGATCGTCAGCGACTTCGATGGCGCGCTGTACCTGCTCGATCCGGCCGACCTCACCGAGATCACGCGGCAGTCCCGGGTGGTCCGCGTGTGGGAAGGACCGCTGGCCGCCAGCGGCAAGATCTACGCCGTGGGCGCAGACGGCCGCTGGGACGGACCCAAGACCGCCTTCGTGCTCGGCGGGGCCGATCTCAGCGTGGAGCTGGCCCTGCCCGCGGATCTGCAGCGCTGGGCCGGCACCGCCTGGGAAACCTGGTACCTCTTCCCCGGCGGCGTGCCGGCGGTGAGCGACGACGGCGAAACCCTGTTCGTGCTCGACACCGAGAACGGCGTGGCCGCGTACTGCATCAACCCGTGAACATCCTGATAACCGGCGCCGCGGGAAACCTGGGCGGCTTCCTCGCCCGGGACATGCTCGGCGGCCCGCATCGGTTGAAGCTGATGACCCATCGCACCGAACTGGCGCCCGACCTGGCAGCCGCACCCAACACCGAGGTGCTGCGCTGCGACCTGGACCGGCCCGACACGCTGGTCCCGGCCTGCCAGGACACCGACGCGATCGTGCACTTCGCCGGCGTGCTGTTCGCGCCCGGGCCGGAGAGGTTCCTGCCGCACACCAACGTGGAGTACGTGCGCAACCTCGCCCGCGTGGCCGTGGCGCACGGCGTGCGCAAGCTGATCCTGGTCAGCTTCCCCCACGTCGAGGGCGAGAGCACGGTGGAGCATCCGGCCGCGGGCAAGCCCGAGGGCGAGCCTCCGACCTCGGTTCACGCACGCACGCGGCTCGCCGCGGAGCACGTGATCCGCGAGACCTGCGAGGGCACGGACACCACCCCCGTGCTGCTGCGACCGGGCATGATCTACGGCCGCGAGGTGCTGATGATCGCGGCCGCGCGCTGGTGCGCCGAGCATCACCTGCTCGCAGTGTGGCGCAAGCCCACGCAGATCCACCTGATCTCACTACCCGACTTCAACGCCTGCGTGCGGGCCGCAGTCGAAGACGAGGCGGTAAGCGGGATCTACAACCTGGGTGACGACGCGCCGACCACGCTGCAGCGCTTCCTCGACACCGCCTGCCGTCACTGGGGCTGCGCCAGGCCCTGGCGCTTTCCACGCTTTCTGTTCTTCGTCGCCGCCTGGTGCGTCGAGACATACGCCCGCATCTTCCGCACCAAGGCGCCGCTGACCCGCGACTTCATCCGCATCGGCATGCAGAGCTACGTGATGGACACCAGCAGGATGAAGGCCGAGCTGCGCGCCGAGCTGACGCATCCGAGACTGGAAAACGGCCTCGACCTGCTGTAATGGGAAGTACCTTGACCTTCGCGGGTTGCCCCCCTATGCTCGTTTCAATTCATTCCAGGAGATTTCGATGAAAGTTCAAGAAAGCGCATTCGTTGCCATCGACTACACGCTCACTCTCGATTCCGGCGAACTGGTGGACCGTTCAGGACCCGACCAGCCCCTGGGTTTCGTGTTCGCCTCGGGCCAGATCATCCCGGGACTGGAGCAGGCCATCGAGGGCAAGGAGGTCGGCCACGAGGCCGAGGTCACGGTGGATCCCGAGGAGGGCTACGGCATTCCCGACGAGGCGCTACTGCGCGAGATCCCGCGCGAGGAGTTCCCGGACGACGTGGAGCTCAAGGCGGAGATGACCTTCCAGGCCACCGGGCCGCACGGGCCGATGCCCTTCCGCATCAAGTCCGTGCACGACGACAAGATAGTCGCCGATTTCAATCACCCGCTGGCCGGCGAGCGCCTTACCTTCAAGATCAAGATCACCGAGGTGCGTGAGGCCACCGATGACGAGCTGAAGGAACTCGAGCACGACTGCGGCCACGCCGGCTGCGCCGATTGCGGCGAGGAGCATCAGCACTAGCCCGGCACGCGATCACAACACGTCGAGCGCCCCCTCGTACTGCAGCAACACCACGATATCGAAGGCAACCTCCGCGCCCTCGGCAACGCCGATCAGACGGGCGCGCTGCTCGTCGGTGAGCTGCATCATCTGCTCTCGATAGAGGTATGCGCTCATCTGCTGAGCCAGAATATCGCCGTCGCTCATGCCCTCGATGTGCGATGCCCAGCGCGCGGCGATCTTCTCCCGCTCCGCACGGCCCTTCACGAGGCCGCGTTCGTACGTCTGCCGATGCGCGGTGAGCAGCGGCGAGCAGGACCAGGGCACGTCAACGAGCTCAGGGAAGTGGCTCTTCGCGTACCAGCAGTTCATCAGCGGGCCGTACAGGCACATCATCGCCTCGTACGTGCCCTGGAAGTACTCCTCCTCATGGGGGTGGTACCCGAGGTAGTCGTTGGTGTATCCGATGAGCCACACTTGCCCGGCGCCGCGCGCGTACGCCAGTTCGGTGAGCGTCCGGCCGATCTGACTACAGGTCTCGCCGGGCACGCCGAGCCAGACCATATCGTTGAAGCGGACCTCGGTCAGCGTGCTCCCGGAGGGCACGATCGTACCGGGCAGGGAGAGCGGCAGCGGGCTCGGCTTGAGCGTGACGCCGAATGCCGCCTCGTACTGGAATCGCGTCCCGCTGACGAGCTCGACGGCGCGCCCGGCCAGGGCCCGGCCCATCAGCATGGCGCCCTCACCGTAGGTCTCGGCCTCGGGCCACACCGGGCCCACGTTGCCCGCGGCCGCGTTGATGTACAGCACCGGAACGGCGCTGCCGCTGATCCGCTGCAGCTCGCCGGTCAGCCCGCCGGGGAAGTCCCGACCGCGGCCCAGCTCGCCCTTGGCGTCGTACAGCACCGTGGGATGCGCCGCCCAGTTGATCAACCAGGCCACGGGCACGCCCTCCAGGGACTCGACGTACAGCACCCGCATCTCGGGATCGGCGTACCCGCCCTCGATCGAGCGGTTCTCCTGGTACTCGGAAACGTCGCCGCGCCCGACCGCGAAGCGCGCCCGGGCCAGCCGGTGCTCGGCCTGGCGCAGCGCGCCGGCGATCAGCCCGGCCGCAGAGTCGAGGCGCTCGGGGGAGTACGTGCCGAGCACCAGCTCCGCGACCAGGCCCTCCTGGAAGCAGCACAGGCCGCCGCCGTGGCTGTGCGAGGCCGAGATCAGCAGGCCCTCACGGGTCAGCGCGGAGCCGTCCGCGGCCAGCTTGTCGGCCACCGCGTCGACCAGCATCGGGCCCACGCCGATTCCGTCGACCGCGGCCACGCCGAGCGCCGGGCCGGCCGCCTGGAGCACCAGGGCGTTGATCTGGAGGAAGTCGTGGTTCGGCGTCTCGTCCGAGAAGATCACGCTGGCCGCGCCGGCCGAGAGCGGCTGACGCTCCGCCTCGAGCAGGTTGGTGGTGCAGCCCGGCGCCATCGAGGCCGCGAGGAGGAGTACCGCCAGCCGGGCCCGGACGGTCACGGCGCCACCCTGGCACGCTCCAGCAGCTCGAGGTGCTTGCGCACAACGATCTCGGTGGCCCGTGCGAGATCATCTGCGATTACCACGTAACCGTGGTTCTTGAGCACGATCAGCTCGTGGCCGCGGGCAAAGACCTCGGCCGCCAGCCGCGCCAGTGCCGCGGTGCCGTACGGCTCCTCCCGCGGAGTCTCGGGCAAGTCGCCGGCCACCGGGGACGAGGTGGCCAGCTCGTCGTGGGCGTGCAGCACCGCGAGGGCCGACGGATGATCGCGGTAGATCAGCCAGTGCATGATCGCCTCGGACGACGGCTGACGCGGGCCCGTGTACTCCACGCGCTCGTCCTCGATCGAGCACCGCACGACCAGGACGAGCTCGTCCTCGGCGATGCGGCCGAGGTTGCACCCCGAGGCGGTGATCACGAAACCGCTACCGTGCCGCTGGCTCATGTTGCCGCCGTTGGCCGGTGTCATGTCGTGGGCCAGCAGCCGCTCGCCGCTTTCACGAAACAATGGATGGAGCTCCACGCACGCCGCGGACCGCTCGGGGCTCGAGCACACCGCTGTGTACTTCACTCCAACGTACCCCTCGAGCAGCTGTCTGGTCATCGTCTCGACGCCTCCCTGCGCAAGCGAGGATAGCACAGCCCCTCAAAAAGGGCTCGCAGGAAAATCGCGCCGCTGCTAAGCTGCGCTATCGAACAAGCTCCGCGCTGCGCGACGCGCCCAGAGGTCGAACGGGGGATCCGCGATGACCAAGCGAACCGTATGCGCCGAGTTCCGCGACCTCGTCAACGCCCCGGACGACCACGTCCGCGAGTTCCAGAAGAAGGGCGGCCGCTGGGTCGAGCTGACGATGGGCCAGATCGGCGGGCTGCTCGAGAAGCTGTGCCTCGGCCTCCACGAGCTGGGCGTCAGCCGGGGCGTGCCCGTGGCGATCCTCTCGCACACTCGGCCCGAGTGGCTGCACCTCGACCTGGCGACTCTTTCCGCGGGCGGCATCACCGTGGGCGTGTACGCCACCCTGCCCACCGACGAGGTGACGTACATCGTCGAGCACAGCGAGGCGAAGATCGTGGTGCTCGAGCACCTGGACTTCTTCCAGCAGCACGGCGAGGCGGTTCTGGCCTGCCCGCGGGTCGAGAAAGTCGTGATCATCGATCCTGGTGCGCTGCCCGACGATGAGCGCGTGATCGGGTACGACCAGCTCATCGGGCGCGGCGGCGAGCTCGCGGCCGCCGACCCGGATCGGTTCGATGCGCTGATCGAGGCGGTCGAGCCCGATCACGTGGCCACGTACATGTACACCTCGGGCACCACCGGCCGGCCCAAGGCCGCGATCCTCACCCACCGCGCCCTGTGCGAGACCGCGTCGGCCTCGCGCGAGGCCCTGCCGCTGGACGAGGGCTACGTGGGGCTGATCTTCCTGCCGCTGTCCCACATCCTGCAGCGGGTCTCGATGTATTTCGCGACCAGTGACGCCCGGGGCAGCGCGTACTGGGCCGAGTCGGTCGATAGGCTGGTCGACAACCTCGCCGAGGTCAGGCCCACGGTAATGTCCAGCGTGCCGCGTATTTTCGAGAAGATCCACACCAAGGTGATGGCCCGGGTCGAGTCCTCGCCGCTCCACCGGCGCCTGCTGTTCAACTGGGCCGTGGGCGTGGGGCGGAAGGTCAGCCGCTGCCAGCAGCAACGCCGGCCGGTCCCGCTGCACCTGAAGCTCCAGCACCTCGCGGCCGACCGGCTGGTGCTGCACAGGATCCGCGATGTGCTCGGCGGCCGCTGCCAGTTCTTCGGCTGCGGCGGCGCACCGCTGGACCCGGAGATCGCGGAGTTCTTCCACGCCTGCGGCGTGCTGATCCTCGAGGGGTACGGCCTGTCCGAGACGTCTGCCATCACCTGCGTCAACCGCCCGGACCACTTCAAGTTCGGCACCGTGGGCCCGCCCGTGGCCGGTAACCAGATCCGCATCGCCGAGGACGGCGAGATCCTGATCAAGGGCCCTGGTGTGTTCAGCGGGTACCTCAAGGACGAGCAGGCGACCCGCGAGGCGCTCGAGGACGGCTGGTTTCACACCGGCGACATCGGTCATCTCGACGGGGACGGCTTCCTGGTGATCACCGACCGCAAGAAGGACCTGATCGTCACCGCCGGCGGCAAGAATGTGGCGCCGCAGAAGATCGAGCACCGGCTCAAGCAGCACCCGCTGGTGAGCCAGGTGATGGTGCACGGCGACCGGCGCAAGTTCCTCACCGCGCTGATTACGCTCGACGCCGAGGAGATCGGCGAGTGGGCCGCGGCCCAGGGCATCGCCGAGCGCGACCCCGAGCGGCTCGTCGATCACCCGCTGGTCCGCGAGGCGATCGAGGGCGCCGTGGCCGAGGTCAACGCCACCTTGCCACGTTTCGAGACGCTCAAGAGATTCGCAATACTCCCGCGTGACTTCAGCATCGAGAGCGGGGAGATGACGCCGAGCCTCAAGGTCAAGCGCCGCGAGGTCACGCGGCGCTACCATGACGTCCTCGACGAGCTCTACGAATAGCCTGGATCAGGGTGCGGGCGGGTGCGCCGTGATGTAGTCGCGGTACGCGCCGTACGCCGGCTTCTCGCTCGAGTCGTGGCGTAAAACACCCCAGTTGCACACGTCCGGGTTGGGATCGTCACGCAGCTCGTAGAAGAAGATCTTGTGCATCCAGTCGCGCTGGGCCAGCTCGTCAAGCAGCTCGGGATAGCGCAGGGCCTGGCCGGCCTCGCTCTGCTCGTCGCCGAACCAGCAGTTCTTGCCGCCCGTGGTGGGCCAGCCGCCCTCGGTGAACCACACCGGAGTGGTGCCGAAGACGCCGGCGGTCTCCAGTACCTCCCGGAGGTTCGGATCCTCCCAGGGCCAGTGCGCACCATCGAAGTGCTCGAACACCTCCGCGGCCGTGGCCGAGTACCGGTGCACGGTGATGATGTCGATGTGCTGCTTGGCCGCGGCCAGCACGTCCTCGAGGAACTCGTGCTTGTCGGCCAGCTCGGGCGCGTGGACGAAGGCGTCGGGGTTGGCGGCGCGCATCGCCTGTGAACCCGGGATCAGCACCTTATTGATGTAGTCCTGCACCGTGCCGCCGAAGAAGTGGTCCAGGTCCGGCTCGTTCCACAGGCTAAAGTGCAGCACCTGCGGCTGGCCGTGATCGCCGTCGTAGCGCTGTACCGCCCGGAACACGAAGTCGTACCAGTCGTCGCTGTTGGTGGCCGGGTGGATGTGTGACTGACCGCCGTTGGCCCAAGACGGGGCGTACGCCAGCGTGGCGTACACGTGCAGACCGCGCGCCTCGGCCGCGGCGACCACCGCGTCGACCGGACCCCAGTTGAACTGGTCCTGGCTCGTCTCGACCGCGAGCCAGTTGACGTCGATGCGCACCCAGTCGATGCCCGCGGCCTGCACCTTGTCGTAGAGCAGCACCAGGTCGGCGCCGGCCGGCAGGTGGGTGTTGATGCCGTACGGTGAGTGGTACGACGCGGGCCAGGTGTCGCTGTCCGTGTCCGCGTCGGTATCCACGTCGGTGTCCGCGTCCGTGTCCGCGTCCGTGTCCGCGTCGCTGTCCGTATCAGCGTCTCCAGAGCCGGTGAGCACTGCCACGCCGAACTGCGACGGGTCCTTGCTCACGCCGATTCCCGGCGTCCACTCGAGCCAGCCCTCGCGGCCGTCCACGTCGTCGTCGTTGACCAGGAAGCTCAAGCCGAACTCCTCGCCCGAGGCGCCGGAGAGATGCGCCAGGTCGGCGAAGGGAATCGCAGCCTCGTACTGGCTCGTCGAGCCGGACCGGCTTAAGGCGAACTGCGCGCCGTCGCTGGCCCCGGCCGGCGCATGGAAGCGGTATTGGGCCGAGCCGCTGCCCAGCGAGGCGAAACCGTACTCGTAGTCGCCGTCCGCGTCGTACCCGCCCGCGGTGCGATCGTGGTCCGTGTCCAGGGCGAGCTGCAGGCTGTCGCCGTTCCACAGGGTGTCTGCTGGGTTCTCGTTGCGATGGGCGTCATCTGTCACATGAGCTGCGAGGTAGAGTCGGCCTCCGCCCCAGGCCAGGCAAACCGTGGCCGACAGATCGGCGGCTCCGGTCAGCGGGCTGGTCAGCTCGTGGTACTCGGCCGGTCCGAGGTCGCGGCAGCCAGAGCCGACCCAGTCGGTCAGCTCGCCGTCCACGTCCATGTTGTCCATGTGCGGCGCCATGATGCGCAGCGGATCCGTGTCCGTGTCGCTGTCCGTGTCCGCGTCCGTGTCAGCATCCGAGTCCGTGTCTGCATCGGAATCAGTGTCCGTGTCAGTATCCGCGTCCGTGTCCGTGTCAGCGTCGGAGTCCGTGTCAGCATCGGAATCCGTGTCAGCATCCGAGTCCGTATCAGCGTCGGAATCTGCGTCTGTGTCCACGTCGGAATCCGTGTCAGCATCCGAGTCCGTGTCTGCATCGGAGTCCGTGTCCGCGTCCGTGTCCGCGTCCGTGTCCACATCCGTGTCCACATCGCTGTCGCCGCCTGACGAGTCGCTGCCGCAGGCCGCACACAGCCACGCTGCCGCAACCAGGGCCAGCGGAAGCCACCGCCTTTGCCTCATGATCCCCTCCGAATCAATGCTCTCGCACCATACCGCATCACGCTGCGCCGGCAAAGCGTGGGCGCCAGCCGCGGTTTGCGGCGCCCCGCACCGATCTGGTATCAAACAGCACTGCCTAGCGCAGCGGAGGTACCCATGAACCGGAAGCAATGGCTCGTGCTCGTCCTGGCCGGGCTGGGCCTGTTACTCGGCGCCTGCGACGAGTCGGGCGGCGACAGCGACGTGGACACGGACTCGGACACCGACACCGACACCGACACCGATCCCAAGTCGAACTTCACGCCCCACGCCACATTCGACGGCTCACCCGCCGATCCGCTGGCCGGCAGCGACGTGGTCAGCTGCAGGGTGTACCTCGAGGAGCGCTGCGAGGGCGGCAAGCAGCAGCGCTGCGAGATCTACGATCCCGCCGCGGCGGGCTTCGTCGACGACCCCGACCCGCTGCTCAAGCGGGTATACCTGTACGACCGCTGGTTCGACCTGTACGACTCGCCGAACGGCAGCACGGCCGAGCGGCTGTTCAACCGCGCCATGCCGGGCGACACGCCCGAGGCCGAATGGGGCGATATGGCGGCCTTTGCCGGGTACGCCGGCAACGGCGACTCCTCGATCTGGACCGGCGCGGCCCTGGTCTCGGACATCTTCCGCTACGTCAACACCGGCACCGAGGCCGACTACCAGCGAATGGAGGACCGCACCCGCGCCCTGCTGCGTCACTACGAGGTGACCGGCATCCCGGGCTACCTGGCGCGCCACCACTACCTGCTGCTGCCGCCGGGATCACCCAACACCGACCGCTACGTGGTGGAGTACGGCACCGAGGACGACCGCAACGCCCACGCCAACCCGGTCGTCAATCCCGGCACGATCGAGGGGCTGCCCGAGGACTACACGCTGGGCATCCCCGATGGCCAGGGCGGGCGGGTGCTCGGCAAGCCGTACTGGTCCGGCCGCCCCTCGATCGACCAGAGCACCGGCCCGATGATGGGCTTCCCGCTGGCCTACGACCTGCTGCGCGACGAGACGCTCAAGCAGAAGCTGGTGCAGAACCTGACCTGCTATCTCAAGCGGCTCAAGCGGATGGAGATCATCAACCTGCAGGAGAACCCCAAGGTGCTCGAGGAGATCACCGAGTACTTCGCCGGCGTGGGCGTGAACCTCGATCCGGACGACATCGACCTCAACCAGCTCGACCGCGTCGTGGCCTACATCAACGTCGGCCTCAATCGCGCCAACACCGACAGCTTCGACCGCTCCTGCCCGGACACGATCGAGCTCGAGCCGAGCCGGGTGCTCGACGCCAGCGACCCGAACTTCATGATCGACATGCTGCAGCTGGCCTCGGATATGGACACCGACGGCTCCAAGCCGCCCAACCCGGGGCAGATCGACCACTTCTACATCGTCAACGTGCGCGGCGGGGACGCGAGCCACCTGATGCACCTGGCCACCATCGCGTACTACTTCACCGGCGAGCAGCAGTACCTCGACTTCCTCTTCGACGAGCTGATCGGTGAGCTGCAGGCCGTCGAGGTGGTGCACACGATGATCGCCTTCCGCCTGCCCGACTGGTGCTTCGCCTTCTTCGGCGACCACATCACATTCGGCACGCACTGGCACTTCATCACCATGCTCCCCGAGGGCAAGCTGCGCGACGAGATGATCCGCGCGATGCACGTGGAGCTGTGGGAGAAGGCCCTGTACAACCACCACAACGCCAAGTTCAACGTGATGTACGGCTCGGTGGTGCCCGCCGGTCACGCCGGGTACGAGGACCCCGCCGAGGTCGCGGCGATCGCGGTGCGGCAGCTGCAGGCCTTTGGCGGCAACGACGGCGTGCTCGATGCGCCGCGGCGACGTTACCTGCGCGAGCGCCAGGACGTGATCGACAACCTGCCCGCAGGCATCACCGTGCGCTGCCCCACCGAGGAGCAACGCACGACCTGCGAGGAGGGCGGCGATCTGTTCGGCATCCCGCTGGAGCAGGAGACCATCTCGTACGACTGCGACGGCCGGGCCGGAGAGTGCGTGATGGCTGACGGCCAGTGCGTGGAAGGGCTGGCCTCCGAGGGCCTGCCGCCCAACCTGCGGCACTACGGCGACTTCATGTGGCAGCGCGGTCCGTTCCAGATCGGCGACGACCGCGACACCGAGGGCCGGCTACAGTCGCCGGGCCGCGACCTGACCGAGCCGTACTGGATGGCGCGCCACTACGGGTTCATCGCCGAGGGGGCGGGCCAGGTGCTGGCCTGGCGCGAGACCGGGACCTGCCCGTGACGCCCACGACAGACCCGCGCGCAACGGGCAGGTGCGCCGTCCGGCTGCTTTTGATCGCAGCCCTAATACCCGCGGCCGGCTGCTTCGAGGCCGCGCCGGTGCGGTCGGGTCCCGAGGGCCACCTGTTCTTCGCGGACCGGGTGCTCAGCATCGCCCACCGCGGCGGCGCAAAGCTCTGGCCCGAGGAGACGATGGTGGCGTTCCAGGGCGCGGCCGACCTCGGCGTGGATATCCTGGAGCTGGATTTGCAGGCCACGGTCGACGGTGTGGTGATCTGCATGCACGACCACACCGTGGATCGCACCACCGACGGCGTGGGCCAGGTCAAGCAGATGACCTTTGCCGAGCTCGAGCAGCTCGACGCGGGGTACCACTTCACGCCGGACAGCGGCGAGACCTATCCGTACCGCGGCCAGGGCGTGCGGGTGCCGAGCTTCGAGGAGGTGCTGGCGGCCTTTCCCGAGGGCTACTTCATCGCCGAGATCAAGCAGACCGATCCCTCGATCGTGGAGCCGGTGGTCGAGATCGTCACCCGGCTCGACGTGGTCGACCGGATCATCATCGCCTCGATCAGCGACGAGGCGCTGCACCAGGTCCGCGAGCAGGTGCCGGGCGCGCACACCAGCATGGGCCTGGCCGAGATGACCGATCTGGTGCTGCTGATCATCCCGGAGGGACGCGAGGACTGGGAGCCGCCGGCCCGGTTCATCCACGCCCCGCTCGACGTGGTCGACGACGCCCTGCTCGGCTTCGCCGACCGGCACGGGCTGAAGGTCCACGCCTGGACCGTCAACGACCGGCTGACCATGGGGCTGCTGATCGAGATGGGCGTGCACGGGATCATGACCGATGACCCGCTGACGCTGGCCGAGGAGATCGCGGCGCGGGGCGCGGCCAGGCCGGACTGACATCTCCCCTAGCAAAAACCTTGCTAATTTAATTCTTGATGTTAAAATAGCAAGCATGATTTCGCGTACTCTCCAGGCCCGGATAGAGCATTCTCTTGAGACATTCCCGGTAGTTGGCCTGATCGGCTCCCGCCAGTCGGGCAAGACCACCCTGGCCAAGGCCATCGCCTCACAGAGAGAGGATGCGATCTACCTCGACCTGGAGCGCCCCGCCGATTTGGCCAAGCTCGAGCGGGCCGAGATCTATCTCGCGCAATTCGAGGACCGGCTGGTGATCCTTGACGAGATCCAGCGCAGGCCGGAGCTGTTCCCGCTCCTGCGAGCGCTCGTCGATGCGAAGCAGCAGAGCGGCCGATTCCTCGTGCTCGGCTCGGCCACGCCCACCCTCGCCCGTCAGGCCTCGGAGAGTCTGGCCGGCCGCATCGTGTACCACGAACTGGCCCCGTTCACAGTTTCCGAAATCGCCGCGGAACAACACCGCGAGCTCTGGTCTCGCGGTGGCTATCCCCGCAGCGTGCTCGCTCAAACAGAGGCAGACAGCTTCACCTGGCGCAGGGCCTTCATCCAGACCTACCTGGAACGCGATCTCCCGGAGCTCGGCGTTCGAGTGCCCTCCGCCCGGCTCAGGCGCTTCTGGGAGATGCTGGCCCACAGCCACGGCCAGCTGTGGAACGCCAGCCGGATCGCGGGCAGCCTCGGCGTATCCGTGCCCACGGTCGGGCGCTACCTCGACATCCTGGAGGAGACATTCATCATACGTCGCCTCGCCCCCTATCACGCCAACCTCAAGAAGCGCCTTGTCAAGGCACCCAAGATCTACCTGCGGGACAGCGGCATCCTCCACGCGTTGTTGCGAATCGCCGACCTGGAGGGTCTGCTGGGCCACCCGCAGGCCGGACTGTCCTGGGAGGGCTGGATCGTCGAGCAGGTGGCGGAGTTGCTTCCTGACACCTGGGGCCTGCATTTCTTCCGCACCCGGGCGGGTGCGGAGATCGATTTGGTTCTGCTGCCGCCCGGTCGGCAGCCGATCGCCATCGAGATCAAGCTCAGCCTGTCGCCGAAGCTGTCGCGGGGCTTTCGCATCGCATTCGAGGACCTAGGATGCGAGCAAGGATACCTGGTGTATCCCGGGGGGGAGCGGTACCCGATGACGGGGGAGGTAGATGCGCTGCCCGTGACCGAGCTTGGAGGCATCTTCGACTGAGCAGGGGACGGCAGCGACGTGGAGGGGGGATGAGAGCCAGCGCCTTGAAACGCCTTGCCCGGTTCGCTACCTCCGCGCTCGTGACTCTGCTCTTCGCCCGCTGCACCGAGAACCAGGAGCCAAAGGGCCACGAATCATCGACGCAGCTAGTACGGCCGACAACCTTCGATGGTCCCAGCACGCGGCTCGAGCAGACCCAGTTCGTGCCCACGCTGGACACGCCGATACAGCAGGGCAAGAACGTCATCTGGTGCGCCTCGTTCCAGGCCGCCTGGAAGAAGCTGCAGCAGGACATCGCCGGCGAGCCGATCCGGATACCCGGGGCCCAGGCCCTAGTGTCCCGAGTCAGAAATTCGTTCGCCTATCCAGCGAGCAATCGTCGTCGCGGGCAAGGCGCGACGACGAAGACATGGCAGCGTCATTTCGAGGAGGAGCAACGCCGCCAGCGGCGACGAGGGC